>FTBG01000362.1_pt1 | contig 9999 bp, 9 predicted proteins | sample 1639311 | NCBI WGS metagenome assembly FTBG01 (sample SAMEA3914864, study PRJEB12502) | metagenome | biome: forest; material: soil | place: USA | collected 2012-03-12 | depth 0.3 m | reverse complement strand
GCGACTCCGTTCGTGAGCGGGAGCGCGGTTTACCTCAATACGCCTGGAACTCCCGAAGCCTGGATCGTCCTGCGCGGCTACCCCGGGCAACAGCCCGTGCTTCAGACCACCACCGCCTGGCAAGTCCTCAATCTCGGCCAGGGCACGAGTTCCAATCAATACACCGGCTCCGTTGTCCCGGCTTACATCGAGATTCGCGGCCTGACTATTCGCGGGAATTCGAGCCTCGACGGCAATGGCGATCGCACCCTGCCCGCTGCCTACCAAAGCTATATCGGCCAGGCGGATGGGCGCACGAACTGCAACGGCATCTCCATCGCCGGCCGTTACTCCGATTTAAAGCCCCACCATATCCGGATCGCCGACAACATCGTGGAATACAATGCGGGCTGCGGCATCGGCGCAGATCAGTCCGACCGGATTTCGGTCGAGAACAATATCTGCCGATATAACTCCTGGTGGACGATCTACGCCACTTCGGGCGTCTCTCTGCTCACCCCCGTCGATTTCGAGGCGAACTCCCGATATCGGATGCTCATTCAGGGAAACGAAGTCTATGGCAACGAATGCATGGTTCCCTGGGCGCAGATCAATGCTTTTTCCGACGGCAACGGCGTCATCCTCGATACCTTCACCGGCTTTGCCTATACGGGACACACCCTGGTGCAGAATAACATCTCCTTCAACAACGGAGGCTCCGGCATTCACGCCTTCAATTCCTCGAATGTAGATATCGTCCAGAATACAGCGATCAACAACAGCGCCTCGACCCGCCTGCTCTACGGCCAAATCTTCGAGAATCATTCCACTAATATTCGGATGCTAAATAACATCCTGGCCATCCCGGCCAACCCCACGGGCGACGCCAGCCAGATCGAGCCGATCACTAGTTCCACGCCCGGGAGTGGAAGTTCCTTCCAGAATAATCTATGCTACGCCGCGGGCGACTATCTCCCGCTCTCCACCGCCGCTAGTTACACGCCCAACATCTTTGCCGATCCACAGTTCCTCTCCGGATCCATCGATCCGGCGACGAATGATTTTCATATTCACGCGGCGAGTGCGGCGCACAACAATTCGCAAGTCATTAACTTCCGCACTGGGGTTGACTATGCATTGCGCCGCCGCTTTGTCGATGTCGTCACCGATCGTGGCGCTTTCCAGACCCAAGCCGGCGACGCCTACGCACCGGTGTTTTCACCGCAGCCGGGCAATTTTACTTCCGCGCAGTCGATCAGCCTCACTAGCGACACGGCATCGGCCAAGATCGTCTATACGACCAACGGCAGCGCTCCTACGGTGGATGGATCGGGCAATGTGACCAATGGGACCGTGTATTCCGGCCCCATCGCCTTGAGCGCCGCGGCAACCCTCAAGGCGATCGCCTGGAAATCCGGTCTCGCGACTAGCTACGCGTCCACCGCGGCGTACACCTTCAATATGGCACTGCCCGCACTGCCTCCGCCCACTTTTCTCCCGCCGGCCGGAACTTTCGACGGCCCCACGACTGTGGCTTTACTCACCCGCACTCCCGGGGCTTACATTCGCTATACGACCGATGGCAGCACTCCCAGCGCCACGAATGGCACTCTGGCCGACTCGAAACCCGTGCTAATTAACTACCGCACCACGCTCCGAGCCGTGGCCTTCAATCCCACCTCCGGACGCCCAGTGAGTACGGTGGCCTCCGCTACCTATGCAATCACCGCCGCGCTTTACGAGGCCGAGTCGCTCACGGTCTCGGCGACTTCAGGCGACACCGCCCGCGTCATTACCGATTCCAATTTTTCCGGCGGCGCCGCCGCGGTCCTCGATGCCAATGCCATCGGCGATTTCATGACCTTCACCCTCCCGAATGTCGTCACCGCCACCTACGACGTGCATATCGGAGTCAAGACGTACAATTCCCGGGGTATCTTTCAACTGGCTGCGGCCCGGAGCGATTCCACCACCTTCGTAAATATCGGCTCTCCCCAAGACCTCTATTCAGCGGCCGATGGCTATATCGACATCGATCTGGGAAATTGGTCGCCCGCCTCCAGCAGCGATAAATCGTTCCGCTTCACCGTGACGAACAAAAATGCCGCCAGCTCTGGTTACACTCTGGCCATCGACTATATCCAGCTCATCGCGCAATAATCCTAGAGGCGGAAATAGGTCTACGAAATACACGAAAACCGGCCCCTTTCTGAGTGCAAGTTTGTTCACCGGTTGGGTGAATGCACCCGGAGATTTAAGACAATGCAAAAGTGTCCACTCGGTGAGAAGGGTAGCTGGTCTCAATGATTTTCCGAAGGCTGCGCTGCAGGCTTCGAATCCTCATCCTTTTTGGCGGGCGCCGATAATAGCGTTGGATTGCCGTAGATCTTGGATTGGTCGCCTTGTTGCTTCATCCAATCTTCCAGTGCGGCGCGCATTTTTTTTAAGACTTCAGCGTTGGCGGGATCCGCGGCGACGTTTTTCTCTTCGAATGAATCATTGTTTAAGTCGTAGAGCTCTTCGCGCGGGCGTTCCTGATAGCGATGGACCTTGGTCGCAGCGACTGGATTGATTTCGGCCTTTTGTACCCAGGACTTCCAGTAGTTTCCATCGTCGCCGGAGGTTTCCGTGATGTGACTAGTAAACTTGAATTCCGGATGAAGATTCAAAATATATTTCCAGCGATCGTCCCGCACGCAGCGTGAAGGATAGACGTTCATATTTCCGTCGCCGCTATGGGTGGAAAAGATGAGATCGCGAAAATGGTCTGTCTCACCGAGTAAGACTTTTTTAAACGAGCGCCCATCCAAATCCTCCGCCGTCTGGCCGCCCGCTACTTCTACCAGCGTCGGGAGCACATCGACCAAGGACACCATCGCGGAGGTGCGCGTGCCCGGGGTGATGTGGCCCGGCCACACGGTGATCAGCGGCGTGCGAATGCCGTCCTCATAGAGACACCATTTGCCGAAGGGCCATTGCGCGCCTTGATCGGCGAAATACTGGAAGAAAAGATTCGTCCCAAATTTTTCCTGGGCAAGTTGCCAAACCGCGCCAAGCTCGGCGTCCATTCGTCCGATGGCTGCATAGTATTTCCCGCGAAACTGGCGTGTGGCGGGCGTGTCCACATGGTTCTGGGGGATAGTTAGCTTTGCCGGATCGTGTCCCTCTACCGTGATCGGCCACGGCACGTGCGGCCAGTTCGAGCCGACGAACAAGGCGAGCGGTTTTGTGCTCGTGCGGTTTCGCAACCATTCCAACGCCGCCAGGATCGCGACGTCTTCGTGATAGCCAAGATGCTCGAAGTGATCGAACCCGAAGTGCGCCGTCTGGGCGTAGTGCCCGACCTTGCCGAATGCGACCACTTCATAACCGAGCGCCTGGAGGTAAGCGGGAAGTTTTTTGATGTCGGCGCGCGGTTCGGAGTGATTCGGCTCGGCGCCGTTGCGAGCGGGCATGAGGCCGGTTAAAATCGCGCCACGACTCGGCGCACACGACGGTGATGGTGCGAAGGCGCGGTCGAAGGTCATCCCGGCCGCCGCGAGCTTGTCCAAGTGCGGAGTGATGATTTCCTTTGATCCGTAAACGGAACTATCGCGCTGCGTGTGGTCGTCCGAGATGAAAACGACGATGTTCGGCAGCGCCGCGAAGACGGAAGGCGCACCGAGGAAGAGGAAGACGGCTAGCAAAGAAGCCAGATGCGCACACCGTTGGGTCCTAACGCCATGCGCTGGGTCCGAGCGTCGAGTCGTTTGCGTTTTCATACTTTGATTGAGTCGCTGGGTGCCGCCGCGACTTCAAGTGCAAAGCTCGACTCGTTTTAAAGTCTCTCGACACTGCTCGCTTGGCCGATGCGCAAATGCGGAGGTCGCCACAATGGCATGACAAGCTATGTTAAAAACTTGCATGTTGGGGCGTGAACGCGATTCAATTGTGCGACTTGCCGGCATGAAGTCACCCACTCTGATCATTTTCTCCGGCCTGCCTGGCAGTGGTAAATCCACTCTGGCGTCAGCGCTGGCTCGTCACTTATCAGGGGTGTACTTGCGCATCGATACGATTGAACAAGGGCTGCGTGAGATTTGTAAAATGGACGAGTTGGGAGGCGAAGGGTACCAGCTTGCTTATCGGATCGCTCAAGAGAATTTGCGTACGGGAAATACGGTGATTGCGGATTCGGTGAATCCGTGGCCGCTCACAAGAAACGAGTGGAATGATGTGGCCAAAGAAGTCGGCGCTGCGTTTGTAAATATTGAAGTGATTTGTTCGAATCAGGAAGAGCATCGGAAGCGGGTCGAAACGCGTGGCTCCACGGTGCCCGGGCTGAAGTTGCCAACCTGGCAAGAGGTGTTAGATCGCGATTATCGGGCTTGGGACGAAGAGAGGATTGTCGTGGATACGAGCGGGAGGCGTGTAGAGGATAGCTTGGAGGAGTTGCTTTCGACCTTGTGCCGCAGGTATCCGCGCTAGATTTGAGACGAAGCTGAAATGGGGTTCGGAGAGCATTGATGAAGGGGGAACGGCTTGGCGAAAAAATGATTTGCATTCGAACTCAATCCGCTAAACATTCAACCAAATGGTTGAATATCCCTCCAAATTGCTGGACCGCACGTTTGCGGCGCTGGCCGATCCTACGCGGCGTCGAATTTTGGCGCAATTGGCGGAGGGGGATGAGTGTGTGACGGACTTGGCGCGCCCGCATGCCATGTCGCTGGCGGCGGTGTCGAAGCATTTGATCGTTTTGGAAAAAGCCGGCCTGGTGAAACGGCGGCGCCGGGGGCGTGTGCATTCGCTGGCGCTGGAGGCGAAGCCGATGCAGGAGGCACAGGCGTGGATCGATCGCTATCGGAAATTTTGGGAAGGGAACCTGGATCAGTTCGAAAAATATCTGGACAAACTACAAACGAAAAAAATCACAAAAGATGACGATCAAAAACGAAGTGCAAAAGCCGGATGACGCCACGCTCATCGTACGCCGATTGTTAAAAGCGCCGCGCGAACTAGCGTTTGAGGCATGGACATCGCCGGAACATATCCCGCAATGGATGCAGCCCGAACCGGGGATGTCGGTGACGCGTGCGTGGATGGATTTGCGAGTGGGCGGCAAATTTCGCATCCAGATGAAGATGCCGGATGGAGAATTTTTTACGGCGGCAGGGGAATTTCGCGAAGTGAAGGCGCCAGAGCGTTTGGTTTACACTTGGGATTGGGAAAAAGAGGGAGGTGGCGAGGAATTCGGCGAACTGGAGGGGAAGACTTCACTAGTCACTGTGGAGTTTTTGAAGCGCGGTGAGCAGACGGAGTTTGTGCTCACGCATACCCGCTTCGCCACCGTGGAGAGCCGGGACAGTCACGCCGCCGGATGGGACAAGCTCGTGCAGAGCTACGCGAATTTAGTGGAGAAAATGGGCGCCTGATTTGCAGACGCTGTCCCAAAGACGGCGACTCCTTCGTCATACCATTGAAACTGAACACAACCAACCGCGGCCGGTCTCGCAGACGCGGGAGCAGCCGCGCCAACGAAAGCTAATTACTATGAGCACAAATGCCACTGTCTCCAAACCGCAAAATCCCACGCGTGAACATAAAATCGTATCACATCAGGAATGGATTGCGGCCCGCAAAGAGCTGCTGAAAAAAGAGAAAGAAGTCACCCGGCTGCGCGATCAAGTAACGAGGGAGCGGCAAAAGTTGCCTTGGGTGAAGGTCGAAAAGAATTACGTTTTCGATTCGCCGAATGGCAAAGTAACACTGGCCGATCTTTTCGCCGGGCGCAGTCAACTGGTCATCTATCACTTCATGTTTGGGCCGGATTGGCAGGAGGGTTGCCCGAGCTGCTCGTTTGTCTCTGATCACTTCGACGGCACGCTCCCGCACCTCGCGGCTCGCGATATCACGTTTACGGCTATTTCTCGCGCACCGCTGGCCAAAATCGAGCCGTTCAAGAAACGGATGGGCTGGCGCTTCCACTGGGTCTCCTCCCACGGCACCGATTTCAACACGGACTTCCACGTCTCGTTCACCGAGCAGGAGCTGGCGACAGGCCAGGTAAATTATAACTATACGATGCAGGAGTTTCCGAGCTCGGAAGCGCCGGGCCTTAGCGTTTTCGCCAAAGACGCCACCGGCCAAGTTTTCCACACCTACTCCAGCTACGGGCGCGGCGTGGAAGAACCCATGACCAGCTACCGCATTCTGGACATGGTGCCCAAGGGCCGCGACGAAGATCAGCTCAGCTTTTCCATGGAATGGGTGCGCTACCACGATCGCTATGGCACGAATGCCTTTGCCGATGCGGACAAACCGTACTGGCCGGAAACGGCAGCGCCCGCTTCCGGTGGTTGCTGCGGTGGCTCGGCGGAGGCAGACGCGTGAACGCTCACCGCTGCTGCCCGATCCCCGAGCCGGGCGCATATGAAATATCCAGGCGCGCCGGCGGTCCCACCCGCCGTCCCGCCTCGCGGTGGCGTCGCGTCGGCGAGTTCGTCGGCTGGATCGTCCCAAGCGCCACGCTGGCCCTGCTCCCCAAATGCCCCGTCTGCGTGGCCGCTTACATAGCCCTCGCCACCGGCATCGGAATCTCGCTCCCCGCCGCCACGTGCCTGCGGGCGCTGCTCGTGGCCCTGTGCGTGGCGTCACTAGTTTTCATCGCGGCCCGACCCCTGCGCCATTTCATGGCACGGGGGCTGGGCCGGTAAAAACTATCGGTTGGCGAAATTGAATCATCCCCTCCACGGATCTATTTTAAGGTTAACTTTCCGCCATCAAATAGCCGCCACCTTGGTTCGGAGTTCTTCTAACTCGATCGGTAACGGAACACGGCCGTGAATCCACTTTTGGATTACAGCCTGTTCGAGAAAATCCGCACCCGCCAGCCCTAGTTTCGACGCAACTGGGGTCATTGCCTGTTTTCCCATACATTTTTTCCAGAAATCGGGTGACGTTCTGTCGTTTTCGTAGGTCGCGATAGCATCATTCAATTCGTTCTCAATTAACGCCGCGTCACTCGGGGAATTAGCTGATACGACTACTGCTGCTACAAACGCAGCCTTATCCTCTGTGATTTTGGTCCAATCGTAAGTCCACGCGACACTTTTGAAATTCGGATTCCAAGAAACCTTATCCCCCAATCGCGCGAAAGCGCGTTGTTGAATCCACCCACCAGCAAATTTGTCAGCGGCTTCGACGATCAAACTTTCGGACGACACAGACACGGCGTGGTCGAATGCGATGCTTTCTAAGGTAGCTGGGTGTAGGAAAAAGTTTTCAATTTCGTGGCACGGGAGAACAACGATGCCGGCCTCTTGAGCCAACGTTTGAAGCTCCTTAGGCCTGCGAAAGTCGCGGTCAATTATCCCTCCGACGCGGATTGGGTTGTCGGCCTCGTTTGCCAATTCACGCACTGCAGATACTTTTCGCGTGACGTCGCGGCACCCGCCCGCCTCCATGAAGCGATTTACGTCTGGGTCGCCGAGCAATTTGTGAAACCTCTCCCGCTCGCCAAGGCCACGCTCGCCTTCTATAAATAAAAAACGGCGACGTGAAATTGAAAATCCTGGTGATCCCAGCGCGGATGTAAGAACAGCCAGCATCGGAAGCTTCTCCAAGGGATCTACGCGTTCTACTCGTCGCGTCCCGCTCTTTCGCTGTAAGACAAACGAAGAAGACTTACCTGCCACCTCCACGGCTTCGAGAGAGTGAGTAGCAATCCAAAATTGCCCATTGGTCACCGTATCTCGCAAAAACGCGATCCAAATGCGAATAAGATCGGGATTCAGATGAAGTTCCGGTTCATCGATCAGCAGTAAACCTTCGCGCAACTGGAATCTTTCAATTTGCCCGACGAGAAATGCGATTTCCCTCTCACCTCCGCTCAGCTGCGTGAATTTTAATGGAACGCCCGCTGTATCGAAGTTCAGAGTTCGTTGTGTAGTGTCGACTCCTTCGAACTTTAGGTGTGGAAGGACCTTCGCTAGTGATCCTTTGAAAGGATTAAAGTGGTCGACGAATGGGGGGCGTGGCGAATTCTGCGTTGAAGCTCGCCTTTCTTCCTGAATGTGGCGCGTGGCCTGTTGTGATTCTGTTGCGATGAAATACTCAATCCATTCTTTGTAAAGCGTACGCGTCGGTAGATGTGCGCGCCGCCGCTTCCATTGATCGGAATCCCAATCTCGTTGCAAGACTTCTGCATATTCGTGGTTTTCAATAGAAACGGGAGGGTAGGACCGATCCGCGTCGAGAAATAAATGATGAATGGTTTTTCGGGCTTGAAAGGTATTTATAAGCCGCCCGGCGAGATTTTTCGCTTGAGCCGGGTCGCACCCCCCAGCTTCTACGGTTGTCTTCGGGCTTCCGTTTTGGCTACAGTGGCTCTTGACAGAGAGAAAGCCATTCCAGGTTAGGTTTAAAGAAGTCGCCCAAACTGAATGTTCAGTTTCCGCGAAAAGGTCATCGAGACTGCCTCCAACCGAAATGGTCAGCGTCAGATCATGCGGCTCACTTAGCGGATTTCCCCTGTAAAGAGCGATCCCGGGCGATATGCCAATCGTAGCCGCGATTGCGGCAATCAGTTCGAGAATATTACTCTTACCTGTACCGTTTTCGCCAACCAAACACACAATAGGTGAATCCTCTGGAATCGCCAATTCGATACCGCTGAAGTTACGCCAATCGGTGATCTTAAGATGAGAGATTTTCACTGGCTAGGTTCTGAATTGTCCGGACAACCACATACCGTCCAGGATACCAGAGATCAAGTGCAAGACTAGCCGCTTCCTACTGATCGCCTTGACGATGCGGTTGATGAAGCTGAAACTCGGTGGCAGTGAACATACCAAGTCTCTGCTTCCGAAGGCTCAAGGAAAAGTTTGGCCCGTGGCAGCCGCGCGTGGATAATTTCAAGCTATGAGTAGCGTCACCGAAATCATCGAAGCTGTGAAGAAACTGGATGAGCGCCAGAAGGGCGAGTTTCTGGAAAAACTAGTCGAGATTGATTTCGACGACGCCTGGGATCGCCAGATTGAAGCGGATGCCAAGGCGGGTCGTCTCGATCGGTTCATCGAGGACGCAGTCCGCGAACATCGTGAGGGGAAATCAACGCCGTTTCCGTGAAGAGCAGAGCTGGACACCGATTCTGGCGGCTTTACTACGCCCTCCCCGAGCGCGGCAGATAAAGCAATACGCGCTCTGCCGTGAAATCCTAGACATCGCTCGCTGTGGTTCAACCGTATCTGCGATGACCTATGGGCCGCTTGCACCACTCACGACTTCCGCGCGCGCCAATCGAGACGGCGCACGTTTTTTTGTAGTATGGCAAGCGGTTAGACCGCCTGGCTCGATTTTGACGCCACCGCTTTTGGTGCCGGGTCCGCTTCTTTCTGAAGAATGCAAAGGAAGCGAAGAACTATGAACGTGCTTACAGCGCCGAAAATCTCCAAGCTAAAAGCCTCCTTGTAGAGCGATTGCCAATCCGGTTGCGAGCGAAAGAAAGTGATGGAACGAACCGCTGCAAAGGCCGAGAAAATAAAAGCCGGCAAGAAGAGTACTCTTGCGGTGACCCCCATTCGATAGATGAGGAAGTCAAGCTTCGCGCACCTTGCTCGCAGCAGCTTCACTTGTGCGCTGAGTTGGTCTCGCTCTTGGACAACATCCAACACTGCTCCAATGGGCGGCAGTGGGGATGGCGAAGCAGTCGGTGGAGCGGGATGATTTCGAGCTCGATATGCCACGTAGATTGTTCCACCGGTGGTGACGATCGCTGCCGTAACCATGGCAGTCGGGGTGAGCCAAGTGAGGTCCATGCCGCTAAACTAGAACAATTGTTGCGATCGAAGCAACACGAAGCGACTTTCCCGTTTGCCAAACTCTCCGTAGCGGCAAGTAGCGGGTGAAGAAGATCGGTGGGCGCGCCCGAACCATCCTATGAAAGCTTTCGTCACCGCCCTTGCCATTCCCGCATGCCTTCGTGCGGCGGTCTTTGCTTTGATCGGTTTGTTGGGGATGGGTGGGCATTCCGTGAAGGGG
>FTBG01000431.1_pt1 | contig 10071 bp, 11 predicted proteins | sample 1639311 | NCBI WGS metagenome assembly FTBG01 (sample SAMEA3914864, study PRJEB12502) | metagenome | biome: forest; material: soil | place: USA | collected 2012-03-12 | depth 0.3 m | reverse complement strand
TTGATTCGCGCCTCCGCGCGAACCCTTCGGGCAGCCCCGCTTGCGCGGAGCTGTCCATCTCGCTCCGCTCGATTCCGCACTCCAGACCGCGTCCCGCCATGACATGCTGCTTCACCTTTCCAAACTTGCATCCTTCATGGATGGCGTGTGATGGCTGCAGTTTTATTTAAAATGCTCTCGAGCCTTTCCATCGGGCCATGGCCCTCCCACCGCTGATGCGTGGGTCTCGGAATACCTAGCGCCCGGTGCGAGTCACGCGTACCTCCGGACGGTAGGTCACCCGCACGATGAAATCGCCGCGGCCTCCGTGGGGCTTGGGCAATCCTTCGCCGGGCACCCGCAACGACTCACCGCGCGCCACGCCGCGCGGGATTTGCACCCAGACCGGACGCCCGGTGATCCCCGTCGTCATTTCGCGGCCGCCTTCCTTCGCGCGCCGCGCCGGGATCCGGAGATCGCACTGCACATCGGAGCCTTTCACTTTGAGCCGGCCGCCGGGCATGGGTTTCACGCGGATTTGCACAAACCCGCCCGCATCCCGCGGGATGCGCAGTCGTGTTCCCGGCGCCGTGTCGGGCGGCAGTTCGAGTTGGTAGGTTTCCGGTCCGCCGGGATTCCCGGGGTCGTCCACGCGCACTTCCAATTGGGTGCCGAGCAAAAAATCCACGAGCCGCACGCGAACTTCCTGCGTGACATTGCGGTCGATTTTTCCGCGCCGCGCTGGCCGCGGCTCGCCGGGCTCCAGGCCCTCGTCGTAGGCTCGCCGCCGGGCGCGATCGCTGAGGACTTCGTAGGCGGCATTGATTTGCTGCGAGCGGCGCACGGCCTCGGCCGAATCGCCATTCACGTCGGGATGGTGTTGTTTCGACAGCCGGCGAAAGGCCTGCCGAATCTCTGCTTCGGTGCAATCCCGATCGAGCCCCAGCGTGGCGTAGTGGTCGGGCGCGTCAGCAATCATCGGTGCTTGGTATCGCCCGCGCGGACGGGTGGCGAGATTCTTCCCGCTCCGCCGGTCCCTTCTCCGACGAGGGCGCGCTGATTCAGGCCTTCCGTGGCGCCGTGGCCGTATCCAGCAATTTCACGAACGCCCCAAAATAGTGCCCGTTGTCGTGAAAGGTGCGCCCGCTCACCAGATTCCCGTCCACCACGCATGGCTCGTTGACATAGATGCCGCCGCACACCTCCAGATCGAATTTGCACTTCGCCACCGTGGCCATGCGCCGGCCTTTCACGCAGCCGGCCCGCGCCGGGATTTCCACCCCGTGACACACGCTGGCCACCGGCTTGTTCTCCGCGAAGAAATGCCGCGTCGCCCGCAAGAGATCCTCGTCCTCGCGGATGTACTCTGGCGCGCGCCCGCCACTGAAAAAGATGCCCGCGTATTCCTCGGGCTGGATGTCCTTGAACGCGATGTCTGCCTCGATGGTGTAGCCCTCCCACTCCTTCGTAATCGTCCACCCCGGCTTCACCTCGTGCATCACCATTTGGTAGCGCCGCTTCTCCGGCGCCGCGACCACCGGTTGGTAGCCGCCTTCGATCAGGCGGTAGTATGGATACAGCGTGTCCAGCGTTTCGGAGGCGTCGCCGACGATAATGAGCACTTTGGGTTTCATGCGCGGGGAGAGAAAATCAGCTCTGCGCCTCCATCGGCACTTCCACGTAGTCCAGCGCCCACTCCCGCATGAACCGCACGCGCTTGGGACGGATCCGGTAAATGATCAGTTCCGGATTGTCCGGCGTGCCCAGATACTTTCGCAGCAGTGGATTGCTCTCCCAAATCGCGTGCAGCGTCGCTTCATCGTGCACCACCTCCGCTTCGCCTGTGATCCGCACCTGATCGTGGCGCTCATCGAGGTAGCACAGCTCGCAGCGCGGATTCACCGCCAGCTCCCGCGTTTTCCCGTAACGCCGCAGATTGGCTACATAAACGGTGAATCCATCCACTCGCACCGGCGACACGGGCCGCACTCGCGGCTGCCCGGTTTCATCCACCGTCGCCAGCATCGGAAACTTCGCGTGGCGGATGGTTTCGTGCGCGTGCTTGGCAGCTTCCTCGGGCGGAATGGGAGCAGGAATCGGCATGCCGCACATCGTCGCTAGTCAGGCGGGGCGCGCCAAATCCTAAATCTGGAATCCTAAATCCTAAATTTAATGGTGATGATGCCCGTGATCCCCGTGCCCATGGTCGTGGCCTCCGTGGCCCCAGTGCCCCCAACCTCCGCCCCACACATAGCCCAGCGAGATATCCGGCCACCACCAAGGCCCGCCGTAAGACCAGGGCCCGGGATAGTAACCATAGTACCCCGCCGGCACATAGCGATAGGCGAGAAAGCGATTGCTCGCATCGGACAGTGCGTCTGCCACCACCTGCGACACCCCCGCCGAATGCAGCCGCTTAAAGTCCGCCTTCTGGGCCACGTAATCCACGCCTACACGGTCAAGCTGCCGCACCGGCACCTCATCACTCACGCGATGCTGGTGCAGTTCGACGAGGTCGTTGGGAGAGAGCACTCCCCGATGTTCCAGTTTCTGCACCGTTCGCTCCGAAACCCCTGCCGCCCGGACCGATGCAATGGTCGAATTGCTGTGGACGCACCCGGCAAGCAGCGCCACCGCAGCCAGTAAGAGGACAAATTTCTTCATGCCTCCAATCTGGCAGCACCCCTCCTTCAGGGCAAGGGCCAGCCTGCCTCGAAAATCCTAAATCTTCCTTCCTCCATCCCCAATCCCCAGGGGGTCCGCCAGGGGACCACGACAAGAAAGGGCAGGCTGCCGTTGCTTCCTTCCGGACCTGGCGGGGTTCGCCAGCCTTTCATCCGTGGCCCCTGACGGAGGACGGCCACGCTGGCATGTCCTTGCATCGACGGCAAAATGAAAAGTGCGGAATATTTTGCGGAAACCCCTTGCAAAAGGATATCCGGAGGGCTTAAACGCAGCTCTCATCTTTTGGGCGCACTCCCACGCCGCCCCCAAGCAACAATAGTTTACACCTTCACCACCTCTAGACCTTATGGCCAAATGGTTTTCCTTCGCAGCTTTTCTTATCGCAGCCTGTGCCGCGTATCTCCTCTTTGAGAGCCAGGGTGCGGTTGAGACCATGCAGAAAAAAGGCGAGGCGCAGTCCAAGGAACTGGGCACCGCCAAGGACAATCTCGGTAAGGCTAAGATCGAATTGACCGACGCCCAGACCAAGCTTTCGGCCAAGACGGCGGAAGCCGAGAAGGCGAACGCCGATCTCGCCACGGCGACCACCAAGCTCACGGAAGCCACGGGCAACCTGGAAGCCATCCAGAAGCAAATTGCCGACGCTTTCGGTGGCAATGCTGCCGACATCAAGACGGGCATCAGCAATCTCAAGGAGAACATCACCAAGCTCACCGAGGACAAAAAGAAGGCCGACGACTCGATCGCCGCCGCCAACAAGGAAAAGGACGAAGCCGTGGCCGCCAAGGCTGAAGCGGAGAAGAAGGTCGCCGAACTCAATGCGGTCAACGCCAGCCTCACCGCGGCCAATGGCGACCTGTCCAAGACTGCCGGTGATCAGAAGAAGCAGCTCAAGCGCTACACGGATAGCTTCATGGAGAAGGGCGTCCGCGGCCGCGTGCTCGCAGTCAACAGCGGCTGGGGCTTCGCCGTCATCAGCATCGGCGACAAGCAAGGCGCCGCCGCGAACAAGACGCTCGTCGTCGCTCGCGGAGGCCAGGGCATCGGCAAGCTCCGCATCTCCAATGTCGAAGCCAATCAGTCCATTGCCGACATCGTCCCGAATTCCTTCATCCGTGGCAGCTACGTGCAGCCGGGTGACGACGTGATTTTCATGGGTGACGAGAAAGTGGAAGCCGAACCCGCCGCGGCTGGTGCCGTGACCGCTCCTCCGCTCCCTCGCTAAACTTTTCAAAGTAATGCGCTTTGCCGCCTGTCTTATCCTTGGCGGTTTCCTCCTGACACTCGGCGGTTGCGCGTCTTCCGACCAGCCGAAGGATCCTAATCGCGTCAGCAGTATCCCTTGGGGTCGTCCTGAGCGCTGGGAAACCGGCAGCCCCCTCGGTTCCATGCTTCCGGGCAGCGGCGCATACTAGGGGAATCCGGAAAGCCGGCGAGCTTTCCAAGCTCACGCCGGTTGGTCCACCTGTGGCAGTGCCACAGGGACTGTAGCGGCAGCTCCGCATCATCGGGACCCTGCACCGGGAGAGGTGGAGGGGGCTATTTCTCTGCTTGGAGCATCTGCCAAAAGCCATTTCCGTGTGAGCAGGAATCCCAAGGACGTATTGAGCCGCTGAAACGGTACCGATCGGAATTCGCCAAAGGTGTGCCCGAACGGACGCCAGTTCTTGGAACCGAAGGTAGTGCCGCTCAAAGAAGCGGAGCGACTTTAGATAACGGCACCATGCGCTAGGTCTCTCGCGCTTTCCTTTGATAGCGCTGTTTCCGGAAAATGTCTTGAGAGAATCACCCTTATCAAAGGAAACGCCAGAGGCCTCTCAAGATTACCCACATCTTTGTGAAAATGGGATCCACCGCCGACGCGACCGCTGGACTGCTCATTCTGGTCTTCCGCTTTTTCCAGACGCTCATTCCAAACCGTCACCTCCGCGGCGCGCAAGTCCTTCACGGCGCGTTATCATTTTGTCCGTCATCATTTTGTCGTACTTAAAAACGGTGCTCCGGCCCATCGACGTCGTTCTCAAGAACGGCGGTGTGGGAAACGACAAAATGATGGCTGACAAAATGATGACGCGCTCTGAAAGAGGCCGCGCGCAGACGAAACGGAGCATCGCAGGATTGTCGGCGGACACGTCGAACCACCCCAACGTCTCAACGCGTTTGCCGAAAATGTAAAAGGATCCGCGAAACGCGCCAAACACGCGAAAAACAGGTCGTCGCATCGTCCTTTCGCGTGTTTCGCGAATCAAATCGAGCTTCGGTACACGCTCTCAGTCCCACCCCGGCGGTCCATCTCCTCTTGGTCTATTTTAAAAGATGTAGGTAATCTTGAGAGAGGCCTGGCGCATGGTGCCGTTATCTAAAGTCGCTCCGCTCCTTTGAAGCGACTACCTTCAGTTCCAAGAACTGGCGTTGTTCCCGCGCTCCTCTGTCCAACCGAGGTGGGTGAGGCGAGAGCTTCCGCGCGACGCCTCCGGAAGGCGCCGTATCAGGCGCCGAAGCTGCACGACAACGCCTGCATCACCCCGCGACTCTCCTAGCCCGCCGCAAGCCTCCGCCGCCTACGATTTCCCCGCCGGCGCAAACCACTTCACCACCGTGACGTTCACCTTGAACTGCGTTTTGTCATTCGGATCCACGCGAATATCCACCGGGTTCAAGACCGTGAAATTCTCCGGCGACTGCAGCTCGTAGACAAAAGAAATGAGCTGCTCCCACTTCCCTTTGCAGTCCAGCGCCGTCTTGAACTCCGTGTAGTTCGACATCGGAATCGCCGTGCCGCGCGCCACGTTCTCGATCAAAATCTCGTGCTTCTTGGCCAGGGCTTGCAGGGAGTCGCGCTGCGCCTTGTCGGTCACGTCCTTGTCGCCCAGCGGCGTTAATTGCGCCGTCAGCCACACATCCCGCTTGGCCCAGCGTTCCCGCTCGGACTCCAGGATCTTGAAATTCGCCAGCTTGCTCTCGGCTTCCACCTTGGCCGTGCGGTATTCCCGATACTTGCCCAGGAAGAAATTCAGGACCAGCACGTTGAGAAACACCGCGACCGCTCCGCCGACCAAGAGGGAGAGCATCTTTTCACGTTGGGACATTTGCGCGATCATCGGGTCTTCAAAAGGGTGGAGGATTTCGGTTTGCCGGTCAGCGTGAAGGAAATCTTGTTGTCCTTCAGCGGCTGGTACGGCGAATCCATGTCGTAGTAGTCGGTGAGTTCGTGATTCTTTTTCACGCCCTCGGTGAAGAATTTATAGTGCTGATCCAGCGTGCCTTCGCCCTTCAGCACCCATTCGTTCGGCGTGAAGTGAAATGAGGTGAATTGCAAATCCTGCACCTCCTTCCAGTTCTTCCAGAGCTGAAACATGACCTCCACCGCGTAGCGGGTCTTTTCCACCGCCGGCGCAAAGATTTCCCACCGCGCCTGCTGCTGGTTGATCACCGCATACTTCGGCGATTCCTTCGCCACCTCGGTCTGGATGCTCTGCACTTTTTTCTTGTACAGGGCCAGCGTGATGAAGGCCGCCGCCAGCAGCACCAAATAAATCACTGCCCCGAGCAGCAACTGCTGTTTGAGCTTTTCGCCGCGCTCCCGCCGCCGGGCTTCATGCTGCCACGCGACCGGCAGCAGGTCGAGCCCGCCTTCGTTCTTCTCGCTCTCGGACAGCGGGCGAATGGGCCGGTGCAAATGCTCGGCGAGCGGCGGCTCCAGGTCCGCGCATTCGCGCGACAGCAGCACCTCGGAAAAATTCACCGGCACGCCCTCAATCTCCGCGCTGATCAGCAGTCCCGGCAGTTCCGAGAGCACCGTCTCGACGTCGCGCGAGCTCATCGGCTGGGCCCACGCCAGCTTCCCGCCGGTCACGATGGCCGCGCAGAGCTGGTCCTGTTCCGGCCACAGCGCCAGCACGGTTTCATTCACCGGGCAATTCGCCGCCACCCGTTGCGCCTCGAGCGTGATGCGCTCCGGCAGCCGGCCTTTTTCCCGCAGCGGTGCGCAAATCTGGTCGAGCTGTGTATGGTGCGCCGTGATGGAAAGAACGGTGCTCTCATTCTCCTCCTGCCCCAGCAACTCGTAGCCGTGCGTCACTTCCTCCACCGGGAAAGGCAGCGTCTTTTCCAGTTGTAGTTGCAGCATATCCGCCAGCTCCGCACGGTCGGTCGCCGGCAGCTTGTGCCGCTCCAGCAGCACCGATTGGCACGGCAGTGAGAGCTCGATGTGGGCATCCTCCGGAATCACGTTCACCGCTTCGTCCAACGTCGGTACAGTATTATCGGTGCCGCCATTAATGCGAACGCGCCATCCGGTGGCGCCTGGGGATACTAGGGCATGGCTCGCGCCGTTTTTCTTCATTCGGTCATTCTTTCCAGCGTTTGATCGTTGGGTTCTGTCCTCCCTTAACGGCGACCACCTCGACTTGTCGATGGACATTTCCAGCCCATCCGTCGGCGATGATCCGCCAAGTGGTGTCCTTGAGGTTAACCAGTCCGCTCAGCTGGCTCCATTGCGTCTTGTTCAACCCCAAAAAGCTCTGCACGTCTTCCATCTTTTGGATCTGGGGATCGTCCAGCGTGCCGTCGACTCCGTCATCCCCGCGCCGCCATTGCAGAAAGCGCTCGATGCCCGCGTCGCCCAGCCCCGGCAGCAGCCGCAGGATGTGAAAATCCGCGCTCGTCAAATCGATGGGCCCATTCGAATCCACCGTCAGATCGTCCTTCCAGCCGGGCTGCGAGGTCAGCGCCTCCGTGCCTGCCACCTGCGCGATTTCGTCCACATCCAGGAAAATGCCGCGATTCGTCGGATGATACCCCAGCGTGTCCTCCTGCCCGTTATTCCGCTTCAAATTGTCCGCGTCGATCCAGTCGAGCATGCAATCGATCATGCGCTGCCGCTGATTGAAATCGATCCCGCGCGACTCCAGCCAGCGCTCCAAAATGTCCAGCTTCCGCGGATCCGGATCGCCCTGGCCGTTGCCGAGCAGCGCGTTGACATTCAGTTTCGAGCCCTCGCTGATCATCCGCACGCTAAAGCCCGGATCGCTTTGTGCCCACATTTGCAGCGCCGGCGTTTCTTTCGACACCAGCGGATGCAACCCCATCCACACCCCGCTATGCGCCTGGGCACGGGCCTCGGTGTCGTTCTGCTGGTCACCCGCCACAATCAACGTCTGCCGCACGTAGCCCGCCCAAATGAGAATGGCCGCGGAGATCACAATCACCGCCCACAACGCCAGCAACAGCGCCGCGCCGTGCTTCGCTGCGCCGCACTCCCTCAAAATCTTGCTGGTTTTCAGGAGCTGCTTCATTGGTTTTGCGTCAACGCCACGGGCACCGTCAGCACGGCCTCATACGGCACGGGCTCGCCAGTACGCCAGATGCTCACCGTGATGAAAACCGGCCGCTTGGCCTGGTCCACCCACTTGTCCGTCGCTTGGTTCAAAAGCCCGTCCCAATACCGGATCATCAGTCCATCCACGTCCTGCAGCAGCGGGACCCAGTCGGCATCCTTGTCACTGCCGCCCTGCACGAGGCCGGTCTCCGTATCGAGCAAAGCCGGACGCCGCCACAGCCCGATCTCGTATTTGTTCGGATTATTCTGCAGCGGCATGATGCGCAATTGCACCCGGTATTCGCCCGTCGCCGCCGTCGTCATCAGCCCCGCCCCGCCGCGCGAGCGCCACTCCAGCGTATCCAGATTGCGCTGCCCGATCTTCAAGCCCTGCCCCAGCAGTGTCCCGCTGGCCCGCGGCTGCAAGCCGTACAGGCCTTCCTGCACCAGCGACATCACGCGCTCCACCTCCAGTTGGTGCTCCGTGTCCTGCACGGAAAAATCCATCGCCTTCAGCGTCCCCTGCACGAAGCGGAAAATCGCCACGCCCACCGCCGCGAGAACCATCACGGCAATCATCACCTCCAGCAGCGTAAAGCCGGAGTGGCGGCGCAAAGCTCGGAGGGAGGTCCTCATTGGGTGCGCTGGTAATAAACAAAGCTCATCTGCCGGAGCTGCGGTTCATTGGCCCGGCCCCACGTGAGCATCAGGGTTATCTTGTAGAGGCTAAAAAGATCCTGCTCTTTTTCGTTCTGTAGCGTCATCGGCTCGCGCACGATCGTCATTTTCATCCCCGTCCACGCGCCTTTCAGATCCTCGCTCATCGAGTCCGAGGTCAGCGGAATCGCCCCCATCTCCACCTGCGCCCAGTAGTTCGACATCGCCCTCTGCGCCAGCGCCTCCTCGCGCCGGTAGGTCTCGGCCTTCAGGCAATTTTGGACGCATTTCCCCAGCCCAAGCGCCGCGATGGCAAAAACAAACACCGCCAGCATGCATTCGAGCAGCAAAAAGCCCCGGACTCCTGTCCGTTGACTCCGGATTCCCGACCCCTGACTCCTGATTCCTGAACTGGCCCGGAGCGTCTTCATCGAATGTGTTGCTCCGTGATTTCCCCATGCCCCGTGAGCGGATGATACTGCGCCACCCATGTCCCCGCCGGTCCCGCATAGCGGATGACGGCCGGTTCGCACGTGCCGCTGCGCCAAAACGTCCACTGCGATGGCGCCTGCGCCGGCGGCACCAAGGCCACTGGACGCTCGATCGTATAGTTCTCATCCGGGCCCACCGACATCGTCTCGCCCTGATCTTGATCCTGCTGATTGTCCGCCAGCGATTGCGGCACGTTCGTCGACATCGTGTCCCCGCTCCCGTCGGGCAGGGGAGTTGGGGTCGCGAGTTCATCCGGCCGCAACGTGATGCCCAGCTGTTTCCCTTGCTGTTCCCAAAGGATCGTCCAGGAACGCTGCTGCAGCACCGCATACTTCTGCGCTTTTCGCGCCAGCGCATCAAACCGGTCAAACGACTCCGTCAGCCGCTTCTCGGCGCTCAACCCTCGCAAGCTCGGCATCGCCAGGAAAGTGATGATCACGGCAATCGCGAGCGCGAGCATCATCTCAATCAAGGTAAAGCCAGAACGGCGGTGTTTCATGCAGGGTCTTTAAAGTGCACCACCTCAGCAAAAAGGCGAGCGCCCCTTTAGAACCCGCCTCGAAGGCAAAAGTTCGAAAAATAACCCCATTCTCAGCGCCAATTTCCGCACATTCCCAATTCCCCGAGCGTCTTGCCACGAATCCAGTGGCCGCCGGACGAACGTCCGCGCCTTACCGGGAGTGTCGGCTGGAAGCCGCCACACGACCCCAAACGGCAGAGGTGCCCTCGTTCATGAACCACCACCCAGACCACCGAAACACGCCTCGCTTCACCCATCTGTGCTATCTGCGGCATCTGCGAAATCTGCGGTAAAATGACCACGGATTCCACCGATGACGCAGAGAGCACGGATAGAAATGCCCGGTGCTTCGCTTCTTCCCGCGTTCTCCGCGCCCTCCGCGTTCTCCGCGTTCTCCGCGTTCTCCGCGTTCTCCGCG
>FTBG01000314.1_pt1 | contig 10084 bp, 7 predicted proteins | sample 1639311 | NCBI WGS metagenome assembly FTBG01 (sample SAMEA3914864, study PRJEB12502) | metagenome | biome: forest; material: soil | place: USA | collected 2012-03-12 | depth 0.3 m | reverse complement strand
GGGTCAAGTAACCACGTATAGGGGATGTGCTTTTGCAGCTCGAGGAAATGCCGCTCGCTCAATTCACGCCGCCAGAATTCCCGCAAAGGCCGCAACCAGAAAAGCGCGAACCACATTTTTTCTTCCAGGTACGGTTTGACCGGTGGAGTGATTTGCACTTCCCCGCGGACCGCACGTTCAAAGAGCGCATCAATGCCAGGAATATTTGGTAAATCGAAGAGCTCAAAAAACCGATAAATCGCTGTTCCACTTTCCACCTTGCCGTCCGCAAAATCTTCCGCGGCAGAAACACGCAGCTTTCCGCCATTCATCCGCGCGAGCCATTCCATTTCGGGACGATAAGTGGCGGCTTCGCGTGAAACTAGGATTTCCGCATTGTCCCCCAGAATAGAACGAAAGCCATCGATCATTCCCGAGGCGCCGCCGATCACTTCGAAGCCAAATCCCGAATAGGTTTGATTTAACCATCCCGTCAGGCCGATCCCACCCGGCACCGAATCAATCTCCGCAATCGTAAAACCTTCTTCGGTGAGCACCAGATCGGGCCGGATCACGCGCGGCGTTTCCTGGCGAAATTGTTTTTGCCGCGAAAGCTCCATCAACTCCGGCGGTTTGCCGCGATCGAGGTAGTCAGCAATCCAACGCGGCTGCTTGCCGGCGATGCTGCGCTGATACAATTCGTTGCAGGCACGATTGAAGAGATTGAGCCGATAACCCAGCTTTTCGAGCTGCTCGTGCAGTTCCTCGGAAATGGTGAAGGGCTCGGGTGAAAGAATCCACTCCTTGTCGGCAAAGAGGCCCTCTGGCGGAAAGGCTGCGCGCAGGCGTTCGAGCGTGTTAGACATGGAAGTTAAGTGCAGCGCGCGGAAGCGCGCGATTTCGCGCCTGGGAGGTTACTTGATTAAAAGTTTGAGCGCGTGGCGCACGATTTCCTCGGAAGTGCTGGCCGCATTTTTCTCCAGCACCGCGCGCACCGCGCGATGAGCATCCACTTGCTTGTATTCAAGCGCGATGAGTGCGGCCACTGCATCCGCGGCCTGCGCTTCCAGCGCCGTGGGTGCGTTGCCCGCGGTGGCGGCTTCCCAGGCGGCAGCCACGCCCAGTTTATCTTTGAGTTCGACGATGATCCGCTCCGCCGTCTTTTTGCCGATGCCCTTGACCTGCGAAAGAACCTTGGAATTCCCCTCGACCACCGCCGCTTTGAAATTCGTCACCGTGATCCCGCTGAGCACATCCAGCGCCGTCTTGGGCCCGATGCCGGAGACGTGATTGATGAGCAGCCGAAACAAATCGCGCTCCGCCGTGCTCATGAATCCGTACAGCACGTGAGCATCTTCACGCACCTGGAGGTGCGTTAAAATCTTGATCGGTGCGCCGGGCGCGGGGAGCTTGTCGTAACTCGAAAGCGGAATGAATACATGATAACCCACTCCATGCACCGAAACGACGACATGCGTGGGCAACGCCTCGACGAGTGCGCCTTCGAGAAATGTGATCATTGCCGAAAGTGGAGAACGGATGGGCCGTTCTGGAAAGTTTTTTTCGCGTCACTCTGGGCAATCTCCTTGCTCGCACGCGCAGAAGCCCCGGCTGAAAGCACCTGGCGGGTCTGGCTCGAACCGAAATTCATGCACGCCACCGCAGCTTCTCCCATCCCCGCCTCAAAGTCCGTCGAATATGCCGGAGGCGTGCGCGGCCCGGACGAGCTCACCCCATTTTCCAAAGCCGATTTTGAGGCACTCGGCCTGAACTGGGACGATTTCTTTGCCAAAGCGCGCGCCAACTGCGCCAACGATCTCGCCGCCCTCAAGCCACGCTACGAGCGAAACAAAAAGAAAGTGATCGAATACGCCGTGCTGGAATCCCCCGAGCCCTTCGTCGCCAGCGCCGTGCTCGCGCCGAAATTCCTCGAGCTCTTCGCCGACACGCTCGGGCCGAAGGTGCTGGTGGTGATGCCCAATCAATTCACCGCCTACGTTTTTCCGGCGTTGGTCAGCAATTACAAAGACTACGCACCGATGGTACGCGAAGCCTATCGCGCCACAGCGCATCCCGTGAGCATGGAGGTTTTTGAGTTCGGGCCGGACGGGGTCAAGGCCGTGGGAGTTTACGAGGAACCGTAAGAACGGCCACAGCCACGACGGCCGGCTCACCTGGCTCTTTTTTGAGCCGGGAAATTCTATTCACTACAATTGTGGTTGACACCTCATTACACTTGTCGTATTCACTTCCCACCATGCCATCACCAAACATCTCCGAATCCGAATGGACCGTCATGGAAGCACTGTGGAAACGCTCCCCTCAGACTGCTTCCGAAGTCGCCAGAATCCTGCGCCGACAGACCGGTTGGGCGCTCAATACCGTGCGCACGCTTCTCACGCGACTGGTCGAAAAGGGCGCTTTGAAGGCGGCGGAAAATGCGTCGGGCGTGCGGGAGTTTGCGCCTGCCGTCGAGCGCGAGGCCTGTGTGCACGCGGAGAGCGAATCGTTTCTCCAGCGCGTCTTCCAAGGCGCCGCGAAGCCGCTGCTCGTCCATTTTGCCTCTAATTCCAAACTCACGCCCGAGGAAGTGCGCGAGTTGAAGCGGCTCTTCGACCAAGCCTTGAAAAAGTAACTCCCCGCCTCCTATGAACATACTCGAACTTCTCTTTTCCTGGTTTCTTGCCGCGACAGTGCGCGGCGCTTTGCTTGCTCTCGCAGCGCTCGCTTTGCAATCCGCCCTGCGCGGACGGCTGTCCGCCCGCTGGCGTTACGCCTTGTGGTTGCCGATGATCTTCGTGCTCGTGGCGCCGAGTTTGCCGCAGAGCCGTTGGAGCCTGGAAAACCGCTTCGTTCATCCGGCGCCCGCTGTGGTGAAGGTCGCCCTTGAAAAAGAATCCGACTTCGCCGTTTCACCCGTCGTTACGGAAATGACGGCTTCCGCACCCAAAGCCGCGTCGATCGTTAACTGGCGTCGCAATTTGGAAATGGCTTGGCTCACTGGAAGCGCCGGAATGTTAGTCTTCGTGCTCACGGGATACGTTCGCACGATGCGCCGCATTCACCGCAGCGCCGTGGAACCCACACCCGGCTTGCAGAGCCTGCTCGCCGGCGCCGCGCGCGCCTGTGGATTGCGGCGCTTGCCTCGCTTGCTCATCTCGACAGAAGTGCGCAGTCCCGCAGTCACCGGATTTTTCCGGCCGACTCTGCTGCTCCCAGCCGGCTTTCCCGGTACTTTTACGGAAAACGAGGCGCACCTCATTCTGCTGCACGAGCTCACGCATCTGAAACGCCATGATCTGCCGCAAAACTGGCTTTTCGGCCTGCTGCAAGCGTTGCACTGGTGCAATCCCGTCTTGTGGTTTGCCTTCAACCGGATTCGGGAAGATCGCGAAGCCGCTTGCGACGCCGCTGTGTTAACCACGGCGCGTGGTGATCAACGCGCCGACTATGGCCATGCCTTGCTCAAGCTCGAAGGCGCGCTCGCTCATTTCGGGTTGAGTCTCGGATTCGTCGGGATCTTCGAGCGCAGTTCCGGGATGCGGACGCGCGTTCGAGCCATCGCCGCTCATCGTCCCAGCCGCCCGATCTGGAGCGCGTTGGGCGCCGCACTCATTGTGGTGCTCGCGCTCGTAGGAGCGACGCGGGCGCAAAACAATGCTGAGACCAGCGCCAAGCCGGCGGCATCGGCTCCGTCCGGTGAAATCAATTCGACGGCGAAGCTCGAAGATATCCGACGCAGGCTGAGGGATACCATTATTCCGAAAATGGAATTCAAAGAGACTTCCGTCCGCGAAGCCCTTGACCATCTCTCGAAGCAGAGCGTGGAGCTCGATCCCGCGCATACCGGTGTCCAGATTCAGACTAGCAAAGCTCCAGCCGCCGCCCTCGCGACGCCAGTCACGGTTTCGCTAATCAACATCCCGCTGATGGAGGCATTTCGTTATATTGCTACCTTGGCCGAATTGCGGATTACCGTCGAAGATGCCGGAGTATATTTCCGTCCCCACGACGTTCAACCGGACGAATACGTCACGAGAGAATGGCCGTGGAACCCGGAAACCAAAGCCGCAATCGGGTACGAGGCGGGAAAGGATCTGAAAGAATGTTTGTTGAGCACCGGAATCCCGTTTCCAGTCGGCTCCGCCAGTCAGATTTCATCTGATGGAAACAAACTGATCGTCAAGAACACACCGGACTTAGTTGAGATTCTGGAGCAGATCATTCATCCCGAGCCGCCGAGGATTGAAGCCTCCAATGCACCGGTCGATCCCGGTATCATTACCACCCGGGCCAGCCTCGTCAGACAGAAGCTAGCAAACATCGTCATTCCACACTTCGAACTCCGCAATGCGACCATCGGCGAAGCGATTGACACCCTTCGTAAAGCTAGCGTCGATCTCGATCCAGCGAAACAGGGCGTGAATTTCGTCATGAAGCACGACGCACCGAACCAGCCAGATGCTGAATCAGCACCGGCCTCGGCTCGGATTACGATTTTGCTGCACGACATTCCGCTCGGCGAAGCGCTAAGATATGCAACTACTCTCGCGAACCTCAAATTCAAGATCGAAGATTATGCGGTAGCCGTTGTGCCTCTGAATTTCGGGCTGCACGAGCTTGCCACCAGGGAATGGAGCGCCAGCCCCGAAGCAATGTCCGCCCTCGGCTACAAGCAGTCGGATAAAACGTCTGCGGACAGAGCGAAAGATGCCCTCACCGCGCAAGGCATCACTTTTCCTCCCGGAACCTCTGCCACCTACCTCGAACGCTCTCACAAGCTGATCGTAAAGAACACCACTGATAACCTCGATCTTGTGGATGCTATATTGGAAGCATTCGAAAAGAAGGCAGAAAACAAGACGCGGTGAACCCGCGCCGAGTGAACGACCGAATGCCCGGCCGCTATAGCATTTTAAAAGATTGGATGTCCGCTGCGAGACTCGCGCTGGGGAGCGGTTACACTATTCCTTAATCCTAAATACCGGGATGGATTTGAATCGCAAGATTGCGCGGGCGCGGGTGAGCACGGACAAAGGTTACAAGTTTGCGAATTTCTCCAACTTCCCTGGCAAACACCCATCCTTGAAATCTGCGTAATCCGCGGTCAAAATCTCTCCTCTCTTTAATTTCGCAGTTAGTTCATCGAAGTGACGCTGGATTGATGAACCACGGATCACTCGGATAACCACGGATGTTCCGCACGACCGAACTTTCTTAGCGATTCCCTCGATCCGAAAGCATCTGCGGATGATCTATCCCGGCTTTTAGGTTAATATGTCCTAAACTCTGAAGCTAAAGATGCGCACCGGCCAAACGGTCCGTCGCCGCCAATTCCAATGGGAAAGGTTCGAGCGCCATCGGTTCGTGGTGATCCAAGTAACACGCGCAGATTTCAAAAAATTCCGCGGCGCTGCCGACGCGGCGAATGCGGTGCAGAAATTCGCCCGTCGGCTCCGATCCGTGCGCGATGAAATTCAGATACTTCTTCATCGCTTGCACGCGCGACATCTGGGGCAGGCCGCAGTCTGCGGTCATTTCGAAAAGCGCATGCACATAGGCTAGAACGTCGCGCCCGCGGGGGCGAAAGAGCGTTTGCCCCCGGCGATGCTGCCGGATTTGCTCGAAAAGCCACGGATTGCGGATCGCCCCGCGCCCAATCATGAGCCCGCGAGCCCCGGTGATGGCCAGGGTCTGCTCGGCCTTCTGTGCGGAATAGATATTGCCATTGGCCAACACCGGACAACGCAGGGCATCCACCGCTTTGGCGATGAGATCGTAGCGCACCTCGCTGCGATAGCCGCCTGCCACCGTGCGGCCATGCACCGTGAGCAGGTCGAGCGAATGCCGGGCGAAGATAGATAAGAGATCATCGAAGCCCGCTTCGTTCTCGAATCCGAGCCGTGTTTTCACCGTGAACTTGATCTCGATGGCGTCGCGCAAAGCGCCGAGAATCGCATCCACCCGCTGCGGTTCCCGCAAGAGCCCACCGCCGGCGCACTTTCGATAAACGACCGGAGCCGGGCACCCGAGATTGAGATCCACCGCGACGATCGGGTGGCGCTGCAATTCCTGGGCTGAACGAACCAGTGATGGAATGTCGCTGCCGATCATCTGCGCGATTACCGGGCGCCCCGTGGGATTTTTCGTCACGGATTCGAGGATATGCGGCTCGAGCGTGGAGCCGGGCCGGACGCGGAAGTATTCGGTATAATAGACGTCGGCGTTCCCGTAGCCGGCCATGAGCCTCCAGAAACGCAGGTCCGTGACATCTTGCATCGGAGCAAGCGCCAGAATCGGCTCGGAACCGAGCAAGAGAGAATCGAAGATGGATGGTGCGTCCAAAGCGCAAGCATCCGCAGGAAATGAGACGAACGCCACGGATTTTCGCGGATGGCGTGCTTTTGAATCGAAACCGCACGAAGACGCCGTCGAGAACAGCAGGCTCCTCGCAGCGCTGCCCGATTTTCAATGTGAATTAATCGTTGAACGTTTTCTATTCCTTCCCTCTGCATCGCATCTTCATGCGATATGCGCTGCTCATCGCTTCTGGCAGTGTCGAAGGCTCAACTCCCGCTTCCCCCTCGGAGACGTTGGCTGCAAGTTATCGAGCTTCTGCGCCTTCCGCGTAAAGCGGGTTTCCCCCAAACCCTCCAAATCCCCCAGGCCATCATGCACTCGCTCGCTAATGCCGTCGGCTCTGCGCTTCGCGCTGCCGCTTCCTCCCTGCGCCGCAACGGCGCTTTCGTCATCGCTGCGGCCGTCGCCGCCACCACCCCGCACTTGCACGCCACGACTCCCGTCGATGCCGATCTCATCACCAATGCCTATAACACCGCTTTCTACAAGACCAGCGGAAGCAATGGTTACTATGCTAACGACACGACCGGCGGTAACTTCGGCTTTTGGACCGGAGCCGAGGAAATCGAAATGCTCGAGGACGCCTATGACCGCTCGAACAGCTCGACGTACAAAAGCATGATCACGGCCTTGATCAACGACTTCGTCAGCGTCAACGGATCGCTTTGGACCGGGAATAGCTTCAACGACGACATCCTCTGGGCGACGATTGCCTGTGAGAGAGCCTATCAAATCACCGGCAACAGCACGTTCAAAAGCCTGGCCAAATCGAATTTCGATGCGGTTTATGCGCGCGGCTATGATACCACTCTGGGCGGCGGTATTTGGTGGAATACATCGAAAACCTGCAAAAACGCCTGCGACAATGGACCAGCGATCATCTCGGCTTGCTATCTCTACACGCTCTATAACGACAGCTCTTATCTAACCAAGGCGCAATCCATTTACGCCTGGGAACGGTCCACGCTGTTCATCGCGAGCTCGGGCAAAGTCGAGGATCACATCAATTCCGATGGCACACTCAACACCGTAGCCTTGACTTATAACGAAGGCACTTTCCTCGGCGCGGCCAACTATCTTTACAACATCACCGGCACGGCGTCGTACTTGAGCGACGCCCAGTTGATTGCGTCCTATACGCAAAACAACATGTCCAACAGCACCACCGGGCTTCTCCCGCAGTACAGCAGCACCGGCGATCTCTCGGGCTTCAATGGAATCTTCGTGCGCTGGTTGGGGAAATTCGCCAAGGACCGCGGGCTCTGGAGCAACTACTATGATTGGATGGAGAAGAACGCCGAAGCGGCTTTGAGCTGCCGCCGCTCGGATAATCTTTCCTGGGATGATTGGGCCACGGCGACGCCCAGCGGCACCCTGCAATCGTGGGCCTGCAGCGATTCGGTGGTAATGCTCAACGTGATCCCGCCCAAGTTCGAGGTCGAATCTCTCACCGTGCCGAGCTATTCAGGACCGGACTACCGAGTGGTGACCGATAGCAATATGAGCGATGGCGGCGGTGTGATCCTTGATTCCAACGCGGTGGGCAACTATATCAACTTCCTCGCGCCAGACGTATCCGCGCGGAAGTACGACGTGCGGATCGGCGTGAAGAAAATCAATACGCGCGGCATCGTTCAGCTGGCAATCGGGCAGGCCGGCAATAACTCACCGACAAATCTGGGAGCGCCGATCGATCTCTATTCCGCCTCCGCTGAGTACGACGAATTGGATCTCGGCACCTGGACGCCGGCAACTAATACCGACAAGTGGTTCTGGCTCACGGTCACCGGGAAAAACGCCAACAGCACGGGATACACGGTGGCAGTGGATTATATCCTGCTGCTGCCGCAGTAGGCGTACCGCTCAGTCATCCTCATCTCTTAGTCATCCTCGGAATCCGAGGCAGAATAAAAGGCAGCTGCTGCGTGGGCACTCGCCCACCAGCACTGCCTTTTTCCGTTGAGCGCGCTCGAGACGGGCGGTGGAGGAATGTAGCTATCCCCTCATAGGACCATCGTCTTATTGGGCGGAATGGAAGGCGTCGACATATCATCGGTGACCGGCCCTCCATGACCATCGCCAAACGCCTGATCTTCCTGCTCGCTCTGCCTATCGTGGCCTTGCTCGGGTTGGGCGTGTTCACGCGGATGCAGCTGGACAAAATCGAGGAGCGAAGCCGGTTTGGGGAATCACGCATTGCGGCCCTGGCCACGATTGGCAATCTTTCACGAAATTTCGTCGAGCTTCGCGTGGATGTGCGGAGCTATATCCTCGCCATTAACGAGACGCAGCGCAGCGACGCCCGGCGCGCATTCGACGGTAGCGAAAAGGAGGTGGCCCGATTGCTGGAGCTTTACGCGGACAAGCTCGTTTTCAGCAATCAAGGGCGGCGCTTGCTCGGAGAATACCAGATGATCGGGCGCGACTGGATCGACGGCGCGAAACAAGTAATGCTGCTGGTGGATACCAATCGCCGTGATGAAGCAGTCACGCTGCTCAACGGTCAACTCACCGAGCAGGGCGCCAGGTTGAGCAAGGTCTCCAGCGAATGGATCCAGAATAACGAGGAACAGGCGAAGGGGGCCGGTGCGGACGTGGTCTCGGCCATTGAGCATTCGCGCTTCAATGTGCTCGTCGGCAATTCTTCCGCGCTGGCTCTCACGGCCCTGCTCGGATTCGTGACGTTTCGCCGGATCGTCCAACCCATTCGTGCGCTGGAAAAATCGGTCAAGACGATTGCCGCCGGCGACTACGCCAAGAAAGTCCCGCTCACCGATGCGGTTGACGAGACGGGCGAGCTGGCAAGGTCGATCGACGTACTCAAACAGGGAGCCGCGGCGATGGATCATCAGCGCTGGGTGAAATCCACCGTCTCCGCACTTACCGCCGAATTGCAAAGCGCGACCACGCTTTCGGAATTTGGAAGTCGGTTACTTGCCGGACTTTTGCCGAAACTGGGCGGCGGCGTGGGGGGATTCTATATATTTGAGGAAAAATCCGGATTGCTTCGGCGATGGGCTGCGTACGGACTGGCGAACGACGCAGATTCACCGGAGACATTTCGCATGGGGGACGGGCTGGTCGGCCAGTGCGCGCGCGAGCGGAAGGAAGTGATGCTAACAGAACTGCCATCCTCCTATCTGCGGATCGCCTCGGGATTAGGCGCAGCGACGCCGACCCAGGCCACCGCATGGCCGCTGATTTCCAACGAAATGCTCCTCGGCGTAGTCGAGGTCGCGACGTTTCACGCCTTCGATGAAAAGGAGCGCGGGCTGCTGAACGAATTGATGCCGATCTCGGCGATGAGCTGTGAAGTGCTGCAGCGCAACCTGCGAACGTGCGAACTGCTCGAGCAGATTGGTGAGACAGAACGCTATTTCCGCAGTGTGCTGGAACTTGCGCCGGACGGTTTGATGGTCGTGGACGCGGGCGGCTTGATCCAGTTAGCAAACGTTCGCTGCGAGACTCTGTTCGGTTACACGCACGCGGAACTGATCGAGCAACCGGTGGAGATGCTCGTCCCCGATAACGTTCGTCCACATCATCCCGCTTTGCGCGCCGAATATCACCGCGCACCCACGGCCCGCGAGATGGGTGCAAACCGCGAGCTCCTTGCACTGCGAAAAGACGGATCGCTATTTCCCGTCGAAATCGGCCTCAGCCCCCTGCCCGGCCGGCAAAATCAGCCGCCACAGGTGGCGGTATCCGTGCGCGACATCACCGAGCGCAAGGAACAGGAAAATGC
>FTBG01000568.1_pt1 | contig 10145 bp, 8 predicted proteins | sample 1639311 | NCBI WGS metagenome assembly FTBG01 (sample SAMEA3914864, study PRJEB12502) | metagenome | biome: forest; material: soil | place: USA | collected 2012-03-12 | depth 0.3 m | reverse complement strand
CTTGGTTTCCAGGTTGTAAACTGCCCGGTCACCGGTGAGGAGGCGTCCCGAGCGATAAATGCGGACGTTGCCGAGGAGAAAAACGTCGTGGGTCTCTGAGTTGTATTGAGCGTAGTCGCAATAGACCGTGACGTCGCCGTACCGGATATAGACGTTGTGATCCGCGATCGCGAGCCCGTTTTCATACGAGGTGTTGGTCGAGCGGATGTCCACCGGCATGTCTGTGAACGACTCCAGTTGGGCTCGCGCACCAGAGAGAGCGAGAAAGATGAGCAGAAAAAGGAGTGGGAGCGTTCGATTCATGCGGACGGATTGGCGCGGAAGGTATCGAACCGGTGTCGTGCTTGCCAACAGTAAGTTTTTCCTGATTTTTGCGTTTTGCGTGGACAGTCCGCCGGAGGTGTCTCCATCTTTGGCGCGGCATTCATGGGGTCACTCCACTTCACAAACCTCGCGCGCGCCACCGAAATCGGCGCAAACAGCTACTTACTGGAGATCAATGGCAAGCGGCTGGTCCTCGACTCTGGGCTTCACCCGAGGCTCGATGGTCCGGCGGCTTTGCCGCAGCTTGATCTCGCAGCGGGTGATTCCGTGGATGCGATTGTGCTGACCCATGCCCACCAGGATCACGTCGGGTCCCTCCCGGTAACGATGCGCCGGCACCCGCGCGCGCCGGTTTTTATGACGGAGGCGACGGCTCGTCTCAGCGACGTGATGCTGCACAATTCCGTCAATGTCATGTCTCGGCGTTCGGAGGAAGCCGGTGCGAATGCCGTGCTCTTTAGCCACCGGGAGGTGGACTTGGGAATCCGCCGATGGAAGCCGGTGCCACTGTACCAACGGTTTGACCTTACCGGAGAGCGCTTGCGGCCTGATGAGGCGGCCGATATTTCCTGCGAATTTTACGATGCCGGGCACATCCTTGGCAGCGCCGGCGCGTTGATCCGCGCGAACGGGCAGAAGATTTTCTACACGGGTGACGTAAATTTCGACGACCAAACCATCATGCAAGGCGCGTCGTTTCCGGAAGAACCGGTGGATGTGCTCATCGTGGAGACGACGCGAGGTGATCACGAAACGCCGGCCGGTTTCCGTCGAGAGGACGAAGAGTTGCGCTTTGCCAAAGTGATTCGTGAAGTCCTTCAACGCGGCGGGAGCGCCTTCATTCCGCTTTTTGCTTTGGGAAAAACGCAGGAATTGCTGGCGATGTTCCATCATTTGCAAAGCAGAGACCTGCTGCCCGAGGTGCCGATTTACATTGGGGGATTGAGCACCAAGCTCACGGAGATTTACGACCGGTTGTCGCACCAGACACGGCGGCAGCGCCAGGAGTTGCAATTGCTGGAGCGGCACGGCCTTTACACGATGGCGGGACCGGAGGCGATGGCGGCGCAGATTCGCAGCGGGCGTATTTATGCGCTTTCCAGCGGCATGATGACGGAGAAAACGCTCTCGAATGCGCTGGCGCGCCAAATCCTGAGCGTGCCGCAGCATGCGTTACTTTTCGTGGGATACGCGGATCCGGATTCACCCGCAGGGCGGATTCAGGCCGCGGCGCCGGGTGAGGAAGTGCAATTGAGCCCAGAAATTCCTCCGCAACCGCTGCGTTGCACCGTCGATCAGTTTTCCTTCAGCGGCCACGCGACGCGGGAAGGTATCCGCGCCTACATCAATCGAGTGAAACCAAAAACGGTCGTGCTCGTGCATGGCGATCCGCCAGCGGTGGAATGGTTTCAGCAAACATTGAAAACGGATTTGCCGCAGACGCGCGTGGTGAAGCCACCGGCGGGAGAGAGGGTGGAGCTGGGGTAGGGGGCGAGCTTTGTCTTACACCTTCACTTACGTGTACACGCCGCTCGTGGCGGATAGGGAAAAACTTTCAACGTTTAACTTTCAACATTCAATGAGCGGTATCCAAATGCTATTGTAGTATGAGCCGTAGCTCGCTAACGCCGCTTTGGTTGAAGGTCGTTCAGTGAATCACGCATACGTACTTTCGATTGCCGCAGTTAGTTAATTGCGGACGCTATCGCCGATGGTATCTGAGCGCCACCATTGGACGTTGGAAGTTGGACGTTGAAAGTTTTTCGAACCCTCTTCTGCGAGCAAAATAGCTTGCTAAAAAATGGCTTGGTTCGCGCCCCCTCACGCCGCCGTGCTCCCTTCCTCCATGATCGGCAAATCCAGCCAAAACGTGCTGCCGAACCCTTCGATGCTTTCCACGCCGATCTTGCCTCCCATGACCGCGGCGAGACGCTGGGAAAGGGCCAGCCCGAGTCCGTAACCTTCAATCTTCGTTTTTTCTGCGCCCAGCCGCTCAAAGGGATTGAAGAGCAAGCCCAGCTTTTCCGTGGGAATGCCGTGGCCGGTGTCGGATACTTTGATGCGGAGCATTTCATCGGGGCCGCGCACGCCGGTTAAAGTAACTGTGCCGCCATCTCTGTTATATTTGACGGCGTTGGAAACCAGGTTGATGACGACTTCGCCGAGCCGCTGGGGATTGGCAAAGATCCAGGTAACACCGGCGCTTTCAAATTCGCATTGAATGCGAATGGCCCGCTGGCCGGCGAGCGGTCGAACGAGGTCCACACATTTTTCCACGATCTCGCGCCACTGCACCCGTTCACATTTGAGGGCGAGACTGCCGGATTCGATGCGGGAGATATCCATCATTTCATTGGCCAGCCGGAGCAAGTGCTGGCCGCCCGTCATGATGTGCTGAAGATTCGCCGCGTCCTGCTCGGGAAGCTCAGAATCGCCGAGCAATTGGGCAAATCCCAGGATAGCATTGAGAGGTGTGCGCACTTCGTGACTGATGCGCGCGAGAAATTCCGTTTTGGCCCGGTTGGCCCGTTCCGCTTCTTCGCGGGCCATCTCAGCTGCCTCTTTGGCGAGTTGCAGTTCCGAAGTCTTTTGCGCCGCGAGTTCGCAGCTCGCAAGTAACAGGTCGAGTATCTGCCCGTGACCGGACGCGAGAAGGTGTTCGCGCCCCTCCATCACCATCTCCATGCCGGATCGGGCGGATTTCTCTCGATCCTTCACGACTCGTCCCAGGATGGAGCGGATGCGCTCGATCAATGACTTTTCCTCATACGGCTTGAGCAGAAAGTTATCCGCGCCACAGCGGAGCCCATTGACGATATCCTGTGGGTCCGCAAGCGAGGTGAGCAAGATCACGGGCAAATCCTTTAGCGTATCGTTTGCGCGAATCTGGCGGCATAGCTCGTAACCATCCATCTCCGGCATGATAATATCGCTCACCACCAGCGAAGGCTGCCATTTTGCAAGGGCGGTCAGTGCGGCTTTTCCATCGTGAGCCAGGGTTACGACAAAACCCTCCTTTTCCAGGACTCGCTGCAGATGCAGCGCTTGCGTCCGACTATCCTCTACAATCAATATCTCCAGGGCGGCCATGGAACCGACTGTTGGAGAATTGTTTCAGATTTGCAAGGGGGAGAATTACTTCCTTTAAAGGAAAATGCCTCGCCAAATGCTTCTAAGGATTTTCGGTTCGCAATTACCCGAATATGCGCCTTACCGCAAATAAGGCTCTGGCGCTAACTAAAGATCCAGATCGACCTGGACGGGTGGCCCCTCTTTGCCGCGCATCTCAAATTGCACTGATTTCGGTGCGCCCGTCCACTCCTGCAGCGTAATGGATTGGCCATGTTCGTCTCTGTGGTGCGGCAGCGCGAGGAAAGTGGCATTGTGGCGCAAAAGCCATTTGCCGTTGGCAAAGGTCACGGGAACGTGAGCAATGCACGGAGCGGTGCCGACGGCACGTCCATTGACATGGATTTCCGCCCCGGGTGGATCGGAAATGATCGAGACCGTGCCCGGGCGGTTGTCCCCCAGCTGGCTTTCAGTGGTAGTGGGGGGAGGGGTCGGCTGAGCGCAACCCGCGATCGCAAACGCGGCGACGGAAAGAGATAGGAAATGCTTCAAGTGGCGCGCATTAGAAGCCCGGAATAAACGCTTGTCGAGGTTTTGCATCGCACGGGCGACCGGCGTGGGATGGGGAATTTTAAGGGAATGGTGCATACGGCGTTTGCGACTTGTGAGGCGGCGGGAGAGCCGCCAAGGTTTTCGCATGCGCAAGGTCGCGTTTACTGTTGTTGCCGTCATTATTTCCGGAGTCGTGGCCGCTGCTATTGTCGTGGGATTATTGCAGGGTACGCCATCCCAAGTGATGCGCGCGGAGGCACTGGCAATTGCGGAAACCTATGTGACGCACCAATGGATTCCCAGCGGCAGCAATGCTTTTCACGGCGTCGATGCGGAAGGAATCCGCGTCGATACACCGGATATTTCTTTCAAGCCGCCGGCGAATGAACCAGACGATGACCCCGGCTGGTGGGTGGCCGGCCAGAGCAATGTCGGGCTGCCGTACAAGTGGGGTGGCTTCGACACGCCTGAGGACTTTGATCGTGGCCTCGTCGAAGGCAAATACGCGGGAGATTCCTATAGCTCGGAAAAGCGCCGGCTCCTGGATGCTGCCGTGAGCAGTCACGCCGTGGGGATCGATTGCAGCGGCTTTGTTTCGCGGTGCTGGAAATTGCCGCGCAGCTACTCGACCCGTGAACTTCCACAACTCTGCGAACCGGTACGCGATCTGGAAAAGCTGCAACCCGGCGACGTTTTCAATTCCTACAACGCGCACGTGCGTCTTTTTGCGGGCTGGACGGACAGCACGCATTCGCGCGTCCGCATCTACGAAGCCTCGGATAAAGTGAAGAGCCAGGAATTGCCGCTGAAGCCCATGCTAGAAGAAGGCTACACTGCGTGGAGATACCGCGGAATGCGATAGGGCAGGGGTGGGGGCTTTACTCCTGCACTTACACTGTCGCTGAACGTCGTTAGATAGGCGTTGGTAGTTGAGAGTTTACCTAAAGACTATATTTCATGGAAGCTTAAGGAGCGAGCGCAAAAGACGCTAACCGATCTGCGGCGGCGCGAAAGCGGATTCAACGGGAAGTGCGTTTTGACGCGGAAGCCCGTACCTTGTGCGCCACGGATCTATCTATGTACCGGAAACTGTCGATCGGCGTCGTGATCCCGCGGTTGATTGATGACCCGCTTATAGTCTAGTGGCTGGACTGTTCTATTCAGGCACCCTCTGGCGTGAATCGTGTGATTCGCATGTGTTCCAAGTTTCGAAAATATTGCAACTGTTGTCGCCATCATGACTGTGCGTTCAGGCGGAACGCGCGAGATTCATCGACGAATGGTCACACGGTCGGTGTTGACATGAGTGCCTCTTAAAAGGTGAGAAAGTGGGCCGCGTCTATCGCAAACGCTCCGTTAGTTTCTCTGCCAGTAAGGCACTCCGCTTTACTGCAAAATCGGCAAAGGCAGCGAAGTCGAGCGAAACATCCTGCGGGATCAGACAACGGTCGAGGATGCGGTTTCGATCTAAGCCGAGCCGTTTGCTCTCGGCTTCCACCCATACGGCCAAGCTCTTGTCTTGCTTCGACTTATTCTCGGCGCCGTCGAGCATTTGGAGATTGACGATGCTGTTGCACCAATCCCCTGACCGCAAGCGGTCCTTCACTTCTTTTGTTATAGCCAGTTGATCGCGCTGGCATTGGCTTGAGATAAACCAGATAAACGTCCTGCGCAGACAAGGTTTGTAGTGAAAAGCCCGCATCTATCGGCGCATCTTGGATCGAATGAGCCTCAAGTCCTTTCCAAAGTTTTGAGGCCATGAGCCTGCTTCTCCAATCCTGGGCCGCGACCCTAACGTTGGGTGAATCGTAGACACCGATTAACTTTATAGCGGTGTCACGGTTGGGTCGCTTGGTTTTGTGACGAACGGAGAGTTCTCCCTGCGTCTTGCCGAGCGCCGGTTTCCCGAGCAATTGGAGGACATCGCTGGTGAGACTTTTGAGTTGGGCCGAGCCAAAACGCTCTCCCGCATTCATTGGAATCATCCCCTTTACTTCTCCAATGATGTTCAGATTAGGGCTGTCAAAATCGAATCCCGACGCATTTGGAGCGACTTCATTTATCGCGAACCGAAGCGCGGCTGTAGCCGGTTCGTCCAAGTCCCATCGTCGGGCGATCCACTCTGCCAGGGCAAAAGTGAGCTTGAGGGTGACGATGTCATGGACCCTGGCGAGGGCCGCTTTCAATCTGAGCAATCCGTCAAAGTCTAGGCGTGAATAATAGTCCTCTTCCGAGATGCCGAGAACTTCCGTTATCGCCGCGTTGAATTTGCTTTGGAGATCTTCCTCACGGACAATCGGGCGCTTCCTTGCCTTTGCCGACATTTTTGTTTTCGTCGGTTTTGAATCACCGATCTCGTCAAGGATCCGCAAGGTCCGGATCTTTTTGAGATTTCCACACAATCGGCACTTCCCTCGCAGGTAAGTAAGCGCTGTGGTTGTGGAACAGATTCGATTAACGGTCTGCCGATAGCTTATCTCAAGCTCGCGTGCGATGCAGTCGTCGCAGATGTTCGGATGGTCGTTCAAATACGAAACTATGTTGTGTCGATGAGTCATCGTGCTAGCAAGGTGAGAGCTTTCGCAGCTATCCTCTTCTTTTAGCGAGCCCGGGGATTGTCAGACCACAAAATAGAAGTCCTTCGCAGAGTTACAGGAAGGTGATCCCTGGTAGGGGGGGCGCAGGGGGAGAGAAAGCATTTGCTCACTTATCGAATCGATGCAAGTAATCACTTGCACGCATGGCCGTTCACACTTCTGCTCCCGCTTCGAAACTTCTTTCCGCTTCGGCGCGCGACCGTCTTCTCGATGCCGCAGCGGAAGTCTTTGCGCGAGATGGGCTTGTCGGGGCGACCACGCGCGAGATCGCGCGCTCCGCGGGGGTGAACGAAGTCACGCTCTTCCGGCTCTTTAACTCGAAGGAAAACTTGCTCGCGGTGGTATTGGAACGCGTCTTCGCGCTCCCATCCGAGCAAAAGCCTGCGTCGTCCGGCGCGCTTGCCGGCGGAGAGTGCGTGGCAGAAATCCTTCAGGAATACGCGGAAAAATATCACGCGCGTCTCAGCAGAAATTTCGCGCTCGTCCGGGTGATGGTCGGCGAAATTCACCACCACCAAGAGCACGAGCGCAAAGTGATGAGCGGAATCTTTCGGCCGGAACGCGAGCGCCTCGTGGAGCGGCTCTGCGCGGCTCAGAAAGCGGGGGGCATTCGGGCGGAAGTCGATCTTTACATCGTTGCCGATCAAGTGGGCGCGTTCGTCTTTATGGGGCTTCTGCGCGGTGCGTGTCAGAAGAAACTCGAATATAGCGCGAAGAGTTATTTTCAGGCGGGCATCGATACCATCGTGCGCGCCATCGAAACGCCCGTGAAGGCGCGCGCGACAAACCGGGCAAAAGCGAAAGCCGGGCCGGCTTCATGAGCGTCGCTGCGAAAGCCTCCGCCCTCTACGGAGCGGACCCGGCATTGCTTTCACCTCTCGCCGCGCGGCTCCTTGAGCGTGGCGTCTTGAAATGGTGCATTGCTCTGGCGGGTTCGCTGGGAGCCATTTTGGAAGTCATCGATACGGTGATTACGAATGTGGCTTTGCCGGACATTCGAGGAAATCTCGGTGCGACGCTTGCCGAAGCGGGCTGGGTTTCCACCAGCTACGCGTGCGCGAATGTCGTGATCATTCCGCTCTCGGCGTGGCTGGGCTATCGCTTTGGAAAGAAGAACTATTTCGTTTTCTCGCTGGTGGGCTTCACCTTGGCGTCGCTGCTCTGCGGATTATCAAGTAACTTGGGAATGCTAATCTTTGCGCGTGTGGTTCAGGGCCTGGCTGGCGGCGGTCTGCTTGCCAAGGCGCAGGCCATTGTCTTCGAGGCGTTTCCCAACGCGGAGCGTCCGCTGGCCCAGTCGCTCTTCGGGCTTGGAGTCATCGCCGGACCCGCCATCGGGCCCGTGCTCGGCGGCTGGCTCACGGATAATCTTGGCTGGCGCTGGATTTTCTTTATTAATCTGCCCGTGGGGATTCTCGCGATCCTCATGTGCCTGTTACTTTTGCCGCGCGACGAGCATTCGCACGCGGCGCGAAACACCGACGTGGATTGGAATGGGATCGGCCTTCTGGCGCTCGGTTTGGCTAGTTTTCAAATCGTGCTCGAAGAAGGGCAACAGCACGACTGGTTTGAATCGCACTACATCAGCGGCATGGCCGCGCTCAGCGTCGTAGGGCTCATCCTCTTCGTCTGGCGCGAGCTCACGGTTGAGCATCCGGCTGTCGATCTGCGCATCTTGCGCTATCCGTCGATGATCGGCGGCAGCATCTACTCCGCGCTGCTCGGGATGGGTATCTATGGAATCATGTTCGCGGTTCCGGTTTTTGCCCAGGATTACCTGCACTACACCGCGCTGCAAAGCGGCATCCTGCTGGTACCGGGCGCGATTGCTTCCGCCTCCGCCATGATCCTGTATGGAAAAATCGCGGGCCACATTTCCGCGCCAAAACTCATTTGCATCGGCGCACTGCTCACTTCGTTGACGGGCGGATTGCTCATGACGATCAATCCCAACACCGGAGTTAACGAACTCTTCTGGCCGCTGATCTTTCGCGGCTTGGGCAGTGTGCTCATCTTCATGCCGCTGAGCATGGCCACGCTCGGGCCGCTGCCGAAAAAGGATATCGCTGCCGGTTCGGGCTTTTACAGCCTGATGCGCCAGCTCGGCAGCAGCATCGGCATCGCGCTGATCACAACCATGCTGGCCCGCCGGGAGGCACAACATCGCGCGGTGCTTGTGGAAAAAGTAACATCCTATCGCGAGCCGGCGCTGGAGCGAATCCAGGCGCTCACCGCCAGCTTCGCGCATCGGGCAGGGGACACCATTGAAGGCCATCGCCAGGCTTTGGGCATGCTCAATCGCATTGTCGATGGGCAGGCTGCGCTGCTCGCTTACGGGGATCTCTTTTTTTACGCCGCGGCGCTCTTCATTTTTTCGCTGCCTATCATCCTGCTCCTGCGCGGCCACGACCACATGAGCGAGGCGGCTCGTGAAGCCGCCGCCGAAGCGCACTGATACTTTTTCCAAATCTCATGTCCAATCCAACCGATACTGCTCTTGCCGCGGAAGCGCCGCGCCCTGACAGTGCTCCCCGCACTTCGGCACGCGCCACTTCCACAGCCGGTCCGCAACGAGCCGCGGCGAAAAAGAAACGCAGTCCTCTTTTCTGGCTCATCATTTTTGTCGCAGGCGCTGCCGCAGCCGTCTGGGTCGCGCAATTCGTGCATCGGAAAATCGTCTTCGAAGAAACGGATGACGCCTATCTGGCGGGCCACATCCATCAAGTAAGCTCGCGTCTCGATGGTACGGTAACCAAAGTTCTCGTTGTGGAAAATCAATCCGTGAAAGCGGGCGAGGTGATGGCTCTGCTCGATCCATTGCCTTTCGAGATTGCGCAGAAAAAAGCGCGCGCTGCGCTCAATGAACAGAAAGCGGGTTCTGCACAGGCACAGGCCGCAATTGCTCAAGCAGAAGCTGACAAGACTCACGCTGAAGCCCAGGTCGCTTCCACGGACGCGCAGGTGCAGCGACTCGATGCGCAACTGCAAATGGCGAACATCAATCTGGGCCGAAACGAACGCCTCTTTCACGAAGACGCGCGGGCCATTTCAAAAGCCGACGTCGATACGACGCGCACTACCGCTGATGCTTCCAATGCCTCGCTTGCTGCGGCCAAAGCCGACGCCGCCGCGGCCCGTGCAAAAGTGAAAGCCGCGGATGCTGCCATCGAATCCGCGCAAGCATCTGTCTCCACTGTGGCGGCGAAAATGGAAGCCGCGGAAGCTGCCGTGCACGACGCGGAGCGCGAGTTGTCGTACGTCGAAATCAAAGCACCTGCCGATGGCCGGATCGGCAACAAAAACGTGGAACGCGGAAATCGCGTTCAGGTGGGTCAGGCGCTTTTCGCGCTCGTCGAGCCGCAATGCTGGATCGTGGCGAATTTCAAGGAAACGCAATTGCCTCGGATGCATCCGGGGCAGCCGGTGGAAATTACGATCGATGCCGTGAACGGCCACGCCTTCACCGGAAAAGTCGATAGCATTTCGCCGGCGACGGGAGCGCAATTCGCGCTTCTGCCGCCAGACAACGCGACCGGAAATTTCACCAAAGTCGTCCAGCGCGCGCCGGTGAAAATTATTTTCGATCCCGAGTCGGTGCACGGG
>FTBG01000017.1_pt1 | contig 10222 bp, 3 predicted proteins | sample 1639311 | NCBI WGS metagenome assembly FTBG01 (sample SAMEA3914864, study PRJEB12502) | metagenome | biome: forest; material: soil | place: USA | collected 2012-03-12 | depth 0.3 m | reverse complement strand
TAGGTTTGGTTCGGGATCGGATTCGGATTAAACGTGATCGTTTGATTCTCCTTGGCCACGTTGAAGGTCCGATCCACTTCCGTCGCTGCACTGTACGTGGCGTCGCCCGCCTGCGTCGCAGCCACCGTCACTGCGCCTGCTCCCGTAAGCGTCAGCTTTCCAGTCGCACTCGAATAGGTCGCCGGGCCAGAGAGAACCGTCAAAGTCACGGGCAACCCGGAATCCGACGTCGCACTGATCGCGAATGGAGCATCCCCAAAGGTATGGTCTGGGATTGCGGCAAATGTGATCGTCTGCGGCACCTTGGTGACATTGAAACTCCGGTCCACTTCCGTCGCCGCGTTATAATTAGCATCGCCCGCCTGGGTAGCGGCCACTGCAACCGTGCCCGTCGTTCCAGTAAGGGTGATCTTCCCAGTCACACTCGAATAGGTGGCCGGGCCAGAAAGGACCGTCAAAGTCACAGGCAATCCGGAATCCGACGTCGCACTGATCGCAAACGCTGAGTCATTAACCAAATGGTCCGGGATCGAATTGAACGTGATCGTCTGGTTCTTTTTGTTCACGGTGAAGCTCACATCCACTTCCGTCGCTGGACTGTAAGTACCGTTGCCAAGCTGAGTAACGGCCACCGTCACCGCGCCCGCTCCAGTGATGGTGATCTGGCCAGTCACGCTGTTATAGGTCGCCGGGCCAGTGACCGTGATGGTCACGGGCAATCCCGAATCCGACGACGCGCTGAACGCAATCGGTCCGTCGCCATAGGTATGGGTCGGAATCGAACTCGGATTCGCCGTAATCGTCTGGGGTTTCTTATTCGCGGTGAAGGTCCGATCCTGCTCCGGAGCAGCGTTGTATGTGCTATTGCCAAGCTGAATAGCAGCTACCGTAATGGAGCCCGAACCAGTAACGGTGATTTGTCCAGTCCCGCTGTTATAGGTTGCCGGCCCAGTCACCTGGATGGTTACTGGCAAACCGGAGCTCGCCGTCGGACTGATGCTGAAAACATCGCCCACCAAGTGATCCGGAATGGTGGCAAAGCTGATCGTCTGATCCAGCTTATTCACCTGGAACGATTGCTGCACCTGAGGGGCGGCATTGTAACTAGCATTGCCGGACTGGTCCGCAGCCACGACGACCGTGCCAGTTGCTCCCGTAAGATTGATGGTATTGCCACCGGAGAGCGTCGCGGGTCCGGAGATGATGCTAAAGGTCACCGGCAATCCCGAGGTCGCCGTCGCACTAACCGTGAAAGACGAATCGATCACCGTCTTATTCGCCAGCGCACCGAAGGAAATGGTCTGGTTGGATTTGTTAACCGTAACCGTTGGCACGCCGCCGCTCAGCGCGCTCGTCGTGTTCAGAGCATTGCCGGCAACGTCGGTAATCACCGCCCCCGACGGGATATTAAGAATGATGGTACCCGCCGAGGCCGGTGTTACTTGTACAGTAAAGATTCCGCTGGTCGGTGTTGTTTCGTTGATGCTGCCGAAAGTCACCGACGAGGTGCCGGTATTTGTGAAGTCGGCGGCGCTCACCGTCGTGCTATCGATGTCTTCGCTGAAAGTCACCGTGTAGGTCACCGTCGTACCAACGGTAGTGACGTTGCCAGGCGCGTTTTCCGTGATGCTGGTCAGCGTCGGCGGCGTGGTGTCGCCGGCCAGGTTGGTCACCGCGGTGGCCGCAAAGGTCGCCGCATCGTTGCCGGCGAGGTCTTGAACGGCCAAGGCATCGTTGCCCACGGTCGGATCGGTATAGGCAAGAGTGACCGTGTCGGTCCCGATGACCGCGCTGGCTAGCGTAAGGTAAATTTTGTTCGTTGTAGGATCAACGATAAGACTCGAAACGGTACGTGTCACCGTGTTGACCTTGACTGTAAACGCGGTGGTCGGCGGAGGATTGAGTTCGTCCAGCGTGTTGGTCTCCGTGTAGAGAACCGTTAAGGTGGAACCGTTGACGTTCGAACTCACATACGCCGGAGCGGTGGTGTCGATGACGATGCTATTGTTATATTCCAGCGAACCGGTTGCGCCGAGAGTCGGAAGGGTAAGGATAGAGTTATTCCCCGCCGCGTCCTTGATTGTGCCGGAATTGAGGGCGAGAGCGGAAGTGGAAAGATACTCCAGCAACGGCGAAGTATCGCCGGCCTGCACCGTGTAGTTAAAGGTAAGAACAGATGTGCCGCTGCCACTGGAATAGCTAACCACCCGATTGGTCGGCGTGGTATTCAGCGTGAGGTTCGGCGCACCAGTCACAATCACCGGCTCACTAAACGTCACCTCGATTGGGATCACCGTGCCCGCCGGAAACTGGCCATAGGTATAGAGGCCGGTTGTCGAGTCATAGGAAGCAACATCGATAATCGTTGGGGAAGTCGTGTCCGGTGTGGCGTTAATGTTGCCGGTGCTGAAGGTTGCGGCGTCATTCCCGGCAAGATCCTGGATGGCATAGGCATCATTGCCCGTCGTTGGATCTGTGTAAGTAACAGAGACGTTTTGCCCGGCCGTCGCCGCCGTGGCCAGGGTTAGCGTGACGGTTTTAGAGGCCGAATTCACGTTGACCGCTGTGACGGTGGTCGCCGTACCGTTGATCGTGACGGCGAACGGCGCGGTGGACGGCGGGTTTCCGGCATCAAGCGGATACGTGTCGCCCATGGTCAGCACAACCGTGGCGCCGGTGGCTGTTCCCGAGACGTAGGTCGGAGCGGTCGTATCGATCACCAGGTTATCATTCGCGCCGAGGGAACCCGTCGCGCCAGGTGCGGGAAGTGTCAGGATAGCGCTATTTCCCGCGCCGTCTTTGATGGTACCACTATTCAGCGTGAGCGCGGTCGTGCCGGTCGCGTCCAGATCGGGCGAGGTATCGCCGGCTTGGACGGTATAAAGAAAGGTGAGGGTCGATCCACCGGAACCGCTGGAGTAACTGACGGAAGCGGGACTTCCGCCCGTAGCCAATGCTAGTTTGGGAGTTCCCGTGACGACCACCGGCTCGCTAAAAGTAACCAGAACCGGAATCTGTGCTCCGACTGTATAGTATCCATCTGCAGAACTGGACGTAATATTCGTAACCGTGGGCGGCGTGGTGTCGCTCGGGTTCGGAACTGTAATCGTAATGGTCTGGGTGTCGTAACTGCTCGGATCCTTGTTGGCACCGCCAACGCCTGTCAGGTCGTTGGCCTGAACCACCACCACGTATGTGCCGGGAGTCGGATTGGAAGAGGTAAATGTGAGAACGCCCGTGGAGGCGTTCATCGTAAATGCACCCGCATTAGCACCGCCAGTAATGGAGTACCCGATAGGATCTCCGTCCGCATCCGTAGCGGTAACAGTTGTGATAACAGTAGAGGAAAGGACCGTGGTGGGAGTAACGATATTCGCGGTGTCGCCTCCCCCGTTGCTCGTGATCACTGGCAAGAAGTTCGAGAAGCTAACGGTCCCGGAAAGCGCACCCTGCGCGACGAAGGTGGTGCCGGATTTTACACCACCGTTATATCCATTGATGTCGCTGTTCAGCGAGTTGGATTGAGTCGATGTAGAGAGCAGGATGCGGAGCGGGGTGTTCTTGGTGATGGCAATGCCCTTGGCTGCCAATATTTCTTTCAAGCTGTCCGTCGCCGCGCTTGTGTTATCGAAAGGCAACTTGAAGCTCAGGAAATGATCATTAACTTTTAGATCAGCAAGTGGCGTCGATGTTACTTGAAGAGTGCTCGGAGTATTGAGATCCACGTCCGTCACGTTCGGATCAATCACTGTAGTGACGGGTTCGAAATCAACGAAGCTTGGCGAGGTGCTCAGGTTAATCAGCGGCACCTCCTTGGTGAGCGACGTCGTGCTGGGCGAAACGTTGAGCCCCGAGCCTGGACTCCAAATCGAAATGCGTTTTTCGTTGTTGGTGCGTTCGGTGATGCTAATGAAGAAATCAATCTTACCGTCGTTGTTTATATCCACACCAAGGAAGACATAACCCGAGGTAAAGACAGAGGAACCCGAGCTCTTCGAACCGGCGAGGCGTATGCGGAAATAGAGCGTGTCGTCCGTATCCGTCGCCGTGCCGTTGTCATCGTAGTACATGAACAGCACGGGATCTCCCGTGGCGCCCACCAGATCCAAATCGTTCGCGGTGGCCTGCTCATCCGTCACATAGTCCGAACTCGGGCCGGAAAGAACCGTCTTCCAAAAAGTGCTCGGTGAGGTGAGCGACATGTTCACCGTGAAAGTGTTCGACGTCGCACTTGTTAAGCCGCTGGACGCAGCCGTGAGTGTTTTATTGATGCCCGAAGTGGATGGAAAAAGACTGCTAAAGGTAGCAACGCCGTTCACCGCAGTTGCGGTCAGCGCGCCGCCGACGAAGGAGGTATTCGAGCTACTGATCGTGATGCTGTTCGTCGCATTTGAGACGAGATTGCCGCTCGCGTCCTGCACTTGCACGGTCACTGCCGGGCTGATCGCCGAACCAATATTAGTCGCCAATGGCTGTACACCAAAGCCGAGTTTCGCGGCAGCTCCATATTCGCTCAGGACACCATAGCTGGTGGGTGTTCCACTCGTGTAAGTTGCCGTTCCGGTGTCAGTGATGGTGACGCTGGCGGCGACGGGACTCGCATTGATCGGGCGCACGCGCAGGTTGTTAACGACGATATGTGCCTGCGCCTTCGGATTGCCGCCGCCATTCCCGTCCCTGCCAGTGATGTTGATAGTCAAGGCCGTCGTCGTGATCGAGGTGACTGAGGCGGAAAGGATACTATTATTGCCGTTTTGGGACGTGACAGTGACCGTCGGTGTCGTTCCGCCGTTATCGAATTCATACAAACCGGCTGTAGAAAAACCGAGGACGATGGTACCCGTGCTGAGATCCATGTTCGCGCTTTCGTCAATTGCGATGGGCAGGGACGCAAAGGTGCCGGACCCGCCAACCCTTGCCGTCGTCGAAGCCATGGAAACCGTTTGCGGAGTAACGGTCCCCGCTTGCACGGAAACTCCGAGCACGATCAGGATCCCGAGCAAGAGAGCTCTTAAAATGCCGGTCGAGCTTCTGAAAGTATTTATAAACTGTTTCATAGGACTGGGATGGGTAGTCTCTGAAAGCATGGGGGCGGGTTTGGGTGAAATGGGGTGTTGGGTTTTCAAGGCCGTATTTAGTTTTGTTTCACCCGGTAAAACCGCTGATGAAACTGCCCGGCAGTTGAATCGGAAACTTGAAGTTTTCCGTTGGAAATCGAGAACGGTTGATTAGTCGGCGACCAAGTAACCAAATCGGTGGAAGCTTCCAGTGAGTAGCGCCCGAGGCTGGCGGTGTTGATGGCATCTCCGAACTCATCGCTAAACGTGAGTTGAGCCGTTCCCCCGAGAAGCTTTGGCGCGCCGGGAATCAATCTTCCGCGCACAATCACCACTGTATCCTGGCTGGTCACGGAACCATTGGCATTGGAGACCGTCACGGTATAGACACCGCCATTACCGCGGCCCAAACTGGAAAGCACCAAAGTCTGACTGGTGGCGCCGGCAATGTTTTGCCCATTCAATTTCCATTGATAGGTCAAACCGGTCCCGGTCGCCGTTGCGGAAAGGGTCACACTCGAACCTGAGAGAGCCGATTGTCCGTGCGGCTGCTTGGTAATGAGCGGCGCTTTGCTATGCAAGGCCAGGCTATGATAGCCGCCGGCGGCAATGGCGCGAATATCAGACCCGGAAACGGTTAACTGTCCGCTGGAATTATCTCCCCAGGCCTTCACTGTCCCGTCGCTTTTGAGGGCCATGCTATGTTGCGCACCCGCGGATATGGCCACGACATTCGTGAGGTTGCTCGGCACCGTCGTCTGGCCGGCATCGTTTAACCCCCAGGCCACCACGGTTCCGTCATCCTTGAGCGCAAGGGTGTGGTTTTCACCAGCGGCAATCGCGACAACATTCGTCAAACCTGCCGGCACATCCGTCTGGCCGGAGTCATCCAGTCCCCACGCTGCCACGGTTCCGTCCGCTTTAAGGGCGACGCTAAAATCTCGACCCGCATCAATCGCAATGACATCCCACAAATTCGAAGGCGGAGTCGTACGTCCATCGTCGGCAAATCCCCAGCCGATCACCGTGCCATCCCGGCGCAAGGCCAGGCTGTGGTATCCACCGGCCGCCACCCCGTAAACGCCAGTCAAACCCGGAGGCATATCCAGCAATCCATCCGCGCTATAGCCCCACCCGGCGATCGTGCCATCCGACTTCAGCGCCAAAGTATGATAGATACCCGAGGAAAGTGCGATCACACCCGAAAGCCCCGCGGGAGGAGTGGAGCGTCCTTCGCCGGAATCCCCCCAGCCCACCACCGTGCCATCTCCTTGCAGGTAAAGACTAAATTCGCGACCCGCGGCGAGGGTGCCCCCAGCGCTCAATGTGCCGGGCGGTGTTGCTTGATTAAAGTTATTAAGGCCAACCCCGGTCACCGGCGCTGCCGCGAGCGCCGATGTACTCAGCATCGCAAATCCTGCGAGCGCCAGCGCGGAAGCGGTGAAGAGTTCCAGCGGACCGGAAAGAATGCGCCTGGTTCGATTAACGCCCTGGCCATGCACGAATTTCCGCCGCGGCGACATGATGCGAGAGTGCGACTGTTTCATTCGGGGTGAATTTTTGGAACAGGCCTACCCTTTTACCGTAACGACGGCGCAGAAGCGCCGACGCGCGCCAACGAAGGCGCAACCAGCAAAGGGGTGGATGTCCGAGATTGAACTTTTGGGTGGATGGGGTGGGTGGAGTGCGAGGCGGGCCCGCTCTCATGAATGCGAAACGCCTCAGAGGCAGAAGCCGAAGGTATATTTTCGGACCTCATACCAAATTTGGACGTATTACAAGCTGGATTTCGCATTTTTCGCTTAAGGATGGGGGAAAAAACAGCCGATCAACGGCTGTGTCGCCGGTGTTAGCAACTCCCAAGCCCCACCCGAGTAATTCTCAGTAATTTCTCCCTTTTCGTACTGAAAAACCCGCAGGCGCTGTATGCACCCCTCCCCCGATCCTTTGCCTGAGGAATATGGAATGCTACGTAGGGGTGCCTCGACCGGCTCGATTTACCACTTCCGATTTTTTCCCCGAAAAAACGATGCGCCTCCTCTCCTTTACTCTCCTCGCCTTCGTTGCCGGTGCGGCCATTTCTGCCATCTTCGCTCCAACACGGAGGCTGGTCAGCGAAAATTCCATCGCTCTATCCGAAAGCCATGTGCGCGACTGGGTGAAAAAAATACCATTAAACGTGACCGCCAACGTCATCGGCACAAGTGATCGGGTAGTGCCCACCGACGAGACAGGCGATCAGTTGGTAAAATTTGCCGCCGGTCAGACGGAGTCCGTCCTCGTTTATGTCAAAGCGAAGCTGATCTACGAGATTGATTTGGAACCCTTGCGTGAACCGGTGCTGCAGGTCGATTCGCAGCGAAAAGTAGCGATCATCACTCTCCCCGCACCGCATCTGGTGGAAGTCGGCGAGCATCCAGAAAAGATCGCTTTTGTGTCGGACGAAAGCAGTCGTGAGCCGACGAGGATTACGGAAGAGGTCATGTCCTCCCTGCAGCGCCTGGCGGGAAGAGGCCGCTATCTGGAAGACGCCAAAGCGCTTTGCGCGAGTCGCATTGAAACAGCGGTATTGGCTTTGGGCTACACTCCAAATATCGTTTGGAGTGACGCAGGCCTGCCGAGCGGCGGCAAGCGCCCCCTGTAAAGCTGCCAATAATACCAATAGTCCCCCGCTTTTTTACATACCTTGGTAAAAAAAGCACGCCGGCTGCCCACCCCGAACAGCCGGCGCTAGGATTTTGGTTACGCCAAGGTATCGCTGAGGTCGAAAAAACCGGCCGTATTTGGATGCGCATTTTTGTGAAAAACCTCCGAAACTCGGCTTTGAAGCGCTCTTGTGCTCCCCCGAGGACGCCGAAGGAGTGGATTTTTAAACAAAAACAAGAATTCGCGTTATTTGGCATACGAGTCGCTATGCGTGCCAGCCGTGGTTATAAAAACCACATTCAATACAAATAATAATAAATAAACCATAATACCCCAAACATAGAAATACCATCCCCTATGCACCATCCCCGTCGAATTACTCAACAAGGTTTTACACTTGTCGAAATCATGATCGTCGTCGCCATCATCGCTCTCCTGGCAGCCATTGCCGTTCCGAGTGCGATGCGCGCTCGCAAGCGCGCACAAGCCACCTCGACCTTGGAGACATGCAGAACCGTCGATCACGCTCTCGAGACGTACATCATTGAGCACCCAACAAATATGATGGGCAGCTACTTCTACATCGATTATTACGAACTCGCAGGCTACATCAAAAAAGATACCGCCCTCTACAACGACATTATCATGTGGAACCCTAGAGATGCCGAGGGCAACTGGATAAACCTGTGGGTCGATCCAAATCAACATGTTGTGGTCACGATTGACTATCGCACTTACCAGGATTTGCAGTCGGTCGCTGACGATCAATTCTGGGGAGAGTACGGTCCTTTCAGTTTCGGCGGTTAAGGCCGATCCGCGAGTTTCGATTTCGCATCGCTATCAGCGAAATAGATCAACGGCGCGCGAGTCCCTCGCGCGCCGTTTTATTTTCTGCCCCACAAGCCAGAAAAGTACGCACGTCCTTCCGGTTGGCTTCGGACACCCGCTATCACTTCATCACCTCTCTGACAAAACACGCTTCAGTGCCGTAAGCAGCGTCTCCGCCGTGTAGGGCTTCGGCAGGAAATGCTTCACCCCTAAAGTAGCAGCACGCGCTGCATGTTCATTCGTGGTGAGGCCGCTCGCGGCGATGATGGGAAGCTTGGGGTTCATCTTTTGCAAGACCCTCACAAGCGCCGGTCCATCCATCACCGGCATCATCATATCGGTGAGCACCACGCGCACTTCGGTCTGCCGCTGCGCATAGATCGCGACGGCTTCAGCTCCATCGGCGGCAACGAGCACGCCATAGCCAAAGGTCTGCAATGTCTGCTGCGTGATTTGGCGCACGACCGCTTCATCATCCACTACCAGGACGACTTCACCATCGCCGCGCGGCAGATCCAATTCCGGTGCCGCCAGCACTTCATTCGCTCCCGAAACGCTGGCAGGAAGATAGATTTTGAATTTCGTGCCCCGCCGCGGTTCACTATATACGCGGATGAATCCACCGTGGCTTTTGATAATCGCCAGCGTGGTGGACAATCCCAGCCCGGTGCCTTTCCCCACCTCTTTGGTCGTGAAGAAAGGATCGAAAATCTTCTCCAGGATATCCGGCGGCATTCCCATGCCGGTATCTTCCACGTGGATTAAAACGTAGGGGCCGGTCCTTGCCTCCGGATTCAAAGCCACATACTGCGCATCGAGGTTGATGTTTTCCGCCGAGATGGTGAGCGCGCCTCCATTGGGCATGGCGTCACGTGCGTTCACGCAAAGATTAAGCAGCACTTGCTGCAGTTGCGTGGCATCCCCGGAAACTGACCAGAGATCAGCCGCCAGCGCCGTGTGCATCTGCACGTGCTTGAGAAAGGTCTCGTTAACAATCTTTTCGATCTCCTTGACGACATGCCGCAGTTGCACATCGAAGCGCTGGCCGGCGATTCCCCGGGCAAACGAAAGAACCTGTCTCACCATGTCCGCCCCCCGTTGCGCACTGGAAACGATCACCGCGAGCAGTTCCAAGGAATCGCGATCCGTGATTTGCATTTCGAGCAGATCGGCGGACATCATGATCGGCCCCAGCATGTTATTCAGGTCATGCGCGATCCCTCCGGCCAGCGTGCCGATGCTTTCCATGCGCTGCGCCCGCAGGAACTGCTGCTCGAGGCGCTTACGCTCAGTGAGATCGAGTACGAAAGCGATGAATTCCCCCGGCGAATCATATAGGGTAGCGATACCGATGAGCACCGGAACCGTGCTGCCATCCTTTCGAATGTATTCTTTCTCAAAGGGGGCGCAGGTCCCTTTGGCTTCCAGTTCCTCCAAGGCGCGTTGGTTCGCCTGTGCGTACTCCGGTGGAGTAAGCTGCTCCCAATTGAGAATGCCAGCCTGCAAATCTTCGCGAGTATAGCCAACCATCTCAAGAAATGCATCATTGGCTTCAGTAATTGCTCCAGACGTATTCGTAAAAAGCACGCCCTGGACGTTCGACTCCACGAGGCGGCGCAAACGCAATTCGGTCCGCTTTCGCACGGTAATGTCTGTGATCGTGAGAAACGCGAAGCTCTCTCCGTTCGGAT
>FTBG01000528.1_pt1 | contig 10274 bp, 6 predicted proteins | sample 1639311 | NCBI WGS metagenome assembly FTBG01 (sample SAMEA3914864, study PRJEB12502) | metagenome | biome: forest; material: soil | place: USA | collected 2012-03-12 | depth 0.3 m | reverse complement strand
TTCATCCGCGCTGAAAACCCGAGTCTCCATGCCCTCATATTCCTGAATCGCGTTCCGGACTTCCGCGGCCTGTTCCAACTGGCCGTGGGCAAGATACGAGGCTTCCAATCCACGCGTATCGTATTTGTTCTCCGCTTTGCTTTGCTCGTCCGTGGCTTCTGCATGAGCCGAACGCGCAGATCTGGCATAACCGTCTAATTCCTCCATGAGTTGGGCCATAACCCGCTCACGAATCAACGACTTATCTAGAGACATAGGAGGCAATTGCGGTAATCACTTTGGCACCGAGGCGTCACCCGACCCGTCACGCTATCGCCGGCTGTCGGGCCATGATCAAATAAGCTGACATCTTGCGAGACGCGGCGACCTTTTCCTCTTTTGCAAATCGCAGGAGCAATTTCACCCACCAGGGATACGGCGGCGTCCGTCCGAGTTTCTGCGATTCTTCACCCAGATACTTGATTTCTTCAGGCGCCCAGCCGTGTCCGCGGAAAAGACCGAACCAATCCTCCGGAAAAAAGCGGAACGGCGCATTTTTCATCCGTTTCATGCTCTGTTTCGTTTTAAAGTAACCGTAAATCCTGGGTGAAAAAAACTCGGCGATCCAAAATCGAAAATTACCCTCCGCATGCAGGTCGTCGGCCAGCGAGGCGACATGTTCTTCCGTGAGATACGGGATCACTCCTTCCGTCAACACGAGGATGCTTTTGAATTGCGTATTCAGTCTGGCGAAAAGTTTTCTTCGCTCATCGACATCGGCAAGATCGAGGGTGATTCGCTCCAGATTCATGCGAGGTGTTTCCGCCTTTAAAAGCCGTTGTTTGTGCTCAATGATCCCAGGATAGTCCACCTCGATCCAGTGCAGTGACGCCGGAAGTTCCAAACGATAAGGCCGCGTATCGAGTCCCGCGCCGAGATTTAGAACCAGGTCCACGCCTTCAGCTACTTTCTTCCGGATGAAATCATCGATGATCGCCGTGCGAATAATCACGGACCAACGCGTGTAGCGCGAACTTCGCTTCAGATTTTCGGCGATGGCCCTCCCGCGCGTACCGACGAGTGTCTTGGCCAGATCATCACGGAACAAAGCATCCGGCCGCTCCGATTCCAAAGCGCGATAGTAGGCCACCCAAATGGCGGTATCGGAAACGTGCTGAATGGCGGCGCCGTCTTCGGGCATCTGTCGCGAAGGACGATCAGGGACATCACCGCTTTCGGCAAGACTCAACAAAAGATCGCCTGCGCGATTGGGCCTGATCCATCCACGGCAAGCTCTGCCGTTGATGGAATGGAAACACCAAAAGACGAGCCTCTCTCAAATCAGCAATCAGCCCAAACAAAAGCCAGCCTCCGCTTAAATAGCGGAGGCCTGTATTGATCGCCCGGCGGATTCTTACGAACCCTTCTTTGCCGTCGCCTTGGCAGCCTGCAAACGTTCGGTTTTCCGGCGGCGGGCAGCGCGTTTTTTCACGTTATCTTTACCTTTGGAATGTCCCATATCCCCTGAAGAGACACGCGTCCTGCCATCGAGCCAAGACAATTCGATGTGCCTTATCAATTTCCGAGGAAGATCGAAGCAGCTTTGCGGTCGGACTCGATTTCCTTGAACTACGGTTTCAATACCCCATTCACAAAGGCGAAGAGTGCGTCCGTCGCCGGATCATCTCTCACCCCGAGCTGGTCATTCAGCTTGCTATGGTTCGTATCCTTGGCGCCAAAAAGCGTCGTCCGTACCCCCGCTTCCTTCAGCACGGCTCCCAGCCGCAGCGCCTGCGCCGTCGTATCGGGATGATCCGCGACAAAGAGCACCAGGAACGGCGGAATACTTTTGTCCTTCGCGATATGCGTGACGGCGGAAAAATCCTTTTGCTGCTCCGGGTTGCCGAATTTTTCACGATGGGTGGCCTTTGGTTCCGGAAGGCCATGCACACGGCGACGGGTTTCGGCGGTCTCGATGATCGCCGGAATATCATAGGTATCACCATCCACCGGCACACACCCTTTGACACTGCTGAGCGAAACGCCCTCGGCCTTCAGATACCGCTCATCCGTGCACAACAGCGCCGCCAGTTGGGCGCCTGCCGAGTGGCCCATGATCAATAGGCGCGCCGGATCTCCGCCAAAACTGGCGGCGTGATCGTGCACCCAATGCACTGATTTCGCTACATCGCGCACGATGTCACCCATGGGGACCTTTGGCCAAAGACGGTAGTTTACAGAAACCAAGACGAATCCCTTTTCGACAAAGGCCTGCGGCTTTTGCCCCATCTCCGACTTGTCACCCGCCTGCCAGCCTCCCCCGTGAATCCAAACAACGACGGGGGCATTTTTTGCGCTGGGCAAAGCGTACACGTCGAGCGTTTGCAGCGGGTCGCCGGATTCCACGTAAGGAATATTCAGCGTACTCTTGATGACTGGATCTTCCGCAAGAGCGGTGCTCAGGAAGACAAGACTAACTAGGAAAGCCTGAAACGGGAGGAGGGAGAAGTTCATCGAAAAAGCAATTCCCAGGGCACGGAAAGATTAGGAGTCGTGGACTGGGCAATGCGAATGCGCCAGTGAAATTGACTTCCCGCAGAACTGGCAGGAGGCAACATATCTTTTTCAGGCAAAAAAAGGCCTCCGCCCTTTCGAGCGGAGGCCGATGGGTTCAGGGTTCCTTCGTACGGGTGATTACTGCACTTGGAACGACCAGTGCTGATGGGCGTTGGTCGATTCCGTGGTCCACTGGGTCATGATCACGCCGTCACCGGTCGCGCCGGTGTTGTCGAGAGCCATGTTACTTGTCCGACAGACGAGTTCGTATTGGCCGCTTCCCACGCTGGTGATGGACCATTGCTGGTTGTTATTGCCAATGTCCGCCCATTGGGTCATTTGCGCGCCGGTGGTCAGCGATCCGCCATTGTCGAGGGCTTTACCGCTCTTGACGCAGACGAGCTTGTACCAACCAGTTCCCAGGTTTGTCACCACCCACTGCTGATTGGGATTTCCCGCGATGCTTGTCCACTGCGTTACTTTGGCGCCGTCTCCAAGAGACCCGCCGTTGTCCAGCGCTTTGCCGCTGCTTTCGCAGATCAGCTTGTAAGTGCCATTGGCAATCGGCCCGCTGCCGAGCAGCCCATAGACGACGAGCTTGTTAGAGAACGTCGGGCAGTACACTTTGCCGTTCGCCACCACCGGCGCGGGATTCTTCGCGAAATTGCCGAAGTCGTCGCGCGCCGCATTCTGCTTGCTGTTCCACAGCTCCGTCGCGAGGTTGTTCGCGTCAAAGGCATGCATGATACCAGGTTGCGTGGCGTTGTTCGCATTGCCGCTAAAGACGCGCGTGGTCCAGATGATACCGTTGCTGGTGCCATTGGCGGAAATGGAATGCTGCCAGCCGGGCATGCTATTCGCGACCGCTTCGAATGAAGTCTGGCTGCTCGGCGTGGTGCCGATGGACGTGCCATTCCAGGTGAAGGCTTTCAATTGGTCGCTTTCGCCACCGGTATAGAGGTGTCCATTAAAGTAACTGGGCGTGCCGTGCAGGTGATTCAAGCTGTCCGAGGTGTCAGTCACCATGAAGCTCTGCAAGCAGGCATCAGTGGAGGCATTGTATCCACCCATCGAAGCCGTGTTCACCAGATACCACTTGCCTCCCTTGCCGCCACCGACGAGCCGGCTCGTGCCTGGAATGCGAAGCATCCCCCCGCCGCCGAGATCGCGGTCCGCGCTGGTGAGGCTCGCCTGATCAAAGGGCGTGAAATAGTCCTGCCGCGCGCAGGTGCTGCTCAGCTTGATGAAGCTTTCGCCGACATTGCCGCCCCCGGTGTTGGCATCGAAGGTTCCGTTGCCAGACATAAAATAAATGCTGCTTCCATCGCCGACGAGTCCGCCTCCCGCCATCCACACACCCGCCTTTGAACCGCTCGAGGTGCTCGCGGGAAATGCCCCCACCTGGGCGAGCGTCGAGGCGTTATATCCCATCACCCAGCCATGGTAAGCACCGCAGTCATTGTGCGATGACCAGCCGATATAGACATTCCCTCCCTGCAGGAGCACTCCGCAGCGTTGATTGTTGAGTTTCGCATCGAAACTCACCCCCGAAGCGCTGGCGCTGATTTCCTTCGGACCGCTGAATTTTTCGTTGCCATTCGTAATATCGACCGCGTGCAGATATTGATGATACGTGGCGTCCGCATTCTTCTGCTTGTGCACGAAATACCAGGTATTCGTGGAAGTATCGATCACCCCCGTGCCGAGAATGCCGATGACCGTGGAAACGTCCGTGCAGCAGCACTGCACATCCGCCTGAGGCACCGCGGTACCGAGATTGCGACTCCAGAAAGCGAGGGCACCGCCATTGTCTGCGTCGAAAGCGTACAACGTGTTGTTCGCCGTGGCGATATAAACAACGTTGTGCGTGCCGCCGCCGATGCTCACGCCCTGCATGTAGAGCGGCTGTGCATAGATATCGCCATCCACCGCTTTCGAAAAAAGCTTACCAAACGAGTTCTGATTGACATTTGCCGTGGTGAGAACCGTCTCGCTTGCATTGAGGCCCGAGCGATTATTGTCACCATGCTGGGTCGTGATGTTCACGGCCAAAGCGCTGCCCGTCAGAGCCAGGGAAGCCGTCGCGATCAGGGCGAGCTTTTCCCTCCATGATTTTTGGAGAATGCGATCAGTGCAGGTAGTAGTGGAATGAGGTCTAATGGATTTCATAGGTTAGTGGGATTCAAACGATGCGGAACCTCGCTAAAAGGGGCGGAACGAAGAGCCTTGACCCGCAGAGGCGCAAATCCGCTCAAATGGGCGAATGCGCGTAACCGGGGGAGATTGGAGTTAAGTGGGTTGCAAACCGAAATGCAAGATTTGCGTACACCCTTTTTACTCGAAATCGTTTTCCATTGACTCCTGTCCGTTCGGACAGGATTCGCCGCTCCCATGATGAATCGATTCGATCGATCATGCCATCCCCCAAATGAGGGATAAAACGATGTGTTACTTAATCACACGTTTCCCGCTCATCCCACTCGACAAGCTTTCACGGCTCCAACGAAGCCGCGTACGCCGCCAGATTGACCATGTCTTCCTCGGTCAACTTTTCCACCGTCGGCTTCATCAGCGGCGCTTGAATTCCTGCACGAATGCCGTGTTTGAAATCATAAAGCTGGCGGACGAGGTAACTAGGCGAGCGCCCTGCGATCGCGGGGATTAGGCCGATGCCGTGAAGATCCGGGCCGTGGCAGATCGTGCATTGCACGGTCCGGCCACCATCGCCCGTGGTGGCCAGCGTTTTCCCTTTCTCAATGCTCCCCGTGGGGACGTACGCAATGAAATGCGCCCGCGAATCGCGGCTGACAAATTGCTCCACGTCTTCGGGTACCTCGATGATCCGCTGGCCGAGCGGCTCCGTCTCACCGGTTTTCAAATCGCGAAAATGCCAGCCGCGAACTTCCGTCTTCGGCGCCATATCTGTCTCCACTACGCGAATGATCTTCTTTAACTTCAAACTGGAAAAGTAGGCCGCAGCCTCTTCGATCTCTTTGGTCTCCACGGCCTTCGAAAGCGCGAGCATATTTTTTTGTGGTGCACGCTCCAGCAGCGGCGTGGTACGCGCTCCACTTTTGAAATCGAGCACCTGCTGCACGATATATGCCGCAGGTTGCCCGGCGAGGCTCGCATTCTCGGGCCCGCCCGTGCCTTCGGCGCGATGGCAGTAGCCACAGGCCATCACTGCGGGTTTCCGTCCGTGCGCCACGATCTCCGGCATCGACGGATGCGCATCGGGATGCCAATCCGGCGAAACAAAACCATCGCGCACCTGGCTGAGCGTAAACGCCTGCTCGCTCTCCGGCACGTGGCGCAGCGAGCCGTCGTCTTTCGGCGAGACAAGCCCGGGAGGATCGACGGGATACGCCCACGGCGGCGGCACACCTTCGGATTGCTGCGCGTGGACGCATAAGGTCGAAAGCAAAATTGCGCCCGCCGTCAAAGATAACAACCGGCACGAAAAGTTCGAGAGGGATGGAGAAAATTCAGATGACATGGAGAGGAATTGCCGCTCTGCGGGGCGATGGATTTCAGCCTGAGCATTCGCTGACAGAAGTTCCAGACGCATTCTCCGCACTTTTATTAGATGCACGATGGCTTCGATCGTGCTTCGGTCCATTGGCCGCTCCATGAATCAAATCGCTTTTGTCGCCCAGGGTCGTCTTTATGTGCAAACTCCACGCGGGGTGCGCGAAGTGCAGAGCCAGTTTGGCGAAAGCATCCGCAGCCGCGAGATGGACATTCAGCAGCGCAATGCGTGGAAAACCCGCGGCACAGGGGCGAGCTTCCGGGGCTTTGCGGCGATGAATGCCGTGGAGATCGATCCCTCGGAAATGCCCATACACGTGACGAGTGTCGCGGGAGGCGTGGACCATTTTCTCTACACACTCGAGACGCCCGTGATTTGCGGTCTCCTCCGCGCGGAAAAGCTGGGTGAAGACGAACAGCGGCTGTGGCATTGCAATGAGCGGAAGATCGGCGACCTGAGCCGGCATCCCACGGAGCCGCGAGTCGCCTGCACGATGCGCAATGCCAATCACACCTCCTCCATCGCCGTCATGAGCGCCGAAGGCTCGGGGCTGCAACGATGCACCGAGGGTGATTCCATCGATATGGCGCCGCGCTGGATTCCGGGTTCCGCGACCCGCCTCGTTTTTCAAAGCGCCGGCGTGGGCCGCAACCAGGACGGCATGCCTGCGGGCCGCAGTCCCTTTTCCGTGCAGGAACTCGATACCGATACCGGCAATCTCGAAACCGTGATCGAATCTTCGGAGAGTGATTTCCTTGCTCCGCAATACGATGCGTCCGGCGCGCTTTACTTTATTCGCCGGCCTTACCTATTTGGCAAAAATCAGCCGTGGTGGAAAACCGTGCTCGATATTGTGCTGCTGCCGTGGCGTCTTTTTCTCGCGCTCTTCGGCTTCCTCAATTTCTTCACGATGCTATTTACCGGCAAGCCGCTGATGACTTCCGCGGGCAGCCCGGAATCCAAAATCGATACGGGGCGCATGATTTTGTGGGGCAATCTCATCGATGCGCGAAAAGCACTCCGCAAAGCGCGCGGCGAAGAAGCGCCCGATCTGGTGCCGAAATCGTGGGAACTGGTGAAACGCGCCTCAAACGGCGACGAAACCATCCTCGCCCGCGGCGTGGTTTCTTATGACCTCTGCCCCGATGGTTCGATCCTCTATACCAATGGCAGCGCGATCTTTTCCCGCACGCCGGATGGCAAGGTGGAGAAGCTCGCCAAGCATTCCTATATTCAGCAGGTGGTGGCGTTAACTAGCTCCGACTTGTCCTAACGAGTGAGCAGAAGAGTTGAGCAAAGCTCGGATTTCATCCCAATGTCCCACGCGTCACCCCAAGTTGGGAATGCGCTTTGAGATCACGCCAAAGTGATTCGCCATCACATTCCCCATTTAGTAGAGTTTGGTATGCACCGATGATCCGCGCGGTCTCAGCGGCATCCTCTTCGAGCAACTCCAAGCGATAGTGTCGCAGCCCGGCATCCCGCAGAGCGCCATAGAAACGCGCTCCCGTTTGAGGCACGGCGTTGAAAAGCGTATTGCGGCAGCCGACATCGGCGCGCAGGGGATGCTCCATGCCCATGCGGTCGCGCAGCTTCACGCGGTGCTGGTCGCAGGGACGGCCACAGTCCAGAAACGAAGACCCTTTGGAAAGGAACGCTGCAAAGACGCAATGCTCCATATGAAACATCGGCATGTGCTGATGCAGCGTGAGTTCAAAAGGAAAACGAGGCGCGGCGCGAAGAAGATCGAGGACCTGCTCGATATTCAAATCGTAGGAAATCGTGACCCGCTCGAGCCCTTGCTGAAGGAAATACCGGGCCGTGAGCGGATTGGCGATATTCAGCGAAAAATCGCCGATGAGCCGCAAATGACCGGATTCGGCATTTGACGTTACTTTATCACGTTCTTCCCGAAAGAAAGCAATGGCGCCCAGATTGCGAATGAGCACGCCGTCCGGATGTGCATTGGCAATCAGCTTGAAAAACCCTTGCTCTCCCGCCTTCTGGATTCGCGGAGTCGCCAGGAAAATCCGCGTTCCTTGCCCGTGCGCTCGAACCGACTCCACGGCGTCGCCGTAACGCCGGATATCTTCGAAATCCACATACAACTCTCCCACGCCGCAGCTTAAAGCCGCCGTCACCTGCTCTTCCGTCCGGCACAAGACCGCGAGCGTCGGGCCATCGGTTCCGGCTTCCGGCGCTTCGGAGTGATTTTCCTCAACTAGCAAATTCTGCCAAGGCGTATCACTCTCTGGCCGCACCGTCCTGGCAGACGCTTCCAAAGCAAAGAGCAATTCGCGGCGCAAACGGTTCAATTCGCCGATGGGCAATATCACCTCGCCAATGAGCTGATTATCCAGCTTGCCAAGCAGATAGCGGCTATTGCCAAATTTCCCCAAATGCTCACGCAATCGCGCCTCACCCAAGGGCGCCGTGCGGGCGGCCTGCAAATTCATCGTGGACGCCGCCTTCACCCCACGGCATGACACCACCAGCGGCTGCCCATCGCATCCTGTTACTTGAATATCAAGGATTTCGGTCCGTCTGCCGGAAATTTCGCCCACAAAAGTTTGCCGAAGCTTTTTGTCCAACGCCGGATCACTCGTCTTCCAAACCCGGTCCCCTTCGTGGATTCGTGAAAAATCGAGATGGCCGTGTTGAAAAAAGAGACGCTGGCCACGCAGGGAGAAAATTCGCCCGCCTTGCTCGGCATCCGTATCTCCACCGGTGTCAAAAACGATCCCATCCCCGGCTGCGAGCGGAACTTCGGGGCTGACTTCCACAAAATCACGACCGACCGCAGCCACACGTCCCACGAAGGCGCCGCGCTTTTTTCCAAACCTCGCGGGAACCAACTGCTGGTGATCCACTCCATGCATCCACCCGGTGAACAACCCACGAGAGAACGTCATCTCCAGTTGATACCGTTCATCCGCTTTCGCCTCGAACTCCCGATGCGCGAGCGCCGCATCGAGCGCCTTTCGATAAACCTGGCAAACTGCCGCGACGTACTCCGGAGATTTCAAGCGGCCTTCGATTTTGAACGAAACGACGCCCCGCTCGATCAGCGCCGGGATTTCATTTACCGCCGCGAGATCCTGCGGCGAAAGCAAGTAACGCCGATCTCCCAGATCGCGGAGCACGCCATCCACCACCAATTCATACGGCATGCGGCAGGCTTGCGCGCATTCCCCGCGATTGGCACTGCGCTGCCCCAGCGATTCACTCGTAAGGCACTGGCCCGAATAGGCCACGCAAAGTGCGCCGTGCACGAAAACTTCCAATGGCATCCGTCCCGGCTCCAGTTTCTCGATTTCGCGCAGCGAAAGTTCGCGCGCGAGCACGACCCGTTCGATCCCCAGCGCCCGGGCGAATTCCGCCCCTTCCGGCGACGTCACCGTCATCTGGGTCGAAGCGTGGATCGCCAATTCCGGCACGATCTCGTGCGCCAGGCGGACCAGGCCGACATCCTGAACGATCAGGGCATCGACTCCTGAACGATTCAGCAAGCGCAGGTATTCCGCCGCCGCATCCAGTTCGCCGGTAAAGACCAGCGTGTTAAACGCTACATAGGTTTTGACGCCACGCCCATGGCAAAACTCCACGACCTCGGGCAGCTCCGCCTCGGTGAAATTCTCGGCGCGCAATCGCGCATTGAAGCGCGGCAGGCCGAAGTAAACGGCGTCCGCGCCATTCGCTACCGCGGCCCGGATGCAATCCCAATCACCCGCAGGGGCGAGGAGTTCCGGTGGCTGCTGAGGCATGACCCGCTTCTAGTGAACGTTTTTTCCGCAACCGGCAAGCGCCGAATGCGACCGCCGCCGCATTGACAAGTAACATCGAGGCGCCTGGCTCCGGGATGGCGCTCCCGGCGATGACTTCGCCGGTCGGCAGCATTTCCGCGGCGTAGGTGCCCGTGGGAAGCGATGTGGGATTCACAAATTGAATGAGCGCAAGCTGATCAGGTGTAAGAGCGCCTGCGCCGCTGCCAAAGAAGAGCTGGTCGGTTCCCCCGCCTCCCGATCCGTCACCCGGGTCCGCCGTCCCGCTCCAGTTGAAAATGCTGAGCGAGCCGCTCCATCCATTCGCGCTGCTATCGGCAAAGTGTAAAATGCTCAAGCCTGACCCAAAATCGATGGCCGCCGAGCCGCCGAGCGTAAGTGCACCCACCGTGTCACTAAAGCCCGCGGTGCTGAAGGTTCCGCCATTG
>FTBG01000115.1_pt1 | contig 10378 bp, 5 predicted proteins | sample 1639311 | NCBI WGS metagenome assembly FTBG01 (sample SAMEA3914864, study PRJEB12502) | metagenome | biome: forest; material: soil | place: USA | collected 2012-03-12 | depth 0.3 m | reverse complement strand
CTTTGATGCTGGCCGCGTTATAACTATTCCGCAGATCGAAGGGAATGAATAGCCAGGAGAACCCAGGATTACCCGCGCGGTCCACGGTTTTGAATGGACCGGAGCCCTTCGTTCCCTTGGGACCCGCTGTTTCGATTCCGTGGCGCTGCGTCATGAAATTCACGCCGAGGAAGCTCCCATTGCCCCCGGTGAGGAGGCTGGCGGGAATACGCAGGGCGATTGCGAGAATGTTATATCCTGCGTACGAATCTCTGCCTCGGCTAAACGAACTCGTGCTAGGTACCCCATTCCGGATCGAGTCGAGAAACCCCGCAAAAGCCGGTATATCGAAAAAGAAAGGATCATCGACTTCTCCGGCAAAGACGCGGATGGCCTGATCTCCGACTACTCCTGGAATCTCATAGACTTGCAAGGGAGACGAGGTGGCTCCGACATTGAAGGGGGTCACGCTTACGCCTGGATAGATGCCGTGGTCCCGCGCGCCGGTAAATCCTCCCAAGGTGACCGTTGCCAATTGCTGCTCTGGCCGCCGCAAATTTGTGGGGATGGGATTGCCATTCAGCGCATAGCTTTGGGGATCAGGTCCGACCGTTCTCGGATCGAAAGTAACATCGATCGTGCGGTTGGGCTTCACGTGAGAAAGGTACGCCGCTTTGTCATGAGCCGCGGCGCTTGATCCCGGTACAGGCAGATTCACGTGATCGTTATAGATTTCAAATCGATAGCGGATATTGGGATCGTATGTCGCTGTTTGGTTCACCGTGCCTGGAATGAGGAACGGATGGAATGTTCCAATGAGAACGACCTGTGTATTGTCATTCGGATCAAGGAAAGCAAACACATCGCCGATATCCGCGCCCGCATCCTGGGCAAATGCTGGGGCATCTCCCGCATCCGCGCTGAAGCCACGGTGCGACCAAGTAACAATGCAGCAAAAGAGCAAGAGGGCTCGCAATAGAGATTTCATGGTGAGTGCAATTGGCTGGCGGAGCGGCATTGGTTTCCTAGTTTCTCGTGTTGTCATCCGTTGCCGTGTTGAACAAAGGCTGACGGGGCGTGGCCAGGAAGGGGAAATTGCTCGTGACTGTACCGTCTGAAGCATTCACGCCGTCGCCCAGAGTCGTGCCTCGATTGAGAAAAGTGAGAAAGATATCCGCGGCATCATCCTGCAAACGACGCCCATTGGGGAAGGCGGCTGCGGTGTTTGTGCCCGTATTCGCTACCGTGGTATCCAGGAGCAGCAGATCGCCTTTCTCCACGGCAAAGCGTAGGATAGCCAGAGCGAATGGTTCGGGAGGATTTGTCGCGAGCCCGAGCTCGCGGAGAGATTCTAGAATAGTGCCCACAAATTTTCCGCTCACGTCGTCCTTGGTCGATGCCGTGGCGTAAGCGTTTTTGAGATCATAGGGAATCAAGGCCGTGTCGACGAGCGGATTGCCTTTGCGATCGACGGTTTTGACAGCGCCGGAATATTGCGAACCCGCATTCGTAATGACGCGCTTCGCGGGCCGCTGGGTGAGAAAGTCCACGCCGATTTTGGGGCCCGCGCCCTTGAGCAGATCACTTGGAATCCGTAGCGCGATGGCCAATGTGTTATATCCGGCATAGGTATCACGCGCACGAGAGAAAGTGCTCGTGTTGGGTGCGCCGGCGCGGAACGAATCAAGGTAAGCGGTAAAAGCGGGCAGATCGAAAAAGAAGGGATCGTGCACCACTCCGAAGAAGACCTGCATATCTTTCCCGGAGGTAACGTTGGAAATCGTCCGCAGATCAAAGTTGGGAGCGCTCGACCCGACGCCAAACGGCGAGACCTGGAGCGGGCTTGTGTTGGAATCGGTGGTAAAGACTCCTTTATCGCGAACTCCAGTAAATCCCGTGAGTTGAACCTTCGCTGACTGACGTAAAGGGGATCGCAAATTGGTCGGCACCTGTCCCGATGTTCCCTGCTGCATATCGGGTCCCACCTGTCGCTTGCCGAAAGTGACGTCAATGGTGCGGTTTGGCTTCACGTGACTGAGAAAGACTTTCTTTGCCTGTGCCGTGGCCGAGCCATCCAGCACCGGCGAAGTGAGGTTCACGTGGTCGTTATAAATTTCGAAGCGATAGCGAATGCTCGGATCAAACTCGACTTCGCTCAGTGCCATTCCCGGGATTTGAAATCCGTGAATTGTGGCGATGAGCACGGTGAACGTGTTGTTCCCGGGATCCTGGAAGGCATAAACATCGCCGATGCTGGCCCCGGAATCCTGGGCCAGCGCCGGGGCGTCGCCGTGATCGGAAGCGATCGTGGGCCGGATAAACAATGTGAAAAACAGTGCAAAACAAAGGAAGGAACGGTAGATGAGCTTTTCCATACAATTCGATGGTTGCTTGGGTCCGTGCGTGGGATGAAGTGGCGCTCAGACCGGTTTCAAAGAACGCACGACGGCTATCCTGCAAGCGGCCTGTCGTCAAACTTGTTTGCCTTGAGCGCGGGATCTATCCTGCACGGGACCATGGCAGCTCTCCTTCGTCACCGATACTGGCCCTTGCTGCCGGGAGCGCTCGTCCTCCTATTCCTGAGCGCGTGTTCCCGGCCGGCCGGCCAGAGTGTTGCCGTATCCACGCCGCCGCCGTCTCTGGAATCGATCACTCCCCCTGGGCTGCAAGTAACATCGACCACCGGGGAGACGCTGGATCCACGGCATGAGAGCGCGGCCGCGACGCCCTCGACCCCGTCCGAGCCGGGTGTGGTGGTGCTGGCACCAGTCGCAGACACGCTGCCTTCGCAGCCGCGTGCGCTGGAAATGCTCTACGGGCAGCCTTCCACTGCGCTCGAACTCCGCCACACCATCATCGTGCGACTCGGCGCGCTTCAGACTCGGGAGGGTGCCGAGTCGCTTGGTCGCCTTTTCGACCGCGAGCGACGCATGGATGAGAAAATGCAGATCCTGCAAGTGATGGCGGACTTGCTATCGGAAGAGTGCAGGACGAGCCGGGACCGCATCGTCGAGCGAGCACTCGCGCCGACTCAAGCGGTCGATGTGCGAATGGCGGCCATGCAGATGTTGGTGAACAGCGGCGCGCCCGGGATTGACGAGCGGCTGCAAAAGCTGACGCGTGATGCCCAGGCGGCGATTCGCGACAACGCGCGACGCCTGCTCGCGGAGCGCGTGCATTGATCCTGCGGTAGGCGACGAATTCGTGAGTTTGTTAACACGTGTGATGTCGCCGGGGTTGGTTGAAGAAATGGACACGTCGCTCGCCGGGCGGTTTTCAACCGCCCGGCACAGCGCGCGTCTTACCTGTCACTTAAATAGCTAAAAAACGCCGTCGGTGCTTATACAAGTCACCACAGTTTTAGCTAGAACACTCCCACCGTCGAGCGCGCTCGCCTTACTGCGGAATCACGCGGATGTAGTCGAGCGCCATCGAATATCCGGTGCTGGCGGCGTTTTTGCCGGTCACGGTGAATTGGAAATACTTGTCGGAGGTGCTGCCCGGGGACCAGGTGCCGAGATCGATCTCGGTAAAGGTCGCGCTCCCGGAGTACAAGTCCTGGGGAGAGCCAAAATTCGTCGGCGTAAAGGTCGGTGAACCGATGGCTAGCTGAACGATGCCGCGGCTGGTGTATTTCTTTACACCGATGCGGACATCGTAGCTGCCGGCGGCGATGTTCGGAACGATGAGCGTAACGTTATTACCCACGCCGGTCGCATTGAAAATCATGCCGTGGCCGTTGCTATAGCCGAGATCGGAGTTGAGGGTAAATGACTGTCCGGACGAGGCATGGACATCCAGATCTTCGGCCTCATAGCAGCTCTGCGACGCGGCCCAATTCGCGATGTCAGTGCTGAGGATTGTCTTTCCGATCAACTCATAGTTGTCCGTTGTTATATAGGCCCAAAACGAAGCGCCGCTGTATCCCTTACTGAGGGCATTGGCCTCGGTCGCATTGAGGAATGTCTGATTTTGCGCGTAGGTGAAATTCAGCCAGCCCGGGTCCGGGCCATATTCACCGAGGAAGAGAGGCGCATCGACTTGGGAGGCATTGACCGCGAGGCTGCCGTCATCGTTATACGAGTGGTATTCGTAATAGTCGAATCCGAGGCCCTGAAGCCGGTTGGGGAAATTCGCTGCCTGGTAGTCCACATAGTTTTGGTCGCTCATCGTGAGCCAGCGGTCCACGCCGGCGTTACGGAGCGCAGTCACGGCCGAGCTAAGGAACGAGCGCATCTGGGACCAGCTAATGCCGCCGACGACGTCAAGATTGCCTTCATTGATGATGTCGATGCGGGTTTGGTAGGGCTGAAGAGCTTTGCCCAGGGGAACGAGGGCGTTATTGATCAGGGAAGAGCCGTGAGTCACGATACGGCTGCTGTTTACATCCTGGTAGTTAATGAAAACGTATTCGACTGTGATGCCGAGAGCGTTGGCTTGCTGGGCGAAGTTAACGATATTGGCCAGGTTCGAGGACTTGATGCCGGTGCAGTTGCCGCTGCCATCGAAGGTGAGCCCGTCGAGACCTTCGCAAGCCCACACGCGCATATAGTTTAAATGATAGCTATGCCAGGTGGACAGGTAGTTGCCCATGGTTGTGGCATTGTAGACGCCATTGTCAAAAGTCGCGCCGTAGGTGGTCCAGGCGAGGCTTCCACCGATATAGGAAACCACCGGTTGGCTGGCAAAGGCTGCGGTGGAGAGGAGAGCGGTGGTGGCGAGTGCGGACGCCGTCTTAACAAAGCGGCGAAGAAGGGAACGGGAAGCGGCGGCAGCCGCGGAATTGCGAGGTTCTGTGGGGGAGTGCATGGGGGATTGGAGGCTGATGGTCGGTGGATGACGATCTTCCATGCAGGCGACCGTAAGCTCGCTTCAGTGGAAACGAGGATCAGCAAGCGTTCTGCGGGGAAGAGACGCCGGTCGATATTTGGAGGGGTCTCCAATATCAATTTAGCTGTTTATGAACTTTTTTCCCGTACCTGTCATTTAGCCAAATGGCTATTTCTATGGCGGCCGCAAAATGCCTGACACTTGCCCCTTTGGCTCTTACTTCCCTGTGGTCCCCATCTTTAGCATCACGAAGGCTCCGAATTCACCCTTCACCGGAAGCGGAATTTCATTGCCGTCGTATTCCCCTTCGAGCAGCGGCTTTCCGTAGAAATCGCGCGGATTGAGAAGGCGGAATCGATCTCCTTTTTGCAGAAAGCCACTGGCATTGAATCCCCCGGGCGTCTTCGGATCCCAGCGAAATGCGACAACGTTGGCGCGATTCGGGTCGTAACGATCGACTCGCAGGATGGTCCGATTCATCGCCGGACGTGTATCGTCCTTGGCCAGGACCTGATTTCCCTCGTTCACCACTTGCGCAAAGTGATTGATGGAAAGCGTGCCGTTAATGATGACATTGTCCCGCACTTCGCAATCTTCATTGGGATGTTCGGAATAGCCGATCCTCATGGACATCCCAAAAAGGATGTTGTTCGTTACTTTAATATCGTGGCTCGGCTTGCCTCCCCCGATCAGAAAGTCATGGGCATCATAGCAGATATTTCCATCAACTAGATAGTGATCGACATCCGCCTTGGCGGACCCGTAGGCGTGCAAGGTGTAGCCATAACCTCCCGTCATGATGCAATCGGCGATGGTCTTCGTGCCGGTGGCATTTTGCGTGTAGATGGCATGGCCGTGCCCGCGGTCCGGCGCTTCCCAGCCATTATCGTAGATGATGCAGCCGTAGAGTTCGCTATCGTGCGAGTCGCTCCACCACGAGACACCTTGAATATTATCGTGGATGACGAGGTTGATGAATTTGCAATGGGTGCCGGTATTGATGTTCAACCCGCTCCACGGTCGCGCGAGGGTGCCAGGGCTGGAGCCCGTCTGCTCGATGTGTCTCGTTTGCGTGAGATTTTCCGAAAGAAGAATTTCCAGATCGCGAATCCACACCCAATCGGCCGGCGAAACGACGCTAAGACCTCCATCGATGGTTACTCGTTCGCCCGGTTTCGCGCAGATGACGATTGGCTTGGGATCAGCGCCCGCCAGCCGCACCGGAAATCCCTGCGTGCCAAACTTGCGATCCGGAGAACGATAAGTGCCTCCGGAAATCCAGACGGTATCGCCAGGTGCGACCGGATGTTTCGCGCCGAGCGCCGATTCGATGTCCCACGGCGAGGCCTCCGTGCCGGCATTGGTGGGAGAACCGTCAGATGCGACGAACCACTCGGCGGCATGACCGGCGCATGATGAAAACAGTATAACGAAAGGGAGAACGAAAGAGAAACGTCGAAGGATCATATAGCTTCGCGTTGAATATGACCTTTCGCCACACTCGATCTTAGCCGCGGTTTGTTGCGGAGGGGCGATTTTCAACCGCCCGGCGCTAACCGCCGCGTCCAAGCCCGACGGAATACTCATCGTCGCGAAGCAACTTGCCGGGGGCTTGCAAAGCGTCCCTCCGTTGCTGTTCGGATAGGATGGCTCGTGAATCACCGCTCTTTTTTCTCGACAAGATCGCTGTGAATTTATACATATCGCCGCCGAGTCTGAGGCGCCCCGGCAGACGCTCGTCCCCCGAAACATTAAACTTCCCTCTGCCCATGTTGCGTACTTTCTTTGCGCTGGCTGCGCTTGCCTTGTTTCCCACCTGTCTTTTCGGACAGTACATCACGGTCGATAACTTTCAGGCCCTCACCTATAATGACGGCCAGGGGCACACCTTGCCGTACCGGCTGTGGGTGCCGGCAAATTATAACGCGGCGAATCACTATCCGCTTGTGCTTTTCTTTCACGGTGCGGGTGGCGCGGGCACCGATAATCGCGGGCAATTGACTGATCAGGCTGCGCCGCTCGTTTTTGTGCAACCGCAAAATCAAGCGCGGTGGCCCTGTTTCATGATTGCTCCGCAGTGCCCGAGCGGACAGGCGGGAAATGCAGGCACATGGTCTGGCTTGGATTGGACAGCAACCAGCAATACGCAATTGGCCAATCCCACATGGCCGATGGCAGCCGCCATGGCAGTGGTGGACTTGATCTCATCGCAATACTCGATCGACACGACGCGTCTTTATATCACGGGGATTTCCATGGGCGGCGGCGGAACGGTGGATGCAATCACGCGTTTTCCCACAAAGTTTGCTAAAGCGGTGCCGATCCATTGCTGGGGTGATGATACCAAAGGCTCGCGCATTGCTAATTTGCCTTTGTGGACCTTTCACAGCGCGGATGATCCGACCATCAATGTGAATCGCACGCGCAATATGATCGCGGCCATTCGCGCGGCGGGCGGGCATCCTTACTATACAGAGTTTTGCAGTAATGGCTTGCCCTGCTATGGACACGCCGCGTGGGTCCCTGCCTACGCGGAGCCGGAACTGCTGCCATGGATTTTTGGTGCACCGATCGCGGGCGTACACGGCGGCGATGGACTCGCCGGGAAATACTTTCCCAATACCACGCTCACGGGGAACCCGACCTATCTGCACGTGGATGGCACTATCGACATCAACTGGGGCACGGGTTCGCCCGATTCAACATTGCCGGCGGATAGCTTCAGCGCGCAATGGACCGGCACAGTCGTGCCGGATCACACGGAAACGTACACTTTTTACACGAAAGGCGACGACCAGATGTCGGTCACGGTGAATGGGGTGCAACTCACGGCCCTCGGCGGGGCCGCTGGGGTGGAAGAGAGTGGCAGCATCGCGCTCACGGCCAATCAAGCATATAACATTGTCGTGAAATACGTGGAAACGGGCGGGGGAGCCTATGCCACGCTCCAGTGGTCCAGCCCGAGCACGCCGAAGCAGATCATTCCCATGGATAATCTCTTTTCCGGTGTGCCTGCGGCGCCGGCTTACGTCACGGCCACGCCGGGCAATGGCAAGGTGATCGTCACGTGGAGCACCGTTCCTGGCGCGACTAGTTATACGGTGAAGCAAGGACCGGATATTGTCGGGCACTATCAAGCGATCGCGAGCAATGTGACGGCGACAAACTATATCCAGACGGGATTGACCAATGGCACTGCGTACTTCTATGCAGTCTCCGCGAGTAATGCGAACGGCCAGAGCGTGAATTCCGTCCACGTCACGGCCACGCCTTCCACAACACCGACGCAAGTTTTCCAAACGGAATCACTCGCCTTGGTAAGCAGTTCCGGCGATACGCATCGCGTAGTGGTCGATAGCCGCTTCTCCAATGGTGCGGGCACGATCCTGGACGCCGATGCGGCCAGTGATTTTGTGGTCTATGATGTGCCGGGTCTCGTTGCGGGTAACTATGATTTCCGGGTGGGCATGAAGAATTATCCGACCCGTGGGATCTGGCAAAATTCCATTGCGCCGCTCGGCAGCAATACATTCGTCAACCACGGCCCGCCAGTCGATGAATACAATGCCGGTGAACTCTTCGGCGAAGTCGATCTCGGAACGCTCTCGCTCGGCTCCAACAGCGACAAAGCTTTTAAATTTACCATCACGGGCAAAAACGCCGCGAGCACCGGTTTCTCGATGTCGTTTGATTATATCAAACTGATCCCGCAGTAAGCGAACGCCGCGAAACATTTAGCTGACGTCGAGCGCGACTCTGGAAACACGGAATTTGGTTGCTACCATTTCGCGTTCGAGCAGACATCGTTGGTGGGGCCGTCTGTCCCAGACGGCCAATGTGCGTAGAAGGCAAAGATTCGTATAGATGAACGATTGAATGTCATTTGGAAAGGCTCCGGTCGCACATTTCGTTTCACCATCGCTTAAACAGCACTGCACGCACATTGGCTGGCTGCTCGCCCGCCCAGCAACCCCCACTTGTCCCCTCCGCCTCCTCGAAGGACAGCCAGCCCCACCAGTCTCGGTGATTCCACGAATTTACTGCTTCGGCGAACTCTCCGATGCCAGATTGCGCAAATACTGCTCCACCAACGGACCGTATTCCTCGGGGTATTTCTCGGCTTTGGATTGCTCGATGGCCGCGCGTTCGCGTGCGGGGAGGCCCGCATACGAAGCCGAGCGCGCATTGGTGAGCCGCGTGCCGCGTTGCACATCGCTATCGCCGCCGGGTTGATAATCCTGCGCGGCTTTTTTGCCGTTCGGATTCGGCTTGGCGCCGGGATGTTCGCCCGGATGCGGCGGGCCATCGTGAGGCGGCCCGGCATGCGGCGGTTCATTGCCTGCTTGAGCGAGACCGGCTTTCGCCTGGGCCAGCGTGGCCTGTGCCCGCATGAGATACGCCTGGCCCGTTTGCGCAGCGGCGAGTGCGGGCGCTTGATTCTGATTTGCCGCCTCTGCCGCAGCTTGGGAAAGCGCCTGCTCGGCATCCTGCACCGCGTCTTGCGCGGCGGGAGGAAGCTGCGCACCGGCGGCGAGTTCGCCGACCTGCGTGGCGGCTTGGGTTAACTGTTCGCCCGCTTCCTTGAGCATGCCCTGCTGCAATTCTTGGATGGCTTTGGCCACGGCGGCCAGGGCTTGCGTTACTTGTTGTGTGGGATCACCCGCGGCGGGATCGGGTGGCGGCGGCGGTGTGCCGGCTTCTTCTTCCTCGGTCTCCTTCTTCTGCTGGAGCACCTGCTGCGCGCGATAGAGATCGGCGAGCGCTTTCTTTTCCGCGGCGTCGGCGGATGGCCCCTCGGGTTTGTCGAGTGCATCCTTCGCCTGACCCATGTCGATCGTCGCATCGGTGAGTGGCGAGAGGACCGCCACCAAATCCTCCGGCACACTCGCTTTGAAGGTCCCCGTGCGCGTTTGGATTTCCTCTTGCCGTTCGCCTTGGCCTTTAAAAAGATCGTCCTTCTTGGCCGTGGCTGGCACGTCCTTAGTTTTAGAAGGCGCATCCTTTGCCCCGAAACTCGCATCTTTCCCCGAGGCCGCCGCGTCCTTTGCTATATAGGCAACATCCTTCGACGTATCCCGCTCCAGCGCCTGCTGCGCGAGGATGATCGCCTTGAGCGAATCACCCGCCTTTTGCGCGGCGGCGACGCGGCGCTGCGCCTGCTGCTGCTGCGCCATTTGCTGGGTGAGCTGCTGATCCGCGCGCGCTAAATCCTGCGCGGCGGCTTGCTGCGCGGCGGTGGCCTGGGCGACCTGGCCGGCTTGCGCGGCATCTGCGGCTTTCTGCGCATCGGCGGCGGCCTGTTGCAAAGCATCGGCGGCGTTGGACCCGTTGGCCGCGGCATTCTGTGCGAGCTGCTGCGCCTGCTGGGCGAGCGCGGCTTGCTGCGCTTTGTTCGGATTCAAAGCGGCGGCCGCTTCGCGCTGCGCGAGATCGCGCACCGCCAGGTCCATGCGCTGCGCGTTTTGCAGCGCCTGCTCCGCGGTGGGCGCGCCTTTTTCACTCGATAGCTTGGCTACCTGCGCGTGAGCGTTCGCGAGCGCTTTCGCCGCTTCCTCCGCATTTTGCGCGG
>FTBG01000091.1_pt1 | contig 10448 bp, 6 predicted proteins | sample 1639311 | NCBI WGS metagenome assembly FTBG01 (sample SAMEA3914864, study PRJEB12502) | metagenome | biome: forest; material: soil | place: USA | collected 2012-03-12 | depth 0.3 m | reverse complement strand
TCAAGGACCGAATCCTCTGGCCGCTCGCACATTGGCTGAAACTCTCCGGCATTCCCTTCGCCAGTTGGACGAAGACACGCAATCTCGACGATCCGAATAATCGCCTGAAAAACTGCCTCTTCGACTACGTCAATCTTCTGAGTGACGGCTTGATCCTTTACTCTGGGAATCTGTTGCAAAATGTCCCGAAGCGCGCGCACCACCGGGCTTTTACCGCAAATAACACGATCAATCATCACGACTTCCCGCCGATCTCGGAAAGCAAAGAAGGAATCAAGCATTCACTAGGCATCCCTTTCGAGAAAGTCGTGCTCTTTGTCGGACGGATGGATGTGGATGGAGGGAGAAAACGCGTTGATTATTTGATTGAGATGTTTCGCGAGATGGAAGGAACCGGCGCGGGCCTGGTAATCGTCGGCTCGGGAATGAAACCAGAGTGGGAGGCGCGCATCAATCCGAAGACGACGATATATCTTGGCGAAGTGCACGATCCAGAGAATCGGCAAATTTCGCGCATCTTTTCGATGGCTGATATTTGCGCCATTCCTGGACATGTAGGGCTGGGCCTAAATCAGGCGCTGTTTTTCGGATTGCCGGTCGTGACCATGGAAGGCAATCAGCCACCGGAAATCTGCAATCTCCACGATGGCCGCAACGGCTTCATTGTGCCGAAGGACGATATCGCTGCGCTTCGCCAACGAATCGTGCAACTGCTCGAAAATGACCGGTTGAGAGTGGAATTTTCGCAGGCTGCCCGAAAGGGCTTTTTGGAGGAAGCGTCCATCGAAGGAATGTTTCACGGCTTCAGGGACTGCGTGAAATTCCTGGAAGCCAAGAAGACTGCGTATAACAAGTAACGCCATTGATTTTCGACAACTCCATAAAGGCGGTGGTACAAGCGGGAAGTTTTACGGACGCGGAAACGCACGCCATCTCCACGGCTGCCACAATTCTGGGTGTTAATCTTGCCACGGGACCAGAGGCACGCGACTCGGCCGACGCGTTTATCATCTCTGCCTCTGAGAAAGCGCATTTATCCGATCTTTCCATCCGCGGGCGGCCTTTCCTGCTTTTTGGAGATCTGGGAAAGGCGGAGCGGACGCACGCAAATCTCACTTTTGGGTACAGCCGAGGCCTCCCGATGGCTCTGCAGGGCCGCACCTTGTCAGAGAAGGTGCCCGCGCGCGGAATTGAAATCGCGGGCAGTTTTATCGAGCCGGCGGTTACTTCTGGAGAAAAAGTGATTTGGGGCCTTGGAGAAAAAGACGATCGCGCAAGTTTCGTCGTTGCCACCCCTCCTCCGCAGCTGGCTCCAGGTCAATGTTTCACAGCGGCTTTTAACGGCGAGACATTCCTCGATGCGCTTCCTTTGTGGCTGTTTTTACGGCAGCTTTCTCCTTCCGAAACGCGGTGGCAAGCTCCGTCACTGCGCGCCTGTCTGGTGGCAGATGATCCTAATTTGCGGTTTAGCAAATACGGCCACGTCGACTATGGGAAGCTAGTTACCTATGCCAGCATGCGCCCTTTTCACGCAGCGATGGCGATGGTTCCGCTCGATGGCTGGTCGCATAGCGCCGGCACGGCGCGCCTTTTTCGCGAAAACACCGCATCACTTTCCCTGCTGATCCACGGAAATAATCACGCCAACCAGGAACTGGCCGCACAACTGCCAGACCCAGAGCGCCTGGGCATGATCGAGCAGTCGTTGCAACGCATGACGGCACTCGAGAAAAAAGCCGCAGTGCATGTGGACCGCGTGATGGCTCCGCCCTATGGCGTCTGCGCCCCCGAAACCATGAGGCTACTTTGGAGGACCGGGTACGAAGGGATGACCACCAATCGCTGGTCTCTCTGGAAGCATTCACCGCAAGAGACCCTGCCCACCGATTTTGGCCTGCGTCCGGCGGATATGCTGGCTGGCGGATTGCCGGTCATCCCTCGCTATCGTTTCAAGTCCTCCATTTTCCAAAACGAGCTTCATCTCGCCGCGTTACTTGGTCAGCCCTTGCTGCCTTACGGTCATCAGCAGGATTTCGCGGATGATATGAGGGAAGTGAAAACGGCTGCTGAATCCATCAATGCCCTCGGACCTGTGCGCTGGATGAGCATGCGAGAGATTTTTGAATCCAATTTCGAAACGTGTGAAGACGGCACGACATTTCGCATTCGCCTTTTCTCACGCCGGGTAAAAGGAACGCTGCCGCGCCGCTGCTCAATGCTAAGCGTCGAATTGCCACCCGCTGCAGCCGATTGGCAAACGGAGATTATCGTGAGCGCGAAAGATCAGCCCGATCGCCGAATCCAAGGAGCGAAAGCAGTCGCCGAACTCCCCGAAGGCAGCGATTTCGAAGTCCGGCTCGCGGCAAGCAATGGATCACTTCCTACCGGAGGGGCCACGGCGAGGCGCCAGCCCAAGGCAATTTTGCGCCGCCTGGCCGCTGAAGCCAGAGACCGGCTGCGGCTTTAAGTAACACCCCATTCGTAATATGACCGCACCACTCGAGGTCGCCACACGCTCCGATAGCAAAGAAACCGAGGACATCGTCTCCAAAAGCTTGCGCAAAGTGCAACGCTGGGTGGAAGAGCACAACTATCGCGGTTATGAGCCATTCGACGGACTTTCTTCGTGGTTTCGTCCGCTCACGTTTGGGAACGTATTTGCCGAGCGATTGCTCATGCAATCGATCCGGCAATGTCCGATCAACTTGCGCCCAATCATGGGGGTGACACCCAAAGATTCGACGAAAGGGCGTGGCTATATGGCTTGGGGCTATCTCTATCTCTATCGTGCACTGGGACAGCCGGAATACCTGGCAAAAGCCGAAGCCTGCCTCGATTGGCTGGATGCTCACAAGTGTCCACGCTTTGAAAATCATAGCTGGAGCAATCACTTTGATTTCTCGAGTCGCGGCGGAAAATATACTAAGGACGATCCGATCATCGTATGGACGAGTTCAATCGGGCAAGTTTATCTCGAAGCATATGAGCAAACTCGCAATGAACGCTGGCTGAAGATCGCCGAAAGCGTTTCCCGCTGGATTCTGGCGCTTCCGCGCGAAAAGACGGAATCGGGAGACTGCCTTAGTTATCTCGCTCATCTTCAGAGCTCGATACATAATGCCAATATGTTGGGCGCCGCGGTGCTGGCCCGAACTGCGCATCACACCGGCGATGCCGAATGCTTGAAAGTGGCGCGCTCGGCCATGCAGTATAGCTGCTCCCGGCAGGCCCCGGATGGCAGCTGGCTCTATGCGGAAGATCCACGCTATCACTGGATCGACAACTTTCACACGGGGTATAACCTCGATAGTCTGAAATGTTATATCGAAAGCACAGGTGATGAGACCTGGCGGCCAGGCATGATGAAAGGGCTCGAATTCTTTAAAAACTCCTTCTTCGAGGAGAGCGGCCGGCCACGTTATTATCACAATCGCACCTATCCCGTAGATAGCCAGTGCGCCGGGCAGGCCATTGACACGCTTGCCTACTTTAGCGATCTCGATCCTGAGTGTCTGCCTCTCGCCGGCAAAGTAGCCCGGTGGACGATCGAGAATATGCAGGAATCGTCCGGCCATTTTCAGTATCGCCACTATCCCTGGGGCAAAGCCCGGACACCGATGCTGCACTGGGGGCAAGCCGTCAACTTTAAGGGTCTCGCCCTGCTGCTCCTGAAACTGCGCACTACTGCGTCCTAAAGTAACGCTTCGCGGGTAGTCTCAAATCGCCGATGCCACCGCTGGAACATCTGAACATCCTCCGCTACGGCCACGTCTATGATGGCGGCGGCGGAATGGAGCAATACTTGAGCGACCTCAATCGAGCCCTGCTGGCTCGAGGCCGGTTCCACCTCACCCAGGTGCAATTAACAAGTAATCAGGACCGCGTCGGCCGGCATGAAGAGCAGGAAGGACAACTCCCGTACACCCGGATTTCCTTGTTTGTGGATCAAGAATCCCACGAGCAGGCCATTGCTGGTTCTCCGGGAACATGGGACCGCTTCCAAGGGGTCAAGGATTGGATTCGCGATCGTATTCTCTTTTCGCCCGCTATTTACGAATCAACGCTGGGCGAACGTTTGCTAATGCGGCGCAGTGTGCCAAAACGCGCGGGCGAACCCTCTGGAGCCGGCGAGGCCGTGCGCGCCAGCCATCGGCAAAACCCGCTGGACCTCATCTGCCTGCATAGCGCCGGCGGCGCTGATGCTTCCGAGATCCTCGACGTCGCGGAGGCCGAAGGAATTCCGGTTGCTTATATTCACCATTTTTCCAATGACCGGCTTTCCGGCCTCTCCATGCGCCAGCAACTGGCTCGCTGCCGCGGCGTCGCGGGGGTGTGCGGAACGGATGTGCCCAACTATCTGCGCAATCGTTTCCTCGTGGTGGCCGACGGCATCGACACCCATTTCTATCGCCGGGAATTTGCTCGCCCTTTAAGCCGAATATTTTCTGATCCGCTAATTTTTCTCCCTGCTCGAATCACCCCCGCAAAAGGCCAGGAAGAACTGATCGAGGCCGCTGGCGTGCTGCATCGTGAAGGGCTGTCATTTCAGCTCGCGCTTGCCGGCCGATCGGACGACGCCGCATATTTTCACCGGCTGCAAGAGCTCGTGAACCAACTCGGCCTTGCTCGGCGTGTCCATTTTATCGGGCAATTGCGCGGAGAGGAATTGCGCGACTGGTATGCAGCCGCATCGATTTTAGCATTTCCCACACGCCATCACGAAGGTCTTCCGCGCGTGCTCTTGGAGGCGCAATCCATGGAAGTTCCGCCAGTTGTCTATGACGTCGGCGGCACTGCGGAAGGGATCAAAGACAGCGAAAGCGGATTTCTCGTTAAGTTTGCCGATCGTCAGGAAATGATTTCACGGCTCCGCCAACTACTCACCGATCACCCACTGCGCACACGCATGGGAGCGGCGGGGCGTGCTTTCGTGGAAAACCGCTTCAGCCTTTCCATGCTCGCCGAGCGTCACGAGGATTTCTATCGCCGATGCATTGCAAGTTATAAAACGGCACGAAACACGCGGCCCATCGGTACGCGCTCCCTTCCCTGCCCCGCCTCCACTCTTTGAAGCTCCGCATGTCGTCCTCAAAGGAATTTGCTTTTCGTGTGGCGGCGAAGTGCATGCCTGCATCCGTGAATCGCCGGCTTGAACAGGATTGCTTGCTTCCGTACTATCATATGGTTTCGGACGAGCACGTTCCGCACGTCTCGCCACTCTATCGCTTTCGTACGGTAAAGGAATTCAAGGCAGACGTGGACTGCCTTCTGCGCAGCCGGAAGCCAGTTTCCGTTGCGGAATTCATCGATAGCGTCCAAAATACCGGCGCTCCCCCACCACGAGCGTGCCTCCTGAGCTTCGACGATGGATTTCGTGAGATGCACAATATCGTGGCGCCCATTCTTCAGGCCAAAGGAGCACCGGCAATTTTCTTTCTGACCAGCGCGACCGTGGACAACCACGCTCTTTGTCATCATCAAAAAATCAGTTTGTTACTTGATAAAGCGCAAAGAGAACACGCCCGCTTTCCGCTGGTGAAAATCAAACAATCACTGGCTGAAGGCGGAATCACTGGTGTGGAAAATCCAAACGATCTGACAAAGATTCCCTGGAAATACCGCACTACCCTTGACCAACTAGGCACCATCTGCGGCGTGGATTTCGCTACCTACGCGAAAGAGCATCAACCTCACCTCACGTCGCAACAAGTAAAGTCGCTTCTTGACCGGGGATTTGAAGTTGGCAGCCACAGCGTGGATCACCCTTTGTATTTGGACCTTTCGCTGGCCGAACAGCTTTCCCAGACACGCGAAAGCACCGCGTTTCTCGCGGAGAACTTTGGAATCACCCGGCGCTTCTTCGCTTTTCCCCACACTGACCGGGGCGTTTCACGGGAATTTTTTGAGCGCGTCGCTTCTGAAGCCGGAGTTGAAGCCACCTTCGGCACCTCCGGTCCCGCCCAGGACTGCTGCGCACGAAGCTTCCAGCGGTTCTCCATGGAAAAAAGCGATCTTCCCGCGGAAGCCATTCTCGCGAGGCAAAATCTGCGCTTCCTCAAACTGCAATTAACAGGACAGACCGTTTTACAACGGCCGGCATTCGACGGCTCACTTTCCAAAGCGGTTCCTGCAGTAACGCAACGGAAATCGCTGGCGAGTGTTCCAAACTGATTCGGAGCCATGGATTTTTCCGTCTCGGTCATCATTCCCACCTTCAATCGCCGCGCCTTCCTCCGCGAAGCGCTGGAGAGCGTATGCCAGCAAACCTGCGCGGCGGCCGAAATCATCGTGGTGGACGATGGCTCGACAGACGGCACGGAGGAGATGATCAAAACGCTGCCCGGACCGATCCGTTACTTGTCTCAGGCCAATCAGGGGCCTGCCGCGGCGCGGAATTTCGGCATGCGCGAAGCCCGCACGGAATGGATCGCATTTCTCGACTCGGACGACCGGTGGCTGCCGGAAAAGCTGCAACTCCAGGCAAATTTCCTGGAAGCACATCCGAATCTGGATTTCATCTTTGGGACTCAGGTGAACGAGGAGAATGGCAACCGCAGCAGCGAGCCGGAAATCCTCGATATCGAAGTCTATCGTGCTCTCTGCCGGCAGAGCGCCGAGGTGCGCGATTTCTTCGATTTGCTCCTGCGGCACAATCCTGTGCCCACCTCGTCCGTAGTCTTCCGACGCTCATGTCTGGAAAAAGTCGGCGCTTTCGAAGAACACCGCTGGCGCTGCGAGGATTACGAATTGTGGTTTCGCTTTGCCCGGGAATGCCGCGCCGGTTTTCTCAATGCACCACTGGTGGTGAAACGAGCGCATCAGGGCAATCTCATCAATGACTATATAAAGCTCTGGAGCGCTCATCTCGATGTTCTTCACACTCTGCCTCGCAAGCACGGAGAGTTCGCTCCCAACACACGCCGGCTTTGGCAGCACGCCCTCGCGCAAACGACTTATCGGCTGGCCAGCTTTGAACTCAGTCGCGGATTGCCCGAAGCCGCGGCTCCTTGGTTTGCCCAGACCCGCTGTCGCGATCTCGTGGGACGGGAAAAATATCTGGCCCTCCTGAAAAAAGCACTGCTCTGGCTGGGACTCGGAACAGTCGCCAGCCGCACCGCTGGCGCACTTCGCCAATTTGCCGCCGAACACGCATAAGTCACACGAAGCAAGCATTTTATAAAAACTTTAGCTATCGGCTCGTAAATTGCTTTTTCTCACTTTGCCGCCATCTCCCTTCACGCCAACCAACAACACCCTACTGTCTCATGAAAACGCCATCGCGCATTCGCGGGTTTGCCCTCGCCCTCGGTTCGCTGTTTCTCGCTGCCCTCTCCGGGCGCGCCGATATCCTTACCCCTGACCAAATGCCGCTCGGCGGCTGGACGCAATATGCCGGTATCGCGGGAGGAATTCCCACAGGTTACGGTGCGACGGAAGCGGCTGGAGGTTATACGCAGTTTTGCGATGTCACGAAATCGATTCCCGGTTCAAATCTCCTCGCCATCGGGGACGGCGTCGCCGACGACACGGCCGCAATTCTGGCCGCGATCAATGCATGTCCCAATAACGGGATCGTTTATCTCCCAGCAGGAACTTACCGGCTCACCGCACCGATCGGCTGGGGCGGTGGTGATCCCAACACGGCGCATCCGTTCATTATTCGCGGTGCCGGCCCTTCCAAAACAAAGCTGATTGCCGACTTCGACGGCAACAGTGTGATCATCATCATGGGCTACGGTGGCTACGAAGCCGCCCGGGGCCAGCCAAACATGGCCCGCGGCGACAACACCCTGAACGTGACCTGGGTAAACCCCAATCGCGTGTCGGACATGAGTAATATGCCCGGCTTCATCGGTCACTGGGTGCAGGTGAACAACTACACGCAGGGATCCTACTGGGGGCAATATAGCAAGGTAACAGCAGTCAACGTGGCTGCTTCGACCGTCACTTTCAATCCGCCAATTCAATGCTCACCAGCAGATCCCACCCAGCCCGTGAGCATCGCTTACCCTGGCGTGACGGCTTCGCGTATCGGTATTGAAGACCTGTATTTCGAGCGCTCCGCCTCCCAGACCAATGGCAACGGTATATTGATCTCCGGCGCCCAAGAGTGCTGGGTGAAAAACGTGGAAGGCAAGAATGTCTTCAACTGGATGGTACGCTTTGAGCAGGCCGTGGCTTGCGAAGTGTTTGGGTGTTACTTTCACGATACCACGGTCGCGGGCTCAGGCGGCGGCAACAGCGCCTACGGCGTAGGCATGGAAAAATGGTGTTCCTACAATCTAGTGCAGAATAACGTTTTCAAGCACTTGCGGCACGCCATGATCTGCGAAGGAGGCAGCATGAATGTGTACGGTTACAATTATAGCTTCGAGACGATTAACGAAGGCCAGAACACCACCGATTACCTCATGTCGGACCTCGTCACGCACGGCAATTTCGCTCAGTTCAATCTTTTCGAAGGCAACGTTGCCCAAAAGCTGAACTACGATAACGCGGAGTGGTTCGACGGAGCCCCGAGTGGACAATATAACACAGCTTTCCGCAACTGGCTCCAGCGCATCCCGATCAATCCGACTAAAAACGGCATGTCGGCCGTCGCTTACCAGTATCAGAATTTCCACAACAATTTCGTCGGTAATGTTCTGCTGACCCCGGGTGCAACTTGTGACGGTTACAATGCCGATCAAGGCAATAACATTCTCACTACGGTGCGGGAAATAGACTGGTGGAAAGACTCCTATCAGGTTCCGAGTCCATCTTCGCCGAATGAGGTTGCGATCTATAATGCGACCGTCGCGCCCTCCAAAGCCGCCTCCGTCTGGCACATGAACTGGGACTTCACCTATCTCGATCAGCAGACCAATCCCCCCTATTTGCAGGCTGGCGTGACCGACACCACTTTGCCTCCCAGCTATTACTTGAGCGCGAAACCCTCATGGTGGGATGGCGGTCAGTGGCCGGCAATCGGCCCGGACCAGGCCACGAAGAATGGCGGAAATCCGGCGATGCGCCGATATCAGGGAACCACCCAGCAATCCACTGGCACCACTTATACAGTCACCCCAAGCGCAGGCGCGAATGGCACCGTTACGCCTAATACCGCTCAGACTGTGAACAGCGGATCGAGCGCCACATTTACCGCCGCCCCTGCTGCGGGTTATAGCGTGGCGCAATGGCTGGTAAATGGCAGTGCCGCACAGGCCGGCAATACGAGCTTCACCCTGGCTAATGTCTCTGCAAATGCGACGGTACAGGTCACCTTTGCCGCCAGTAGTTATACGGTCACGCCGAGCGCCGGCAGCAATGGCAGCATCGCCCCGAATACCGCTCAGTCAGTGGCCGCGGGTGGCAGCGTCAGTTTCACCGCCAGTCCGGCCGCCGGATTCAAGGTGAATCAATGGGTAGTCAACGGCCAGGCAACTCAATCCAGCGGCAATAGCTATACTGCCGCCAATGTAAACTCCAATACCACGGTACAGGTCACCTTTGCCGCCGTTAGTTATACGGTCACGCCGAGCGCAGGCAGCAATGGCAGCATCGCCCCGAATACCGCTCAGTCGGTGGCCGCGGGTGGCAGCGTCAGCCTCACCGCCAGTCCGGCCGCTGGATTCAAGGTGAATCAATGGATCGTCAACGGCCAGGCAGCTCAATCCGGCGGCAATAGCTATACGGCCGCCAATGTGAACTCCAATACCACAGTGCAGGTTGCCTTCATCGCCAATACCTACACCGTCACTCCGAGCGCCGGCGCCAACGGCAGCGTGAGCCCCAGCACACCTCAAAACGTCGCAAGCGGAAGCAGCGTGACTTTCACTGCCAGCCCCGCTGCCGGCTACGTCGTGAACCAATGGATCGTCAATGGGAGCACCGCTCAAACAGGCGGATCGAGTTATACCACGAGCAACGTCTCCGGAAATACGACGGTACAAGTAACGTTTGCCGTAAATACCTATACCGTCACTCCGAGCACCGGAGGTAATGGCACGATTTCTCCGAGCACTCCGCAAAACGTCCCCTCCGGCGGCAGCATCACCTTTACGGCCAATCCCTCTAACAATTACGCCGTCGATCAATGGCTGGTCAATGGCAGCGTGGTCCAAACCGGTGGCACTAGCTATAAACTGACCGTCGTGAATGCAAACAAGACGGTGCAAGTTACTTTCGGTTCCACGAAGGGTCCGAAAAACCTTCGCGTGGTGAAATAACCAAACCCGGCGGTTTGGTCGCTTCACCGCTTCATCGAACGGCCTGAACCGGTCCTTCTCCAAGCTCCACGGGGAATTTCGGACGTGGAGAATGTTCGCATACTTGCCCAAAAATGGACATGGAGAAAATCCGCACGGCGGCCATTTTTGGCGCCGTTGCTTTCGGCACCAAACTCCTGACACCCTACTGACTTCTACAGAGCCGCATTTGCCGCTCTCGCACTTTCCATGGACGTACTG
>FTBG01000189.1_pt1 | contig 10450 bp, 6 predicted proteins | sample 1639311 | NCBI WGS metagenome assembly FTBG01 (sample SAMEA3914864, study PRJEB12502) | metagenome | biome: forest; material: soil | place: USA | collected 2012-03-12 | depth 0.3 m | reverse complement strand
TTGCGTTTCGGGAGGAAATCCCTGGTCGGGAAAGGAAACATGCCCGGTCAGAGGCTGACTCACCATATCAGGCGATTTCTGCCACGGTGACGCGCCAAGGGACCAAGCCCCCGTCTCCTCAACCTGTTTCGCACCGTGATTACCCGACTCGCTCACATCAGTCTCCAGACCACCAACCTTCAGCGTTGCATAACGTTTTATCGAGACGGATTGGGTTTTCCGATTGCCATGACCTTTGAGCGGGAAGGCAAACTCGCCGGGGCCTACTTTGCGGTGGGCGAGCGGAGTTTTTTGGAGGTTTACGAGAATGAGCCGGCCTGCGGCATCACCCATTTCTGTCTGGAAACGGATGATATCGACGGATTCATCGCCGCAGCCACGGCCAAGGGGATCGCCTGCACCCCCAAAAAACTCGGAGGGTGCGGCTCGTGGGCGACTTTGCTGCGCGACCCGGACGGCAACGCCTTCGAGATTCATCAATACACCGATCGCAGCATGCAATTTGCCGGGGGCGTCTGCGAGATCACCTGGAAGTTGTAAATTTGCGGGCCCGAGAATTTTGCGCAGCATTTGACACATGCAGAATCAGATCGGAACTCACGCAAGAGGAGTACTCCGTGTATCTAAGGTGACTCAGCCACCTCCCCTTTGAACTACCTTTCCCCATTGAAAAAAATCTCGTCATGCGCCGCGATCTTGAGCGCAGCTTTTCTTATGACTGCCCTGGCCCAGACACCGGCACCGAGCAATCTCATGCAGGGCATCACTTATAAGTCCTGCGACGTGGACGGAAAGTACATCGCCCTCACTTTTGATGATGGGCCGCATCCCGAGAACTCCGTAAAGCTGCTCGATACCCTCAAAGCGCATCACGCCAAGGCCACCTTTTTTGTGATGGGCTGCAATGCGGAAAAATATCCCGAGCTTCTCAAGCGCATGAAGGCGGAGGGGCATGAAATCGGGAACCATTCGTGGAGCCACCCTCACCTGCTCGCCAAGGATTTCCCGGAGATCCACAGTGAGTTGGAGCGCACCAGCAAGGTCATCGCCGACGCGACCGGCCAAAGCCCGACGCTCTTTCGGCCGCCGTTCATCGATACGAATCCCACGCTCGAAAATTGGATCTTTAAGCAGTTTGGGATGAAGTCAATTATCCTTAGTGTCGACTCCCTCGATTGGAAAGACAACAACTCCGCTCTGGCTCAGCAGCACATTCTGGAGGGAGCCGCACCCGGAGCCATCGTCCTGGCCCATGAGCGCGCCTGCACGGCGGACGCCTTGCCAGCCATCCTGACCGAGTTGGAAAAGCAGGGCTACAAATTCGTCACGGTCTCGGAGCTCATCGCCATGGACCGCACCGGCAAATAGCGCATGCCGCAAAACTCCTTCTCCAAATCCATTCCCACCCAACCCAAATACCATGAAAAAAATCCCCCTCTATCTCCTTAGTCTCACCAGTCTCCTTTGCGCCTCAGCCCAGGCGGGCACCCTTTCGCTCTCGGCCAGTCCCGGAGGTGTGGCGCTCGACGCCGGGGAGGCCGGCAAGTTCACGCTGCCTCCGCCCAAGCTCATCGTGGAGGGCGGCTCACCCAAAGGCGAAGAAGGGGTGCTGGAAGTCGTGGATGAGAAAACCCTGACGATCAAATACGACAAAGCCAGCGCGACCATCGCCCTCGATGCCGCGCAGCAAAGCCTGACCTACACCCTCAAGCCTCAGGCGGGCGTGAAGTCGCTCCGGGTGCTGCTGGTGATTCCGATCACGTATGCCCAGGGCGGTCAGTTCTCGTTCGGCGGCGAGGCCTTGAAGCCTTTCCCGGCCACCCAAGGCGAGCAATTTCTCGAGCAAACCGGCACCTCCGAATTTACGCTGGTGAATTCCTCCCAGGCGGGCTTTTCCATCACCACGCCGCAAACCTTTCAGGAATTGGCCGATACCCGACTCTTCGGAATGCAGAGATTTGTCTATGCGGTCTTTTTGAAAGCAGACACCGACGACAACAAGTGGACGCTGAAGTTTGGCCCGCCCAAGATGCCCTAACCGCGGCGCATGAGAACTCGCAGGGGACTATTCGGCCGACAGGACGATGTCCTTGAACCAGTACTTGTTGGAGATAGTCCCCAGTCGAGCGAAGCCGAAAACGCAATCGGGCACTGAGTCCTTGCCCGCAAAGGTAAAGGAATATTCCTTCCAGTCGGCACCGGCCGCCACCTGGTTTCGCCAAAGCACACGCGCACCGTCTTTTTCCGGGCTCACATAGGCGACGATGTCCGCGTCCTTCTCCGCCTTTACCTGGAAACTGATCCGGTAATTCTGGCTGGCGTTGATCTCACCAAACAGGCGTTGAATCCTGACCAATACGGCCTCCTTGGCACCTTCCGCCTCCCCACCCAAATCGACCGCAACGCAAAGAGCAGCCTCTCCATCGACTTTTTCCACGGACATATTGGCGGATATTTTCGGCCCGCTGGTCAGCTTCCAGGAAGCTCCATCATCCGAAAATTTGTCATTGGAAATCAGCTCGGTTTCCGCCCGCAGACTGGTGGGAAAAATAGCGAGCAACAGAGCGAGTGAAATCACGAACACCTTCCGCAATGGAAGATCACCGAACGACTGAACAGCAAATCTGGGGGCGTAGTTCATATTTTTACTTTAGGTTTTATTAAGAAGATAGGGAGTCAAATCAAAGGCAAGACGCCGAAGTTTATTATACAAGTCCCCCGGCGGCGCGGAGCATTCCCTGCACCGCACTCACATCGACCTCGCGGGAAGCCCGGAGATTTCGCGCCACCATTTGAGCGGCGGCAGCACCCACGCCCTCGCCGATCGCGCAGACCTGCGGAGAAGCGCGAAGCCCAGCGTGGCCCTCGTGCGTGGAATCCACACAACGCGAAGCCACGAGAAGATTATCAAACCCGTGCACGGTCGTGCTGCGATAGGGAATTTCGTACCAAACGCCATTTCGCAATGGCACCACCACCGTACCAACGCCACTGGGGTTATGAATATCCACCGGCCAGTTCCCGCGGGCGATGACATCGGTGTGCTTCCGGCAATTTGAGACGTCGTCTCCGGTGATGGAGTAGTCGCACTTGACGCGGCGGGTTTCGCGCACTCCGATGTGGGAGGCGGTTTCGGCCAGGATCGCCTGTTCAAACCCAGGTATGTGCTTACGCAGGAAGCCCGTGACCTCGGCGACCTGCCGGCGCGCTTCCACGGTGGCGGCGCTCACGTCGCGCAGCTTCGTCCCGTCCAGACCAACCACGCGCGTGCTATTGAATTGCCACTGTCCCAGCTTCGGCGTGGGATTGAGGATCAGATTTTCCCGGGGCACGGTGACCTCGCCACGCGCCTTGGCGGCCTGCCAGGCCCGTCGACAGCCGCCGTCACCCTTGAGGTATTCCATGGCTCGCGCGGTATCGACGTTGTCCAACTTGAAAATCATCGTCATGGGCTGCAACGCGGAATCGTTCTGCCGCCCGACCTGAAATTGGGCCCCAGCCAACGCGCAGACATCACCATCGCCCGAGGAGTCGATAAACACTTTGCCGGAAATCACATGACGCCCCTCCTTGGATTGGAGCACCAGACCAGTGAGACTTCTTCCATCGGCGCTCTTAAAAACACCGGCCACCTGGGCAAAGAAATAGACCTGCACGCCAGCTTCGGAAGCCATCTCGTCGAGGACGATCTTGGCGGTCTCCGCATCATAGGTCGCCTCGTAGCTGGCGGGATCCGCCGGCGCTTCGTCGCCCCCCCAATATTCCCAACTCTCCCGGATCTCACGCCACGCGCCACGCGCGGCCAGCCTCTGGCGGTAATCCTCAAAAATACCCCGTGCGCTCCAATTCACCATGATGGCGCTGAGCAGTCCCGACGTCCAGGTCCCGCCCAGCATGCCGAAGCGCTCGATCAGGATGGTCTTGGCGCCGTGCCGGGCTGCGGAGACCGCGGCCCCAACCCCTCCGGCGCCACCACCCACCACCACCACATCCGCATGGTCGATAACCTCCAGTTCACGCTCGGGCTCGATGAATTTAATTTTCCCGTTCGTCCCGCTCATTTTACTTCCTCCGAAACCGAGGAAGGCAGCCCCTTGTTTGGCATTGGGCCATCCACCGGAGAAGCGAGATCCTTCCTTTGCCAAACCCGGACATAGTCAACTACGAAGTCATCCGGGAGTTTGGCGTCCTCCAAGGGCTGATTGTCCCACCCACCCGAAACCATGTTGAACATGATGTAAGATGGCACACTGCAAACGCGGGGGCTCTCCCAACGAAGAATTTCCTTACCCTGCGCATAGTAAACGGCGAGACCGGGAACCCAATAGAGCCCCATGGTGATGAAGCCATCCTTATCGGGCAGGACATAGTTGCACGGGGTGCCGGCCGACTTGTGTTCCTTGCCGTAGCCGTCCCAATGGAAGGCCGTGTTGAAGCGATAAGGACCCCAGCCGGAGAGAAACTCCAGGATGTCGTGCTCCATGCCGCCGCGCTTGGTGCTGGCGCGTGCGCCACTATCGCCTCCGCTTTCCGGTCCCCGATCGGGCATGGTCCAAAAAGCGGGCCAGAGGCCGGGAGCCTTGGGCAGCTTCACCCGGGCCTCGAAGTAGCCGTAGAGCTGCCGCCATTTGCCAAAGGTATCGGCAAAGCCGCAGGCGTAGTCGGTCTGGCCGACCGTCTTGGTATCTTTGGGGTTGTCGTTATGAAAGCCGGTCTTCTTCTCGTAATGGAGGGTGAGCGTGCCATCCTTCACGATGGTGTTGTCCTTGCTGAAGTGCGTCCGCTTATCCCAGTAGTTGTGGGTGTAGATGTTCCAGCGGTTGAGATCGATGGCGCCCTTGTCAAACTCCTCGTCGAAGGTCTGCACCCAGTCGCCATCGACCGGAGGCCGTTTGCCAAGCCAATCGGGCAGCACGGCGGGAGGCGGCACATTAGCGACAATGGACGAGACGGCCAGGCTCTTGGGGCCGGTCGTCTTGTCAGATAGGATGGTAACACCCTTGGTCCAATCGCTGGTAAATTTGGTGCCGGTTCCGGCCTGAGGTCCCCAGTTTTGCTCGCTCCAGGACCCGGGGCCAAAGACGTCCTGCCGCGGATCGTTGGGAATGACCGGCGGTATCGCCGCAGTGAAAGGAACGGTAATCTCGCCCTCGCCGCCGGGTGGAATGGGCGCCTTGGCCGACACGACATCCGTCGCGCCGCCCTTGCTCTCCACGCGCACTCTCGGCGTGATGGGAGATTTGCCGGTATTCTTGAGCTTTACCTGCACCTGGAAAGTATCGGTGAGCTGCCAGCTTCCCACTGCTGGTTGGAACGTAACCAACTCCTCCTGGGGGCCTCCGGCAAAGTCAATCTGCAGGGAACCGTCTGGCGCGAGCGCGCCCTTCGCGTCGGCTTTGGCCACGATCTGCTTCGCCGCATCCACCTTTGCGCCCTTGGTGAGAAGCGCGCCATTCTCGGGCTTCACCCGAAAGGTGCTGGGATCAAAAGGAGGCTGCTCGCCCGAAGAGCCCGAGGCCTGAAGATCCTCCACCCGGAAGGACCTGGTCGCCTCCTTCTTGCCATTGGCGACGAAGAGAACCTGAAGAACGGAGCCGGGGTTTAGTTTGAAAGAGGGCTTATAGCCATAAGCGTAGCCGTAGATGACCTTCACGATCTTGCTCTCTCCTGGGGCAAGGGCCACGATCTCGCAATTGCAGCTATTGCCATCGTTGAGATTGTCGATGCGCATCCCGACGGAGAGTTTCTCCGTTCCAAGGTTAGTAACCTTGGCCTCGACATGGCCCCAGGGAGTGAGATCCCACGGAGTACCTGCCTCTGATTTCACCGTGATGCCGGGATAGCTCGCAGTTCCACCTGCCACATTGACCGTGATGCCCGTTTTATCAGCGGTGAAGGACACCTGATCGCAAGTCGGCGCAATCTGGTGGGTTGCAGCGGGCGAATTGGGATCGACCAGGAACTTCGGCGCAATGCCGCCCACCTGGGCGAACGCATTAGCCGCCCAGAGGAGAATAACGGCGCAAAACAACTGGCTGAACGTTCGGGAGGGGTGGAAAAAATTCATCGGCGTTGGGGGCAGGTTGGGAGATTTCGTACGAAGAGGCTAAGGCTTGAGATGCCTCGGGGAGGGAAACCTTCGCTTCATGGAACGGAAAGCTACACCGGCGCAGTTGTCGCCGTGAGGCGACGTCTGACTACGCGTGTGCTCTTTTCTGACACGGGGCGCGCGAAGTGCGCCTCAGAAAACCGAAGCCGTAAATCCGAGCCGCCGTTTGCCACAAAAGCGATTCAGAATTGTGACATTACTCAGGCGCCCAATTCCGCGCGGTCATTGCACGCCTCTCACTGCGGTTGCGGCTCCGACCGCTCCCACCATCGCGTGGGGGTCGCCCCTTTCATGTGGAGGGAAAAATCGGCGCGGTCGAAATGCGGCTCGCGAGTCTGGCATTTCACGGCAAAGGCCTGGAGAGAGCCTTCCTCGCTTGAGTCCCCACAGATCACGAGCCAGGCCGAGCTGTATCCGTTGGCCCGCAGTTCCCTTCCGGTTAGGATGTCGTCATGAGGCATGAGCGGCTCGCTGCACCAGACGCCAACCAGGCCGCGCCCTCTTCGGCCAAAGATCCAATTTCCCACGTGCTGTTCCTCTTCAAGGGCATCGAAGGGCCAGTGAAGATGGGTGAAGTCGACGGGGTAGAGATCATACGGCCTCGCCGTGGAGGACGCGGCCCATTCCCAGACGTCCGAGGTGATCTCCGGCTTGGTTTTGGTCCCGTCGGCGATCACGTGAATCGCTTGGAGCCAGTTGCCTTCCTGGCGAACACGCGGCAACAGGCCGCTCCCAAACCAGTAACCGGGCCGCGATTTCGTGCCGTCGAAGAATCCGCCCGGATGATTGACAAAGACATGGCAGTCGCGCCCCAAACTCGCCTGCCAAAGGTGCTGCTGATAGCCCGCTCCTCCCGGTCGAAGATCCACCGTGGGGTGTTCCTCCTCGCGAGGAACGGCCGGCACAGCCAGCGAAGTGAGCACATAAGCCGGCGTTTTCTCCAGGAGGATCTGCGCATCGCCGTGACGATAGATGCGCGAAACCGGCGCACCGATTTTTTGCGCAAGTTCGGCGGGTGGACGATAGCGCGGCGAAGTGGCCGGGAAAACCACCCAATCTCCGGACCTTTCCCGGGGAGGCCGTGGGCCAGCCAACTCCACGGACGTCGCATCGGACGCGAAGGCCAGGAGCACCTGGGTGCCGGATTCCTCCGGAAAAAGCACATCGCGGTAAATGCGGCCCTGGGGCGAGATCACCCCGCCGGCGAAGGCATGCTGCGCCAGATCCAGAAAGATGCGGTCGACCTGGATGCGCATGCGCTCGCCAATCTCGGCATCCTCCGCAAAGTCCACCACATTGAGCATGGCCGCGATGGTAATCGGCATATAGGTGCCGCTGTTGAATTCTTCAAAACCCCTCTTCTCGACCTGCTGCAGCCAAGCCTCCACCCGGCTTCGCCCCAAGGCGGCTTGGACTGTTCCAGCACGACCGCTATTGGTGAAAATTTCCTCCGGATACAGCAAGCCTGCGATCCACTGGCCGCCATGGAAAAGCAAGCTATGGTTTTCGCTGTGGAAGCACATCGCGTCGTTCCCGGGCTCGTCCGTCCAATACCGAAAAGCCAGCGCGGCCCGGCGGATCTCCCGGGATTCCTCGTCTGTGCTCAAGCCCAACTTCTCGAGGCGCAGGAGCCCGGCCAGGCCAAAATCCGCGCAGTCCCGCCGAGCATCGATCAGTTCCACTGTCTTGCCGAAGGCCTCGCCGTCGGCGCTTGTCTTCCGGCCCAGCGTCCGCCGGGCGAGCAGCGGCAAAATCTGCGCGTTCCAACCCGCCGGAGCCTCGTTTTCCAGGCCGGCCTTCGCCACATATTCCAAATGGGCGAGTCGGCGATCTCCGCGAACCGGCGAGACCGTCTGCCGATGGCTGGGAATCTCCAAGCTTCGCTGCAAGGTCGCACCATCCACCTCGGTTTCCACAGTGAGGGCAAATGGTCGCGCCTCGCCAAAGGATATCGCCTCCGCGCCCGCCGGCCACCGCAGGGGCTCCGCGCGAAAGGGGACGGCCTTCGCCTCGAAGGGAGCCGGCTCCTTTGCTTTCAGCCCTCCCTCCCCAGGCCGAACTTCGTCGATCCAGCGTAGCGCCTGAGCGATCCGCGCCGCGCCGGCCATTCGAATCGTCACATTGGGATGATCCTCCAGAAATAGTCCGAAAAGCAGGCGCGTATCGCGAATGCCCACGCCCCGCAGACTCACACAGAGGCGGTGCGAACCCGGAGTCAGCGCCAGTTGTATTCGCTGAAAATCCGGGTTGCGGTAGCGGGTGACCTCCAAGCGAGCAAGGTGAACGCCGTCCAGCCAGAGATCCGCCACGCCCGCGGCCCAAAATTGCGCGGAAAAGGGCTCCCTCCGCTGCTCCTCATCGGGCCCGGGAGCGAGTACCTCAATTTCGGTGCAGGCCATATATTCGACCAAGGTGATCTCTTGATAGAATGTTGAGAACTCCACGAATTCGTTTCGACCCGGATCATGGAATCGCCACGGCGAACCGAAGGGCCCGGGTTCGCCCAGCGCAGCCTGCTCCGGCGGATCCGCGATGGTTTCATCCAGAACCGCCCGGCGCAGCACGTGATCGGGACCCGGAGGCCCCTGATAGGGAGCCTCCTTTGGGCCGGCCACCAGCCAATGCCTGAGCGAGCCCTTGGGGGAGATCTCGAAGAGCGCGGGGGTGAGACTAGCGGCTTCCATATTTGAATCAGACATAGGAGGAAAACCGAACAACAGGGAACTCAGGTTGCCGATCGTGCGCGCGTCAGGCAGGAGGGGACAGGGGATATTTTCACAGCCGCACTATAGCGGGCGGCCGACGGTGTCGATAATCCGCATTCCTGATTTGAAAATGGAATTTATCTGATCAAGTCCAAGGAAATCCGGGAGATCAAAATGCCGTGGAGCGCGGGTTCTCGGGCCGGAGGGTCTGGGAAGCGCTGGCGACCTTTTTCTCGTCGATGCGAAACTGTCGTTGATATTGACCCGGGGTCGTCTTGGTCATTTGCCGAAAAACCTTGGTGAAGTGACCCCGGTCGGTGAATCCGGTTTTTTCAGAAACATCATCGATGAGGACTTTGGGGTTCTTCAACAATTCCTTGGCCCGATCGATCCGCATGCGCCGAATGTAAAGGCTGAGATGGTTGCCGGTGAGTTGCTTGAATTTGCGGCTGAGAAAATCCGGATGGCAGCGGAGATACTTCGCGAGGTCCTTGACATTAAACGGCTCCTGAATGTGCGCATAAACGTAGCGTGCCGTTTCCTTGACCAAGTAGGGGACTTGCTCGGTATTGGATAAGGTCAACTCGCTTAGGCTCCCTCCATTGGTGGCGATCAGATTTCGATACCAGAGCGCGGAATCCTTGAGCGTGCGGCGCTGACTCTCGAAATCAACGTGAATGAGGCCAAAGCGGTGCTTATAGCCCTCGGTCCACTCGAAATTGTCCATGAGCGACCAATGAAAGTAGCCCCGCACGTCCACGCCGTCCTGAATGGCGCGGCGCAATTGAAGAAGATGGCTGCTCATGAATTCGACGCGGGCACTATCATGGGATTGGCCGTCGAGGCCCACCCAATCGCAATTCGCGATGCCGTTTTCGGTAATAACGATCGGCAACCCATAGTGTTCCGCGAGGAAACGAGGCCCCCAATAGAGAGACTCCGGGGTGTATCGGGAGAAATAGGGAGTCATGGCATGGCCCGGAGGCAGCGGAGTCTCGACGGGCGTACCATCGGGGCCGGCCTTGACCGAGGGGCTCTGAAAAACATTGCAGCCATAGAAATCCAATGGCTGCTGGATGAGCTTCAGATCGGCTTGAGTAAATCGGGGCACTGCCTTGCCATAGACCTTAAGCCCCTCCTCGGGATACTGGCCGAAGACGACCGGATCCCCCCACCAGCGGTTGTTCCAAACGCCGCCGCTGTAAACCGCCATGGCGGCGTGGCGGGCTGCGGCGATATCCTCCGGCGCGTCCGTCGCGGGATGAAAAATCGAGCCGGCCGGTGACCAGCCGATAATGGGAGTCTTGCGCGCATGCTCTCGAATCACTTGCACCGCGCGGCCATGCCCCAGCAGGCTGTGATGCCCGGCGAGCAGAGTCTCAGTCATATCAAAACGATGCCCCGGCGCGTGCTCTCCCACCTGAAAACCGAGACCGACGAAACACTGGACGTCATTAATCGTGATCCAATGCGCAACGCGATCCGACAAACATTTGATGACGGGCTCGACATACTTGGCAAACCACTTGGGGCTCTCGGGATTGAGCCAGCCGCCCCGCAGAAACAAATCGTAAGGATAGTCCCAGTGAAACAGAGTGACCCATGGCTCAATCCCTTGCGCGAGCAGTTCGTCCAC
>FTBG01000038.1_pt1 | contig 10524 bp, 9 predicted proteins | sample 1639311 | NCBI WGS metagenome assembly FTBG01 (sample SAMEA3914864, study PRJEB12502) | metagenome | biome: forest; material: soil | place: USA | collected 2012-03-12 | depth 0.3 m | reverse complement strand
GGTCTGGGTGGCAATGCCGGAGAGATGCTGGAGGAAATTGAGCGCGGTGCGCTCGGCGGTGAGCAGCGACGCCGCGGAGCCGCTGATCTCAAGCGCGATGCCGGAGGGAAGAAGCTCTGCTCCGTCCGATTGCAGCTCGATCACCTGCAACGAGGGATCAACTCGGCGAAAGGTTTCCGCCGCCATTTCCACCCCGGCGAGAACGCAGGGCTCCCGGGCGACAATGCGGGCTGTGGCGCGGCGACGCGCAGAGGTGAAGTACGCCGTCGTTACGTCCCCGTCGCCGATGTCCTCGGCGAGGGCGAGGGCAATGAGATCAGGTCGGGAGGGCATGGAGGCGGGAGGGCTTGTGATGGAATAAGAGAACCAGGGAGATCGCCCGTTGGGCGAAACGGCGACAGAGCGTTGCCTCGGCTTTGCCTCGCCCTGCGGGCTTTCCTTGCGGAAAGGCTATCTCACGTCTTTGTCGTTCGGTTGTTGCTACAGCGCCGAGCGGCGCAGGACTAGGCGGCGGGCGCATCCCCAGTCGTCGTAGGCAGGCCCAGGAGGGTCTTCTGCCAGTTCATCAGGGCGGGCGTCGTGAGATCGAGGGAAGCGGCCTCCAGGGCGCTCCGCGGCGCAATGAGGGATGGGTCGAGCGCCAGCTCCTGGGCAATTTTATCGCGAATATTTTTCAGCGAATCAAAACGTTCGGTTTGCTCGCGCGTGGGACGCTTGCGGCGGGTCTTGGGCGTCTCCGGCCATTCATTCTCCGGCACTTGCATGGCCAGCGCCAGGACAACCTCGAAGCTCTTGCGGCGGCGACCGCTCATGCGAGGGGTCGAGTAGGCTTCGCCACGGACAGCCTTTTCCGAAATGCGGATAAGATCCTCATTGCCGATGACGTGGAAGGGAGGGCGGTCCCAGGAACGGGCCTCGCCATCGCGCCAATGCCAGAGTACGCGCAGCACGGACTGAGCCCGGGGACTGAGCGCAGAGCTGCCCGTGATGCGCCAGGCCTTGGTCTCGTCGCGCTCCCTCGGCTCGCGGGCAGACGCCATCATCCGGTCACGGGACTCGACAAACCACTGCCAGCGATCGAGCCGGCGGAGCTCGGCCTCGAGGATTTCGGCCAGAGTGAGCAGATACTTTGTATCGCACATGGCGTACTCGAGCATCTGATTGGAAAGAGGTCGCAGCGCCCAATTCGCCTTTTGCGAGGCCTTGGAGAGCTTCACGCCAAAGTGGCGTTCGACGATCGCAGCGAGTCCCACCTCCTGATAGCCGGAAAGGCGCGAGGCAATCATGGTGTCGAAAAGGTCCGGCGTGTTGAAGGTCCCCGTGCGGTGCAGCAATCGGAGATCATAGTCGGCCCCGTGGAAGACCACGCGCTTATTGGTCAGTACGTCGTAAAGGGGCTGCAGCGAGAAACCGGCCAGCGGATCGACCAGGAGATCTTCGTTGGGGATGCTGATCTGGATGAGGCAAAGCTTCTCGAAATAGCTGTGCAAGCTATCGGCCTCGGTATCGATCGCGATTTGAGGAAGCGGGGCCAACCGCTCGACCAACTCCGCCAGGCTCTGGGCGTCGGCGATCAAGGCTCGGCGATAAACCGCTCTTCGGGAGGCACATCCCCCACCCTTTTGGCGCGGGGTTCGCGGACCTGAGAAGTGCCGCTGCTGGGGACGGTCACAAAGGGACCGCCTTCCAAAGGAGCAATGTAGGTGGTGGCCACCTCCTCGATATCGCTGGGCTTGCCTTCGAGAGGGAAATCCTTGCGCAGCGGGTAGAAGGGATAGCCCTCCCACATGAGAATGCGGCGCAGATCGGGATGCCCCTCGAAGCGGATGCCCATCATGTCGTAGACTTCACGCTCGTGCCAGTTGGCGGTGGGCCACAAATCGGAGACCGTGGGCGCCATGGGCTCGTCTTCCTCGTGAATGAGGGACTTGAGGCGCAGATGAAGGCCGTCCTTCATCGAGTAAAGCTCGTAGACCATTTCCCAGCGGGGAAATTCGCCAAAGTGATCGAGGCTGGAGATATCGACCAGATAGTCGAATCCCAACTCGTCGCGGCAAAAGCGGGCGACGTCCTTGATGGATTCTTCCTTGAGGGAAATCGTTTTTTCGCCACGGAAATCGACTTCCCCCACGATGGCGGAGGCAAATTTTTCGCGAAGACGAGTTACTACGTCTGAGTGGTTCATGACTGCTTCGCAAACGCGGCGCGCTTCTGGTCCATCACGGAGCTTTCACCCATGATTTGCTTTTGCAGCTTCATCAGGCCGTCGAGGAGCGCCTCGGGGCGTGGGGGGCAACCGGAAATATAGACATCCACGGGAATGATATTATCAACGCCCTGTAGCACAGCGTAGCTGCGGTACATGCCACCGCTGGAGGCACATGCGCCCATGGCGATGCACCACTTGGGCTCGGGCATCTGGTCCCAGATGCGCTTCACGGCGAGAGCCATTTTGTAGGTAACGGTGCCGGCGACGATCATAACGTCGCTCTGGCGTGGGGAAAATCGCATAACCTCGGCGCCGAAACGGGAGATATCGTACCGGGCGGAGGAAGCCGCCATCAACTCAATCGCGCAGCAGGCCAGACCCATCGGCATGGGCCAGAGCGAGTTACTACGCATCCAGTTAATAGCCGCATCGAGCTGGGTGATGATCATATTGCCCTCGATTTTGGAATCGTAGGCGACCGGACTCTGTTGGCTCATGGGGTGAACCTATTTTTCCCAGTACAAGGGGCAAGAGCAAAGTTGGGAAAATGGAGGCATTTTCGACATTCTACCTCCTTCGCAGCAACGGCTTGAGTTTTTCCGGACTTCATGACACCCATCAGCCATGCGCTCTGCACCACCAGCCAAAACGATGCGAACCCTTTGCGGAATGGGGGCGTGTGCCACGGTTTTGCTGTTGAGCGCCTGCGCAACCCACCCGAAGGAAGAACGCGCAGTCGTCGTGGCCGGGCAAACCGTCCCAGTCAAGAGGGCTCAGCCGGTATCGGTGGCCGCCAAGCCTTTTCGGACTATTTCCCTCAAGCCAGTCATCGAGGAAAAGATTGATGGAAAACCCATTAAGACGATCGACCTGACCAAGTCGCAGCAGATCGCGCTATTGGTTCACAATGGCATTTTGGTCGAGGGCTCGGACAGCCTCCTGTTTTTCGTCCGCTCGCGATCGGTTCTTTCCTCCCCATCGGCGTTGTTTGAGGACGCGGTCACCCTGGCCAATCTGCGCCTGCGGCTGAAGGACGTGAAAGACCTTCCGGATTGCATCGCCAACACGGCCACCGTGCGGGACGCGACGGCGTTTTTGAAACTGGAGGAAGATCTCCCGGTCACCTCGGGCGCAAACGCCATCGAGGCGGCCTTAAAGGCCAAGGGGATCGTCGCCGTGCGGGCGAGGATCCTGACTCCGGTACGGCTATAGCCCCAGCGCTTTGGTGACCTGGGCGTTGACGGTCTCGATGACCTTCACGCGGCAGTGCCATTTAAAATTGGCGGGGATCACACTCCACGGCGCATTGGGCGTGGAGGTTTTTTCAAACATGTCCTCGGCGGCCTCGTTGTGCACATCCCACTGGCGGCGATTGCGCCAGTCTTCCTCGGTAATTTTCCAGTGCTTGTAGGGATCGCTCTCGCGGCTTTTGAAGCGGGCGAGTTGCTCATCCTTGGAGATATGGAGATAGAGCTTCACGATAATGGCCCCGTCGTCCATGAGGAGGCTTTCAAACTCGTTGATCTCGCGATAGGCGCGCTTCCATTCTGTTTCGGTACAAAAACCCTCGACCCGTTCAACGAGGATGCGACCGTACCAGGAGCGGTCAAATACCGTTGTGTTGCCGTAGCGCGGCAGGCGGGTCCAAAAGCGCCACAGGGAGTGGGGCTGAAACTCTTCGGGCGTGGGCTTGACGATGGAAAAGACGCGAAGCACCCGTGGGTCGAGCCGCTCAGTGAGGCGCTTGATGGCCCCCCCTTTACCTGAAGCGTCGGGGCCTTCCATCACGACAATGAGGCTATTTTTACGCTCACGCAGGGCAAACTGGAGATTCAGGAGCTCGAGTTGGCTTTTCTTGAGGCGCTTCTTGTACTCGTCCTGCTCAAGGGAAGCGGACTGGTCGAGATCGTCTAATTTGAGGCGGTCTTTGCCCATAGGGTGCGGCTCTTAACTGGATTCCGTGCGAATGAAAAGGCCTAAGCTCGCAGCATCCAGGTAAACTCGGTGATCTGGCTGTGGGGGATGTAAAAATAGTCCGGCGCGTAGCTGACATTGCGGCTCAGGAAACCGAAGAGACCGCGCCGCCACCGTACCATGCGATGGCCCGTGTATTCCACGATGAGCTCACGGCCGAGCACAAAGAAGGTCTCGGGGGAATTGGCCAGAATCTTGCCGCCGGAAATCTCGCGGGCCTGGGTGAGAATATTCACCGCGTAGGGTTCCTGCATGTAGCCATACTCGGCCACGACATGCCAGAGGCGCGGGCTGAGTTCCTCGACCTTGACACTCTTCGTGATGTCCACGTTCGCCTTCATGGTGTTGACGAGGCTCATGATGATGACCTGATTGCGGAGATTCCCTCCGTGACGCCTCATCTCAAAGGCACGCGCGACGGCGAATTTGGGGTTGCGCTTGGAGGTGATGAAAATGAGCTGTCCGCCGACCGGGCTTTGCTGGTCAAGCTCGGCCACCAAATCCGCGGTGGTGCAGGGTTTGGCCATCATGTGTTCAAGGATGATGGCGCGGCCCTTGTGCCAGGTGAGCATGATGGCGAAAAGACCCGCCGCCACCAGCACCGGGAAATAGCCTCCCTCGGGAAACTTGGTGAGGCACGAAACCAGGAACGGAATCTCGATGGCGAGAAGGAGCGCGGTAAGCAAAGTGCTCCGCCAGAGCGGCCATTGCCAGCAACGGGAAGTGACCAGGGCGAGGGAAATGGTGGTGATCACCATGGTGCCGACCACGGCGAGGCCATAGGCGTTGGCCAGATTGTCACTGGAGCGAAAGGTCAGGACGAGCAGGATACAAGCGGCGCCCAGTACCCAATTGGTGGTGGGCACATAAACCTGGCCCCGCTCCTCGCGGCTGGTGTGCATCACGAGCAACTTGGGGAAGAAATTCAGTTCCTGGGCCTGAGCGGTGAGAGAGAAGACACCGGAAATAAGGGCTTGGGAGGCAATGACGGTGGCGAGGGTGGCCAGGATGACGAGCAAGAGCGTGGGCCAGCCATTTGGCACCATGTGAAAGAAAGGGTTGTGAATCCTTTGGGTGGCAGAGTCGAAGAGGGCGGAATTGCTCAGGGCGCAGGAAGCTTGGCCCAGGTAATTCAAGACGAGTGCTGGCAGGGCGACCGCATGCCACGCCAGCGAGATCGAGCGCCGGCTGAAATGGCCCATATCCGCATATAGGGCCTCGACTCCGGTGACGGCGAGAACGACGCAGCCCATGAGAGCGAGGGCCTTGAAACCAGCCTCGTGGATGAGGGCAAGGCCGTAGACCGGGTTGAAAGCTTTGAGGACGATGGGATCATGCCCGACCCAGTAGAGGCCGATCCCGCCAATGGCCACGAACCAGAGAAGCATGACCCAGCCGAAGATGCGACCAAGGCGGCCCGTACCGAGACGCTGCACGGAAAAAAGGGCGATGAGGATGGCCACGGTGATGGGGATGACCCATTGCTTGAAAGCGGGGCTAACGACCTCCAGGCCCTCCAGCGCGCTGAGCACCGAGATGGCGGGGGTAATCGTGCCGTCGCCGAAAAGGAGGGCCGCGCCGAAGAGAATCACCAGAACGTAAAGCGGCAGCTTGAAGTTGGGGGATTCCTTATCTTTTTGCAGCAGGGCGAGCAGCGCAAAGATGCCGCCCTCGCCGTGATAGTCGGCCCGCATGACCACGAGGATGTACTTGAACGTGACGAGGAGAAGCAGGCTCCAGATGACCAGGGAGGCCACGCCCAGTATCGTCGCCTCGGAGGAGACGCTGGAGGCGGCGTTGACGGCCGTCTGAAAAGCGTAAAGCGGGCTGGTCCCGATGTCGCCAAAGACGATGCCCAAGGCCGCCAGAGCCAAAGGCAGGTTCCTTTTTTTGTCCGTCACGCTCATGGCCCGATGGCATTACCCACTCGGCGCGTGAAAGACGACCAGAAATTACACTAATCGAACCAGGGCTAGTACTTCACCGAGCAGCCATAGGACTTGGTCTGCGGATTTGAAACCGCTTTGCCGTCCCGAATCTCGCTGAGCGCGGTCTTCACGTAGTTTGTGGCCCCCGCCAGCGTGGCCGGATCCGGTGACGGCTGGTCGTCGATCGCTCCTTTATAGACGAGGATACCGGCGGGATTGACGATAAACATGTCCGGCGTGGTCTTGGCGTCGTAAAGGCCCCCGACCTTGCCGTCTTCGTCAATGAGGTAGGCCGTGGCATCGGAGCCATACTCCTTGGCTTTGGCACCGGCTTCCGCGGGAGTGAAATTACCTTGCTTGCCCGGCGCGGAAGAGCAGATGGAAAGCCAGACGACCCCCTTTTCCGTCTCCGCAGTCTGGAGCTTTTGCATGCTGTGCGAGTCGTAGTGCTTCTTGACGAAGGGACAGCCGAAATTGATCCACTCAAGCACCACGGTCTTGCCCTTGAATTCCGCAAGGCTGACTTCCTTGCCGGTGGTGTCCTTCAGCGTGAAATTCGGAGCGGGCTGCCCGATCTCGGGCCCGGCCGCAAAACAGGTGGACGCGAGGGCAATGACAGAGGCAAGACCGAGGAGCAATTTCATAGTGGAGAATTTATCGGGGTTTCGAAAGGCCGCAAGGGGCAGAGATGGTTATTCGGTGGCTTTTTTCAGGGCGTCCAAAACGATCTGCGGGGTAAGCAGTTCAGGCAGGATGATGGGATCGCTGGCCCGCCCGGCTGGGAAAATGATGTAGAAGGGAACACCAACGCGACCGTACTTCCGGAGGACTTTGGTGATCTCGGGATTGGCGTTGGTCCAATCGGCCTTCATGGCAACGACGTTGCCCTTCTTAAGCGCTTCCCGCACGCTGGGAATATTGATGGATATTCGCTCGTTGGCCTTGCAGGAAAGGCACCAGTCGGCGGTGAAGTCGACGAAGACCGTTTTGTTTTCCGCAACGAGCTTATCCAGCGCAGCCTGGGAAAAAGGCTGCCAGGAAATGGCGTCGGCTGAGGTGGATCCGCGCTGCTCGACCGGGGTGGAAGAGTCGAAGACACCTTTGAGGAAAAACCACCCTCCTCCACCCAAGACGAGGAGGATAAGAGCGAGTGTGATCGCGCGGGTACGGGGCGCGCTATAGGGCCCGCAGAAGGCCCCATAGAGCCAGCAGGCCAAGGCCACGCAGAGAAGAAAGCCGGCAATACTGATCACGGCCTCAAGGCCTTTTTGATTGCCGATGATATAGAGGAACCAGAGGAGCGCGGCCATCAAGGGGAAACCCATGAGCTGGCGGACGCGCTCCATCCATACGCCCGGCCGGGGGAGTACTTTCATCCAGGCGGGCTGGGCCGAAAGCAAGAGGTACGGCGACCCCATGCCGACCGCGATGGCACAGAAAGTGGCCATAATCACCGCGGGAGGCTGGGCAAAGGCAAAACCCAAGGCGGGTGCGAGAAAAGGCGCCGTGCAGGGTGTGGCCAGCAAGGTGGCGAAGAGCCCCTGCGCAAAGGAGCCCAGGTAGCCGGAGCCACTCGAGGCGCTATCCAGCGCGGTGGCGGCCTGGCCAGGAAGCACGATCTCGAAAACGCCGAAGAGATTCAGCGCAAAGGCAAAGACGAGAACGGAGAGGGCTAGATTAAACCAGGGATACTGAAACTGCGAGCCCCAGGTCACATCCTGACCGGCGGATTTCAACGCAATGACAATGGCTCCAAGCGCCAGAAAGAAGACGAGGATGCCCGCAAAAAAGCTGAGGCCATGGCGAAGTATTTTCTCCGGCCGATCACCAGCCTGACGAACGAAGCCGAAGATCTTGAGAGAGATGACCGGAAGTACGCAGGGCATGAAATTGAGAATCAATCCCCCGATGAAGCCGTAGAGAAGCGCGGTAAGGAGGCTTATTCCAGCAGCAGGCACAGGAGCAGATTTTTCGGTCGAGGAAACATACCACCCCTTTCGCCCGGCGGAGGTATCGGCGACGAGGACGCCGCGCAGCGCGCCCTTGGCCGTCATGGTCACGGTGGCGGCGGCATCTTTTACCGCGCCGCCCTGAGGATGAGTAATTTCCTGGTTTTTGGTGGGAAGGGGAAAGACGTCGATCTTGCTCACTCCGGCGAGGCCCGCGGCATTGAGCGTGATCTTGTCGCCGTCGACTTTCCAGGCGAGCTGGTAAGGAGGAGCCTCGGCGGAAGGAAGCTGGCTGCGAAAGGTGGCGAACAGTTCCTCATTTTGTTTGGTCGCGGAGGCGGCCACCGGAAGAGAGAGCTCCAGTTCGGCCGAGCCGGGAATGCAGATCTCCTCGCAGACGAGCCAGGAGGCCTTGGCGTGCAGGGCGATCTGCGTTCCCTTGAGATCGGCAGGTGGCACGATGGTGACGAGGAGGAGCACTTTCTCGCCATAGGCATAGACATCGATGCCGCCGGGTTCGGCGATGTGCTCCGGAAGAGGCCACTGGATCGGGCCGGCGGCAAAGCCCTCGGGGAGAGTCCACTCGAGCTTGGTGGGAATGCCGGCATCGCCGGAATATTCCCAGTAGGTATGCCAATTGGGAGCGGTCTCCAGCAGGAGGCCAACCTCAAAAGGCTGACCGGGCACGATGGCCGAGGTATCGGCCAGCAGGGTGGCTTTGACGAGCGTCTGTCCCTTGTATTGCTGTGCCTGGGCGGCAACAACGAACAGGAGTGGAAGAATCCACCGCAGGACCAGTAATTTTTTCAAGGGCTCAAACATCCATTGATCAGAGCCGCGGCGCGAACGATTTATTCCTGAAAACGTCCCATTTTGCGGAACTTTTCGTACCGCTGCTTGAGAAGCTTATCGGTCGGAATTTTCTCCAACTCACGCAGCGCGCCGACAATGGCGGCCTTGAGGTTGGCGGCGGCGACGGCAGGCTCGCGATGGGCTCCGCCCATGGGCTCAGGAACGATCTCGTCGATGAGACCGAGCTTGAGGAGTTCCGCGGCATTGAGCTTGAGGGCCTCGGCGGCCTCAGGGGCATGCTTGCGGTGCTTCCACAAGATGGCCGCACAACCTTCGGGACTAATGACGGAATAGTAGGCGTTCTCCAGCATGAGGACGCGGTCGGCCACGCCGATACCGAGGGCTCCGCCGGAACCACCCTCGCCGATCACAATGGCCACAATGGGCGTACGGAGGACCATCATCTCGCGGAGATTCACCGCGATGGACTCGGCGATGTGCCGCTCTTCCGCGCCAACTCCGGGATAGGCACCAGGAGTGTCGATGAGAGAAACAACGGGTAACTTGAATTTTTCACCCATCCGCATGATACGGAGCGCTTTGCGATAGCCCTCAGGATGAGGACTGCCAAAATTGCGCAGCACGTTTTCCTTCACGTCGCGACCCTTTTGCTGGCCCACGACCACGCACTTGATGTCGTCGATCTTGGCCAGGCCGCCGGGCATGGAGGCGTCGTCCCCAAAGAGGCGGTCTCCCTTGAGTTCCACGAAATCGGAAAAGGCGTCACCGACGTAATCGAGAAAGAAAGGCCGGGCGGAATGCCGGGCGATCTGCACGCGCTGCCAGGCGGTAAGATTGGCGTAAACCTCTTTCTTGGTCGCCTCGATCTTCTCCTGCATGCGCTTCACCTCGGGGTCCAGGTTGATATCCTGGCCGTGGACGTGACGCTTGATCTCTTCGAGCTTCTGCTCGAGGTCAAAGATCGGTTTTTCAAATTCGAGGATTTGGGGTTTCATCGTTAAGATCAGTTAATTGTGACTGGTGTGCCGCGAGAGACCAGCAGGAAAATTTCGCCTATGTCGGTCTCGGAAAGGACCAGGCCGGCTGGGTAAGGAGCGGGCGCACCATCTGGCACGCCTCGAATAACGATCCCACCAGGCAGCAACACATTGCGCTCTGCGTTGGAATATTCCTTGGAACCAAAGGCGACCCGGGTGGTACCCTGCATCGCAAATTTGTCCTGCACCTTCGCTTTGCCACCAGGCGGCGTGGAGGGCATCTTGGCGGATAACAAGTGGTACTCCTTAAAAAACTGGCCCTTGTTCAGGAGAGTCAGGGTATGGGTCTTGCGGTTCACCACCATGCTGGTATCGAGCTGAGGCACAAAGAGCTGCTGCCCGACCTGGAGATTGATGGAATCGAGATTGTTCACCCGGAAAATGAGCTCCGCGCTGCTTTTGGTTTTGCCTGCGATCTTGGCCAAGGCATCCCCCTTCCCCACCGTATAGACGGTTTTGTCGGGTGACGGGGTACTGGAGAAAATAGCGTTCGAGTTGATCTCCCCGAGAGCGGCCTTGGCCTCGGCGATGCGGGTGGAATCTGGAAAATTTTGGAGAAAATCGAGTAGTTGCTGGCGGGCCATGGCGATCTTGCCCTTTTTCTTCGCCGCCCG
>FTBG01000297.1_pt1 | contig 10561 bp, 8 predicted proteins | sample 1639311 | NCBI WGS metagenome assembly FTBG01 (sample SAMEA3914864, study PRJEB12502) | metagenome | biome: forest; material: soil | place: USA | collected 2012-03-12 | depth 0.3 m | reverse complement strand
GTGCGCACTTCTTCAGGCTCTTTTTCCGCTGCATTGACAGCCTCCGCCTGCCACTTGCCGGCCGCTTCAAAATCACCTTTCTCCGCATAGGAAGCGGCTAGCGTGTCGAGAAACCCCGGGTCTTTCCATTCCGTGAGTTCACAGGCGCGAGTGGCGAGTTCCACGGCTTTGGCCCCGTTGCGAAGTCCGTCCGTAGTGCCTGTGGCGAGCAGCCAGGCGTAATCATTGAAAGCCTCGGCGTAATCCTTGTGATGCTCCACGGCTTCGGCATAATCCTGCAGCGCTTTATCCATCTTGCCGTCACCATAGTAAGCGGCAGCGCGGCTCATCCGTGTGCGTAATTCATCCGGGTCGATGGCGAGCACCGCGGTGAAATCGGCAATAGCGTCTTCCCATTTCTTCTGCATGCGGAGCATCTCGCCCCTCCCGAAAAGCGCGGCGGCGTTTTTGGAATCGTGCTTGAGCGCATCCTCAAAATCGGCGAGCGCTTTCTGATCTTCCTTGAGCGCAACCCAGGCATACGCGCGCTGGATCAAAGGCCGCGGATCATCGGGCAGAAGTTTGATCGCTTCATTGTAATCCTCGACGGCTTTCTCCGGCTCCCCTTTGCCAAAATAGGTTTCGCCACGGCCCAGGAAGCTCACCGGATCTCTGCGGTCCAGTTCGAGGCTCTTGTTAAAGTCGATTAGGGCATTATCGAAATCCTGGCGCAACAGATTGACCCGGCCCCGGGCCTGCAGTGCAGCTGCATTCTGAGGATTGATCTCCAATGCGGCATCCAGGTCGCCGATGGCCGCGAGAAAATCGCCCCGCTCTCCGTGAAGCAAACCCCGGCAATAGAGAGCCAGCTCCTGCTTCGGGTCGATCCGAAGGGCACGATCGAAATCGGCCATGGCAGCGTCGATTTGGAGCTTCTTTTCGTAGATGAAGCCGCGTACCGCCCGCGCTTCGGCGTTGTCCGGCACGACGCGGAGCGTTTCGTTCAAATCCTCCAGTGCTCGATCGTAGGCGCCCCGGTCGGCTCGCAGACGGCCCCGCCAGAGATGGGCAGCGGCGTTTTCCGGCTCGACTTCGAGCCATGAATCCAAGGCGCGCAGAGCGCCTTCGATATCCTTGCGGGTGAGTGCGGCTTCGACGCGCTTGGCGTAGTCGGGTACCTCCGCCTTGACGGCAGCAAAGGCACTGGAGCCCAATGCGGCCAAGCTGGCCAGCGCGATAAGGAAACGGGAAATCGGACGGGCTGTCATTGAAACTAGAAGCAAGACATAAGTTTACCCCATGTCGAGCGATGAATCGAGCCATTCCCTGCCGCTGGAGGTCGCCTCTCCGCAGAAGAAGTGGAAGCTTTCCCACTCGTAATCTTTCCTCTCATTTGAAAATTTTTTCCCACCACTTGTCTCCCTTGCCGGAGGCAGGCACGGGGCCGGCCAGCTTCATTTTGTCCCGAATCTTGTCGATATCCCAGCCGGTGAGCGATGCCAGCGTCTCCGCCTCTTTCTCGTGCCGTTTGGGAAGCTCTTCCACGTACTTTTTTGCCGCATCGCATTTTGCCTCTCCTTCCCACGGGTGCCGGAGAACATAGCGCCCCTGGAAGTTTTCCCGGTCTCCCGTTTCCTGAAAGACGAGGTCTTCGGGGAAATGCGCGCGGTCGTAGCGCACGTGAAGCCGCGTCACATAGGTCTCGCGGTTGCGGCCTCCTGAAAATCTTTTCGAGTTGTCTTCTGTTTCCCAAAACACTCCGAGCTTGCGCAATTCCTCGGCGGAAAGCGGGTCCGCGGCGCAAGGATCGCACCAGCCCATGTCCCACGCGTACTCCGTGAAGACGCAGCTCATTTTTTCTTTTTCCACCTGGTGATCGAACATGGCCCGATAGAAGTCCGCGAATTCCTCTTTCACATAGAGCGGGACGTCCATGCCCGTCGGCAATTTGACCGTGCGGTAGTTAACCGTTTCGACCCGGCCTTTGCGGGTAAGCGCGTAAACGATCAAGTCCTGCGGACCGTCGGCATTCACCGTCCCGAGCCGGACGGGAAGCATGAATTTCGGACTGTTATATGCCACCTGCAACGGACGCAGATAGGTGAAGCCTAGCTTGGATTGCTCGGCGAGGTTCACCTTCGCGACGAAGAAATGCATCTTTTGTTTGATGTAGCTGCCGAGGACTTGGGAAGCCCCAGCGGGGATTCGGTAGTCGTTTTCTTTCAGCCATGTTTCCAAGCCGTCACTTTCCTTGGCGGAAAGAATCAAAATATCGTACTCGCCGACTGTGTACTGTGCCTCGATAGTCACACCGAGAGCGGCGGCTCTTTCTGCACCTCCTTTTGCCCTCCCAGCCATGGTTGCGGTTGCTGGTGCCGCCCTGAGCATGTCGTATTCCATCATCATGCATGGATCGGAATCGTAATACTCCACGAGCCGCGGCGAAGAGTAGGCATCGAGATGCTCGATTAGTTTCTTGTCGGCGACGTGGATTTGGCCACGCTCCAGCGTGACGGGCACCGGCACGACGATGGCAAATTCATCCAATTCTCCGCGATAGTCACTGGCCATGGTGAGCACAGTCTTGTCTTCATTGCGTACGAGCACAACCTGGGAAGCCTTGTTGAAAAGCTTGGAATCGGCTTTAGCGACGTAGAATCCACAGAACGCGTGAAGCGTTTGCTGCGCGGCCAGGAGAGCGGCGAGAAGTGAAAGTGATGTTTTCATGAGGCTGCGAGAAGGGGAGAAAGCGTGTTACTTGAATGAGGTGAGATCGTCTGGCGCTTGCCTTCAGGGGGTAACGGTGAGCGCCAGGAGTAGCGTGGTCCCGGCAATAGCTTGTCGATCAGCGGCGTCATAAAAGAGCAGAGGGCCAGCGACCACAGAGGGCCGTTGGTGCGGAAAATGCGGAATTGCACCCACCAGGCTCCATAGGCGACGAGCGCAGCGAAGAGGATTCGGCCCCACCTGGAATCTGGTGTCGTCTTGGGATCTGAAATCATAAAGAAGGCGAAGAGGAGAAGGGAACCGCTTTGCAAGCGGTGGAGCGGAATGGTGAGCGGTTCGCCGAGCCAGAGGGATCGCCCGAAAACGAGGCCCAGATAGACAGCAAGCCAAGTCAATGTGATGTCAGTGCGAGCCGCGCGCGTGACGACCAACCCGCCGAGGCAGGCCATCAGGAAACCGAAAAAGGCCACGTTTCCCCACTGTCCGGGCGATACCCATACCTTGCTATCGGTGACTAGCATTAGCGCGACGATGCCGAAATTCGTTGGGTTAAAGAGATGCTTGCCATGCCAGCGCAGCACAAATTTACCTCCGATGGCTACTGCCGCACCAGCTGCGGCCAGCCAGAGGCTATTGGTACGCAGCAGCAAGCAAAGCGACAGACCGGAGATTAAGGCGCTTTTGGGATCGAACGATGGCAGCCGCCAAAAGCGTGCGCAGAGCGCCTGGGTCGTTAAGGCACTGGCTAGTGAGATGACGATTTGCGGCAGGGCAATCTCGAAATCGAGCTTCCAAACGCCGTAGAACAGCAAGCTGGCCAGTGTGAGAATTTGATAGACGCGCGGGTCGAAAGATCCCGGCGGAGCGTAGGTAGATTGCTTCGCTCCATCGGAAGCGCGGGAGATGTCTGGAGTTTCAGCGAGGGTTGATTGCGACATGACATAGCCGGGGGATAGCCGGCTATGGAGCAGACGGACCGCAGTCGCGGTCTATTAGATGTCACCCAAAAACTATCTCTGCACCCTGCCGCCGTGACGTCCTGCTGCCAGCGCCTCGACTTCCGCGAGGCTCACGAGGTTGTAATCCCCGGCTACCGTATGTTTCAAACAACTGGCCGCGACCGCGAGTTCCAGCGCTTCACGCGGACCATCACCACGGTGCAGGGCGAAAATCAGCGCGCCGCTAAAACTATCTCCCGCGCCCAGGCGATCCACGATGGTCACGTCATAGCTTTTTGAGAAATAGGCCTCGGAACCAGCGTATAGCATCGCTGCCCAACGCGTGCTGCCGGCGGTCTCCGCCTGTCTCATGGTAAGTGCTACGCGGTGGACACCGAAACGTTCCTGCACCTGGCGTGCGGCAGCGATCTCACGATCCTTTGATTCCGCGGGCACATCGATCTTGAAAATTGAGCGTAGTTCTTCGGTACTGCTCACACAAAGATCCACGTGCTTCATGAGTGGCGCGAGCACCGCACCTGCGCGCTCTGGTGCCCATAGCTTCGATCGATAGTTAACGTCGAAGCTCACTGTGATTCCCATCGAGCGCGCAGTCTCACACGCCTGCGCAATCATGTCCGCAGCGTGGTCAGAAAGCGCCGCGGTGATGCCTGACCAATGAAACCAGCGCACCCCTGCGAGGATCTTTGCCCAATCAAACTCATCGCTCCGGGCCTCTGCGATGGCACTGTATTTCCGATCGTAAACGACCTTTCCCGCGCGATGTCCTGCGCCGTGCTCCAGGAAGTATACACCCATCCGTTCTCCACCGCGGGCCACGCGTGACACATCCACGCCGTGCCCGTGCAATTCCCGCAGCGCCCGATCCGCGAGTTCGTTGCGCGGCAATTTAGTAAAGAATCCGGCGCTGCCGCCGAGTTGCGCAATCGCCACGGCGACGTTGGCTTCCGCGCCGCCGAAGTGAATGTCAAATTGCGCGGCTTGCGCGAAGCGTTGAAAGCCCGGAGTCGTCAACCGCAACATTAGCTCGCCGAATGTGAGGACGTCGGGCATGGCGCAAAATCATTCGTTAATTTGCGGTACTAAACGAACTCCAGCGGAGCACCGCGCGAAACGAGCCCATGCGCGAGCAGCAATTCGCGGAATCGTTCGACGCCGGCTCTCTCGCGCGGACCAAAGTCGAAGCGAATGTGCTGCGTGAGATAGCGATGCCGAAACTCCGCCGTAGATTCCGAATGCCCTGCCACGATTTTCGGAATGTGCTCCACGCCTTCCTTTTTCAGCTCGCGAAATTCGCGGGCAATGGCGCAAACCTCGGGAAGATCAGGCCGGAGCAACCACATGGCATAGACAAAGGGGAGGCCGGTGCAGCGCTTCCATTCTTCGCCGAGATCCATGTAGCGATAGTCCGCCGGCGCTTTGGAGCGAAATTCAATGGCTTGATTGCCGATCAGCAAGCGCGCGCCTGGCTCACTGCCACACGTTTTTTCGTCGCGAAACCCCGGCTTAATCCCGTGGAATTCCGCGAGAAGCACCCGCAGCAGATTGACGGAGGTGAGCGAGGCCGGATCGAGGACCACGCTAGTGATGTCTTTCACTTCTCCGCGATACGCGAGAAAGACGCTATAGACGGGACCATCGCTGGCGATGGCGGCTCCATCCACGAGGATATAGTGTTTGCTACCCAGGGCTTCAAAAATGGGAACTAGCGCGGCGTCCAGTTTTCCCGCGGCAATATCCCGCGCGAGACCGGAGGGATGATCGAGCCGCACGGGGCCGTCATACCCGTAAATGAGCGGCTGCGCATTGAGATACTTCACGCATCCCACGCGCAGTTTTGCTAGCGCGGGATACCGGACCGCATGCTGCCGGGATCGACTCGCGTCGAATTTCGTCGAAACCACACTGCCATGAGTTTCATGGCCATTCTCACGCACAGGCGAGAGTGGCATCTGTTGGTGTTTCTGGCGCGGGCTTGCGCCACGTCGGCGCGATCCGGCGATACCAGGTATCCCGCTGCACCGGCTCACGACCGGCTTCGCGGATGGCTTTTTCCAGCGCCGCGATCGTCTGCTGGGTGGGAGTGGTCGCCCCTGCCATATGAAAAATCTTTTCCTCCATGATCGTCCCGTGGAGATCGTCCACCCCGTAATTCAGCGCGAGGGAGGCGAGCGGCAGGCCAAGGCTCACCCAGTACGCCGTGATGTGGTCGAAATTATCCAGATACACGCGGCTCACGGCCAGATTCCGCAACTCTTCCACGGCAGTAGCCGGCTTCACGTGCGCCAGCGCCGTCGTCTCGGGCACACAGGCAAAGGGCACGAAACCGGTGAAGCCGCTTGTTTCATCCTGCAACTCGCGCAAGCGCCGCAGGTGATCCACGCGATGCTCCAGGGTTTCCACGTGGCCAAAAAGCATCGTGCAAGTGCTCCGCATGCCCATTTTGTGCCAGGTGCGGTGTACATCTGCCCATTCTTCGGCGGTCTCTTTTCCGCGGCAAATCTCGTCGCGCACCCCTTCATCGAAGATTTCCGCGCCGCCGCCCGTGATGGCTCCCAGCCCGGCGGCACGCAGTTCTTCCAGCGTCTCGCGGATCGATTTTTTGAAAATTCGGAAAGCCAGATGCCGGATCTCGATGGCGGTAAAGGCCTTGATGAAAAGATTCGCGTCCAGTTCGCGCAAGCGCCGGATCAGGTCCAGGTACCAATCCGCCTTCAACGTGGGATGCAGGCCGCCGACCATGTGGATTTCCGTAATGCCGAGGGTGAGTGCGTGACGCACCTTTTCCACGATTTCATCCACGCTCAGCTCAAAGGCGTGCGCATCCCGCTTTTTGGCGCTAAAGGCGCAAAACTGGCAGGAAAGCACACAGATATTCGAGTAGTTGATGTATTGATTGTGGATGTAGGTCGCGACGTTCCCGTTTTTCCGTTCCCGGACGACATTTGCGATGACTCCCAGGGCATTCAGGTCTTTCGACCGGTAAAGGTGGAGGGCGTCTGCATCCGTGATCCGCTGGCCGCCGAGGACTTTGTCGTAAATGGGTCTCAGGTCGGCGGAAATCAGCTTGGCAGTCAGGGACATCGGGTTGTGAAGGATTGCACAAGGTAGTGACGCCCGGGACCGATTGCAAGATGGGTCTGCTCCGCCGAGGGACGCATCCGGCCAGTCAATTCCGGAAACTCGTTGCCAGAAAGTGAAACAAGCTGTTTGCATCCTCCTTTAAATCAGCCGCTACTGACTCCCCAATGTCGGAAGACTCCAGCCTTTCAGCCGAACCCTCGCCGGACGCCGCGGCGCAGGATCTTGTCTGGATGGAACGGGTCAAAACCGGTGACGCGGAGGCTTTCCGCGAGCTGATCGAGGCCCATCAGCACCGGATCATCGGCACAATCGCCAAGATGCTGAGCGATGACACCGAGGCGGAAGACCTCGCCCAGCAGGTGTTTATCCGTGTGTGGAAGTCCGCCGCCCGCTACGAGCCCACGGCGAAATTCACCACCTGGCTCTACACCATCACGCGCAACCTCGTTTTCAACGAACTCCGCCGCCGTCGCCGCCACGGCATGCAATCCCTGTCCGATCCGCCTGCCGGTGATGAGCGCAGCGCCATTCAGGTGGCCGATCCCTCCACGAAAGCTCCCGACCGCTCCGTGTTGGATGCGGAAATGCAAGACGCGATCCAGAAAGCGATCGAGGAATTGCCAGAAACGCAGCGCATGGCGGTGATTCTCCGGCGTTATGACGATATTTCGTACGAGGAAATGGGGGAGATTCTGGGCCTGTCCGTGCCTGCGGTGAAAAGCGTGCTCTTTCGGGCGCGGACGGAATTAAGGGAGAAGCTGCGACGGTATTTGGAGGCCTAGTTCAGTTTGTTCCGGCGGGTGCTTCGGGAACGATTACGGACTCGGCGAGAGTGGTAAGCCTTTCCTCCGTCTCCGCCTCTTCCTCGAGCGTTTCTCCGAGCAAGTCCGCGACATCGGTGTGGCCGAGGGCTTGCGCCAGTGCTTGCGCGGTTCCGTAACCGGCCATCTCATAGTGTTCCACGCGCCGGGCTGCGCCGATCAAGCCTGCGTCGCGCACGGTATCCTCCGCGTCCTCTTCGATCATGTCCGCGCCCTCCTCGACGAGACCTTCCATGGCCTTGCACTTGTGGCCCGTGAGTTTTACGTCGAGGATTTCCGCACATTTATCGAGCCGTTCGACATGGCCCTTGGTCTGTTCGAGGTGCTCCTTGAAACCCTCTTGCAATTCTTCATTGGTGGCGGCCTTTGCCATTTTCGGCAGGGCCTTCAACAGCTGGTTCTCCGCGCTGTATAGGTCTTTGAGTTCTTGATGGAGTAAGTCAGTTAACGTATTTAGCTTCATGGTACCACCTCATCGATATCGCGGGTGTGGACGGTTGTGTCGCTAGGTGAGCCGAATGGGGTGCATCGTGACCACGGATGAGTAGCGGACGTAACTTTACGCCGGACTGAAGGAGGAAGCGTCGCCCGTGAAAGCGGTGTGGAATGCAGAGTTTCTCTTCCGACTTGAAGAGACTAGTTATCAATCCGCTAGAGGACGATGACCTATTCCTGCGCGCTCTCCGGCGGGGAAAAGACTGACGCGAACAATCTCTCTAGCTCGGCAAAATCGATCGGCTTCGTGAGATGACCACAAAACCCCGCATCGCGGCTCAGGGCTATATCCGAATCTGTGCCGAAGCCACTTAGCGCAATCCCTTTCAAACCGTACCGCTCGTGCAACTCCCGCATCAGATCCAGGCCGCTACGATCAGGCAAGCCTATATCGCTGATCACGATATCTAGTGGTTCTGATGCGGCGGCTATTGTCGCAGAGCTGGCTGACGCCGCCGTAACCACGCGGTGCCCGCGCCGGATGAGAAGGCGTTGCAGGGTGGATAGTGTATCCGGGTGATCATCCACGAGGAGGATGCTCAGTGCTTGACTTGGAGCTTCCGACACGACATTGCCGCTCGGGGCGGAAATGGCATGCGGCAACTGGGAGACCGGCAGAGTGACACTAAACGTCGAACCGCTGCCGGTTCCTTTGCTGTTAGCTTTGATCGTTCCACCGTGAGCATCCACAATCGATTTGCAGATACTGAGGCCCAGACCCAGGCCACCAAATTGGGCCTGGCCGGCGATTTCTCCCTGCTCAAAAGGGTGAAAAACTTGCTGCAGCGCCGTCGCATCAATGCCACGACCGGTGTCCGTGATTTGGGTGCAAAGCTCACTTCCGTCCTTGGCGTTGGACGTACTAATGACGATGCGACCGCCATCCGGCGTGAACTTAATGGCGTTATTGAGGAGATTCCAAAACACCTGTTGAAGGCGAGCCGGGTCGCCGAGGACGTGATGACGGCTCGCTTCGAATTGGTGCACAACATCAAGTTTTTTGCCTTGGCTATTCGGAGCGCAGGTGAGGCAGACCGACGACAGCAGTTCGTGCACGTCCACAATTTCGCTGCTAAAAGCAATCTTTCCCTTAACGATCCTGGTCATGTCCAGCAGGTCGTCGATCAGGTGCGCCTCGAGATCGAGGTTTCGTTGAACGATTGCCAGATCGCTCAAGACATCCTTCGGCAGCCGCGGATCGTATCTCAGTTGCGACAAAACAATGAAGATCGGGTTAAGCGGGGTTCGCAATTCATGGGAAAGGGTGGCGAGGAAATGGTCCTTTGCCGCGCTGGCAGCTTGCACTGAATTGTAAAGACGCGCGTTTTCCATGCCGACAGCAGCCTGGACGGCCACCGCACTGAGGATGCGCTCGTTTCGTTCACTAAAAACCTTAGTCTCCCGGTGCCCAAAGATCATCGCTCCCAACACCGCGCCCGAGGCATTGAGGACGGGAATGGCTAGGTAGGATCGAAGCTTGAAGTTGGAAGCGAGAATCGCGGACGGACCCGCCGATTCGAGATCACCGATCCGCATGACTTCCGTAGGGGCGACATCTTCGCCGAAGAGCTGCCTGGTTTCTATATCCTCGAAGCTGCCTTTCAAATCCCGAAGCACGCCGGCCACGGCTCGACAGCGAAATTGCCCTTCTGGCGCGGGCGAATAAAAAAAGGCTCCGAATTCCGCACCATTCAGATCGGTAGTGGCATCGATGATGGCCTGGAGCAGAGAGTCCAAATCCAGTTGCGCCGCGATTACGCGACCGAGGCGATGCAGCGAATCGAGCTCGTCGTAAAGGGCCAGGACTCCGCGGTTAGTTTCCGCAAGCTCAGTACTCAGCTGCTCCAGTTCCAGTGCGCGCCGTGATAATTCGTCTTTTTGCTCCCGAACTTCGGCGAGCACTTGCGTCAAATCGCGGTTTTGCAACGCGAGTTCCTCCAGCGGGTCCGAAGTCCGCATACCGGCGATGCCATCGACGACCTTTTGCACATCCGAGGGAGTAAGATTTTGCCGCCGGAACTTCGATAAATCCTTCTCCAGCCGGACGGTCGTTCCGCGAGGTGTGGAATTGATTTCGACGTGGTCCATCAAACGCCGCGCGCCAATGATGCCGCGACCAAGGCCCGTCTGTGAATGATACCTGCCGGCGAGGATCTCGGACAACTGCGCGATGCCGGAGCCCAAGTCGGCAATGGTGATCACGAATTTTGGAGGTTCAAATTCGACCGTAAATTCCGCGGTCCCTTCGCGAGCGTACTCGACTGCATTCCGTGCGATCTCCGAAACGGCTGTCGCAATCCTCACTTGTTCGGAAGATTCAATCCCGAGGGCGTCGGCAATGGCCCGTGCTCTTTGCCGGCAAAGGACGACCTCCTCCTGCCGGAGAAGCGGCATCCGTAGGAGCCGCACGGAATCGAGGTTTGGCAGGCTCATGGCGGAAAGGTTAACACAACAACGGTAGCGTCGTCGCGCCCACGGCAAAAGTCGCGATAAAGC
>FTBG01000422.1_pt1 | contig 10608 bp, 5 predicted proteins | sample 1639311 | NCBI WGS metagenome assembly FTBG01 (sample SAMEA3914864, study PRJEB12502) | metagenome | biome: forest; material: soil | place: USA | collected 2012-03-12 | depth 0.3 m | reverse complement strand
TAACCAGCCTGTGCACTGCCAACTTGACGAAGATTGCTGGCACAACCCGATTTGCGCGCCGCTTTCAAAACCGATGATCCCGCCGGAAACAACAGCGCCACCAGCACGGCCACAATTCCCACCGCGATCAGCAATTCCACCAAAGTAAATGCTTCCCGTATTCTTAGTTTTTCTGAGTTCATGGCTATTTCATTTGGTGGGCGGATTGAATTGAATAACCTCACCATCCGCGGTGGAGGCTACAACTTTGAAAGCATTGGGTTTCGAGGAATCCCTAAGCAGACAGGCCGAGTGAAAATCGCCCTGGGCAATCCGCCTGGCACCGGACTTATCCATCAGGTAGAGGCCCTCCTTCCCCGATAGAACCGAAACTCCCGGGAAATCCGCCGGTCTCGTCGTGATATGAACCGGTAGATCGGGAAAGGAAACGGCGTGAAACGCGCTCAGCTTGGAGAGATCACGATCCCACTCCATCGTCCAAAGCTGCCGATCCCGGGAAGCGCACTGGACGGTGAGCTTGTCTCCGCCGGTCTGGGCAATGGCCGCGCAGGTGAAGGGCACCAAGGGCACCCAACTGAAAACGATCTTCTTCTCCTTACCGTCGTAGATCAGCAGGCAATTTTCCCGAACGAGGAGGATATAGCGCTTCGCTTCCTTGCCCCAGTCGAACGACTGAAACGCCAGAATCGGCGCGCCGGCCATGCCCCGCCGTTCATCGATATCAGGCAGCATCGTAGTGGATTGATGGAAAACCTGTGGGTAGTAGAGATCTCCCCCGGGCTCGGAAACATAGGAATCGGGCGCTCCATCCAGTTGCATTACCTCACCCTCGCCCACGGCCAGAATCTCGTCGTGACCGCTTTTCTGAAAATCAATACCCTCTTCCAACAAGCCGGCATTCCAGTAGCTGCCGCCTCGTAGCACGCCGCGAAATTTCCCATCGCTATCGAGGAAGGAGAACATGCAGTAGCGGCCGATCACCCAACTCGGCTTGCCGTCTTTATCTCTCCGCCAGATACCCACCGAAGCGGGCTGCGGCAGAAGGCCCGCCGGGTGGCGCGCGCTGGGATGGCCAAACTGCCGGTTAAACTCCTGATGCATGGCGTAGAGGTTCCAATCGTTCAGCAGCTTGCCTGTTGGATCGTAGAGCCGCAGGCGCGCCTCGGCCGTCAGCAACGCAAGCGCCCGATTTCCCCGACCATCGATATCGAAGAAATGAGCGGCCTGGAGATTGGTCGGCACATCGAGCATGAAATCCAGCTTCCCATCTGCGGAGACCAGTCCGACCACGGCATCCTCCTCGCGCATCCAACGATACTCCGGCCAGATATCGGACTTTACGAAAATCTTTTCTGGAGCACCGGGCGCAACCGAGATGGCCTCCACTTTAAGCGGTACGCGCGACCGCATGTTCTCCGACGTATAGTAGGTGAGAAGGGCGGGCGTGGCCGGATTTTCCGTGCGGATATAGCGAGCGGGCACATTCGGCAAAAGGATGGCCTGATAGCCCTGCTCAAGAGGCTCGACCCTGCCGTAGTTGCCGGTGCTAATGGAGGGGCGCCAAATTCGATCGCGGCCCACTTCCTGCCACTTGGGAGAGTCCGACGCCGGAATGCTTTCGACCCCATTCTGAACCTCTGGCTCGGCCACCCACAGCTTTTCGGGGAGCGTTCCGATCTGGGCGTTGCTGCGGTCGCGGATGCTGATCTCTGCAAGTTTCCACATACGTCCCAAATCGAGGATGCCTTCCGCCGGAGAGGAGAATTGCTCGATGGGGAAAGGGCGCTGGAATGCTCCCAGACGCCACGCCTCCGGCCAGAGAGCGTCCTTGACGGAACTGATGCTCTCACTGGCACTGGCCAGATCAGCCGGCGCTGGGCTCGCTTTGATGGCACTGGCCATGTCCTTCACCGCCGCGACCAGCTTTTGCAATTCCTCGGCAGGCATTGTCCTGACGGGACTCGGGAGAGAGGCATTTTGACGGGCAAAGTCCTCACGTGCCGCAACCACGCCGGTCGACAGATCGACTTCGATATTCTGAGGCTGCTTTGAGGAGAAAACAATCTGCGGGCCAACCCCGAGGCTGGTGCCATGCACCACGCGAATGCGGCGGCTATCGGCCATGAGCAAATCGGCCTGACTATCCAGGCTGCCAAACTTGCCCTGCCCCCAGAGCAGAAACGTGGGCTCCGAGCTCTCGCCAGTGGACAGCATCAAAATATTCTGCGCCTTCCATTCAGCGCGGGTGTGATTGGGCGAATCCGCAGGGCTCACTTCCAGCAAGGTGCAGGCGGCCACCGACTCTCCCGCTTTCAGATCGCCGGAGAATTTCTCGCGTAAGGAGTAGGCATGTGTTTTCCAGGATTGATCAAAATCGTCTTCGACATAAGTCTTCCAACCAGAGGCAATGGGAGAAATCCGGAGCTGCTGGCCCGAACTACGGGCGACAAAGGAACCGTCCCCGGCCTCAAGTGGTAAACTGGTGCGCCAGTTTACGGTGACGGATATCTTACCCGGCTCCAAGGCGCGCACTTCATCACGAAAGAGATAAAGGCCCTTGGCCAGCCAAACGGCGCCACGCTTCCAGGATGTGCCCGAGAACGGCGAGACCGTGAAGTCGAGCATGCCGGAATCGCCAAAGCTGGCGGAGAAGTTACGCCGGGCCGCCGTGGCATAGCGACTTGGTGCGGGAGCCTGATCCAGCCGGGCGATATCCACCGCGTTCTGGCTGTAATATTTGAAAGACTCGCTGGTCTGCAACCACCCCACCCCGCCGGAAGCAAAGCTCACGATCGAGCCAGGCATCGTCTGCATGAGAACGCCGGAAATCGCCAGATAGTCGTCCGTGGTCGAAAGACCTGAGCGGAAGGCCGCGTAGTCGAGCACTTCCCCTGCGGAAAGAGTCGAGGGGATAAAAGGTGCGGTGGCTGTACCCTGCATGGCCGCAACGTTTTGCGCAGTCGGAGTGGTAAGCCACAGACCGGAGTAGGCTTCGGGTGGGGCACTGGAGATTTCCGGCCCCGGGGCGAAGCGCCGGACGCCGTTGACATAGCGGCTCATGAATGTCCCCATGGGCGCGAGGGCCTCGAAAAGATCCCGGCGGATGCCCGCATAAAATGGATCACCGTAGTAACAGGCCATGATCCCCGAGATGAGACGCTGATCATAGACATCCCCGGGGCGCTTCAGCAGCCCATCCAAAGGAGAGATCTTGGCGAGAGAGTTATCCGCCGCCCGGCGCGCATTCCCCGAGGTGAAGAAGGCATAGCTATCGTAGTCCAGCGAGTAGCGGAACATGCTGGCGAGGATCTCCTCCTGATGGCCCCCGCTGGGAACGCCGGGAAAGGAGACATCCCAACGATGACTGGTGAGATCCTCGAAAAAGGCCCGCTTCTCATCATAGCGAAACTGAACGACGTCGCCGAAGTCAGAGCCTTGGGGAAAGACTCCCCGCAGGAAAGATGCGAGCGTCAAATCGCTCATCCAGGGCGCGATCTGGTGGCGGTTGGCCACGGAGATGAAATCATAGGGAGGGGCAAAGGTGGCCATCCAGGATTGATCCATGGAGGAGAAGTCCCAGAAATTCTGCGCGAGCAAACTCATCGTGGCGGCATACTCCTCCCGGGTGAAGAAACCAGTGGGAGCGAGGATTCGCACCATCCTCGCGAAATACTCCAGGGGGTACTGGTGCGTGTAGGCCTTCTCTTTGAGAACGACGGCGAGAGCTTCCTTGGAGCGCTTGAGATAGGATTCTCCCCCGGACCAATACCAGGCCATGGCATTTTCGTAGAAGCGAATGACATTGCCATAGCCAGACTCCCGGCGGGGCAGCAGATAGTTATCAGGAGAGTCCGTCCAAAGTTTATCGTGGGCAGAAAAGGCCGCCTGGCATTCGCCGCCCAATTCGACCTGCATTAGAAAGGGAATCTTCAGTGAAGAGGCCTCGCGAGGCGTGCTCTGCACGGCCTTGGAGAATTCCTCAACGGCGCGCTCCACGCCCCGGTCGCTCGATCCTCCGAGGATGAGGTGATTGGCGCCACCGGGAAAGACGGCCGTCCGCACGACATAGCCATCACCGCCGGGATAATAGCCATCCGCCGCGTCCAAGACTCGCGCATAGGAAGGCCAGAAGGCCCGATTATTAGTGAGGCGACCGAGAAGAATGAGAGGTACCTTGCGATAATCATCCCGCAAGGTAGGCACATCCGCATTCATGATCTGAGTATCCTCCACGATGGGCAGCAACGGCCCCCCCGCACCCTGAATCGTCTGCTGAACCTTCGTGGCCAGCTCCCGGTAGTTAGCATTCGCTTTGGGAATGACGATAATCGCCGGCGAACGATTGGCCGCCGTCAGTAGGGTGTCTCCAGAAGGCGGAACCAAGGCCAGCGATGGGATGGGATCGGGGGTTTTGAGAATGGGATCACGCAGGAGAACTTGCGCACTCTTTCCATCCAGCCCCTGCAGTTGCAGCGATACGGCAACCTGCGGGGCCGTGGTCGTGCGCAAAAGGCCCACCAGCTTTTGCCACTCCCCGGGCTTGTTGTAGCCCAGAACCAAATCACCCGCCTGCGCGACAAAGCGCCCGGTGCCTTTTACCCAAATGGAAAAGAGATAGTCGTGGCCCGGCTCCACGTTGATTGACTGATCGAGCCGCACCATGGCGCCTGGGCTTTCGAGGGAAAGAGAGGAGCCGGAAAGCCCCGGGGGAGCCGCGTTGGCGCGGGAAATCTTGGAGGCTTCCACCCCCTGAACCGTCCAGCCATCCGCAGCACGTCCGTTTTCCTTTTTGAAGTCGGGATTGTGGATCAGATTCGCGGGCGCGGCAGCATACAGGCCGACAACCGGCAGCAACAGAGCCACCAAGAAAAGCAGGCGCTTATTCAAAGACCACCTCTCCCCATTCATAGGGTTTTACTCCGGAGCAACTCGGGGTGGTGGTCAAAAACCAGGACGAGATCTCCCGCTTCTGGGCGGATTCCCGCATAATTTGAAATGTCCATCGGTCGCCTGAGCGAGGACGCGCGCCGAGCGTCTTGAACGGAATCTTCCACTCGGAAACCCAAAGCTTTTTATCGAGCTCGATGATCTCCGCGCTCCACTTTCCCTTCCACGCGTTATCGAGATTGGTTTGCTGCGTATGGTTACCCGCGCGATCGGCGACAAAATGGGAAAACTTGCGTCCCGTATCGCCCGGATCGAGAAACAGGTGACCCCGATCCACGCCCAGCCAGTAAAGCCGGGCCCCCAGCGCCTGGATAAAAGGCTGAACACTCTCAAAAAAATGGGCATCCCTTTCCGCGTATTGATCGAAAGGCTTATCGCCCACCTTTCGCGGCGCCTTCGGGCTCGGGCCATGGGCATACATGCGGCAGTAAAAAGCCGTGGGGCTGGAGAGAACCTGAAATTCCGTGCGGTGCGCTGCCTTGATGCGATCCGGGCCGGTCACAACATAAAATCCCGCATACTTCCGCTGTCGGCTCCAATCGGCCTCCTGCGGCTCACGGGCGATGTGCTTCGCCTTCACCTCTCGCTTCTTGCGCGTGGCATCGAGATGGATGGCCCGAAAGGATGTCGTGAGTCGATCCACGATCATTTGATCGCTCTCGCTATGGAGGATCTCCGTAATTCCCGCCTGGCGCACTTTCTCCGCCACCTCTTCCACGTCCCATGGATCGACGCCGAAATAGCTTTGCAAGCCGGCGCCCACCTTGGTGCGAGCGCCAGGCAACTGGGCCTTCAAGACGCGCTGGTTGGCGAGGACTTCGCGCGGCGCGATGCTGTAACGCATGCTGAAGGGGAAACAATAGTCGAGGCGCTTTTCCCGGCTAAGCTTGGCCAGATCAAGGCAGAGCCATCGCTTGGCATCCACCGGCCAGGTGAGAATTCCCTTCTCGCGCCGGGCCCCGACCAGCCGAAAAACTTCCCCCACAAAATCGGTTTGATACTTGGTCTTATAGTCGAGCCAGCGGGGGTCACTGTCGGCCAGATCGTGTGGATCGACGCCGTGACGGCGCTGAAAATCGGCGCAAATCTCTTCATTGAATCCAAACCGATGAACCCCCTGCGCGCTGCCCGAGGGAGTCGCATTGTGTCTCGCGAAATCAAGGAGGAGCCCTTCCACGCCGTAGGCGAGGATCTCACGCACAATCTTCAACTTATAATCCCGCACCTCGGGATAGAAGAAATCCGCCGTCCCCGGATATCCCCTACCCGCCCGATCACGCTGAATGTACTTCGCGTCTGATCCAATGGGGCTCCGGCACGCACCGCCATGGTCCTCCTCGTAAATCGTCATCCATGCGCAAACCTTGATGCCGCGTTCCCGGCCGATTTTCACCGCACACTTGAGCGCATCGAATTCATCGAAATTGGTCCCCTTCCAGGAATGCCAGCTCTCGATCCCCCCACGATGAGTATTGATGCCGAACATCGTGGTGCTGTCGCGCCCCAGCCAGACCGGAGCGACCTTGCTCGGATACTCGGCCATGCCGCCGGAGAGCGCTCTCCAGAAGACCCGCTTAATGCCGGCGATCGCCAGGAGATCAAAGACGCGATTCACCCCGGCCTCGCCCCACGCCCCATAGTGCGCCGCCCAATCATTGAAGGTACAGAGGGTAGATATATGGAGCGGGCGGGATCTCATTTAAAAAAGTGGGAAGAGTTAGCCGACGTGGGAGCGATCGATTCCAAGCTTGATCCAGCGGATGTTGCTGACGCCATCCTCGTGGCACCAAAACACGACCAGGATACTTCCGTCGGGCAGCATCTTCATGCTGGGCGAACCAAATTTCAGGTCGGAGAGTCCATCGGCACCATTGCTGGCGGAGGCCATACGGGAGCCCGAACCCGTCCAGAGAGGCAGGGAAAGTTGGTTCCGCCATACTCCATCTCGCACGTGCGCGATGGTGGCCCAAAGGCCCGGCTGATCAGCACGCCGATAGACCGCCAGCACAGACCAATCGTCCAGCGCCAGGATTTCGCAGGTTTCCCCCAAAAATCCGGTTGGAGCCGCCGGGGCAAAAGACGGCGGGAATCCCACGCCCGTCGAGAACACGGACGGGCGGCTTTTCTCCTCCCGGGAATCGTATTCCCAAGCCACGGCAAGCAGATCGCCATCGCGCTCGATCACACACTGCTCCCAATGGATAAACCCTGTGAGCCGTCCATCGAAGGTCCGGCTATACCGCGGCCAGGTCGCGCCGCCATCCTCACTGAAAATCACGACGGATTGCTGGCCGCAGGAGAGATCCCCGTCCCAGCCTCGCCAGGTGGAAAGAGGGATGCCGATGCGCCCTCCATCCAATTCCAAAGGAGCGTGGCTGGCCTCCCATGCTGGGCTCGCAATCGGCGGCTGGACAATGCGCGGTTCACTCCACGTCCGGCCGAGGTCGTCGCTCGATATCACGAAAAGATCCATCGGGACCAGTCCAAGATTCTGCCGGTTAAAGATCCCCTCCTCTTCGTCGTCCCGATAATAGAAAGCCCCGATGCCGAAGACCCTCCCACTCGACAAGAGGGTCGTGCGAATGCTGTGCGTCGATTTGCGCTCCGGCTCTTGGGTCAGGATCCTGCCTTCCAATTCCCAGGTCAACCCGGCGTCTTTCGAGCGGGCCAAAACTGTGTGGTAGTCCATGCTCTCCGGTCCCTCGCCAATATCAAAGGTCACGACCATCTCCGTCTCCGAGACGACCAGTAGACTGGGATGAATCGCGTGAATCGATCGCAGGTAGGGCTTCGGATTTCGATAGACCCTCCCGCTGGCAATTACCTCAAGGCCGAGTTTTCTCCCGGCCTTTTCGCCAGCAACGGCGAGGGATTCCATGGGCATAAGAGGCAGCGTCGAGATGCGGTGCAAACGTGGAGCTAAACCCGCAAGCTCCGAACTCTCTTGAAAAAGAGAACCATGCCTGCCCCACCGAGTACAAACAACGCCGTGGTGCCAGGCTCAGGGATGGGCGAGATGGCCTGGGTATTGTTCCATTGAACCGTCTCATAGGTCGCATAGGCTTGCGCCGGAATGGCGGAAGAGTAGCGGGAGAGTAGGATCTGACTGCCAAAGCTCGTACCACCCGCCAGGTCCTGCAAACTGGATAGAGCCGTCCCATCCAGATAGGCATCCAGACCGTTGGAATCATAAGTGACCCTAAGGGTATGCGCATTGCCCGAGCCGGTACCGATCGAAAGGCCGGTTTGCACCCCCACTCCCGGCGTGGCTCCATTTACCTGGATATAGGTGTCTGCAATAAACACATCCCAGAGTGAGATCCCGTTATCCACCCGAAGCGCCGTTCCCACCCCGCCGGCGAAGCTATTGACATAAAAAGTGGTCTCAACCGTGGCGGCCGTGCTGGAAACATTCCAGAGCGAGCCCGACGTACTATGCAGTTGCTCCGCCCATGGAGTCGTGGCGCTGCCGTCGCCAATCGTGATCGTGCCTGGGCCCGTCGTAAAGTTGGGGCTTTGAGTCGATCCATTGCCGGTTACGAGCCACGGCGAGTTCACCAAGCCGTCGCCCGTATATTGCGCATCCCAAATTTGGCCAAAGCTTTTCCCGGCCAATACTGAGAGGGCCAAAAGCATGAAACAAACTCCCCGCGCCATCGAATGATTCCTTTTCATTGTCGTCTTCTTTCTGGGTTAGCGAGCCCACCTATTGGGCTCATCGTTTCTGACGGTTAGAATATCGAGACATAAATGTAAATAACTATTTCATATTGTTGTGAATTATTTTTTACCTAGGTAAATTCGAATCGGACAGCAGGCATAGTGAAAATATTCTGAGTGCGGAAAGACGCCCTCTGGTGAGCTCCACCGCAATCCAGGCATGGCAAAACAGAAGTTCGCTGCCTTGAAATTTGCGCCGCGCAATAACCTTACTATAAAGTCATTACAGAACATCGAGATCCTCACTTTAGCTTGCGGCACGCCTTCGAAAATTGGAACAATGTGAAATAATATGAATTTTCTATTGATATCTATTTTGGTTGTTTCTACAGTGCGCGTGAAATGGCCTCTCCAAATCTCTCCGACGCGTACTCGCCAATCCAAAAATGGGTGGATCGCCTTTTGCTCGATGTTTCATCCCGTGGTCTGAAGACCGGGGACACCTATCTCACCACGGATCAGGCCAGTGCACTACTGGGATGCGGTCGGGCTACGGCCTATCGCGCCATCAAGCAGTTGGTCCAAAAAGGAATTCTCGGCGCGCGGCGGGGCAGCGGAACCTTCATTGGGCCCAATGCCCCCACCCCAAATATCCAGACGAGTTCGATCCACATCCTTATGCCCCTGGGGTTTGAGGACAGCGGCGCGATGCCCTTGATTCGTCTCATGCAGTCCGTCGCCAAATCGCTGGGTGGCTGGGGCGTGCATTTCGACACCTTTCCGCAGAGCTCGGGCTTGGAATACCTGCGCGAGGGTCTGCTCAAAACCTATCAATCCGGCCAGGTGGGAGCAGTGATCGCGATCAGTTGTCACTGGACCGTCCACCAATTTCTCAAGGAGCAGGGCTTGAACGCCATCGTGCTGGGCTCGATGTTTCCCGAACGGCAGTTCCTTCCTTCCATTGATAAAGACTCCGCCCAAGGTGGCCGGCTGCTGGTCGACTACCTCATCGGCAAGAAGCATCGCAACTTCGCCGTCCTGGCGCTCGCTTCCGATTTGGCGGGGCTCGACCTCTTTACCGATTCCATCAGCCGCAGCCTTTCCACACATGGCATCCCGGCGGATTCCCTCACCCTGCGCTACTGCAATGGAGATCAATCCATCACCGAAGCACGGCTGCGGGAGTTGCTCAATTCCAGTCAGCGGCCCACCGCCATCATCACCGATGAGGAAGACCTCGCGGATCTGGCCGCGAAGGCGGTCAAGGCCGCAGGGCTCGTGCTCAATCAGGATGTCGAGATCGTGTTCCAAGGCACGCTCTTCCGCACCGGCGAGTCGGCGCCCTATCTCCATACCTGCGCGACGATCTCGCCCGAGGCGCTGACGGATCTCATCGTTAAGATGATTCAATTACCCAAATCCGGAAACGTGGATCGCTGCAATCCGATCTTCGTTCCCGTAAAGCTCGCCGACGTCGAGAAGTTCGAGGTCAAGACGGTCTTCACGACCTAAGCGAAGCCCTCGCTGACCGAAGCTGCCAGCTCCTGCAGGCCAGGCACGCACCCTCGTGCCCTTCCCTAAAACAACCAAACACAACCAAATCCTTCCGATGACCTTGGCACGCCACTTTTCACCGCTCCGCCTGACTTGGGCATCCATCCTCCTCATGTCCAGCCTTGCCCACTCCGAACCACTCGTCGCGCCATTCAGTGCGGAGGATTTCTCCAAGATGGGAGTGACCCAGGCGTGGAAAAAATACGGTGACGTGCTGACCTGGGGAAAGGGTCAATGCCTCGCGGTGTTGGACGATGGTTGCGATCTCAAAGTACCCGAGTGGCAGACCAGGCTCCCATGGGGACCGAAGGTCATCGCGACTTACAACAGCATTGATCACAACGACAACGCCGCGCCGGTGCCGCCCGGCTATCACGGCACCACGGCAGGTTATCCCTCTTCCGTGAACTATGGAGACAAGAAAGGAATCGCCTACAACGACAACGT
>FTBG01000034.1_pt1 | contig 10708 bp, 6 predicted proteins | sample 1639311 | NCBI WGS metagenome assembly FTBG01 (sample SAMEA3914864, study PRJEB12502) | metagenome | biome: forest; material: soil | place: USA | collected 2012-03-12 | depth 0.3 m | reverse complement strand
GGGGCGGTTTTTAACCGCCCGCGTTGTGTGACGTACATGCACCTCGGCAGGCGCTTTCAAAGCGCCTCTCCAAGGTTTCGTGCTCGTACGGGCGTAGGTTGAAAGTGGAGGACTGAAGGAGAGGCCACGACACCGGCCCTACCCTTTTACCGAACTCGCCAATCAGGAGATTGGCGTTCCCGGGGTCGCTCTCTCAGCCGTTTCTTAACGATTCTTGACACAACTTTACCAAACTTCGGCGCGGTGGCTGCGTTGAATCTTGCGTATGAATCGCAATCGCTGGCTTCTGACCACCGTCGTGCTGCTTTTGGCGGCGAACGTAGTGTGGCACATCTACGCCCGGTGGGGACTGATTACCGTCCACGCCAATCCACTCCCGCTTTCCGACGTGATCCGCTCCATTGAACGTCAGGGTGGGATTTCTCTGCGCACCAATCTGCCGCCCGACACGGCGGTGACCATGAACGTCAATCACGTGCCTTTGTCGGAGGCCTTGGAAACGCTGTCTGTGGTCACGGAGAGCAACTGGCGGCTGAATTATGTGGTTGGCCCCACCAAGAACGACGTTCTCCAAGCGGTGGGCACGTTATCCGCAGGCCAGAGCCCCGAGGGTTGGAAGACCGAATACTTTCCCATTCGCCAAATCCTGGACGAGGAATTTGTGCTTCCCGACCCGCGCCGGGATAAATGGGAAGTCAAAGACACCGGAGACAAAACGGCCCAGGCTTACTTGATGCAGGGTGCCCGAAGCGTTTCCGCCGGCTTCACCTATCCGGCCGAATGGAACCCGGCGATCACCTCCAGTCTTTCCACCGGTACCGTTCACAAGCTGGTTCCGAAACTCGCGCACCTCGCCCACGGCGATTACCAGGAGATATTCCTCCTCATCAAGTCACGGCGTCGCGAAGAAGTCGCCGATGGAGAAAATGGGCCGCGCAACGGGTCACGAGACCGTGAAGGCATGCAGCAACGCATCCAGGCCGAACTCGCCAAAATGCCCGAGGCCCAGCGTGCTTCTGTACAGGCGGACCTCGATGAGCTGCGCCAGCTCCGCCAAGGCCTCGCCGGGGCGACTCCGGAAGAGAGGGCGGCGAAATTCGACGAGATGCGCGAGCAGCCAAAATTTGAAGACAAAATGGAGCAGAAACAACTTGGGCGGGAATCACGCATGACTCCCGAACAACGATTGGCGCGAGCCCAAAGCTATGCGCAGCACCGTCAAGACATCCGTACTGGCCAATGAAATCACATCTCTATTCCATCAAGTCACGCGCCGGGGGCGCATTCACGCTCATGGAGTTGCTCATCGTCATCACGATCATTGCTCTTCTGGCGAGCCTCTTCTTCCCGCTGATCAATTCCGTCTTCTACAAGACCGACATCCTCAAATGCACAAGTAACCTGCGCGCCCTTGGGATCGCCGCGCACGCGTATGCCAATGATCACAACAACCTCTTCCCGGAGATCGAGCCCGATCCGAATCATCCCATCGGCGCGCCCACCGATTCCGGCCAGCCGCGCCAGCCTTTGCTTCAGGCTTTGCAGGGTTATGGCGTGACGGACAAAACCGTGCAATGCCCCACCGATATGCGCCTCGGCGCGCAGAGCTCTTATGCAACCAAGCAGAGCAGCTACATGTGGCAGCCCACGGCGGAAGATGAAGAGACCAGCGCAATCACCGTTTATTCAACGAGGCGCGGAGCTTTTCCCGCGAAACTGTCGCGGGTGCAATTGGCTACAGATTGGCAGTCCCTTCACCCGGTCAGCCCGGCGGATGGCTCGCCCACGCGGTTCAATGTGTTGTATGCGGATGGGCATGTGGTAGGTGCGGATTCGGTTTACAAAGTCCATTGACTTCGCGGCCAAGTTGCCGACGGTTCACGAAACTGTTGCCAAACGGGGCAGATTGCGGGCAGTCTCGCAGCGCAACTCGCGGGGACTTGTGTATTAACGCCGCGCCCCGCATGCCACCGCACAAACAATGGCTCAAGTTACTTCACCTGAACCCGGTACCCTCGCTCTCGAAGGGGAAATTGACCTGCACGAATCTCCCCACATCAAGGAGATGATGCAGCCATTGATTGATCAGAAGTTGAAGCGGATCCTCGTGGACATGAGCGGCGTGTCGTACATCGACAGCTCCGGGTTGGCCCTTTTCATCGAAGCGATGCAGCGGATTCAGGCTTACGGGGGATTTTTCGGACTCTACGGTCTACGTCCCACGGTGCGGACGATTTTCGAAATCGCCCGTCTGGATCAGGTATTTCGGATTTTCCCGGATCGGGCGGCCAGCCTCGCGGCGTGAGGACGGGAGAATTATAACCTGCTCAACTCCAAAAGGTTGCGCGGAAGCCACTTCTCTTCCGCGTTCGTATCTTTCTCAGACTTTGCCGAGCTTTAATGTGAGAAGGAAGGCTTGGAGTTGCAAAACGTGCAGGCTTTGATAAATTCTGTATCTCGATGATTTCCTTTCTTCCTTTCAGAGCTCCCGCCCTCGCTCTCGTCGCTGCGTTCTGCGTCGCTTCTGCTCAAGCGGGTGTTCCGGTCACGGAAGGCTTCCCGGGGGCCAGTGATTACTCCGGCCCTGTCACTCCCGTCATCCCTACCGCGAAGACTCTCATTCTTCCCATCACCGCCTACGATCCGGAAGGGGGCCGCCTCAGCATCACCGCCACGAGCAGCAACCCGGCGATCATGGTGCGCGTGCGCACGGGGAATCCGTTGCTGCAGATGACGATCCACCACGATCTCAATTCTTCCGATAGCGCGGACGTCGCTTACACCGGTGACACGGTGTTTCAGCTCTTTCGCAATCTTACGCCGAAAACCGCCGGCTTCGTCGGTGGGTTTGCTCAAGCCGGTTTCTACGATGGTTTGACCTTTCACCGCCTGGCTGATCTCAACGATCCGCAGGACGGAACAAAATCGGCCGTGCCGAGCAATATCTATCAAGGGGGTGATCCGAGTGGTGATGGAACGGGCGGCCCGAGTTTCACCTATCCCAACGAGCAGGACCCATCGCTCATTTTTACCGGGCGTGGCCAGCTCGCTATGGCCAATTCGGGTGCGGGCTCGGATTTTCGCGGGACAAACGGATCGCAGTTTTTCATTACCGATGGGCGCATCACGCTCGATGGGAGTTCCAAGATCAGCAAAGACGGGCGGCCCCGTTTTCTGGATTTTGGCTACACGATCTTCGGTCAGATGACCCATGGCTGGGATGTGCTGGATAGTCTGGGCAATACGGGCCGGTGGCCCTATCCCCCAAAGAATTCCGATGGTTCCGCCGGGACAGCGCCGGCTGGCCAGACTCCCGATACGCCGAAGGTGCCGGTGACTATCAATTCGGCCAAAGTGCTCGACCAGTATCGGGTGAACGGACGCACCTATACCGATGCCGTTTTGGTCCTGAGTGCCAAAGCGCCTGGGACCGGCACGATCACGGTCACGATCAGCGACGGCGGCCATCCGCAAAATGTGATTTCGCAGAGTTTCCAGGTGGAAGCCCTCGATGACACGGTCAACGACAAGCCGATCATCGTCCGGATGCCGGATCAAGTAACTGGCCGGAACAAACAATTGGATGTGCTGTTTCAGGTGATCGATCTCGAGAGAGATTTTGTGACGACCAGGTCGAGCGTGACCAATAGCACCTCGGGGAGTAACACCACCGGCTTCACCCAGGTCTTCAACACCAAAGTCGGGAAGATTCTCGCGGTGCTTGGCAATCCTTCCTTTCCCAATGCCACTGGTCCCGCCGGGTACGTGGGGCCGCTCGACGTCTCCGTAGCGGCGACGGAATTCGACATGACCAATCGCGGCTCCATCGATGGAACGCCCAGCGCGGATGATACCGCGCCGGTGCGCGTGGCCGTGGGGGAAGCTGCTTTCACTCCGGAGCCCATCGTCGTGCAGGGGACCGCCGGCACTCCTTTGATCAATGTCGCTGTGGCAAAGTACCAGACCGGCGATACGCGGGCTCAAACCAGTGACATCACCGCGGTGATCAATTGGGGCGACGGCAGTGTGACGACGAGTGTGGTGAATAGTACTACCACGGTGACTGCGAATTTCCCGGCGGCGGGCATCGTCGCGGATGGTGGTTCATCGGGGCGGTTCCAAGTCCTCGGCAACCACACTTACAGTCGCGCGGGAATTTATCCGGTACAGGTTTCTTTTTCGGACAATACAAGTAACGGACAGACCGACAATGGCTTGAATTTAAAGGCGATCAGCACGGCGGTGATCACGGATGGTCCGCTGAGCGCGGCCGGCCGCACCCTCGAGACAAAATCCGCCAGCACCGGAACGCAAACCATCGCTACCTTCACCGATAGCAGCACCCCTGGCAGTTATACGGCGGTAATCGATTGGGGCGACGGTCTGGTGACACCAGGAACGATCCGGGCCACGCCCGGCGGTGTCTATACAGTGAGCGGAGCGCATACCTATCAGGACCCGGAGACATTTTCCGTGCTGGTACACGTGCACAAGGTGGGGGATACAAGTAACACAAACGATGTTTCCGCCTGGAGCACGGTCAAGGCCACGGGATTCAAGGGGCAGCAGCATCTGCCGCCATTCGATCAGGCGCATCTGATCGCAGAATTAACCGAACTCGTGGATAAAAACACGAACCAGGCAATCCCGACCAAGAGCACCGAAACCGTGAAGGGGGTCTCGCAGACCCGGCTCGCCTACGAGCTGGTTGTAATCAACAATGGTAATGTGGCGTCGAAGCACGGCCACATCCGTCTCTATCTTTCCCAGGACAAGAAATTCAACGCCACGGCGGAAACGAACGCGGACAACAGCATCAACCCCGCGGATGTCCCGTTGATGATTGGGTCGTCTCACACGCAAGCCGATCTGCCGGCCCTGCCTCCGGGAGCGGGTGTAACTTTCATGTTCCGCAAGACCAAGCAAGCGGGGCTTGATTACCGGCTTTCACCTACACAGCTCGCACCGAACGGTAAACTAGTCATCGCCCCTAACTCTCCGTTCACGGGTGACCCGACCTCGGGCAACAACGTGCTCGCGCTGCTCGACTACGACGATCCTGTGGCGGATCACGAGCCCATCGCCCGCGCGGCTGTCGCCGGGCCGGTGCCCGGTATTCTCCTGAGCGGGTTGCTCGACAGCGCACCGTCACTTTCCACGAGCGAGGACAGTGGCGGACGCAATACCCATTTTTCAAGCTTCACCGTAAGGCTCGACCGCAAACCGACGGCAAATGTGGCCATCGCCTTTACCGTTTCAAATACCGCGGAAGGCAGTGTTTCGCTCACCAAACCACCGGATCCACCCGCTCCCTCAGGAGGATCATCTTCCGTCACGGTGACGATCACTCCGGCGAATTGGGCGTCTCCCCAGACGGTCTATGTCATCGGCGTGGCTGATTCCTCTACCGACGGGGCCAAGTCGTTTTCCGTCACCGGTTCGGTGACCAGCGACGATCTGTATTTCAACGGCATGCCTGTGGCGAGCGTCAACGTTTCCAACCAGGATAGTGTCTTCGTCGTCACCCCAATCAGTTTGACGGCGTATCGCGATCCCAGCGTACCGCGCACCGCAGTTTTTACCGTCGCGCTTGTTAACAAACCTTTCGGAAATGTGACCTTGCCGATCTCTTCGAGTGATGAGGCTTCCGGCGTTCCCGATAAAACCTCGCTCACGTTTACACCCACCAACGGAACCACGGCACAGACGGTGACCGTCACCGCGCTGGATACCAATGCGACGGGGGACAAGGCATATCAGATCCTCTTGGGACCTGCATCGAGCAGAACGGCCGATGGAAAGACGGTACTTGATAGTCGCTACGATGGTGTCACGCCGGGCGCGGTCACGGTCACTAACAAGGATGATCCGTTCATCGTCACCCCGGCTAATCTGACGATCTACCGTTCCGCAAACCAGAGCACCTTCACCGTGGCGTTGGCAAAGGCGCCGACCGCCACAGTGATCATTCCGGTCACCGCGTCACAAGGCGCACCGGGCACGGTCACGCCGAATTTCCTCGTGTTTACCTCGACGAACTATTCGACTCCGCAGACGGTCACGGTAACCGCAACCGACTCTACTGCTACAACGGATGCCAGCTATTCAATCACGCTGGGGAATGTCCAGAGCTCGGATACGAATTATAACGCTGCAGTCGTTCCACCGGTCCAAATCGTCAATACCAGCATCCCGATTGCCGTTTCCCAGCACAACCTCGTGCTGACGGAGGCGCCAGGCGGATTGCATAGCCGGACTTTCACGGTCGCCCTGCTCAAGGCGCCGACCGATACGGTGAGCTTCACGGTGGCCGCCGGTACACACGCCAATGTGGATAAGAATGCTCTCCTCTTTACGCCGGGTAACTATTCGACGCCTCAGACAGTGACGGTGACTGCCATTGATGACAATGCTGCAGCGGGCAATATTAGTTACCAAGTAGTGTTTGGGCAGGTGCAAAGCAATGATCCCAGCTTTTCCGGAGTGACACCCTCCGCGATCAGTGCGACCAATCTCGACGCGGGGGTGGATCAATGAAACAGGAGAATCGTTCGTTACTTGGCCGGGCCTGGAGGAAGCTCTTTCCTAGAAAACAGGAAACTCCTGCTTTGCCCGCTCGCTTATCGCCCATGGATAAATCGAGTGTGGCGAAGCCGGTCGCAAAGGCTGCTCGCACTTCCATCGAACCTCTCGAAGGGCGCATCGCACCCGCGGCTCTGCTGCCTGGCGGCAAAGTCCTTAGATACACGGATGCCGATGGCGATAACGTCACGGTTACTTTTTCCAAAGCTATCTTTGCGGACGTTTCGCCGACGTCTCTCGACTCGACGCTGGACAGCGTTTTCACGTTTTCCACGGGCGATGCCCATAGCGATGCGGGTGTGCTCCAGCAGCTTCAGTTCATCGACCTTACGAAGGTTCCGACTGTTCACGGAAAAAATCCCGCTGCGGGCGTTTCGATCTCCATCGTCTCCACGCCGGCTCACAACGCCTCCCCCGGCGATGGTTTGGCTAACATCGGTGCGATTAACGCCACCGGTTTGCCGCTGGGTTCAGTGACCATCGACGGAGATCTCGGCCACATCGATAGCGGTTCCGCTAATTCCGTGGTCGGCTTGAAATCGCTGACGGTCGCTTCGCTCGGTGTGAAGACGGACACGCAAGCCGGTGCGTCTCCCGACTATACCAGCCAGATCGTCGGTGAACTAGGCAGCTTCAAAGCAGGCACGGTGCTGGGCGCTTATGTCCACGTGATTAACGGCCAAAGCACCTTTGGATTGCCCACAGCCGCCATTGGAAAAATAGGTTCGATCACTATCGATCACACTCTCTCTGCACGGACGATCCCGGCTGGCTCGGGCACGGCGCCCGTGAATGATGGAATGATCCAGTCTGCCTCCGATATCGGCGCCGTGAAAATCGGCTCGGGCCAGAATGGGGACGGCTTGATCGGGGGATGGGGCGTTACTTCAGGCTCGCTGATGTCAGGCACAAAAATTTCCAGCGTGACCATCAATGGCGATATCACCGGCGGCGCGGGTTCGACCAGTGGATCATTGCAAGCGACAGGCAATATCGGCACGGTGAAGATCGTAGGAGATATCGTCGGTGGTGCCGGACTAACGAGCGGCTCGATCGACGCCACCGCGAAACTTTCCAGCCTGACTTTAATTGGGAATCTCACCGGCGATACGAGCTCCACCACCACCAGCACGACGAGCGGCTCCATCAATGTGACGGGAGTACTCGGTAAACTATCCATCACCGGGAACATCACCGGTGGTGCCTCGGCGAATTCCGGAACGATTACGGCGAAGGCCGCCATTGATTCCCTCACCCTGCATGGAAATCTTACGGGCGGTGCAGGAGATAACACCGGCGAAATCAAAGCGCAAAGCTTTGGAAAATTAGACATGACTGGCGACATCGTCGGAGCTGCCGGGAATGCCAGTGGTTCGATCAGCGCCACGGCAAACCTTGATAGCTTTGTTTTGCAGGGCAATATCCTCGGCGGCACCAAGGATACCAGCGGCACGCTCACGGTGGGTGGAACACTAGGCACTGCTCTTATCCATGGGAATCTAAGCGGCGGTTCCGCCACGAATAGCGGCAGGATCAACCTCACGGGAGGGGCGAAGAGCCTAACCGTTCAGGGAGACATCCTCGGCGCGGCTGGATCGGGAAGCGGTTCGATCAATTCGACGGGCGCGTTGAAAACGGTATCGATTGTGGGTCACGTTGCCGGAGGAGATGGCACGCTATCCGGCGTGATCCACTCGGATGCGATGATCGGCAAAATCTCGATCGGCACGGCGATCGATCCGGGCCTGCTTGGCGGTTCGGGTGATGGCAGCGGTGTCGTTTCCAGCGGGGGCGCCATCACTAGTATAAATATCATTGGCGACGTGCTCGGCGCAGCGCCCAAAATGGCGAATAATGCGGTCGTGGCCGGAAGTTCTGCCGCATTTGCGGGCGGCATTTCTGCCGCGGGCGATCTCACCAACGCTACGATTTCAGGATCCATCAAAGGCCTCGCCGGCAGCACCGCTACGGGCGAAGGCTTTGTGGAAGCGGGCTCCATGGGAACCATCAAGATCGCGGGTGGCATCGTGGGAAGCAATGGAATCCGCTCGGGCACGTTGACGAGTGGCGGCGATATCAAAAGCCTTTCGGTGGGTGTGGCGCTCGCGGGTGGAGCAGGCGACAACAGTGGCTCAGTCTTTGCCGGGCTCACCGGCACAGGAAAACTCGTCTCGGCAATCATCGGCGCGGCGCGGCAGGGCAGCACGCCGGTCGCCCACGGACTCATCGGCGGCGCGGGGCGAGACTCCGGGTCGGTTGGCTCCGGCAATGCGCTCGGGAAAATCACGATCGAGGGAGCAGAAATCTCTGGGAACAAAATCGCTCTGCAAGGCGCGGCCGGAGATTATAGCGCTTCGATTTATGCTCAGGGGACGATTGATGCGCTTACCCTCGATGGCAATGTACTCGGTGCGGACGGTGATTATTCAGCGGCTATCCAAAGTCACGTCATGCTCGGCAGTTTAACGATCAATGGTAACACCATCGGTGGCTCGGGGCCGTCGAGTGCCTCCATCTCCAGCCTTGATACGAGCGACTTCACGCAGGCGGGAAATATGGGTAAAGTAACCATTAACGGCGATCTCATTGCCGGAACTGGCGATAATTCTGCCCAGATTCGCGCGGATGGCACGATCACCTCGGTAAGCCTCGGTACGCTCAGCGCCACGCCCTCCACGGGCACGGGCGGCTCTCTTGCCGGAGCTCTTTTGAGCGGCATGGGCACCGTGGGCGATGGTTCCGTGGGCAGTATTACGTTAGCTAAATTACTCTCCACGATTGACGTCGGTGGAAGGCTCGGAGCGTTCACGGCGAATTCCGAAGTGACCGGTGCAACGGTGCACGTAGCCAACGATCTTGGCGCACTGACGGTGCACGGCAGCGTCACCGATTCTACGTTCACGGCGCAAGGGCAGGCCGTTCAAGGCAAGACGACCGATCTCGCGATGGGCAAGATCACCATTGATCATTCCGTCGTCGGATCGCAGTTCCTTGCGGGGTATGATCTCAATAGCATTGGAGCGAATCCAGATGCCCAGATCGGCGCGGTCGTCGTTAAAGGGGACTGGACAGCAAGCAATCTCGTCGCCGGTGCTTCCGCGGGGAATGATGGCAAATTTGGCACGGCGGACGACGTTTCCATCGGTGCGGGTTCGCCGCAGATCGTGGCGAGCATCGCCAGCATCTCGATTGCCGGAAACATCACTGGAGACACCGATGATCAGCATCATTTTGGTTTTGTGGCCGAGGCGATCGGGGTTTTCCATCACGGAAATCTCACCTCGAATATAACCGTGCAGCTTGTTACGCCGATAGTTACTTGATATGCGCCGGCGCCACGCTTCGTGGCTTGGTCGTTGGTGTTGGTGACTACGCCTTTGGGCTAAATCTGTGCTTTGAGATTGACTCCGGCTTGGCACCGGTCCGGATATAGGTGCATGACATTCTCACCCCTCGTCGCCGCGGTTTCCGACTTCATTAATTGGTGGTTGCTCGGAACAGGATTCTTTTTCCTCATTTTCTGGGCAGCGTTTTCCGCGATGATTCGCGGGATTCAATCTCGCACCTGGCCTTCAACCACCGGCACAGTGGTAACGAGCGGTGTGCGAGCAAATTATGTGAGTGACAGCGGCGCAAACACGAGCGGGAGCACGAACTATCAGCCCGACGTCAAGTACACCTACGAAGTGGACGGGAAGCAGCAGCAGAGCAACCAAATTTCATTTGTCGTCTTTGCGGGTTCCAAAGAGCATGCGGAAACGACAGCCGCCAAATATCCGGTGGGAAAACAAGTCACCGTGTATCATCACCCGAAATTGCATTACCTGGCCGTTCTCGACCGCGGACACTATGTAACCGCGGCGATTTTGGCCCTCATCACCGGCGCGGTTTTCTACTTCGTCGCGGCAATGTGGCTGAGTCGATCGCTGCATCCTCACGCGAAGGACGGCCCTTGGAAACACGCCTCGAAGCCTCAAGCCATGCAATTTTCGAGGGATCGACGGGTTACTATATAGTAAATCGAAAACCAAGATCAGGAGTCACCGCACTCCTTGCGGAGCATCTTGCGATAGACGTGCTGAGTCTTCGCGATTTCATAGCCACATGCGGGATAAAACGCATGGCT
>FTBG01000358.1_pt1 | contig 10716 bp, 3 predicted proteins | sample 1639311 | NCBI WGS metagenome assembly FTBG01 (sample SAMEA3914864, study PRJEB12502) | metagenome | biome: forest; material: soil | place: USA | collected 2012-03-12 | depth 0.3 m | reverse complement strand
GGTCTCGCCTAACCACATTGGATTCCAACCCGCGGGACAATCCCCCTCCGGAAATCCTTTCGGCAGTCTGCCCGATCTCAGCTTCCTCAGTCCGGATTCCATCTTCGACGCGATCAAAGCCGAGGCTCAGGCATTCACTCACGATCCCAACGAAGTCAAGGATGTCTCCGGGCCGCCCAGTTGTCCGGGTTGCTCGGATCTCTATATCATCGCGCTCAACGCCAAGCGTTATCAGGATTTTACCTATAACCAGCGCGCCGATCCTCTCCGCGATATTCTCATTCAGCAGATCGGCAATTATAACTCCTCGGTCATTCGCGATACCGCGCAAAATATCGGCACAGCCACCGCCCTTGTTGCGCTCTTCTATGCAGCGGGACCGCTCTTCGGTCTCGCGGTCGGTGCCACGGGCGCTTCCGCCGAAATCCTCGAAGGGACCACCGCTTTTCTGGACATCGTGACCACCGCCAACGATCTCGTTCAGGTCGGAAAGGACCTCCTTACCGCCTTTCAGCAGGCCTCGCTCGGTGAAGATCTCAACCAAGTGATTGCCGGTAATTTCGACAAGCTCGAACAACTCTCCATCAAGATGGTCAAGCTCGCCTCGACGCTCGAGCAGATCATGCTATCCAGCGCGGAAAAGAAGGCGGCCAAGCTCCTTCCCGGTGTCAATGTCTTGCTCAGCTCGCTCCAATTGATCGCCGATCGCACCAGCATCGTCGATGGCCTCACCTACGCCACCGCTCGCAAAAATGCCGAGGATATTAATAGCTCTCAGCTAGCATTCTACGATGCCCGCGAGACTTACCGCAAAGCCGTGGCCGACGCCAATACTGCACTCAAAAACTATAATGGCTGCGTGGCTGGCAGCAGCCAGAGTTGCCAGCCGGGCGGCGGAGGGGGAGGCAGCTCCGGCGGTGGTGGCAGCACCGGCCCCGGCGGTACAGGGCCCTCAGGAGGCACCACCCAGCTTTCCGGCCACGATCCGAATGATCTCTTCGGCCCCGGTGGCTTCGGTTCTGTGCATTTCGTTTCTCCGGACCAGTTGCTCGCTTACACGATCGATTTCGAGAACGATCCCGACGCCAGCGCGCCGGCTCAGATCGTCACCATTACCCAGCATCTCGACTCCAATCTCGATCTCACCACGTTTTCCCTGGGATCGTTTGGCTTCGGCGGCCTGACCTTCAACGTGCCCGCCGGGCAGACTAGTTATAGCAATATCATCGACAACACTTCTGCCACTGGTCTCGATGTCCAAGTCACAGCGTCCTTGAACGTGGCCACCGCCACCGTCACGTGGACCTTTACCTCCCTCGATCCCAAGACCGGGCAGCTCACCGCTGATCCGCTCGCCGGTTTCCTTCCGCCAGACGCCGATGGCTCCGAAGGCCTGGGCTTTGTCACTTATCAAGTAAAACCGAAAGCCAACCTGAGCACTGGCGCGACGATCACCGCGCAAGCGTCCGTCGTGTTCGATAACAATCCAGCCATCGACACGCCTTCCTACTCGAACACCATCGACGCTGGCAAACCGTCCAGCAGCGTTCAAACGCTCGCCAGTTCCGAACCTCCGCGCTTCGTGCTGCACTGGAGCGGTTCAGACGATGCCAATGGTTCCGGAATTGCGGCCTATGACGTCTATTTTTCGGACAACGGCGGCTCGTATCAACCGTTCCTCACCAACACCACGCTCACGTCCAGCGTCTTCAATGGCACGGTTGGTCATACCTATGCTTTTTATAGCGTCGCCGTGGATAACGTCGGCAATGTCGAGTCCGTTACTCCATCTTCCGACACAACGACGACCATTGCTCCGGCGCAAACCGTTAACATCGACGCTAAGCATCCCTTCACCTTTCTCGATGCATCCGGCGATAAAGTAACGGTGAAACTTTCCGGCCCCGGGAGCGCCGTGGCGACGCTCGACGGCATCGCTGGCGCACAGGCCGATCTCGAATCCATCGCACTCTCCAGCACCACCGCGAAGTCTTCTCTCAGCGTCACGATTTCTACCAAAAACGGCACAACCACTGTTGGCCAGATTTTCACCACAGCCACCGGCGAGAGCATGGGCTCCATCGTCCTTGGCCCAGGCGTCACGCTCGGCGACGGCTTTGTCAACGCAACGCCGAATTTGAAAGTCGGTGGCTCGCTCAAATCCCTCTCCGTTTCCACCATCGACACTAATGCGGTCCTCAATATTGGTACGGATCTGACCGGTCCGGCCGCGGCCGCCGCGAAGCCGTCCATCACCGTCGGTTCAATTCTCGGTCCGAATGTAGCAATCAGCGCAGTCGGCGGCCTCGGCGCCGTCAAGATTGGTTCCTGGGCCTTCGCGGGTTCGCTATCCGCGACAGGAGCCATCGCGTCAGTTAGCGTCACCGGCGCGCTCGATGCCAATCTCACCGCCGCGTCATTCGGTAATATCGCTGCCTCTTCTTTCACCGAACTTTCGATCACCGCTCTCTCGGGCGGCGTCGGCAATCTTTCGGCCAAGCTCCTCAATCAAACTGGGGACGTCGCCGCCATGGATCACGTCATCGTCAGTGCAGCATCCATCGGCAATATCTCCGCGTCCGTCACTGGCGCCGCAGCGCTCACGAGCGCGGTAGCGATCCGGGATTCTTCCTTCCAGTCAAACACCGGCAAGATCGGCAACATTACAGCGATGGTCTCCGCGAAAGGCAGCGCCGCAGCCATCGAAGGTATCGATCAGACGAATTTCTATTCTGCTGCCGGCATCGGAAATATCATCGTATCCGCCACGGAAACGAAATCCACCGGCGGTTCCACTGTCGGGATCGATAACGGCAGCACCAATCTTTATATCGAAACGCAGGGTAATACCGGCAACATCGGCAATATTAGTGTCGTGGCGCAAGGCGCTGCTGGCCCCAATACCGCCGTGCTTTCCGCTCCCGCTGGCCCGCTGGTGGTCACGACCAACGGTTCACTCGGTAAAGTAACCATTACCGCCAACAAAGGACCAGGCTCCTCCACCGCCTCGGCGCTCAATGGAGCCTTCTTCAATGTCGGGGGATCGCTTGGCCAATTTACGGTTTCCGGCGATGCCACTTCTACGCAAATGGCGAATAGTTATGTCACCGTCGGCGGAGCCATCGCCGGCATCAATGTTTCCAGCAAAGACAAGATTCATGGCAGCCTCTTCGACAGCACCATCCTGGCCGGCCAATCTCAAACGCCAAACTCGAATTCCGCACTTGCGAAGGCGGGAATCGGCTCCATCAAAATCTCGGGAAATCTTTCCACCGATGCGGCACCCGGTGTATTTGTGATTGGTTCCATCGGCAATATCGGCGCCATCTCTGTCGGCGGCGATCTTGCTAATTATGCCATCGTCGCCGGCCTGAATGCGGGTGCCGACCAATCCATCGGAGGTACTGATAATACGTATAATAGTAACGCCGCCATCGCCGGCGTTAAAGTAACAGGAGCCTTCTCCAACACATCCATCATCGCCGGCGTCAATCCCGGCGCCGATCACATCTGGGGCGGCAACGACGACGCAAAAGCGACCGCTCTCGCCGGAGTCAAGCAAACCAGCCGCATTGGCGCCATCGTGCTCGGGGCTGGCACCTTGCCCGCCGGCGTCTCCGGCATCCTGTCCACACCTCTGACGACTGGTCCCGTGACCGCCATCGAGGCGCCGCAAATTACCAGCCTCACGATCGGTAAACTCAAATCGCTCAAAGCTTTCACCACCGCCGGCGGGTTCCTCGACGTCAACGGCAACGGCGAAGACGTTGCCGATACGGCCGTTCGTCTCATCACCTGAGCCGGTACCTTGCTTCGCACAGGGTCCGATTTGCTTTTGCTGGCTGCCGCCGAAAAGTGCGGGCAAATTCCTTGCGCCTGATTCGAAATAGGATGGGACACGCCGGTCCGGCGGCCACGGTCATTTTCCTCACTGGCACGGGCGACGAAAAACGGATCGAAAAGACACGGGGATTCCGAATTTTGACCAGAGCTTCTCGCGTTGGATTACCCCTGAAATTCCAAATTTCGTTTCCTCGGGCATCGCCTCTAAAGCTTCTTGATCGAGACGGAGAACGCGCCTTTTTCCGAGTGTAAACGCGGCACCCTCGTGCTATTGTCCGCTCGTGAAGCTGACCCCGATCAAGAGCCAGCCATCCCGACGCTCCGCAGGCCTTCCTCAACGAGCGGTGGAACATGCGCTGGAGCATCCCTTGCTCCGCGCGTTGGTCCCCACCGGGGTTGGTTTTTTCCCGGAAACGGCGGGCCACCAATTTGAATGCCCAGGAGGTGTGGATCAGGCCATTCTGATTTTCTGCGCCAAGGGCCGTGGCTGGTGCGAGATCATGGGCGTCCGGCACGAGGTCCGCCAAGGCGATCTGCTGATCATTCCCCCGTTTACGGAACACGCTTGCGGTGCCGACCCCGAAGATCCCTGGTCAATCCCGTGGGTGAGTGTTGCCGGAGACAATGTTAAACATTTGCTCGCGCAACTCGGCGGGACGGCCAAGAAACCGGTCGTTCATCTGGGCCACGATCCTAAAGTGCTCGCGCTCTTTGACGATGTCATCACGACGGTCGAGCAGGCTCCCACCTTTACGACGACCAACCTGTTTCACACCTCGCAAACCGCCGGGCACCTGCTCGCGCGCATCATCTGGAGGCAGCGACAGGATTCGGCGAACCGACCGAGCGTCAAAGAGCGAATCGCCCAGGCTGTAGAGTTTCTCGAAGAGAATTTGCGCGAACCGCTGCAACTCGAGCGCGTGGCCGCGGTGGCCGGAATCTCGCCTTCCCACTTTTGCGTCATTTTCCAACAGGAAACCGGTCATTCCCCCATGGAATACCTGATCCAAATGCGGCTGAGGCATGCGTGCGAGCTGCTGGAGACGACCGATTTGGCCGTGAAAGATATCGCTCGCGAGGTTGGCTATCAGGACCCGGGTTACTTCGGGAAGGCTTTCCGGTGTCAATACGGGGTTTCTCCCGGTGAATATCGGGAAGCGAATCGCCGATAGTCGAAGATGGCAACTTTCCGCGCGTTAAGCAGTTCCGAAGTGCCGCCGTTTTGGGGTTCGAACGACGGTTTGACGAGCGTAATCGTTCGCCGCTCCCGGTCCATGGACCGCGTTTCCGAGACCTGCCCGCGGTGCGGGGCGCGTGCCGACGTTTCGAGTCTATTGCCGCTGTCGGAAATATTTTGCGGCCAATGCCAGGGCGTTTTTGTCGCGCGCCGTCTTTTCGAACGCTTCCAGATCGAGGAATTGCTTGGCCGGGGTGGCATGGGCGCGGTTTACAAGGCTCTGGACATCGCCCTTGGCCGGCGTGTGGCGCTAAAGATCCTGCGCGAGGAGCTTAGCGGCGATGAGGAATTCGTCGCCCGGCTGGCAGATGAAGCGAAAATCACGGCGTCGGTGAATCATCCGAACGTCATTCGAGTCTTCGGCCAAGGCGCCTGCCACGGGATGTACTATGTCATTTTCGAACTCATCACAGGTGGCTCACTGGCTCAACTCATTGCTGCGCAAGGCTCGATTCCCGAAGAAAAGGCGCTCAGCCTGGGGATTCAAATCGCCTCCGCCCTTGGCGCTGCCGCCAAAAGTGGTCTCCTCCATCGCGACGTTAAGCCGGGCAACATCCTTCTCGGGAATGGAGATGCGGTCAAGCTCGTCGATTTCGGGCTTTCCTCTTTCCAGGGCGACATTCCCCCGAGCCTTAATGAAGTTTGGGGGAGCGCTCACTACATCGCCCCCGAGAAGCTCGATGGACTGGAGGATTTTCGGAGCGACATGTATTCTCTTGGAGCCACTTTGTTTCATGCGCTTGCTGGCCGGCCCGTCTTCAAAGGCGAAACTGACGACGAAATCGCGCTGAAACACGTACAAAATCACGCACCGAATGTGCAAACGTTCGTGCCGACTGTTTCCAAAGCTGCCGCCTACTGCATCGCTCGGATGTTGGAGCGAGACCCGGCCGATCGGTACCAAAGCTATGAGGAGCTGGTCGAGCACCTTCAATTCGCTCGCGACGAGCTCTCGCCCTTCCCAGCGCAGCGATCAGAAACCGAGAATTCCGGTGGAAATGGGGCAAAGTCCACGCCGAAGCGGCGGGCTCTTTACGGCGCGGCTGCGCTGCTGGCAGTTGCCGCCATTATTGTGGGCGGCGCCTTTGCGCTTCCCCAAAAGGCTGAGGAATCTTTTCGTACCAACCACAATGCTCAATCGGCGTTGCATCCCCTCGCCACACCTCCTCTCGGCCCGACAATTTACGAGGCGGAAAATGGTGTCCTGTCCGGTGGAGTGATCGTGAACAATGATCATCACAATTATTCAGGCGCCGGCTTTGCCGCGGGTTTCGAAGAAGTGGGTGCGGCGGACGTGATCTCAGTCAATCTTCCGGCGGCAGGCTTCTACAACGTGCGTCTTCACTATGCCAATGCGCAAAATTCGCACGGCGTGAAGGATATTGGGACGATCAGCATTTATGTGAATGGAAGGAAAATCAGGGAAACTGGGTTGCCCTGTTTAGACACTTGGGATGAGTGGGGTGACGTAACCGAAATCCTCCCGTTTAACAGCGGTTGGAACACCGTTAGGTATCAACACGACGAAGCGGACACAGGCCGCATCAACATTGACTACATCGAAGTGAGCGGCGCGACGCGCTGAGGAAGTGTTGATTTCTGGTTGAGGTGAGGCTGCGAGATTTCTGTGGGTTGCGGCGCGTGGCAGGATGCGATCAAAACAAGTAACAGGCTGAGAAGCGATGCTGACCGGTGGAGCAAAGATTCGCGGAATCACCGCAGGTCTTTAAATCAGCGTTTTCCACGGGACACCATGGCTGGGCGAATCAAACGGGAGCATTCGAAAGATTTTCCCATACATTCGAATAACCTTCCTCTATCCGGAATTCGAGGTCCTGCCCAATGATGTGTGAGGTCAATTTCCCCTTCCGCACCCTCGCATCCTCCCGCGCAATCTATGAAAAAATTCGCCGCATTTGTCTTCTTATTTAGCGCTTTTGTAGTTCCGCTGTCTCTCAAGGCGCAAACCACTGTTTTTCGAGATTTTACCCCTAGCGATACGTCTGGGGCGAACATCGTTGGCTCGAACCCGATTGTGGGAGGAACTTGGCAGGGGACTGCCGGCGGCCAGTTACTCCAGTACGGCGCCAACAGCGGCGGCACTCCTGAGGCCACCCCATACTCGATGTACACGAATGGCGCAGGACGCAGTATTTTTTCAGCCTTTACATCCACGCTCGGGGCAGGGCAGCAGATTACCGTCTCCTTCAATCTCCTGGGTTTCGGTACGAATTTTCCGAATAGCAACGGTTATGCGGGAGTCAGCTTATATACCGGCTTTCTGAGCGCCGATGGCAACGGCAATGCCCAGGTTAGCGCGGGAGGTGGAGAGAGAGAATTCATTGGAGAGCCTAACGACAATAATTCAATTGGTCTCGATCAGGCTGGGACCGGCCATCAAACCAGTGGCAATACGACCGTCAACGTTCTGGCTAGTTTTACCTACGCCTATGATACAGGCGCGTGGACATTTACGACGACCGGCGGAGTTAACATGTCTGGAATCGGAACGCCGAATTTGGCTTTCAATGCGCTTCAAGTGCACAACGGCAGTGGCGGCGACTTTGATTTGAACAATCTTTCCGTGGTCATCGGCCCTGTCCCGGCTAAAGGTCAAACGGTCTTCCTGGATACCTTCAGCGAAAATCCGGGTACTGCGATCGTCGGACAACCCGCGGATATCGGGGGAACTTGGACGGATAACAATGGAAGCGCGAATGGCCTCACTGTCGGCCCGGCGCACTCGCTCAACACGCAAGGAAATGGCCGCGCGGTTTTCAATGCGCTCACCTCGACGCTTGGACCGGGCGAAATCCTCACGCTTTCCTATGACACCGTGAACGACGGCAATACCCCGCCGCTCAATAACGGATTCGCCGGCGTCAGCCTATATAGTGGTTTTGTCAATGGCAATAATCCCGGGGCCGAAAAGATCTTCACGGGAAATCCCAGCGCATCCGCGTGGGGTGTTGATGGCGTTATCGGCCGCAATGTGGGATCGGACAATGCGTTGGTCAATCACCTGAATTTCACTTATAACTATGATAGCGGCGCCTGGACCTTCACCTCGAATGGATTTTCCGCGAGCGGCACTGGGCCGTCGAATTTGCCACTTAACGGATTGCGAGTTGCCAACGGCAACGGCGCGGACATCGATGTGGATAACGTCACCGTAAACATCAGTCCCGTCCCGGTTGTTACTCGTGGAGCGCAGCCTTCCGTGGCGACGATTTACTCGTTCCCGAGCGGTCCGAATCTCACCGGTGACGCGCCAGCGGCTCCTCTGGTCGTGGGGACGGATGGGAACTTCTACGGAACGACCCAATATGATGGCAGTTTCGGCTCGGGAACGGTCTTCAAGCTGACGCCCGGCGGAACCGTGACTCCGCTATATAGTTTCGGGGCCTTCCCATTGGATGGGGTGAATCCCGTGGCTGGGCTCGTCCAGGGAGCCAATAGTGGCGATGGAAGCCTCAACTTTTACGGTACCACGCAGTTCGGTGGCAACGGGGATTCTGGGACGGTATTTGTGATCACGATCAGCCCGGCCGGCAATGTTTCCGAGAAAGTCCTCCACAGTTTCAGCACGACTGGGAACGATGGGCTAAATCCGTCGAGCGCTCTCATCTTCGGTGGCGACGGCAAGCTTTACGGGACTACGTTGCTAGGTGGCAGCAGTAACATGGGTGCTGTTTTTCAGATCAGTACAGCCGGCGCTGAAACGGTGTTTTATAGCTTCGGCTCGAACGCGAATGACGGTGCGACGCCGTATGCCAGCCTGGTGCTGGCCTCCGACGGAAACTTCTACGGAACTACGCAATATGGCGGAGCCCATAATAATGGGTCAGTGTACCAACTCACCTCTGCCGGAGTTGAGACGGCGGTGTATAGCTTCGGTTCATTTGCGGGAGACGGGCTGAATCCTCGCGGCAGTCTGGTCGCGCTGAGCAGCGGTGGAACCCTGAGCCTCTACGGGACGACACAATTCGGCGGCACCGCGAATCAGGGAACGGTATTTAGCGTCGTGGCCTCACCGGGTTCCTTGACGGAAAGTCTGCTCCACAGTTTCGACGTGGTTTCGCCTGACGGGACTTATCCGGTGTCGGGCTTGGTGCTGGGCGGCGACGGGAACTTGTATGGAACCACGCAGTATGGGGGAGACCTCAGCGGCGGAACCGTTTTCGGAATCACCACCACGGGAACGGAGACCTTGCCCTATAGCTTAGGGACAAATGCGAATGACGCGGTCTATCCCCTGGCATCGCTAGTCTTAGGAAACGACGGCAACCTTTACGGCACGTCTTCTTCGGGCGGCGCCAAGTCGAACGGGGCGATTTTCAAGGTGTTGCTCACGTCTCCGGTGATTCTTCCTCCGGTGGCGAACGATTTTGCGATCGTGTTAACGAACGGCTCACCACTGACCATCGACGTGGTCGCGCAGGGATCTGATTCGGATCCGAATAGCCCGGCTCTGCCGATCACCTTGACTGCAGTTACGCCCGCGACCTTGGGTACGGTGACGATCAGCGGCGCTAACACGTTGCTCTACACCCCCTACAGGAATTTCCTGAAATACTCGGGAACCGACACCTTCTCTTACACCATCAGCAATGGTTCAGCTACCTCGACGGCCACGGTGACAGTGGCTAACCCATACTATTTGCAGAAGGGGAGCTATGCTGGTTTGGTGACCGCGCCAGATGGGTCGCAGGGCTATCTAACATTGTCCCTCGCCGGCGGCGGCGCTTTTACTGGAAAGCTGCGTACGGCATCGGGTGCGTTCAACTTGAAAGGCCAATTCGACGCCAATGGTACCTACTCAGCGACTGTGGGCGGGCAGACCTTCACGCTCTCGGTGAACATCGCAGATGTGGGAGGTGCGAGCGGATCCGGAGACGGCAGTTTCACCATCGCGGGATCCTGGGCAGACAATGGCTTCATGGTAGGCCACGCGCTTTACAATGCGACAAGTAACCCAGCCCCCCAGGCCGGCGTCTATACGGTGTTGCTGCCGGCGGCCATCCCGGCCGATGCGGCCGTGCCTTATGGGACGGGATACGCGACGCTGACGGTCAAAGAAACCGGCGCGGTGAAGCTCGCGGGCAAGCTGGCCGATGGAACGGTCTTCAGCGACGGGGTCTTCATCACCGGTGGTGTCGATGGCAATCAATTCGGCGTGATGGTTGTGCTGCCGTATAAGCCGTTGAACAGCGGGGATCAGCCAGGCGCCCTCACCGGAGCGATCACCTTCGAGGAAGTGTCGGGCGTGAGCGATTGCGATGGCGTTCTCAACTGGTCCAAACCGCAGACCAAGCCGGGACTCTATGCGGATGGCTTCCAGACGACCGTCTCGACCATCGGCTCGCTATACACTCCGCCGCCGATCGGAAAGCTTGCCATGGTGCTGCCCACCGCCTTGCCAAATGCCCAGGTGAGCCTGGCCGATCTGGATTTCAGCAACACCCTCACCGACTTGGTGAATGTGAAGTTGGGAACATCAAACAACGACACCGTGACCTTTCAGAGCGGAAACGTCGCCAGCCTGACCATGGCTATCAACAGTCATACAGGGTTGTTCACCGGCTCCTTCCTCAATCCGGCATCGGGCAAATCGGTGAAGCTGTATGGAGCCTTGT
>FTBG01000329.1_pt1 | contig 10846 bp, 9 predicted proteins | sample 1639311 | NCBI WGS metagenome assembly FTBG01 (sample SAMEA3914864, study PRJEB12502) | metagenome | biome: forest; material: soil | place: USA | collected 2012-03-12 | depth 0.3 m | reverse complement strand
ACTCTTTGTAGTTTTACCTGTGCCTCTGATTGACTCTTCGATTCCGTCCCAGAGGGCGAGCCGTTCCGTCAGCGCCGCGACGGCTGCGTCGCGCGCCTCTTCGCAACGCCGGCGATCGTTGCCGCAAAGGCGCGACACCATCTGGCGTCCGAGTTCACCGTGTTCGTCGCCATCGAGTTGGATATGGCGGTCGAGGTAGTAACGGAGGGTGGCCACGCGGCCGGATGAAGTGGCGTTCAGGCTGGTGACCAACTCGGAAAAGACCCCCGGAATCAAGTCCTCGCGTCCATAGGTAAAAGCCGCCGCAATGGCGTGAGTGCCGCCATGTTCGATCACGGTGAAGGTGCCGCCGACAAAGCGGCGCACACACTCCGGCGCCTTTACTGCAGCCAGCGCAGAACCTACGGAATCGCGTGCGGCTTGCGGATCGCGGCTTGCGGATTTGGCGATAGCGATGAGGTGGACGAATTCGCGAAGCGGGCCGGTGTCGGCTCCAGCTTCCTCCATCGCCTCTAGATAGAGTTCGTAATGGCTGCAGGCGCGACCGTCCGGGGTGCGATCGGTCTCTTCTCCGAGCACGATCTGGTTGATCAGAGCGCGGACTTCGGGGTCGCCCTGCGGGACCCAAGGGACTGTCACACAAGTGAGCCTCTGCTGGAGCGCCTTGAGCAGCGACATGAAGTCGAAAACGGCAAAGGCATGGTGCTCCATGAAGGTGCGCAGGTCCTCGAGGTTCTGCATCCGGGCGTAGAGCGGATGATCCAGCAGTCGCCGGCGCAGAGGTCCCACGCCTTCGGAGATCAGTTCCAGGACGTCAGGCACGGAAGCGGGTGCGGTTTGCATGGTGAATGGCCGCCACCTTTTGCACCGGTCAGGCCGTCGCGCCACGGAAAAATGGTACCCGCAGAAGCTCGGAATCGGATCTTGGCGAATGCCCGTTTCGAAATCTTCGATTACATCGAGGGTTATTACAATACCCACCGCAAGGACTCATCCATCGGCTACAAAATCCCGGTGCTCCACTCTGGTGCGTTCGTCGCTCGCTTCCCAGCGCAGTGTCAGCCTTCGCGTGTATTTCACCAGCTCGGCACGCGATCATCGAGAACTCCCGTAGCCATGGAATCGATCCTACTCCTACCTCAGGGAAGTGCTACACCGCTACCATCGGTGCCCACCTGGCAACTAAACGAAGTGACACTAGCGGCGTGGGATAGGGACCAGCGCAAGACGACCGTGCAAAAAGTTGCATGACCACAGAGAAACTCTGCGCGTCTCATTGGCGCGCAGACCTCTATCAACAGGCGATCTGCAGACCGCTTACTAACAATGAATCGGTTGACCGGTACAGCAATCCTGGCCTTACTCTATTTGAGGGCATCGACGATGGCCGTTACATTGTGTTTGTACATCCCTTCGTAAGTCGAGACATCGAAGGGATCCCCCTCCTTCTTCTCACCCAGCCCATCGGCGTATAGCATGCCTCCAATTTTAGCTCCCGTCTCCCGCGTGATCTCTTTGAGCACCTTGGGATTTTCAATATTCTCGAGAAAGATTGCCTTTACCCTTTCGGCTTTGATTCTGGCAATGAGATCCGCAATTTTCCTCGAAGACGGCTGATCTTCGCTGGAAACTCCTTCAATTGCGTAGATCGTGAATCCATTATCTTTTGCAAAATACTGGAATGCGTCATGGGAAGTCACCAGCTTACGCTTGTCGCGGGGAAGTTCGGCAATTTTTGCCTTTACCCATTTCTGCAATGCTTCGAGCTTTGACTCGTAAGCAGCAGCATTTGCGTTGAAAAGCTCCTTGTCTGCAGGGCTGATCTTGATCAATGCGTCCCGCACAATTTCCACAGCCTTCTCCATATTGCCGATGCTGTGCCACCAGTGAGGATCTTCGATCACCTTGTCGGAATCCTCCGATTTCATCTTCAACGAGGCAAATCCGTCGCCAACTTCAAGGAGTTCGCCCTTCCCATTGGTCGATTCCTTGAGCTTCGCCACATACGGCTCCATGTGCTTGGCCGATAGGAGTACGACTTGCGCATTGGAAACTGCCGTCATGTCGGCCGGTTTCGGTTCAAATTCGTGGGGATCCACCCCGGCTTTGACGTGGGAGGTAACTTCCACCCGTCCGTGCCCCACCATTTCAGCGATTTCGGTGAGAATGGTCGAGAAGCTAGAAACGCGAATTTTCTCTGCCGCATTCAAGGGAAATGCCAAGGCCACCAACCCGAAGAACAACGGGAGCGTTCTCATAGAAAACCAATTCTACCTTTGACCATCTACACACGCAACCAATTTGCATCACCGTTTAAACCACTCCTGCTTTAGAGCCATTTCCATCGACACTCTCCGCAAGTAACTTGCACAATAAACTTGGCACACGACTTGATCCCATGTGGAAATGCGGCATTGTTGTCGATGTGATGAAACTACAACTTTTCCTCTTGTGTCTCATCCCCGGCATCCTTCTCGCCGAAGATCTCAAAGCATTGAAACCGGAAGTCGGTCCACCGGTCATCCAGGAATTGATGGGGGGATGCTGTTTGCGGTGTGCGTTTCCCTGGACTGTGGAAATTCCCGGGCAGAAAGGAAAAAAGGCGGTCGACTACGCAACCAACGACAGCAGTGCCGACACGGCCTGGGTGGATGAGAATCCGAATGGAAGTGTCGGCTCCAAGTTGATTTTTCGGTTTCCGCAGAAGTTGCCTGCTGAGTTGCAGGAGACGCCATTCTACGGGATCGATTTCGCCAGCGGGTTCCTGAAATCCGAGGAACTTTGGAAACAATACGCGCGCATCAAGCGGGCGCGGATCTCCTATAACGGCAAACCACTATACGACCTCGTATTCAAGGATACGCGGCGCTGGCAGAAGTTCAGTTTCGACGACATCCTGGTTAAGGCGGGGGATCAGATGACCATGGAGATCCTGGAAATCTACCCTGGTACTCAGCATCAGAAGAATGTTGCTGTCACCGAAATCGTTCTTCAGGGAGCACACTGAGATCCGCGATTCGGTGGAGGAAATCGTTTCCGATTGAAGTTCCCAATCCGTTCAAGGCGCGGCTGCGGCGCCTTGTCGATCCTTGCCACACGGGCCGAGAAGCACCTTTGGGCGCGGTTATAGAGCAACTGGAATTGCCATAATGCCACTCAGCATCTCGGCGTCATCGTCCGCGAGTAGGATGCTTTCAGGGGTTCTACGCCGGAACCCGACAAAATTTTGTCACCCCAATTCGAGCCCTGCCACGAGCGCATCCATATCGATCAGCTTGCCATCGGTGCGGAAGGTATAGTGTCCGTTCATTAGGATGTGCCGCCATGCCGCCGGAGACATCTGCGTAATCAGCGCCAAAGCCTTGGCGTATCCGGTCGTCTCGTACTTGGTAAGCAGCCGCGACAGTATGGCTGAGTTGTAGAAGATGATCGCGTTGGCGATCATCCGTAAGCGTCCGGTCGAGTGCAACTGGCGGAGGACCTCATAGATCTCAGAGCATGGGTGTCTATGACATCTACGAATGGAACGGTGGAAATCTTCAAGACCGATGCACGTGGGCACATTCGGGTGCCGCCGGAGCGGCGGGAAGCTTTGCTGGATGAGTTTGAGAGGAGTGGTTTGAGTGGAGCAAAGTTTGCGCGGCTTGCAGGCATTCATTACGGGACGTTTGCCACGTGGGCGCAAACAGCGGGCATCGACTTCAGCGCGTGAGGCGGGAACATTCCGACTGGTGGAGGCCACCGTGGAGGCTGGGAAGCCAGTGGCAGCAACAATGACAGAGCCGGGAGGGTTGCTGATCGAGTTGCCTGGTGGTGGCCGGGTGCGAGTGGAATCGCCGATGCAGTTACGCCTTGCGGCGGAACTGTTGAGTCTCGTGGCGCAGGGGGTAAACCAAAACAGCTTACGGCGATGCTGAGTTTTACTGGTGCTCTGAAGATCTTCGTGGCACTGGAGCCGTGCGATCTGCGCAAGAGCTTCAATGGGTTGCAGGCACTGGTAAGCGAGCGGCTGGAGGAGGATTTGAAACAGGGTGCGCTCTTCGTGTTTACCAATCGGCGGCACACACGGCTGAAGGTTTTGTATTGGGACGGCAGCGGGCTGTGGGTTTTGATCAAACGGCTGGAGCAAGGAACCTTCGCGTGGCCGAAGTCAGGCCAGGTCAATGGCGCAAAGCTAAAACTGGCACCCGAGGCGTTTGCCATGCTGACGGATGGGATCGATCTGCGCGGAGCGCGGATGCGGCCATGGTACGAGCGGGAGTAAAACAGAGGCAGCAATGAGGATATAACTTGGCTCTGGGCGGTTTATCCCGGTAAGTTATCGCCCCGTAATGAGCGACACCCGCGAAGCCGACTTACTCAAGGTAATCGAAGAGCAGGCTCGCGAGATCAAATTGCTGCGAGAAAAGCTCGATGCGCTGGCGCGGCGCGTGTTTGGGAAAAAGAGCGAGCAACTGGACAAAAACCAGATGGAGCTGCTGCTGCAAATGAGCAGGCAGGACCCGGGTGGACCGCTGACGGGAAAAGGATCCGGCCCGGAGGCCCCATTGGCTGAACCTCCGAGGCCCGGACAGAAGCCGCAAGCGCCCCGGCAGCGCCGCCAGGCACGGTTGCCTGAGCGGTTACCGCTCGTCGTGGAAACGCTCGATCCGGAACCGGTGAAAGCCGCGCCGCAACTCTGGCGCCGCATTGGGGAAGAAGTCAGCGAGCGGCTGGATTATGAACCCGCACGGTTCCTGCGTCGGCGGTTGATCCGGCCAAAGTACGTTAAACGTGGTGAAGTGGATGCCGCGCCAGTAATCGCGCCGTTACCCGGCTCACTCCTGGAGCGGAGCATCGTCACACCGGGGCTGCTGGCGCAAATAGTGGTCAGCAAATACGTGGATCATCTGCCACTCTATCGCCAGGAGCAAATTTACTGGAGCCGCCATGGCGTGTGGCTGCCCCGCCAAACGCTCGCCGATTGGATGGGCTTGGCTGCCGACTGGCTCAGCCCCATTTACCGGGAAATCCGCCACGAAGTCCTTCTGGGAGGCTATCTTCAGGTTGACGAAACGCCGATTCGTTACCTTCAGCCCGGCAACGGCAAAGCGAAGATCGGTTACTTATGGACTTACGGAGCGCCTCGCGAAGATGTCGTGTTCCATTGGGAAACTAGCCGCGCTGCGGCCTGCCTGGATAACATCATCCCCGGGGACTTTGGTGGCACGCTGCAAAGCGACGGTTACCAAGCTTACCGCAGCTTCGTCAAAGAGCGGGGCTGCGCCATCCTCCTTGCCGGTTGCATGGCACACACACGCCGCAAGTTTTACGAAGCCAAAGACCAGGCGCCCCGGCAAGCTGGGTGGGTCCTGCGACAGATCGCTCAACTTTATGAAGTCGAAAAGCAACTGCGAGAAACCCGTGCCGGGCCGAGGTTGCGCGCCGCAGTGAGAGCCAGCCACAGCCGCCCGGTAATGCGGCGGCTGCATGTTGCGTTAACGAAATGGAAAAACACGCGCCGCTTCCTGCCGCGCAGCCTGATGGGAACCGCCATCGACTACGCACTGGCGCAGTGGCCCGCCTTGCTCGTGCACCTTGACGATGGTCGTGTGGAGATCGACACGAACTTGGTTGAGAACGCCATCCGGCCCACAGCCGTTGGGAAGAAGAACTGGCTGTTTATCGGTGAAGCCGGCGCCGGCGAGCGAAGCGCGATCATATACACCATCGTCGAGAACTGTCGTCGAAGGGGACTTGACCCGTACCAATACCTCAAAGAGGTCTTCGAAAGACTGCCGTTGATGACCAACCGGCAGATCAAGGAGATTACGCCCAAGGCGTGGGCGAAGCGGATGGCTGGAGCCGTAAATCTTCCTGTCGCTGCATAGATCTCGTAGCACCCTCGCCTACGAGACCTACGACCTGAAAGTCACTCCCTCGGTCAACATGTGCATGACCGGTCGCTTACGATCATCCGACAGATGATAGCGATCTTTGAATACCATGCCACCATCCTTGGCTAAGTATTTGATCATTAGCAACTTGCAAATTAACTTCTTTTGAAGACACGCCCTAGTGCCTCAGCCGCAACGATCACATTTGCCGCTCCTGCACCGTTTATGCTCTCACCCCGGGGTTCTCCCGACTAGCTCCCCATCGGATTAAGTAAGACGCGCCCGCTCACGCTTGTTGGAGAGCTTAGAAAGTAGCCATTGCCACCTCGGTTCGAGCCCTTGTTCAAGAGGACGCCGCCAAAGCGGTCAGTGCGGTCCAAAATACCGCTGAAGATCCCAGTTGTCGTATTGAAATTGAGCACACCTTTGGGGCTTACAACTCCGGTCATGGGGTTGATGCCCACAGGAACATTGACTGGCGAGGCGAATAAACCGCCTGTGAATGCGAGCGAAGCGTTGCCATTGCTGCCGTTGACGTAGTTCTGCCCGAAGTTGAGCGATGCGGGCTTGGCATATTTCATCCCGATCGCATCCACTCGGATGCCCGATGGCCAGCCGGCTGCATACGCATTTGCGTACGCCTTCGGAGATACCTTCACCGCACTTTTGTCAGGACGCAGCCAAAGCAGATTCATACCGGTGACATCAGTATCGTTCGCTGTGGAATCGAACGTCAAGTCGCCACCAAAACCACCCTGCTTCGCATAGAGCAACGTGAAGAAAGAAGCGGCGCCATCTGCGCGCAAGGCGCCAGTCGCAGTGAATTTAGTGCCATCGGCCAGCACGCCGGCAAGTCTGATCGCTCCGGTCTTTGCCAGCGTCATCGCCGCATAACCGTTGCCCTGTGGATAGGTGATCGTGAGTTTCGCGGGCGTCTGCGTTTTGCTCGGGAAGCTCACCGTGTAGTAACCTTTCGTGGGATTGGCCACTGGCTGGTTCAGCAAAGTTCCTGGCACTGGATTCTTTGCGCTATATCCTGCTGGCGGCCCCTCAAATTCCGAAAGCCATTCGTCACCCGGAAGATCATCTGAGACGAATACCTCGCCTTGAATGCCTGCAGTTGCATCTACACGGAACTGCAGGTCAAAATACTTCTCAATCAGGTCGGCATTCGGATACTTATCGGGATTATTAAACCAGGCCGTGCCGTCATTATGCAGGATGCCGCTAAACGAATGGCGTGTTCCACCGATTTGAATCTTCCCGGTAAAGATTCCAGCAGCCGTTACTGTGACCGTCACCATTCCAATTCCACAATTAGTACCCACATAGCCCATCGGCGGCATCAATGTGGCACTGTATGTTCCAGCAAGCTCCGGGCGGTAATTCACGCAATTTATGACTGCGGCGGCTGTCGCGCTCTTCCCATCCTTGTCCACCGCTTGGACGGTAAGCCTGTTCGGACCATTTTCAAATCGATCAACATATACAGCCCAGTCCGCTTTCATATTCGCCCCGACGTTTGGAGTCGAAGACACTACTCCATTCGGAGTCGAAGATCCCAGACGACTTCCGTTTAAATCCACGCCATTTATTTCCTCATAAGTTCCCAGACCAAAATCTAAAAACACGGAAAAATTCGCCAACGCCGCGCCGGTTGTCACCGTGCCGTAGATCGTTCCATTAAGGAAGGTTCCGTCCGTCGTTAAATCCTTAAGCGTGACCTTCACGACCGGCGGGGGTGGCTCCGGGCCTCGATAGACTCCGTGGCTTATGCAATTGTTACCCGTTTCGGCCACGAACACGTTCCCGCTTCCATCTACAGCAACTCCAACGGGATAAGATTCTCCCTCCCCGTTGGCATTTGTAAAATTAGGTGAAATTGTGCTCACCTTCCCCGCATTCGAAATCTTCCGAATCCAACAGTGTTCCGTATCAGCCACGTACACATTACCGAGCCCGTCCGTCGCCACTCCAGCGGGATAGTAAAATTGGCCATTACTTCCCGCCAAGGTAGTCACAGTTCCCTCGTTTGTGATCTTCCGGATCGTGTCGTTATCAGTATCCGCTACGTAGACATTCCCGATTGCATCCGCAGCGATGCCTTCGGGCCCCCAAAATCGCGCGGCATTTCCCGTCCCATCCACACTCCCGTAATTACCAGCGCTCCCTGCCAAGGTACTTACTACCCCTCCACTCGAGATCTTCCGGATTGTGTGATTACCGGTGTCCGCGACGTAAATATTTCCGCTCGCATCGACGGCTATTCCAGCCGGGCTGCTAAACCGAGCGGCGCTCCCTCCTCCATCCGCATTCCCTGGGATACCAGCCTTTCCTGCCAAGGTGGTTACCACTCCTCCACTCGCAATCTTCCGAATCGTGTCGTTACCAGTATCCGCCACGTACACGTTCCCGCTTTCGTCTACCGCCACTCCACGGGGCGAGTCAAAACGCGCCGAGCCTCCCGTCCCATCAGCACTCCCTGGGAAAGAGGCCTTTCCCGCCAACGTGGTTACGACTCCGTCGCTGGTTATCTTCCGAACAGTGAAGTTGCCAGTATCCGCCACGTATACGATTCCACTCCCATCCACCACTATTCCGCTAGGTCCGCCAAACCGCGCAGCACTCCCAATCCCGTCCGTACTACCGCTTTCCCCTTTCATCCCTGCCAAAGTCGTCCAATGGTATTGAGCCATTGCTGGAGAGATGCCCAAGCAAAGCATGATACCAATAATGGACCAAATGTCGTGTCGTTTCATGGTTGAGCGGGACTAGCCGTTATGTATCCCGGTGATGTAATAATCTGTGAGATCGTCAGGGTTCAATCTCTGGGCTCACAAACTTCCCGTTCACCCACCCTTCGACATCGCCAACGCGGATTTTGATCCAATATGCGCTTCCAATGTCCCTGGAATCTACAGTGCGTATCCCTCCGGTTCCGGAGGGCAATTTTGCAATGAGGTCGTATTTGGGGCCGGGGCCCGATCGGACCGACAAGGTGTCGTTGCTTCCAATCCCCATCACAACCAAAGTCCCTATTGTCGTCCCGGACCTCACGTTTGCAGAAGGACCAACTTCCTCTCTTGTCGTTTGAAGATTTTGTAATTCTTCAAATTCCGCCGGCGTCAAAGTGGCCATGATCTGCCCGGTTTCGTTCTCTGCCGCTTGGCGTTCTTCCTCGGTCAGCCTTGGTCTGCACAGGGCAAACCATTTCAGGGCCTGCACCCGCCTTCCGTGGCTCAACTCAAGCTTGGCTAAAGCGAACTGTCCGGCAGGGTCGCCTTGAGCGGCGGCTTTTTTTAACCACACGGCAGCGACGGCATCATCCCGATGATTTGCCGCGTAATATATGCCCACCATGGATTCAGCCGGAGCAAATCCCTGTTCCGCGGCCCTCCGCCACCACATCAGGGCCATCTCAATATCTTCGCGCACTCCCTTTCCGGTAATATACCACGACGCTAGTAAGGTTTGCGCTTCGGCATCTCCGGCGTTCGCTTTCTTCTGAACTTCCGCCACGTTTACTTCCTCTCCATGACACGTGGCCGTAAGCACAAGCATCAAGGCCATTAGACATTTCATTTTTTTCATGTGTGAGCGCTTCGTTACGGGGCTTAGCCGTCGGACAGTATGCGACACTGAGTCGGCGGGTTACGGCAGCGACGCTATCGCAAGGTTCGCAGGAGCAGTATCGGCAACCTTACGTAGGACACGCGGCGTTAAGAGTGCTTACATCCAGGGGCGGGAAATGTGGCCTGAGCAGATGGCAGCCGCTGGAAGAGAATTAAAGTCCGGCGTTCCTGATCCTCGCCTCGATCGCAGAGATAGCGGCGTCAGTCCGGGTGTGAACTTTCAATTTGAGGAGGATGCTGCGGACGTGGGTCTGAATCGTGCGCACACTGCCGCCGAGAAAATTGGCCATTTCTGGATCCGTCTTGCCTTTAATGAGCCAGTGCATGATCTCAGCCTCGCGAGGTGTCAGGCCAAGCCCGTGAAGCGTTTCATCATCCGGCAGTGGGTGCTCCTTCAAGCGATGCAATGCGGTGAATCGATGGGCATTGACATGGGCAAGGGCGATCTGCGGTGCGAGGAGACACGCCATCGTGCGTTCTGCTTCGGAGAAGTCGGCGTGGCGGTTCAGGGTGACTCCGGCGACATGTCCTGGAAGCATGAGGGGAATCACTAACTGATACCGTGTCCCGATCGGCTTGAGGACGTCGTTGAAAAATGCCGTTCGGCGCAGTTGCCGGTCGCTCAAAAAGTCGCTGATCACAAGCACGTCCCGGGCGCCGTTCATGATGGCTGGGTAGCAAGGGTTCTCAATTGGGACGATCTCATCCAGCCGCGCCTTCCAAGCCGCATAATCTTTTGGAGCGTGACTGATTGCATCGCGCGCCACTCCGGTCTTGACGTCGAACTCGTCCATGGTCATCACCACGTCCGGAATCATGCCCCGCACGACCTCGAAAATCCGCGCTGGAAATTCGGACAAAGCACACTGCTGGTGGATTCGCTCCACCCCTTCCAAAAACGCTTTTACTTTCGGACTGGCCAGCGAGTTCATTAAATTGCTCTGTTTTCAAAGATACGACGATCTATCGAACAGGAACGAGTCGGCTTGTAGCGCCTTGGACAGGCGATGCAATGGAAAAGCTCCCCGCCAACTAGAAAGGCGACCATACCTACACCTCGATCCTTTGCCCAGCGGAGATGCCCCGACGCTATCATCCGGCACTGTGAAGGTTCCGCAACGAAACATCCCGTCGGTGTCCCCCAATGACGCCGGAAGGCAAACACATTGTGCTAACAACCAGATCGTGAGAGCAGCTGGGTGAGTGAAAAGGGGTAACACTTCAATGAAAGGAAGGAAGTGTTGCCATGCAAGAGACCGATAGACCTGAGAAGAAACAGCCGCGGAAGAGCGGCAACGGGAAGCGCAATGCGGTGCGGTATTCCTTTGAGTGTAAGTT
>FTBG01000681.1_pt1 | contig 10853 bp, 9 predicted proteins | sample 1639311 | NCBI WGS metagenome assembly FTBG01 (sample SAMEA3914864, study PRJEB12502) | metagenome | biome: forest; material: soil | place: USA | collected 2012-03-12 | depth 0.3 m | reverse complement strand
GCATCCTCCCCTTCAATTCAGTCCAGCCGCCATCAGAAAAGGTTAATCCTCTTAAACGCCGGCTTGCGTTAAATAAGGGCGTCTTTAGCTGGTGCGTGACGACGGCGTATGTCTTCAATTGATTTTTCTGCGTCTCCTCAAGCTGTTCCACGCCTTCCGCTATTCGTTCAAACAAGGCCAGCTGTCGCGCAACAAGCTCGACAAACTGCTTGATCCGTTCTGCCGCAGGAAAATAATCCCTTTCTTCGCGTAAAGCCACATCGAGAACCCCATAAAGTTGTTTCTTGATTACCACGGCGAAACTCAGAATCCGACTCATTCCTTCGAAGACGACCTGTTCTTCGGCTGAGGCTTGCGATATTAGATCACCTTTTGTTCTTTCGAATCTCCCGATAAAATAGCCCCGATTGTGATCCGGCACATCGAGCTTTGGCAAAAGGGGTACTTTCTTGTTTTTTAATGGCTCGAGCCGTTGGTCACTTTTGTGTTCCTTGCGTTCACGTTGACTGAGTCCGATGGCCGTCAGTTTAAGGTTTGCTTGATCACGGCCACGCCTGAAGCATGCAAGATCAAACCCGGGTTGGTCTGCAATTGATTGGACTGTTGTGGCAGTCAATCCGTCGATATCATCGCTACTTCCCTTTAAGTGATTGTGCTGTGCGTGGATTGTCTTGTCGAGCGCCTCCCAGACTGCACCGCGGCGCTCCTGCTCGATGACGTGCAATATTGACCCCCACCACCGCCCAATCTCCGCAGCAATAATGCCGAATGCATCAATTTGGCTTTGCAGAAAATAAAATGGATTTATTCCAAGGCTCGCGCGCAACACCCCGAATATTGTACCTCCCTCTCCTTTAATGGGCACGGCGACGAATGGAAGCGGCGGGTCTAAAGCATCCTCTGGGAGTTCGAACATTTGCTTCGCCAGCCTGCCAAATTCAGCTCCATCGCTCCATTGGATTCCTTCATAACGGCCTGCGATTAGCTTTTTGCGTTCCGGATGGTCAAAGTTGTGCAAATCGTGAAACCAAATGGGCTTCTTCTCCACCAGGACATAACCCGTAAGCCCATCCTGCTTGCTGGCGCGATATGAATTCTTGAGTTTGTCGCGACCCAAGGTACTGGCTAAACAGGAGTATCGATCACTTCCGAAAATTCCATCGAGCAAGAAGGTGCTCACCTCCCTGGTCCGAAAAAAGTTCGCCATGGCACGGCATAGTCTGGACAACGGCTCCTTTGCGGCATCCACGGAATCGCATCGCGGACGTAGAATTTCATTCACCTCAACGATAGCTTGTCTTAACTGAGAGGAAACGAGCTGCTGGTAGAGAATTGGAAGGAAGCCCGCCAGGAAAGCCAACTTTTCGCCATCTTCGGCGGAAAATTTAGTTTCGCCAATCGAGCGATAAACTCCCACCACAAAATCACCTACACTTGCTTCCGACATCTTAAATCTTGCGAGACATACCCGTTCCAGTTTTTGGTCTCGCATGAATCGCGAGCTTGGGCTCTTATCATCGCTTTCCGGAAAACAATTATTAAAGGAAGAAGGCTCTCCGGTGACAAAGAAGCGGCCCGTTGTGTCTTTGTCTATTTCAAGCGGGATGCCGGCGTGCTGGATATCCGCTTTCCTTGGAAAATTTGAGCTATAAGGGTAAAGGCGGCCGGTCTGCGAATCCGCGGAGCCTGGCTTCTCCATCGACCTGGATGGCTTCCAAATTACACAAGCCTGTCCTTTCATTAACTCGCATACCCTTCCCGGTACTTCCGAAAGATGCTCGGTGCCAAGAAGGTAATGAACCTCCCGGAACATGGAATGCTCGTAAGCAGTGGTGGGCATGTAGACCACCGAAATGTAGACCCTCACGCCGGATTTACAATCTCTCCTTCAGGATTTTCGTCATCAAAATTGTCACATTTGCCTTCTTTTGGCCAGCATTCGCCACTCGTTAAGCCGTTCTGCTACTTGCGGCAGAAACGCTGATCGCTTTATTAAGAGATTCTTCAAGCTTTTCGATAAGCGCTCTAAAGTAACGCTCCGAATCTTCCAATCCCGCCGTCCCGGCATAACGAGTGAGCGGGTCGAGCAGCCAGCGTTCCGTGGGAGGCAGGCGCGGCTCCAGCATGCCGGAGCGGAGTTGCGCTTCCACGAGGCGGAGGGTCGATGGTACATGATGCAGCGGCCCGCGCGCGATCTTCATCGCGGCTTGATATAACGTTTCAAAATCCTCTTCCGGCCGATAGGCTTGCACGGCGCGGCCGACGGCGATGACGTGTGCGGCGAGCTCGCGAGTTTCCGGGCTTTCCGCTTCCGGAAAGATCTCGCGCACAGTGAGCGGGCGGAACTGGCCATCGGGCGCAATGGCTTTCAACAAACCCAGAAGATTCCCGCAAAGATTGACCAGCGCTTTGTCGAACTCCGCACGGGTTGGCGATTCTTCACCGGCAATTTCGAAGGATCCGCCCAAGCTTTGAAGAACCTCTCCGCAACGCCGGCGATGCCGCGGATCGCCGCCGGCGAGTTGCGTGCGGCCTGCCGGTCCCGGATGATAGATAGCCTCGGGTCCGGCGCCTTCCCGCCGCCCGGTTTGCATGGTGACGCCCCGCAGCAGCTTGCCCACGATGCGGCCCATGGCGCCCTGCCACAAATCCGGCAGGCGTCCATAAAGCATCGACTCCTCCAGCGCTTCCACGAGATACCGCCGGACGCGCTGATGGTAGATTCCGTTACTTGAAAGCACGAGCAGCGGCAATTCCTGAAGAGCCGCGTCGAGGCCGATGCTGGCACACCGCTTCTCCAGCAGCGCGACATATTCACTGATCACCGCGAGCAGTTGATCCGATTGCGTACAGACGAGGAGGATCTCCGGCAACCAGCCGGACTCGGTGCAGGTCAGCAAATCCGGACGGCAGACCTTGGACACGCTGAGATGAAGCACGGATTCTTCTCCGTGCGCGATGCGCAAAATATCCGAGCTGCGCAGAGCGGCAGCGCTTTGCGAACCGCGTCGCAGTAATAAAGTAACGCTCTCATTTCGCGCGCTGGAGTTACAGTTTAGATGATAGAAAAACGCGACACCGAGCGCGCCCGCCGGCATGATGCCGACAGCTCCTGGCTGCTGAATTGCCATGGTCACTCGTCGCGCAGCGCGGCCAGCACTTTGCTGGCATCGCCGGACCGCGAAGTTTTCAGGATCAATCGCGCAGGCTGGCCCACTTCCGCTGTCGATGCATAGGCATACTCGATGTTGATTCCCGCCGCGGCCAGCGCTTCACCCACCGCCGCCATATTGCCCACGCGATCTTTCATTTCCAGCGCCAGCACTTCGGCTTCCACCACCGGGAGCCCGGCGGATTTCAGAGCTTCACGCGCCGCGCTCGGATCGCTCGTCATCAATCGCACCATCCCTTGCTCAATGTTATCGATGCTGCTGAAAGCGTCGATGTGAATGCCGAGGCCGGCGAGAAGGCGGCCCACCTGGCCCAGCCGGCCGGGTTGATTTTCAATCGCGACGCTGAGCTGTCGGCGGAGTTGGACTTGCATAGGTAGATGGCGGAGAACTTTGGATCAGCACGGGCCTCATGGAAAGCTAACACCGATCACGAGCGAGAGAAAAGCGGTGCAGAACGGGTTTAGCTCCATTACGATCGTTGCGTGCGTTTCCCTCGATTCACATTGTTACTGGTTGCGACCACGTTAACGTGTGGGACGATGCCTTTCGAGGCTGCGGAAATGAGCGCGGAAACGCGAGGTGAATTGCGCGCAAAGTTTGGGTATGACACACGTCCGGATTTTATCGCCTACGATCTCGAGTATCCGGCAAAGCACGCGCGCTGTACGGAAGAATTGGCCGGACTTCAGGAGAAGCTGGCACGGCAGACCGCCGCTGGCCGCGCGACGCCTTGTTCTCGGCAGCTTTTTTTAGAGGCACGCTGGCTGGTCTTTTATTCCGCGCACTGGGATCGTATCGAGGAGCGATTGCGCGCCCTGCGGGAAATGCTGGCGCGACCTGCCGATCCGCAAGACGCACGAGAGCAAATCCCAGAGGATGGCAGCTTTGATCACTGCAGCCAGGCTTGGTTTCTTAAACTGGATTCAACCATTGAGGAAGTGGAAGACCGGACGGAGAGCGGAGAGAAAATCGTGTATCCTCTTAAGTTACTTGATAGAATTAACGATCCAGTGAAACTCCGAACTTATTTGGAGTCGCTCCTCGCTTCCGACGTGCGCAAGACGGGAATCGACAATCGCTACGAGCTTAATATCGGCATTACCGCCATCGAGCGATTCATCGTCGGCCACGTGGAGACGGATTACCCGTTTCATCCGGATCTGAAGCAAGCGCTCTTCGATTTTGAGGATCATGTCTGGCAGGATCCGGTCACGGGTTTTTTTGGCGGATCTTTTCGCCTCCCCGATGGTTCGATTCGGAAAACAGCGGATTTGAGTGTTACTTTTCACATCGTATCCTATCGCCGCGATACGATTCAGCACATTCCGGAAATGATGCGCACGCTGCTCGCGATGAAGGACTACGAGTATCCTTTTGGCTGGCTCCAGGAAGGTTCGCTCTCCAATCATCACAACTACGATGTCGTCCGTCTCTTTCGAGTAGGCTGGCCGTCCATGAATGAGGCTCAGCGAACCGTGGCGCGGCAGGAGATGCATCGCATGCTGGATTTCTGCCTGCACGAAACCATGAATCCCGATGGCTCGTTTAAAATGATGGATGAAGACACGGTCGGTTCTTCCTTCCTTTTCCCGGTCTCGTTGCTGGATGAGCTTGGTTACTTTAGGCCATCGCTTCGCTTTTGGACCGATGAAGATTTTCCGGAAGGGATGGAAGTGGCGAACCGCATCGAGGCACGCATCAAAGCAATGGGACTCACGGACACCGAGTCTGCCAAAGTGCTGCGCCGTTTTGAGGATGCACGGTTGGAAAAGCGGATCAGACTCGGGATCGGCGCGGGGGTGCTGGCGATGCTGTTCCTCTTGAGCTTCGTTCTCTACAAAAGGGTGAAGGGACGCAGAATGCGGTAAATTCAGTGCGCTAGATTTAAAAACCTCCGGCAGGTTGAGCGCAAAGTGTTACTTGGCCAGCTCCTTCCAAAGAGCGAGGACAAATTGTGCGTTATCGCATTGCGCGTAGTGCATCGCGCCGCCCATGCGTGAATAGCTTTTGCAGAATCGGAGGTAATAGGCCGGATTGGTTTTCGGCGGTTCGCCTTGCGACCAATCCCAGCCGCCGCTATCCTGTAAATCCACCACGTGAATATGGTGGCCACTCACTGCCGGGCGTCCGCTTTGAAAACGAAGGTTATGTACGCAGCTCAGGCTCTTTTCAAAAACCTGCGGACCCATGATGGCGGAGCCGATGGAGAGCACCACACCATTATCCAGTTGATCGACGGCAAAGGCGAATTTGCGGAAATCGATCTCTGCCGCGCGTCCGATTGCTGCGCCATCAAACATGGGATGGCACACCGTGATATCATAACCGATCCCGGGATGCACCGTGAGCGGGACCTGATGGCGAAAAGCGTGCGCGAGAATGGACGCTTGTTTCCACCGATGCACCACCTCGTGATGTCCCGGCTTGAGGTGATGCTCGCGCATGGCGCGCAGCAATTCCGCGCGCGCGGGTGTGAGCGGCGCGGCGGGCGCAATCTGAATGCTAGCGGCGAGATCGGGGAGATTGGGCAGATCGGTCCCGTCCTCGCAAATGAATCGCCCGAGCGCTTCGCCGTAGCCTTCGCCGCGCAGTCCGCCGGCGAGCAATGCTAGATTGATATTCCGGCCCGTTTCGTCCCACGTGCCGAAATTGCCGGCGGCCACTCCGCGCTCCACGCTTTCCGTCGAGCGCCCGAGCCAGGCGTATTCCCAATCGTGAATCGTCCCGGCGCCATTCGTTGCCAGGTGCGTGATCCATTTGCCGGCGAGCAAACGCTCGATCACCAGGGCCGCGCCATTTCGCAGCAAGTGCGCGCCATAGATAAGGATCACCGCCGCGCCGCGTTCGCGCGCCACACGAAGCTGCTGGGCGCACTCGGCGATCTTTCGCTGCAAGTCATCTCCCAAATTCGGCATCGGTGCGTCGGGCGAAATGAGTATATCCTCCGAGCGCGTGAGGCTTTCGCGATTTTCGAGCGGCCACACTTTAAGCCGGCTGAGATCGAGCTGGCGGGAATTCATCGTCCCAGTAGTTCGTTAAGCAGGCCCGCCGCTGCGTGAAAGTTAGCGATGGCCGCCTGTGCTCCGGCCGCGGAAAGCTGGCATCTCTTGCGCTCATCGAGCCGCCCGGAATCGTGCTCCTCTTCATCACTGCATACGGCGATGGCCACGCCGCCGAGTTCCGTGGCATCGCGGATTTCCGTGGGTCCATCGCCAAAGGCCAGCAATTGCTCGCCGGAAAGACCCTCTTCGCACAGGAGCCGCTCAAAGACGGCGCGCTTGGAGAATTTCTGCGGATCGCCCGTTCCGCCAAAGATGCGCCCTCGGAAAAGACCGGCTACATCAAGTAACCCAGCTTCCGCGATCACGCGCTCCTGGATGGTGGAGCTCAGGATCACCGGGGTCAGATTCGCCGCGTGCACGCAGGCGAGAAATTCGCGTGCCCCGGGAATCAAGTAATCCTCCGGAGCCGCCGCGCCGGAGCGAATGCGCTCGCTGCGCCGCTCGATCGCCGCATCCAGCCGGTGCTGAAATTCCGCGCGCAGCGCTTCCGGATCGAGGATGGCTCCGCCGCGCTCCCGCGCCATCACCGCGACGCGTTCGCATTGCCGGATGGAAGGCTGCCCATTCAGCGCGAGGATTTCATCCAGCAAAAGCTGCTCGAGCGCTTCCGCTGATTCTCCTTCCCGGCGCGGCACATGCTCGCGCACGACGTCGCACATCATTCCCGGCCAGCCGTGCCTCAGCCACGAGAGCGTGCCGTCGAAATCAAAGACAACAAGCTTCAGGTTCGGCTGAGGCCGCAGCCGGCTCCGGTTCTCCGTGGGATTGAGGGGATTAAAATGCGAGTGAGCGGCCGAGGTCAAACGGTCGAGTTCCTTACATTCACCCACACGTGCACGTGCGGTTTGCCGCGGAAATACCAGACCATCGTGGGGCCTTCCACCTGCCACACATCCCACACGCCGTCGTTGCCGATGTCCTGGTTTTTATAGAAAGAGAGATGCAAGTGATCGAAGCCCTTGCCGTCCGGTCCATCGATGAGCTTGAGCGCTTCGTCCACGTCATCCTTGCGGAAAGGCGCGAGCACGTCGGCCATCACCTTGCGTACTTCGTCGCGCTGATCGGACGACAGATCCGTCATGGCGATGCCGGCGAGGCCTTCATCTTTGCCGCTCAGTTTCACCGTATCAGTGGCTTTTTCCCCGCGGCTTTCCCCAGTGAGAAGCGCGGCTTCCCGCTGCTTGCTATCTAGCATTTGGAAAACGTGATTCGCCCGCAGCGCCTGGTACCAGTAGATATTGCCGGGATGATCCGGCTTTTCGTTAAAGCCCTCAGCGGCGTGCCCGTAGAAAATCGGGCCACCAAAGGCCGCGCCTTCCACGGAATCGCCGTCGCAACGGCGCGTGACATGGCGTCCCGTGAAGACAAATTCAAATTTGCCGGTGCCCGGCTCGCCAAAGAGCGCCACGGCGCCGGCGCCAAATCCGCCATCGTCTTCGTTATCATGCTCCACCTGTTGCATCACCTTTTCCGCGTACTCCGGCGAATGCAGCCCGACGAAGATTTCGCGCACCATCTGCTGCTGATCTTTGTTGAGAAAATTCGCGATCGATTTCGGAACGATGTGCCAGTTGTTATCTACCTTGGAGCGCAGCGGATGATCAAAGGCGAAACAAATGGCGGCGCGCTGTTCTTCGGAAAGCGATTTGTATAAAGTCGCAGCCAGAGTTTCCGATTTCGATTGCATGGTGGGCGCGGCGAATCCGGAGCGCGGCAAAATAATTCCTCCGGCGGAGACAGCGGCGATACCGCCGAGCGTGGTCTGCAAAAAGCGGCGACGCGAGATGTGGCTCTCGCAGTCCTGGCAGGGAGATTCGGGAAGAGACATACGTAAGGGAACGCTAGGCCCTTCGATGCAGCGCGGCAATCATGCTTTTAGGTGACTGGGCGTGGAGTTGGGGCTGCGATGTAAGGTGAAGAATACGAGGAGCTTAGCGAAACTGCTCGCTCTTCGCGTGTGGCGGGACTGCGCCATTTGCGAGTTGTCTTTTCGATGCCGATTCCTCCATCATGCGCCCATGAGTTCTGCGCAAACCAAATGGGCGCTGGAAGCGGATTTCCTCCAGGCGTGTAACTGTGACTACGGGTGTCCTTGCGAATTCTCCGCGCCGCCGACGCGCGGGTCGTGCCAGGGCACGGGCGCGTGGCGCGTCATCAAGGGGCATTTTGGTGATGTTACTTTAGACGGATTAGCCATCGCCTTCGCGGCGAATTGGCCGAAAGCCATCCACGAGGGCAATGGCACGATGGTGCTTTTTGTCGATGAACGGGCCGATGCGCGGCAGCGCGAAGCGATCCTCACCATCTGCTCGGGACAGGCGGGTGGCCTGCCCTTTGAGATTCTTGCCACGACCATGAGTAAAGTGCTCGATCCGGTTTTTACACGGATCGATTTTCACTTGAATGGACGGGAGAGTTCCGCGCGCGTCGGCGATGCGCTGAAGATCACGCTGGAGCCGATTAAAAATCCGGTGACTCATGAACCGGAGTCGGTGCGGGTGGAGCATGCCACGGGTTTTATTTTCAAAAGTGCCGAGGCCGTCTCGGGAAAGGAATGCCGCGTGGATGTTCCCGGGCTGAGTTTTTCCTGGCCGGATAAAGCGGCATTTGTCACGCGTGTCCAGTATAGCAATTAAAGGAACGCCCTCCGCAGCGCGCAAAGCGGACCGGCTCGAAAGCCTCTTCCGGCACGATCGCGGGATCATTGTCGCCGCGCTCTGCGGCATCACCGGCGCCGCCTGGTGGCATATGCTGGGTGAAGCACGCGGTATGCAGGCGACAGGGCTCTGTCAATGCCTGGGAATGGCCATGTCCGGACCGGATGTCAAACCGTGGACCCTTTCCACGCTGCCGCCGCTGGCGCTCATGTGGGCGGAGATGATGGTGGCCATGATGGTGCCCTCCGCAGCGCCGATGATCCTGACTTTCGCGCGGGTCAATCACGCCCGTCGCGAGCAGGGCCGGCCCTTTGTGCCGGTAAGTTTGTTTTTGATCGGTTACTTGCTCGTGTGGAGCGGCTTCGGCGCCGCCGCCGCGCTGGCGCAATGGGGCATGCATGGAGCGGCGCTGCTTTCTCCGGGCATGAAAAGTAACAGCCCGTTGCTCGGCGGGGCGCTGCTTTTAGGCGCTGGGATCTTTCAGTGGACACCGTGGAAACGCGGCTGCCTGCAGCATTGCCGTTCGCCGCTCAGTTTTTTGCTGAGTGCGTGGCGGGAAGGACGTGCCGGGGCGATCACGATGGGCCTGGAGCACGGAGCGTACTGTGCGGGCTGCTGCTGGCTGCTGATGCTGTTACTTTTCGTCGTAGGGGTGATGAATATGCTCTGGGTGGCCGTGCTCTCGCTGGCCGTGCTGTTGGAAAAAGTTTTGCCGCAAGGAGGCAAGGTCGCGGCGATCTTTGGAGCGTTGCTGTGCTGCTGGGGCATCTGGATGATGGCGGGAGCGCGCTGGGTGATTTGAAGAATGATGCCGATAGGGTATCTATGAAACGTGACGGAGTCTGAACGTAAAGCCGAGCCCCGCGACCGCGCCGATTGGTCGGCGAGTTCAAGACAGATTTTGGAATCGGGGAAAGCCCGGAGGAACGCGGTGAGAACGCCTCGTGCCGAGCAAAAACGGCAAATCAAGAACGTTTATCGAGCGATCTTTGCTTTGCTGTTTTTGTATCTTTTGGTGACAGGGATGACGCTCCATCCCGAATTGCCGGATCGTCAACCAGGAGTTGGATTTGGTTTCAAATATCTGGAACCAAAGTTGAAAGAATTTCGCAGGAAAACGGGCCGCCTCCCGACGACACAGGAAGGCGTTGATATCTTGGTGGAAACGGATGGCGTCGGCATCGCACCCGTAGCGCTCTTCTTGCCACGGGATCCTTGGAACCAGCTCTATATCTATAAGCAACTAGCCCCCAACAAGTTTATCCTCATTTCGAAAGGTCCGGACCAAATCGAGGGAACGAAGGATGATCTCTCTGATTGTGTGATTCTCCAAGACTCGCCGAATGGGGAGACCGACACACAGTGAAACTGAAGCCGAATCCCGCACCTGTGACATGGCACAGGAATTTTCCGTTGAGTTGATCCGGCTTAATTTCTGATCATTGCTGTGCGGACCTTTCCGCGCACCAGCATCCAATTCCCCCAATGAACACTACCGCACTTCGCTGTCGTCTTGCGTTCGCATCTTTATTTGCTTCCGCCACGGCGCTTTTCCCGAACGGAAACGCGCACGCTGTGACACAAGCAACGTTATACGTGTCGCCCACGGGCAGCGGCACGGCTTTTTCGCAGACCCAGCCGGGCAGCCTCACCGGCGCGCGCAATCAAATCCGCACGATCAATTCGGCGATGACTGGCGACATCATCATCTATCTCTACGGCGGCACCTACGCGCTGGGGAGCAGCTTTCAATTGCAGGAATCCTCGAGTACACACGACTCCGGTACGAACGGGCACAACGTTATCTATCAAGCTTATCCCGGCCAGACGCCGATCCTCAGTGGAGGGATCACGGTCACGGGTTGGTCGCTTTTCGATTCTACGAAAAACATTTGGCAAGCCTCGGTGGGTACGAGCGTAAATTCACGCCAGCTCTATGTGAATGGTGTGCGGGCGATCCG
>FTBG01000475.1_pt1 | contig 10881 bp, 9 predicted proteins | sample 1639311 | NCBI WGS metagenome assembly FTBG01 (sample SAMEA3914864, study PRJEB12502) | metagenome | biome: forest; material: soil | place: USA | collected 2012-03-12 | depth 0.3 m | reverse complement strand
ACTGTTACTCGCTCAATCAAGTGGATCCCAGCCATCCCCGTTTTGAATTTGCCCCGGCCCGGCAGATGCCTGATGCCGTGAGCGGCGAGACCCAAATCGTGCCGGTGGTCCCGAATGTGGCCATCCTGAACGGCAATGGGTTTGCCACCAAAGGATTTGGTCGCTTCGCCACCGTGACGGAAGCGATGTTTGTTTTCTATCGCTCGCCGGCAACGCCTGCGGGGAATGGGCAGCCGGCCCACGACAACATGCGCATCGTCCTGGCGCTGGAGCCTTACACCCCGAATGCGGGCTCCTGGACTTGGAGTCCTCTGACGCGCTATGTCGTGAAAGGATTGGAAACGATGCGCATCTCCCTCCCGGGAGCCCCCAGTAAAATCGGACCGCTCTTCACGCCGCAGGGCACGAATTTCGTGACCTCCCGTTGCGGTTACGCCAGCGGCAGCGCCCACAATACGGCGCATACCGGCACTTTTGCCAATTTCCGCAAGTGGAAGGGTGCCGCCCGGGACACCACCAAGACCATCCCCACGACTCTTGAGGTGCAGAATTCAATCAACACCGGAACCCCGCTGAACGAAGAGGACTACTATCCCTTTGTGAGCACGGAGATCCCTCTCGATCCAACCTTTGCCGGAAAGACCTTTAGCTACGACACCTTCAATATCACCATTGAGATCCACTCCGGCTATGCGGATCATAAAGGGCCAGACACATTGGTGCAGACCATCTATATGGAGGTGCCCGGCACCACCCTGAACTTCCCAACGGCTTCGAGCACGCCGGACTTCTATCAGCGGATGAGTCCTGAACCGGGCAACAGCGGCACTTTCAACCCGGTGCTTGCGGGTGACATTGTTCGCAGTATTGAAGCGAATCCGGGAGGGGTTCCGAAGGGCGATCTTCGCATGCTGGTCTCGAACAGGATTGTGCCGAAGAGCTTCTATGCGCCGGCGCCCAACTACTCCACCGTGAGCACCCTGCAAACGCATAGTTTCCGGAACGGTGACGGTGGTGCGCTCACCGGCGGAAGTGCCATCTCCACGCTAGTGACGGGCCTGGCCTCCGATAACTTCATTGCGGCACGCGGCATGAATGGCGCCCTGATGAACGGCGGGCAACCGGGCGACTGGGATACGGGAGCGATTGGTTTCAAAGATGGGGCCTACATCAACAAGCCGGACGATCACTATGGAACCACTCAGAGTGGTGACACCTATGATGCGCTCACCACCACGCCGAATCGCCAGGTGTGTTCGGCGGTGATGTTTGGCTCACTGCCGGTGGGTGAGCCGTGGCGCACGCTGTGTTTCACCCCGGAGCCGGCGGCTGGCGCATCGCATCCGAATTTTATCAAACCGTATATTGCGAATAATGGTGCTCGCGTGCGCGACCATCTGTTCCTCGACTTCTTCACCATGCCGGTGGTTGAGCCGTTTGCCATCAGCGAGCCAATGTCCTCCATGGGCAAAGTGAATCTGAACTATCAGATTGCTCCCTTCTCCTACATCACGCGCAGCACTGCGTTGCAGGGCGTGTTGAAAACGACGCGAATCTTTGCGGCGTCTGCGCATGGCAACGGATCGCGGCTGCAGATCGATCCGGTGGAAACGCTGAAGGAATTTCAGCAACGCTTCGACGATCCCAAGAAGGGCATGTTCCGCAGCGCTTCGGAAATCTGTGACATGCACTTGGTCCCGAAGGGCACCACGCTGAATAACGTCAAGACGTGGTGGACCAGCTTCAGGGCGACGGGCGATAATGGCCGTGAGGCGCCTTACGGCCAGATTTATGCCCGCACGACGGCGCGGTCGAATACCTTCACCGTGCACATGCGGGTGCAGACCCTGCGCAAGCGCCCGTCGGCGGATGGTTCGAATGACTGGGAAAACTGGCGCGAGGGTGTGGACAATATCACGGGTGAGTACCGCGGCGCGGCTACCATCGAACGCTATGTAGACGTAGGCTCCGGCGTTTTCCCGGACTTTGCGATCGATCCTACGGCCTCGCTGGACAAGTATTATAAGTTCCGCATCGTGCAGACCAAGCGCTTCAATCCATGAGTTCCATTCGCTTCCAACGGCGTGCCGGCGCATTCTCACTCATCGAATTGCTGATCGTCATTTCGATCATCGCGATCATCGCGGGCTTCTCGATTCCGGCGGTGACCTCGGTGCTCAAGGGGTCGGCGCTGACCCAAGCCGGGACGGCGCTGGAGGACCAGATGAGCATGGCCCGGCAACATGCCCTGGGAAACAACCGGTTGGTCCAGGTGCGCTTCTACCGCTACGCCGATCCGGAGATGCCGGGAGAAAAGGTGGATGATCCCAGCACGGGCCAGTTCCGTGCGATCCAATATTTTGAGCGCAGCCCGGGCGGCATCTGGTCGCCCGTGGGAAAGGTCGTGCGCCTGCCGGATAGCATGATGATGAACCCGACCGAGCGGTTCTCCACCATTCTTGGCGAAGACAATGCCACGCGCCTGGTTCTGGCCAACAAGGTTCAGGCTGACCCGAATAACCATGTGGAATTGCCGCGGGGGGTGAAGTTCAACTACGACTACATCTATATCCACTTCACGCCGAGCGGAGGCACGGATTTGAAGGTTCTGGGCAATCCGGGGCGCAGTTCTTCGGGCGGGCTCTGGTACATCACCATGCACTCGATTGTGGATCTGACCAGCGCCACGCCGTCTTCGAATCCGCCGAACTATTTCTGCTGGATGGTGGATCCGGTGACGGGGGTTGGCCGGGTGTATAAGCCCGGGGTGAAATAGAGCAGGAAACTCCGCAGGGACGTCGGAGATCGCGCGGTTGTTTGCGCAGATCGTGGGGGGCGGCGCGCACTTCCCGCTTCTCAATACTCCCATTCTCGGGTCTCTCTCCGGGGATGGACATCGATGTTTTTACCGGCGGGCTTTTTGACACGAACTGCTTTTTTCTTCGCGCGCCCGGGATTCTGATCGATGCGCCACAGGAGACGGCGGACTGGCTTTCGGCCAAGGGGTATCGTGTGCGGACGCTGCTGCTCACGCATGGCCATATCGACCACACTTGGGATGCCGCGCGCATCCAGCGCGAACATGGCTGCCAGGTGGGGTGCCACGCCGAGTGTGTGCCGATGATTGAGGATCCGGATTTCTTTCTCCGCTTGGGCTTCAATTGGCAGATTGAGACGCTCCATCCGGACCGTATTCTCGCCGAGACGCCGTCGGCGAACGTGGAGGGGATTGATTTTCAGATGCTGGATCTGCCCGGCCATTGCCCTGGAAGCCTCGGCTTTCTGTGGCTGGCGGAGAAAGCGCTCTTTGGCGGTGATGTGCTCATGGCCGGAGGCTGTGGTCGCACCGACCTGCCGGGCGGCAGTACGGCGTTGCTCATGGAAAGTGTCCGCACCAAGCTTTGGACGCTCAGCGACGAGATCCGTGTTCTACCCGGTCACGGCCCCGCCACGACCATCGGCCACGAGCGCCGCACCAATCCTTATGTCGGGGAGGCCGCCCTGCGGAATCTTCCCTAGCTCAGCAGCCAGTTGCACGCCGCGACGCTGACGATCAGCGCCGTGATATCCGCGGCCAATCCCGCAATGATGGCGTGCCGCGCTTTGCGGACGCCCACGCTCCCGAAATACACTGCAATCACGTAGAACGTGGTCTCCGTGCTCCCGTAAATCGTCGCCGCCATTTTGCCGATGAGCGAATGCCCGCCGTGCGTGGACACCAGTTCCATCATGATGCCCTGCGAGGCGCCGCCGCTGAGCGGGCGCATCAACGCCAATGGCAAAATCTCCGGTGGAAAATAGAACATCGCCATCGCCGGGCGCAGCGCCTCCGTGACCATTCCCAATGCGCCCGATTCGCGCAGCAGCCGAATGGCCACCAGCATCGCCACGAGATAGGGGATGACCCGCTGCGCCGTCCCGAAGGCCTCCTTCGCTCCTTCGCAGAACTGCTCGTACACCTTCACTCCCCGCAGTCCCGCATACAGGGGAAAGAATGAAAGCATGAAGGGGATCGCCAGCAGCGAAACGGCTCGAATCGTTCGGACCAGGATGCCGCCCGCCGTATCCTGCGGCGATTCCGGCCAGGGAATCGCAAACGCCCATCCGCCGTCATGCCCGCGGAGATGATGCAGTAAGTTGTTCGCCGTATGCGGCCACACCAGCAGGCCAAACATTCCTAGAAAAGAGAGCAAAAACAAAACCAGCACCACTTGGCCTCGCACCGTCAGAGGATCGGGCCGCACCGTTTCCGCCGCCACTTCCTCCGGTTTAATCTCTGATGTGGCCTCCGCCGCTTCTGGATCCGGCCCCGGCGCAAACATCCGCCAGGTGGCCAGCCATTTTGCCAGAAAGAGCCCGACAGCCAGCGCGCAAGCGGTGGCGATGAGGGCCGGCGCTACGATGGAGGTCGGATCGGGGTTGGGGATCTTCCGTTTCATCGCGTCCAGCGCCAGCACGGTAATGGCGGTGGTCGGCAGCCATTGGATGCTGGCGGTGCACATTACCAAAAAAGTGACCATGGCATTGCTCGCGACTCCTGGGCGCCCGTTGAGCCGGTTGAGGTGGGCCATCGCCCGCAGTCCGAGGGGCGTGGCGGCGTTGCCCAGCCCCAGCATGTTGGCCGCCACTGAAAGCACCATCGCCCCCATGGCGGGATGTTCCGGGGGCACCTCCGGAAACAGCCGGCACAGGACGGGCCGCAGCATGCGCGCGAGGGCCTGGACCAGGCCGGCGCGCTCGGCGAGCCGCATCATGCCCAGCCATACCGCCCACGCGCCGATAAAGGGCAGGGCGATGTTCATTACCGCGTCCTTGGCCTGTTCCAGGGCGCCCGTGGTCATTGGCTCCAGACGTCCTCCGAAGCCGCCCACGAGCGTGGCGACGAGGATCATGCCGAGCCAAATCCAATTGAGCATGGCGCTGGATAGGGGAGGGAATTCACGATGAGAAGCGCCAAGTAATCTCCAGCCCCCTTGCTTTTCCCATCTCCCCCGATCCCAGGAGGATGCGGGAGGCGGAGGTGGATTATCCGCAATGAGTTCCAAACATAACGCCGCTTTTCGGATGAATTTATTTGCAACCCCTGTTAGCCACCCAGGTTTTAGTCCACACATGAAGCGCTCCCTGCTCCTCTGCACCATCGCGGCCCTGTCCGCCCTCGCCACCCCTGTCCTCCACGCCCAGGTCGGCGATGCTCCACCAGTCGACGTGAGTCAATTGCTCCAGGAACTGAAAAAGATCCGCGAGCAAAATGATGCCGGCGTGAAGGCGCGGAAGAATCAAGCCCTCCAGCAGATCATGGCCGCGGCGAGTTCCCCGGAGAAGGCGATCGCTTTTTGGAAAGAAGCGGTGAAGAACGCCCAATTTGAAGGCGCGGAGAAAGAAGGCCAGAAGCTGGCGGATTGGCGCGAGGGCGATGGCGAGGCCCTGGCCGACAAGCTCTGCATGGGCGCGGTGCAATTGCATTTGCGCTGGCTGGCCATCACGCTCCAGCGAGCCAATGGCGCGGAGATGCGCGTGCTGCTGCCCCAGGTCATCGAATTTACCAGGGCGCTGCAAGTGGATGATGCCGCTTCCGACCATTTTGCAGAACAGCTCGACAAAGCCAAGGAGCGCACCGAATCCGGCAAACATGGCATGAAACAGAAGGGCGTGGCCGAGGATGCCATCGTGAAGCGCGTGCACGACCAGATCATCCGCATGCCTGTGGGGGGCAGCCCGGTCGCGCGCTGGCTGCAGTTGACGGATCTGCTGGGGGACGCGGGCAAAAAGCAAAAGGGCGGCGGCAATAGTGGCTGGGAGCCGGTGCCGGGAAACTTTGATGGCATCTACAATGCGATCATCCTTCCGGAATTTCGCGCCACGAAAGACCAACGCCTGCTCGACTACTGGGAGGTGTTCATCAAGCGCGAGAGTGACAAAGCCGCCGATCACAAGCTCGACGTGGATCAGCGCGACTGGTCGCAGGTGAAACTTCCCTCGCTGCGCTGGAGCCGCGCGCAGGATGTGCTCTTGCTCGGATACCGAAATCGCGCCATCATCGAGATGTTCAACTTGGTGAAGTCGTTTCCGCAACATCCTGAAGTTCCAAACTGGATCGGCCAGCTCGAGGGAGTACTGGTGCCGGGAACGGCGCCGTACGGCTCGGCTGCGAATACCGCTCCGAGTGCGCCGGCCGTGACGGGCTCCGTCCCGGCGCCTGTGGCAGTGCCTCCGGCAACAGGAGCGGTGCCCACCGCGACGATTATTCCGACGCCGGCGACGCCGCCAGCCGTCCGCAGATGATGGCAGGCTGGCCCCTCGATATGGATCGCCCTCGGATGGCGGGTGGCGACGTGATTACCGAGGAGGAAACCAGCACCGAGCAATCACTCGACACTCCGTGGAATGTCGTGGTCCACAACGACCCGATCAATTTGATGGAGTACGTCACCAAGGTCTTCATGCGCCTCTTTGGCTTTTCGCGCCCGAAGGCGGAGATTCATATGATGGAGGTGCACAAAAAAGGACGCTCCATCGTGTGGACTGGCGCGCGCGAAAAAGCCGAGCTCTACGTGCAGCAGTTGCACACGTATCTCCTGCTCGCTACGCTGGAGCGATCGGGAAAGTAGCGGGGCCGGAAGCCCCGCTTACTTAAGGAGATCGGCGGGCTTCACGCCTTTCTTGTGCCCGTCAAAACCATACATGCTGGGCTGGTAGTCGCCGACCAGCGTCACGTCCGCCTTGGCCGGGACTTCCAGGCCGGTGAATTGGTAGGCGGCGTTCACGATGAGGCGGCGCAAGCCCTCATTGGTGAGATCCGTCGCCGCGCCCATGGTGGTCGTCAGCGTCTTGTTCACCGTGCCCGTGGCATTCTTATTCTCCCGCGTCCAAACAACGGGCATCGCCGGCGTGTTGACGTCCTGTTCCTCCGGCGGCTTCGTGCCCGATTTCTTCTTTTGATAATGAGCCGGTTCGTCGTCGTGCTTCATGCCCTTGAGCACGATCCCGCGGACGAGAATGGTCGCATCGGCCGGCGGATACGCTTCATAGACGTCGGTCGTGCCGAAGATGTCGCTCACGCCGTTGAGCAGCGGATTCTTTTCCGCGCCGGGTTCGATGACGCCGCGGGTCGCTTCCTTTTTGTGCGAGCCCCAGTGGCTCACCCACTGCTCGCCGAGCACGTTTTTGCCAAATTTATTCAGCCAGTCGTACTGCCCCTTCACGCCGGAGAAGGCGTGGGTGCTGGTGCGCAGGCCGATGAAGGGCTTGCCGGCATTGTAGTAGTCCACGAAAAACTTCGACTGTTCATCCGGCCAGTGGCGGAAACGCATCAGCAGGATGCACAGATCCGCATCCTTGAGCGCGTCGACGCCGGGCTCATTGTCGGGAGTCTTCGGATCGATCTCGCCGTTCTGCTGGTTGATGGAAAAGACCACGGTGCATTTGAAGCCGTGGCGCTCGCTGAGAATTTTGGCGAGTTGGGGCAGGCCTTCCTCGCTGCGATATTCCTCGTCGCCGGCGAGAAAGACGATGTGCTTGCCTTTGCCGGGGCCATTGCCGCCCGCAAATTCGATCGAGTTCTGCGGATCGGCAGCGAGGGCCGTGAGCGTCAGCGAAAAGGTGGCAAGCAGGGTGGATTTCATGGCGTGGGATAAAGCGGCGTGGTGTTGGCGGGTCAAGCGCCGCCCGACGTTTCTCTTTGATCACTTCACACGATCGAACATGAGCGTCGCGGCTTTTCCCTCACCGGCTTCCCATACGACTGAGGCGGCACCGGTTCCGCTGGCGATGCTCGCCTCCAGGCCATCGGCAAAGGGCACGGGCGCTTCGCTGCCGTGGCGGAGCATGAGCTTCCGCTGATTTTCCCAAAGGACGATGGGCGTGTGGCCGGCGAAACCGGCGACGGGCTGGGCGCTGTCCTTGGCCAGCATCTCTTCCGGCGTGCCGGCCGTGCTGGCGAAGACGGTGCTCTCTCGCCGCCAGACTGCCAGCCAGTGCCCATCCGGCCCATAGGCGAAGCCGCCGCCATCCATCGGACAGGCGTTGAATTTCCAGGTGCCGCTGCCGAGTTTCTCCGCGCCGGCGAAAGAGATGCCGCCATCGTGGCTCACGAGGCGGTACAGGTCGCGCGAGCCGCCCAGCCAATTGCGCCACATCACGGAAATCTCGCCGGTCGGCGCGATGGCGAGGCTGGGATGGCAGCACTCGCAGATGTGGCCGTCGGGCGAGCGGTAGATGGATGTCCCGGCGTCCCAGGTGCGCCCGCCATCGTGGGAAAAACGGCCCCAGAGCTCTTTCGTCTTGTTTCGATCGTCCAGCCAAACGGCGCCGACGAGTCCTTTCCCGTCGCCCATGGTCGCATGCAGGCCCTCACGGGCCGCGGCGGGAACGGTATTGAGCGGCGCGGATTCTTTCCAAGTGCGGCCAGTGTCCGTAGAGGTCCAGGCATGCAGGTTTCCGTCGGCATGGGAAATCGCGGTCACTAGCACCACTTCGTTGGTCACCGCGATGCGCGGCCCGCGCCGCTTTCGCAGGGCCAGTTTATCCAGCTCCGCTACTTTCATTGGTGGGGAAAACTTCAGTCCGTCCGGTGAACTCGTGTAGTACACGGTATTGTCTTTCCCAAAAACCACATGCACGCGGCCATTCGGCGAAACCGCAATTTGTGGCTGCACCGCACCGTGCAATTCAGGAGGGATGATCTCGATGGGCGCTGCTTGAGCGCTGGACAGAAAGGCGAGCAGGCCAAGGGCGGCAAGGGCTTTGGTATTCACGGGAAGGTGCGGGCGAATATATGCCGGTGGGCCCGCGCGCACCAACTCCCTAATGCTCCCGATTTTATTTGGGTGGCCTTGATCATTTCGCGCAGCGGACTCCACACCAAGCGTATCGCCCAAAAGAAGGATCCCGAAAATCGGGCAGCCCGCGATGTTCCCTCATGAAACTCGGAATCATGACACGTCATCTCTTGCTCGCCGTTTCCGCGGCGCTCTCGCTCACTTCCTGCGCCGAACCCATTATCCCGCGTCAGCAAGTCTTCCATGTTCCGGATTACACGGCATCGCAGGGCCGCGGCAGTGCAACGATTGCCGGCCGGGTTTTTGTCACCATGCGCGACAACTCGGAGCGGATCGGGGCGCATGAGCAAGTCGAGTTGGTCGCCGTGACGCCCTACACCGAGGAAATCATGGAGGTGGAGTTTACCCAATCGCGGACGCTCTCTCCGTCCGACCCGCGGTTTCAGAAATACATCCGGTCGACGCAGACGGATGATCAAGGGCGCTTTGCCTTTCACGGACTGCCAGCCGGCGAGTATTTCGTGACCAGCAACGTCGAATGGGAGCATTGGTTTTGGAACGACGATCTGACCCAGAAAGTCTACGTGCACGACACCGTGCCAATTCATTCCCGGGTTGCCGTGAAGGGCGGGCAGGCCGTGGCAGTCAGCGACTGGATCTACGGGCGAACGATTGCCAAATAATCCCGGAACTCGGGCTGGGAGTGGCGGATGGGGAGGGATTCGAACCCTCGTGGACTGTTTAGGCCCAACACGCTTTCCAAGCGTGCGCATTCGACCACTCTGCCACCCATCCGGTTGCTTATTGAAAGGGGCGGGGAGAGTGCGCAAATTTTCGCCGGGTGCAAGCGCGGAATGCAAAATGCGCAAAACTCGTGTGGTTACAGGCGCGAGGCGGGGAGGTTGCATGTAAGGCTGGCCATGTCGGCGCGCGTCCGCTTTGCTCGGCGCCACCACGACCATGCCAGTTTACGATCCGTCGCGACTTCTCTCGATCTCCCGCCAGTTCCATTTGTATGGGCAATTGCTCCATGCTGAGCCGTGCAAAGTGGGGCACATCAACGAGACGTATACCGCCACGTATGATCAGGGGGGCATTCCGGTCCGTTATATCCATCAGCGCATCAACCATGAGGTGTTCCGCGACCCGACGGGGCTGATGGAAAATCTGTCGCGGGTGACTCAGCATTTGCGCCGGAAATTCATCGAAAAGAGCCTGCCGGAGGTGACGCGCCGCACGATCACGGTGGTGCCGGCGCTCGATGGAAAGAGTTACTTCCGCTCGCGGGAGGGGGAGTACTGGCGGACGTTTGTTTTCATCGAGCGCGTGCGGACGTTTGAATCCGTGGAGAGCGCCGACCAGGCGTATGAGGCGGGGAAGGCCTTCGGCGAATTCCAGAGCCTGCTCGTGGATTTGCCGGGCTCGCGGCTGCACGACACGATTCCAAATTTTCACAATACGCGGAAGCGGTTTGAGGCGTTCGTCGACGCGATCAAGGAAGACCGGGCGAATCGTGCGGCGTCGGCGCATAAAGAGATCGCGAAGCTGCTGGACCGCGAAAAGCTCTGCGACGTCATTTTGAAAGGCCTCGCGAGCAAGAAACTGCCGGAGCGCACGACGCATAATGATACGAAGTTCAACAACGTGATGCTGGACGCCGATTCCGGTAAGGCGATGTGCGTGGTGGACCTCGATACCGTGATGCCCGGCTGCGTGCTCTACGATTTCGGCGACATGGTGCGCACGACGACCAGCACGACGCTGGAGGACGAACTGGACCTTTCACGCGTGAAGATGCGGATGCCGATGTTTAAGGGGTTGTGCCGCGGATACCTCGAAGCAGCGGGAGGGTTCCTCACCAAGAATGAGCGGGCGCTGATCGCTTTCTCGGGCCAATTGATCACCTTCACGCTCGCACTGCGTTTCCTCACTGATTTCCTCAAGGGCGACACATATTTCCGGGTGCACCGGCCATTCCACAATCTGGACCGCGCGCGCACGCAAATCCGCCTGGTGGAGAGCATCGAGCAGCAGGAAGAGGCGATGCAGAAGTATGCCGACAGCCTCTAGCAGCGCGACACCGGGCTCCGCTTCCGGAGGT
>FTBG01000652.1_pt1 | contig 11090 bp, 7 predicted proteins | sample 1639311 | NCBI WGS metagenome assembly FTBG01 (sample SAMEA3914864, study PRJEB12502) | metagenome | biome: forest; material: soil | place: USA | collected 2012-03-12 | depth 0.3 m | reverse complement strand
GACGCTGCAGAAGAAGCGATGAATGGTAATTTTCATGGAATTGCGAGCGATGGTTGAAAGGATTCCCAATGTGGAGTCAGATTTTCTAAAGGCCTGAGATCCTTTCGCAAATGACATGACGAGAAGATGACGCCTTCGTTTCATCGCATCTCGTGCATCGAGAGGCTGGCGTTCCGGCATCTTTGCGCCAACATGAGCCGGTGAAGAGAATCATTTTGCTCCTGATTTGGACCTTAACCGCCCGCGCGGACGCGGAGGATATGGTGTTCCCCGCGGACGCCGTCGCGGATGTCACCAAAGCGCCGTACAACGCCAAAGGCGACGGCATGGCGGACGATACCGCGGCCATCCAAAAGGCTCTCGATGAAGGCCGGCATATCGTGTACTTGCCGAACGGCACTTACCTAGTCTCGAACGGACTGCGCTGGGGAAAAACGCAAAAGCACACGGTGCTCCAGGGTCAGAGCCGCGACGGGACCATCGTGAAATTAAAAGATGAATGCCCGGGATTTAATCTCCGCGACAAGCCGCTCGCGGTCATTTGGACAGGAAAGGCGCCGCCCATTCAGCGCTTCCGCAATGGCATCCGCAATCTCACCGTCGATACGGGACACGGAAATGCCGGCGCCATTGGCATTCAATTTACAGCAAACCAGCAAGGCGCGGTGGATTCCGTGCTGATTCGATGCGGAGAAACGGGGCCGATCGGTTTGGATCTGGGATATTCCGCAGCACAAGGACCGTGCCTGATTTCGCACGTGGAAATCGTCGGCTTCGATCAGGGAATCGCCACCGCGGGCGCGCTCGGCACTGTTACTTTTGAAGATATCCATCTTGAGGATCAAGTGAGCTGCGGGATCCACAATGACGGGCAGTGCATTTTCATTCATGGCCTGCAAAGCAGCAGCGAAGCAACCGTGCTGCGCAACGGGGGCAAGGACGCCCTTGCGGTGCTCGAAGACGCGGCCGTGGTGGGCAAAGGAAAAGCGCACGACACCGATGCCGTGATCAACGGAGAAAAGGGCGCAATGTACGTGCGCAACTTCAAAGCGGACAGCTTCCGTACAGCGATCAAAAATGATGGAGGCCACCAGCAGAGTCCTGAAGGCTTGCAGATTGCGGAATGGTCTTCACATCCCCCGCTCTCCTTATTTCCCTCCGCCCCGCATGGGCTCGATCTCCCGGTGAAAGATGCGCCAGATGTGCCGTGGGATGATCCCTTGGACTGGGCAAGCGTCGCGCAATTTTCGCCGAAGAAAAATGATTACACCTCGGCCAAAGGCGGCAGGCCGCTAAAAACAGAAGACTGGACAGAAGCAATCCAATCTGCAATCGACTCCGGCAAATCGACCGTTTATTTTCCGAAGGAAAATGTGCAAATATTGGGCACGATCCACGTTCGCGGGAAGGTGCGGCGCATCATTGGCTGCGAGCAACCGTGGGGACGCCACAATCAAGGAACATGGATCATTGAAGATGGCGATGGTCCGGTGGTGCTGGAGCGATTTGATTGGACGGGTGCCAATATCGTGGTCCAGCAGACGGGAAAACGCCCGCTGATCGCGCGAAACATCACCGGCGGCGAATGGCAGATTGGCAACGATGCTGGCGACACGTTTTTGAGCGACGTGAGCGCGAGTAAAATCCACATCAGCGCGGGGGCCAACGTCTGGGCCGAGCAACTCCACTTCGACAACAAGCTCGACACCAAGATCGTCAACGACGGCGGCGTGCTTTGGATTCTCGGCCTCAAAGCTGAAAACGACACGACGCTGATCGAAAGCGTCAATGGCGCGAAGACCCAACTCGACGGAGCGCTCGTGCAGGCGGGCGGCGCGAAATCCAAGCCGCCCTGTTTTGTGGTTCGTGACTCGGGCTTTAGCGCCACGGTGGCCGAAGCGGCCTCGCATCGCACGCCCTTCATGGAGTTCGTCGCGGAGACACGCGGCAGCGAAACAAAAATCCTCAAAAATGGCGAAACTCCGCAGCGAACCGGCAATTCAACCCTGATGACGCTCTTTACCAGCCTCCCTGGAGGTGACAAGTAAGCACGTCTTTGGCCTTTTCGTCATCATGCGCTGTGGGCCAGGTCTGTAACCCGGCTGACAGGAAAGCTGGACCACGCAGCTCACAGAGATGCGCCACGGGAGGGCAGCGTGCGATCGATCTTCACTTTCGAGAGGAGATTTTGCATTTCTCTGCGTTTCCCTTCGTGACGAAGTTCGTGGAGAGCGCTAAGACAAAATCCCATCCCTTATGAAATACATCTTCGTTACCGGTGGCGTGGTTTCCTCGCTGGGCAAAGGCTTGGCGGCCGCGTCATTGGGCACCCTGCTGGAACAGCGCGGGCTGCACATCGTCATGCAGAAATTCGATCCGTATCTGAATGTCGATCCGGGCACGATGAACCCTTTCCAGCACGGCGAAGTGTATGTTCTGGATGACGGAGCGGAGACCGATCTGGATCTCGGCCACTACGAGCGTTTTACAAATAGCGTGCTCACTCGGTCAAACTCGACCACGAGCGGACAGGTCTATGAAACGGTTCTCGCACGCGAACGCCGCGGTGATTACCTCGGCAAGACGGTCCAGGTGATCCCGCACGTGACCGATGAAATCAAAGCGCGTCTGCGTCAGCTGGCTCGGGAACAGCCCTGTGATGTGCTCATAACTGAAATCGGCGGCACCACTGGAGACATCGAAGGACTTCCATTCCTGGAAGCCATCCGCCAATTCGTGCTCGAAGTTGGCCCGGCCAATGTCGTGATCATGCACGTGACGCTGGTGCCTTTCATCAAGGCCGCAGGTGAGTTGAAAACGAAGCCGTCGCAGCAATCGATTGCCAAGCTGCGCGAGATCGGTCTGCATCCTCAGGTGCTCATCTGCCGCACGGAACATCCGCTTGATGAAAGCGTGCGCCAAAAGCTGTCCGTGTTTTGCAATGTGCCGCTCGATGCCGTGGTTGAGGCCCGCGACGTGGAGCACACCATCTACGAAATGCCTCTGCTTTTGCAGCACGAGCGCCTCGACGACACCGTGTGCCGCCAGCTCGGCCTCACCGTGCCTCCGGCGGATATGACGAACTGGCGCAAATTCGTCGATCGCGTCGTAAAGCCCAAGAAGCGAGTGAAAATCGCCGTCGTCGGCAAATACATCGAGCTTCAGGACGCCTACAAATCGATCTACGAATCGCTCACCCACGCCGCAGCGGCGGCGGATTGCGGAATCGATCTCGTGCGTGTGGACGCCGAGGAAGTGGAAGGCGCCGACCCTGCTGGATTCCTGCGCGATGTCGCGGGCATTCTCATTCCCGGCGGTTTCGGAGATCGCGGCGTGGAAGGGAAAATCCGTGCCACGCAATACGCCCGCGAAAATGAAGTGCCTTTTCTCGGGCTGTGCCTCGGCATGCAAGTGGCCACGATTGAATTTGCCCGGAACGTCTGCGGTTTGGAGGGCGCGAATTCCACGGAATTTGAGCTCGATGCCAAAAATCCAGTCATTTGCCTGCTCGAGACCCAGAAAAGCGTCACGGAAAAAGGCGCTTCCATGCGCCTGGGAACTTGGCCCACGCAGATCAAGGACGGCACGCGGGCATTCCAGGTTTACGGCAAATCTGAAATCCGGGAGCGCCATCGGCATCGGTATGAGTTCAACATGAAATACCGGGAGGAAATGGAGTTGAAAGGCTTCATCATTTCCGGAACTTCACCCGATGGAGTGCTAGTCGAGCTCATCGAACTGCGTGATCACCCGTGGTTTCTGGCCTGCCAGTATCATCCTGAATTCCGCTCCAAGCCCAACAAGCCGCACCCGCTCTTTCGCGGTTTTGTCAATGCGTGCCTGGCGCACGGAAACTGAGCTACATGCTCAAGCGCCCAAACATTAGCGCCGGCCTGTTACTTTTCCGACGAAACGGAAGTCAGCTCGAGCTGTTTCTGGCGCATCCGGGAGGTCCATTTTGGGCCAGCCGCGATTTCGGGGCGTGGACCATTCCGAAAGGGGTGATCGATCCCGGAGAAGATCCCCTGGAGGCGGCGCAACGGGAATTCAGAGAAGAAACGGGCATTGTGTCTGCCGGGCCTTATCTCCCGCTGGGGAGCATCCGGCAGCGTGCCGGCAAGACGGTGCATGGCTGGGCATGGGAAGGCGACGCCGATCCCACGGTGATTCAAAGTAACACCATGCGCTGTGAATGGCCACCGAACTCCGGTGAATTCGTCGTCGTCCCGGAAATCGACAAATGCGCGTGGTTTCCTCCCCATTCGGCCCGCCGTAAGATCAACGTGGCGCAAGTTGCGTTTATTGACCGGCTGGAAGAGATTTTGCGACCCATCTGACTAGTCTTGCGGTACTGCGTCCGAATATCGCAGCCCACAGGTTTAGCTAACTTTGGGCACCTAGCCTTCTCTTATCCCCGCGTCGTCTCCAGGCCCTTCATTGTTCCGGTCGAGCTCGCAAATTTGTCGGCCACGATGCCCATGCGTTGCATCATCGTTACAAAGAGATTCGGCAATGGATAGTTATCTGTTGCGTCGAAGGCAAGGTGCTGGCCATGCCGATAGCCGCCTCCTGCTAAAATCACCGGCAGATTTGTCGTGGTATGCGCATTCGCGTTGCCGAGGCTGGAACCCAGGAACACCTGTGTCTGGTCGAGCAGCGAACCCGTCCCATCATGGCTCACTTTCAGGCCCGTGAGAAAATCGAAGAACGCGGCGAGCGTCGCACGATCGATGAGCTCCAGTTGCCGCATCATGTCAGGATTGCGCCCGTGATGCGTGAGCCCGTGATACCCCATTTCCACTCCCGGGATTTTCGGCACGATGCCGTAATTCGCACAACCCAGGGCAATCACGCGCGAGGAATCGGTTTCCAAGGCCAGGCGGATGACATCGAAGTGCGATCGCAAGGTGCCCACGAGATCTGCGTCGTTCAGCGGGCCGGGTTGCTTGGCTGTGACTTTCGGCTTCGGCGTTTGACTCCACAATTGCGCCTTGGCCAAACGCTGCTCTGTCTCCCGCACTGCGGTAAAATATTGATCAAGCTTCGAGCGATCGGCGGCGGAAACGCTGCCCTGCATCGCCCGCGCGTCGTCGAGGACGGTGTCCATGATCGAGCGTCCGTCTTCGAGCTCCCGCTTTTGCTCGGCAATCTCTTTGTCCGTACCGGCCAAGAAGAGGCGGGCAAAGGTGCGAGCCGGGGAGTGTTCCGAAGGAACGGACACGCCATTCGCCGACCAGGAAAGCGATTCCCCTACGCTGAGCGAGGCAAACCGCGTCTCATCGCCGACCTTTTGGGCGATGAATTGATCCAGGGAAATGGAATTCCGAAAAGTCCGCGCCCCCGGCGATGGCGCGCAGGTAAGAAACGATTTTTCTGCAGAATGCCCGCCATCCACACCGGGGTGGCTGGTTCCGGAGAAAAGCGTGAAATCGTTCCGCAAGGCTTCCGCTGGCTTGAGGTACTCGCTCAGCGCGTAATTCGCGCCAGTCTCCGTCGGGAAAAAATTTTCGGGAATAAAACCAAGCGGCACATTGATCGCCACGATGCGCCGCGGGGACGTGGTCGTCGTCGTCGCTCGAGCCCGAGTCGGCAGCATGGCTTCGAGTAGTGGCAGAGCCAGGCAAACGCCGGCGCCACGGAGAAAGGTTCGGCGAGAAAGTTGTTTCATCGAAGTGGTTAGGTAAGAAAGTGTGAAACGAAAAATGAAGAAATCAAAAAGCTTTCAGCTAGCGTGTCGCAAAAATGTCGCTCTCGGCGATGCTATGGATCAACGATCTCACTCCGTTGCCTTCCTTCGCGGTTTGCTTGACCAACGCGTCGATGGCATCCCGATCTGAAAAGCCCAATTCCCGACCCAGGGCGTAGGTGAAAAGCTTCTCCGTGAGGCAACGGGCAAAGGCGTTGCTGTGTGCCAGCAGCAGCTTTTTAAATTCCCGCACATCGGCAAATTCCTCTCCGGATGCTAGCTTTCCGCTGGCATCCACAGGCTTTCCGGGTTCAACGCGGCCCCACCCATTTTTCGCGTCAGTTACTACCCAGCGAAGATATTTTTCCCGGCGCTCGCCGATGGGATCGAAGCTTTCCAGGGCGAATCCTGGAGGATCAATCTTCGAGTGGCAGACCGCGCAGCTCTCGGAGCGCCGATGTTTGTCGAGTTGCTCACGGATCGTCGTCGCTCCCCGGGTATCCGGTTCGATATTGCCCGCATTTGGTGGAGGTGGCGGTGTGGGATGGCCGAGGATGTTTTCCAGCACCCACACGCCGCGCAGCACGGGCGACGTCGTCGTGCCATTGGCCGTAACCTTGAGCACGCCAGCCTGGGTGAGCACACCGCCGCGCACGCTGTCCGGCGGGAGTTTCACTTTTCGCATGGCTGCACCGCTCACGCCGGGCACACCGTAGAGCTTCGCCAGCGGTTGATTGAGCATTGCCCAGTCGGAATCGAGAAAATCGGTAATTGGAAGATTTTCGGCGAGGATTTCGCGAAAAAAGCCCTCCCCTTCGCGCACCATGCCGTCCTGGATCAGTTCGTCGAATTTTGGATAGAGCTTCTTGTCAGGCAGCGTGTCGTTGATCCGGCGCAAGCGCAGCCATTGTCCGGTGAAATTCTTCACGAATGCATCCGCGCGCGGATCACTCAGAAGCCGTTCCACCTGGGCGCGGAGCGTTTGTGGGTCGTGCAGGCGGCCTTCACCGCCGAGTTTCAGTAGTTCGGCATCGGGCATCGAGCTCCAGAGAAAATAGGAGAGCCGGCAGGCGAGTTCGCTATCGCTCACCCGAGTCTCTCCGGGCCGCAATTCCTCGCGCAGATAGATGAAATTCGGCGAACAGAGGACTGCCATGAGTCCCGCGCGGAGGCTATCATTGAAATTGCGCCCCGCGTCCAGCTTTGCCCGAACCAGGCTCAAGTAACGCTCGATTTCCGCGTCGTTCACTGGGCGGCGGAAGGCCCGCGGTAGGAAGCGGCGAAGAATCGCCTCCGCATCGGCGGCCGTGCCGCTAGTTAGCTTTACGTCCCCCAGGAGGTTCGAAGTGCTTGCCGGAGGCCATTGGGTGTTGAGCGGGCCGGTGATTTCCACCGGTCCAAATCCGACGCCCTGATGCATTACGCCCGGAGTCGGCTTCACCCAACCTGGCAGGCCCAGCGCGAAAAATTGGATAGAGCCCTTTGCTTCGATATAGGCTTCGACTTCAAAGGCCTTCGGCTCTTCACCCACATCGAAAATGCCCAGGTTGCGTGATCGATCTGGCGCTCCGGGAAAATTGGCCGCGGTGACCATGAAGAATCCGAGATCCGGATTTTCGATCGCCACCGCTTGAAAACGAAAGCGGTAGCGGCCTGCCACTTCCGGGCACTTCACGCGCGTAGAGATATTCGAATAGTCACCGCCCGTCGTGGTGAACCTCACCACTCTCCCATCCACGTACCCAAATTCCCCCGTCTCGATGTAGTGCTTCACCTCGGACGCACAGTCAGTCGTCCAAGTCTGCGTCTTCGGGCGCTCCCCGGTGACGATGGCTGCATCCAGCGCCGTCCGTGCCGCCGTTAAGTAACCCTGCATCTGTTCGGTGGAAATTGCCAATGCGTCGCCATTGTTGTCAAAACCACCGGCCTCCCGGTCTTCAGGTAGAAAATGCTTGAGTTCCACCTCGCTTCCGAGGCTCAGCAGATCGTGGACAGTGTTTTCGTACTCGATCCGATTGAGCCGGCGTTGAACGACCGAGCGCCGCGCCCGATCCATCGTGATGAGCTGTGGGCGCAGAGCGCCGAGCAAGTGTTCAACCTCGGCACGCCCAGGTTGCGGCTTTTTCGCGGGAGGCATCTCGCCACGCGCCAGGCGGTCGTAGATGCGCACCCATGCATCCGTTTGTTCCGGACTGTTGATCGCCGCCGCATCGATCTTCTCCAGATTGAAGCCTCCTTTGGTCGTCGTCGAATCGTGGCAATCCAGGCAATGTTCCTCAAAAAATGCCTCGCTCTCTTTTCGGAACGTGGAGGCACCATCTTCATCCGCCGCAAGATCTCCGGCCCCGGTGAGAAGAAACCCGGCTGCACAAAGTAGGGGTAAACGGATGGAAGACGGCATTGGGAGAAAGAAGCCGCGCAAGATAGCCTACATTAGCCCGAGTTTCGTGATTTTGACGGTTTTACCTGGAGAATAGCCCTCCTTTTTCATCCTCACCCGCGTCTGCCGGCCCGTGGGGTTCAGCTCGACCTATGCGTTCAACGGGTTTAATACCGCGTCCTTTGCGGCGCGCTGGCAACTTGCTTAGTAAAGGGAAAACTCGCCATGACCACCCCACCCGGTAACCAGCCTGTCCAAACGGTAGGACAGCTCGAAGACATCCTCAGCGAGCCTCCCGAAAGCGTCGTGGAGACGATGTGCGCCCTCAAGGGCGATATCATACTGCTCGGCGTAGGCGGCAAAATAGGACCTTCTCTCGCGCGCATGGCCAAGCGCGCCACGGATATTGCCCGCGTGAAGCGCCGCGTCATTGGAGTTTCCCGCTTTTCCACGCCCGGTGAAGAGGCACGCTTGCGATCGTTTGGCGTCGAGCCGGTCCGTTGCGATCTCCTCGACGAAGAGGCGGTGGGCCAGCTTCCTTCGGCGGCAAACGTGATCTTCATGGCGGGAATGAAATTTGGCTCTACGGGAAACGAAGCAGCGACCTGGGCGATGAATACGTTTCTTCCAGGGGTAGTCTGCCGAAAATATCGCTCCAGCCGGATCGTGGCCTTTTCCACCGGAACGGTTTACGGCCTGTCGCAGATAGCGGCGGGCGGCTCGCGCGAAATCGATACGCCTGAACCGATGGGAGAATATAGCATGAGCTGTCTCGGTCGTGAGCGCATCCTCGAGCACTTTAGCCGTGCGGAGCACATACCGATGGCGTTGATCCGGCTTTTTTACGCCTGCGAAATGCGCTACGGCGTGCTCGTCGATGTGGCGCGCAAAATAATGGATGGAACGCCTATCGATCTCGCCATGGGTTACTTTAACATTATCTGGCAGGGCGATAGCAATGCCATGACGCTCCGCGCTTTGGAGCACACCTCCTCCCCTCCTTTGGTCCTCAACATTACCGGTCCCGAATTATTGAGCGTGCGCGAGGTGGCGCAAAGTCTCGGGACGAAATTGGGCATTGAGCCGCAATTCTGTGGCAAGGAAATGGATACCGCGTGCGTCGGTAACGCCGGCGTAGCCCAGGGGATGTTTGGGCTTCCCCTCGTGGCCGCGGAAGAACTCATCCATTGGGTGGCGGAGTGGGTGAAACGCGGCGGTGAAAGTTTCGATAAGCCCACGCATTTTGAGGCGCGCGATGGCAAGTACTGAGTTGCGGCGGTTACTTGGGAACGGCCTGGCGATTCCAGCTTGTCCGCTGGCCTTGAACGCGGAACGCCAGTTGGACGAGCGGCGTCAACGGGCGTTGCTGCGATACTATGCGGCCGCGGGCGTGGGGGGAATTGCGGTCGGCGTGCACACGACGCAGTTCGCCATCCGTGATCCCGGCGTAGCTTTGTTTGCTCCCGTATTGCGCATCGCCATGGAAGAAATGAAGCGGCACAATGCAAAAAGTGCCATGCCTCTGCTGGCGGTGGCCGGGATTTGCGGCCGGACCAAACAAGCTCTTGCGGAAGCGGCCTTGGTACGCGAAATCGGCTATGAAGTGGGATTACTGAGCCTGGCCGCCATGCGCGATGCCTCGGAGGATGAATTGATCGGCCATTGCCAGGCAATCGCCGACGTGATGCCGATTATTGGATTTTATCTTCAACCCGCTGCGGGTGGGAGAAAGCTAGCTTACTCCTTCTGGCGTCGCTTTGCGGAAATCGAAAATGTCGTTGCGATTAAAATCGCACCCTTCAATCGCTATCAAACGTTGGACGTGGTTCGCGCCGTCGTCGAAGCGGAACGCGAAGATATCGCTCTCTACACCGGCAATGACGATAACATTGTAACCGATTTGCTTACGCCGTTTCGTTTTCGGAATGCCAGTGGGATCGTCGTCGAAAGGCGGATTGTCGGTGGCCTGCTTGGACACTGGGCCGTCTGGACGCGCAAAGCCGTCAAGCTTTTCGCCGAATGCCGGAAAATCGCCGCATTTGGTGAACCGATTCCCCCCGCCTTGTTGCGGCAAGGTGTGGAGGTCACCGACGCCAATGCCGCCTTCTTTGATGCCGCCAACGGCTTTGCCGGATGCATTGCCGGCCTTCACGAGGTGCTTCGGCGGCAAGGGCTTCTGGAAGGGATCTGGTGCCTCGATCCACGAGAAACACTTAGTCCAGGTCAAGCCGAGGAAATCGAGCGTGTATTACGCGCTTACCCGCATCTCGCGGACGATGGTTTTGTCGCTGCAGGGCGAGATGAATGGTTAACTAACTGACAGAGGTTTCCAAAGACACTTGCCTGTGCCCTTGTTCGAACCGTAGGTAGCATCCTGCGTATTGCCTCAGTCCATTCCCATTTACGTTACTCATTTTCGGTCCTGAGTAGATATAATGCGGAGGGCAATTGATGGCCTGGCTTGTGCCGATCGGGCTCTATCACAGAGAAGCGCTTATCATCTTTGTACGCATCTAAATCGTAGTAGATCCGAACAAAGTGGCCCCCCACTCCTGGAACGCCTCTGCTCTGTTTTGGCCTGCTTCGAAAGTAAGCTTCGATTTTCTCCCATTGAGAGATCACATCTGCCAGATTGCTCACGCGGATCCCGGCCCGGGCAAGCTCCTTGCGCGAAACCGGTGTGGTTTCATAGTTATTGCTTGCCGGATTGTACGGCTTGGAGAAAAGGATCCCGTCGATCTCTTTGAAGTTTCGATACCAGTCTTCACCTTCATAAAAATCGAGCCGGATGGGCTGGTTCTGCCGAATTTGCAGTTCAAAGCCGAAGTCTTCGAGCGAGATATCTTCATGCCGCCAAAAATCGATGATTTTCGTATCTGGGAGTGTCTCCACCAATGACTTGATGTGATTGAAATGCCAGTAGTAAACGAAGGGAATTTGTGAAATCAACACATACACTGCCGGACAGCTGACGACGACGAGCACAACGAGAAGTGTTTTCACGAGCCAGGGACGGCTCTTGCG
>FTBG01000263.1_pt1 | contig 11093 bp, 7 predicted proteins | sample 1639311 | NCBI WGS metagenome assembly FTBG01 (sample SAMEA3914864, study PRJEB12502) | metagenome | biome: forest; material: soil | place: USA | collected 2012-03-12 | depth 0.3 m | reverse complement strand
GGTGATCCGCCGGGCGGCAATGGCGAGTGGATCAAGACGGACGGCGGTTTCGAGTACTCGCGCGAGCTGGTGGCGTTCTTGCGTGAACTCGGCGGTTTCTCCATCGGCACGGCCGGTTTCCCGGAGGGGCATATCGCACAGCAAGCGGGTAAGCATGTCGATTGGCAGTTTCTGCGCGATAAAGTAACCGCGGGCGCGGATTTCGTCATCACGCAGCTTTTCTTTGATAACGAGGATTTCTATGAGTTTCACGATCATCTCACCGCCAGGTTGGGCGTGAACGTGCCGCTCATTCCCGGCATCCTGCCGGTGCTTTCCAAGAATCAGGCCAAACGCTTCGTCTCCATGTGCGGAGCAAAACTTCCCGCCCCTTTTCTCAGCCGGCTGGAGGAGCTTGGCGACGATGATGCCGCCGTGACGGAATTCGGCATCGAATACGCGAGCAAGCAATGCGAAGCGCTGCTGCGTTTCGGTGCGCCCGGCATCCACTTCTACACGCTGAACAAAGCGCGCTCGAGTGTGGAAGTAATGAAAAATCTCGGGCTGGCGTAAAGTAACAGAGCCTGGCGCGATGCATTCAGCTTTTGCCTTTCTCAAATCAACCGCGCCGATTTTCGTTTTGCTGGCTTTGGCAGCAGGAGCGCGGGCGGCCGATCAGCCGCAATGGGGCGAAGCCTGGACGCGCAATATGATTTCAGAAGAGCGCGGGTTGCCGGAGAATTTTGATCCGCAGACGGGCAAGAATATCAAGTGGGTGGCGAAGCTGGGGACCGAGGGGCATTCCACGCCGATGGTGGCAAATGGCTGCGTTTTCATCGGCACGAATAACGAGGAGCCGCGCGATCCGAAGCATCAGGGTGATCGCGCGGTGATGATGTGCTTTGACGAAAAAGAGGGACATTTGCTGTGGCAATTGGTGGTGCCGAAGCGGGAGGAAGATCCGTTTTTCGATTGGCCGAAGACGGGATTTTCCTCGGAGCCGAGCGTGGAAGGAGATCGCTTGTATGTGGTGGACAACCGCGCGGAAGTGCTCTGCCTCGACATCCACGGCATGGCGAATGGAAACGACGGGCCGTACCTGGAGGAAGGCGCACACATGAGCGCGCCGCCCGCGACTGCGCCGCCCCGGCCGGAGCCGGGCAAGGAGATTCATCCGCGGTTGGCGCTGCCTTCGGCGGATATGGCGAAGCCGCTGGAGCCGGGTCCGCTCGATGCGGATATCATTTGGATTTACGACATGGTGAAGGACGTGGGCGTGTGGCCGCATGACGGCGCGCACAGCTCGGTCCTCATTGATGGCGATTACTTGTATCTCAACACCGGCACCGGGGTAGATAACACGCATCGCGCCATCCGCTCGCCGGACGCGCCGAGCTTGATCGTGCTCGACAAGAAAACCGGAAGGCTGGTCGCACGCGACGATGAACAGATCGCGCCGCGCATTTTTCACGCGACGTGGTCTTCGCCTTCGAAGGCAAAGGTGAATGGGCGTGACTTGATCTTTTTCGCGGGTGGCGACGGCATCGTGCGCGCATTTGAACCGGTGCCCGCAAATGTGCCGCCCGGCGAGGTGCGAAAGCTCAAGAAAGTCTGGCAATTTGATCCTGATCCCACTGCGCCGAAAGAAAATGTGCATCGCTTCACCGGCAATAAACGGGAAGGCCCGAGCGATATCTATGGAATGCCGGTTTTCTTTCACGACCATCTCTATCTAGCATCGGGTGGGGATATCTGGTGGGGCAAAAACGAAGCGCGCCTGCAATGCATTGATGCTACCGGCGAAGGAGACATCACGGAAAAGTCACTCGTGTGGAGCTATCCGCTGGAGAAGCATGTGATGTCCACGGCCGCGGTGCACGATGGGCTGGTCTTCATCGCGGATTGTGGACGGAAATTGCACTGCGTCGATGAACTCACCGGCAAACCGTATTGGACACAGGACCTGAAAGGCGAAGTGTGGGCCTCGCCGATGGTGGCGGATGGCAAAGTGTATCTCGGCACACGGCGCGGGGATTTCTGGATCATGGCGGCGAGCCGCGAGAAGAAGGTGCTGGGTACGGTGGACTTCGAGAAGCCCATAAGCGGAACAGCGACAGCGGCCAACGGCGTTCTCTACGTAGCGACGATGACGCACTTGTACGCGATCTCGAAGGCGGAGTGAACGTGGCCCGGGCATCCTGCCCGGGGTTTCTGTCCATGGGCGGGACGCCCATGCCACGGCCAGTTCCGCAATCCCTCCAAGCCGGGTCACCGGCAAATCTCGTAAAAATCGATCTTTCGAGGCTGCGAACCGCGTGGAACGCCGTATTTTCCAAGAGCTTCACCGCTCGCCGCAAGCGCCGGAGCGGTGTCGGTGGTTTCTCAAAAAATGTCAACGCGGAAGTTTAGAGAAAATCTTGCAAAATTTCGCAAAAATTCTTGTGCGCGATGGTGCTTTTTGGGACATGTTTCAAACCCAGACCACAATATGCTGTGGTTGTTGGCTGTTATTCACAGCATATTCACCAAGATATTGATTTGGTCCTGCAGCCGACCCGCCGGTCACACCAGATTCTTTTAAACGCCAAATCGTTCCCCTTCACAACCCCGTCATGAAGCTTAAAACCGCTCGCCGTCCCAATCGCATTGCCGCTGCTGCCGGGCCCACCTCCCGGAGCGGCTCCGCTGGACTTAAGTTCCGGCGTACCTTCAGTCAGGAAGCCATTGCCCCCTTCGATGAAATGGAGTGGGAAATGCGGACTGCCGAAATCACCGACGATTCCGGCAAGGCCATTTTCAAGCAGGAAGGGGTGGAGGTGCCGAAGGCATGGAGCCCTTTGGCGACGAAGATCGCGGTTTCCAAATACTTCTATGGGGACATCTCCAATGGGAACGATCCCTACAAAGGCGGGCGGGAACGGTCGGTCAAACAGCTCATCCATCGGGTGACGCGCTCCATTGCGGACTGGGGTATCGCGGACGGCTATTTTGCGGATAAAGAGAGCGCACAGGTGTTTTACGATGACCTTACCTGGCTCTGCGTAAATCAATACGGAGCGTTTAATTCCCCGGTTTGGTTCAATGTCGGTCTGTACCACCAATACGGCACGGGCACGGGAAAAGGGGAGGGGAACTTTTTCTACGATCGCGAGCTCGGTTACGCGAAACGCGCTTCTACCCAATATGAGTACCCGCAGGGCAGCGCCTGCTTCATCCAGTCGGTGGGCGACACCATGGAGGACATCATGCGGCTGGCGACTTCCGAAGCGATGCTCTTCAAGTATGGCTCCGGGACCGGCTCCGATCTCTCCACGCTGCGCTCCACCCGCGAGAAGCTCTCCGGCGGCGGGCGTCCGAGCGGTCCGCTCTCTTTCCTGAAGGTCTATGACCAGGTGGCCAATGTCGTGAAATCCGGCGGTAAGACCCGCCGCGCGGCGAAGATGAACACCCTCAAGGACTGGCATCCCGACATCGAGGAATTCATCGAAGCCAAGACCAAGGAAGAAAAGAAGGCCTGGGCGCTCATCGAGCAGGGCTACGATGGCTCGTACAATGGCGACGCCTACGGCTCGATCATGTACCAGAACGAGAATCTTTCCGTTCGGGTGAGCGATGAATTCATGAACGCCGCGGTCGAAGGCCGCGAATGGTGGACGAAACGCGTGACCGATCAGAAGCAGTGCGAGCAGAAAGATGCGCGCACACTCTTGCGGAAGATCGCTGAAGGCACGCACGTCTGCGGTGACCCGGGCATTCAGTTCGATACGACCATTCACCAGTGGCACACCTGCAAAGGCACCGACCGCCAGAATTCGACGAATCCGTGCTCGGAGTACCTCTTCCTCGATAATACGGCGTGCAACCTGGCATCGCTGAACCTGCTGAAATTCAAGCAGACGGACGGCACTTTTGACGTCGAGCGTTTCAAGGCCGCCGTGCGCATCTTCATCACCGCACAGGAAATCATCGTCGATAACGCTTCCTATCCCATCAAAGAGATTGCGGAGAATTCGCACATCTTCCGCACGCTCGGCCTTGGCTATGCCAACCTCGGCGCGCTCATTATGAGCTACGGGCTTGGTTATGATTCTGATGAAGGCCGCGCGCTCGCTGGCGCGATCACGGCGATCATGACGGGGCATGCTTACGAGCAATCCGCGCAGATGTCCAAGACCATGGGGCCATTCCCGGGCTATCACGAGACGCGCTGCAGCGGGGTGGAAAATCCCGTGAGCGAGACCAACGAAGACTCGATGCTCGAAGTCATCGAGCTGCACCGCGAGCACGTCGCAAAAATCCAGGAGAGCCCGCGCTTTGATTACTTGAAGAAAGAAGCGCAACGCTGCTGGGACAGCGCCCTCACGCTTGGGAAAAAGAACGGTTATCGCAATGCACAAGTAACTGTGCTCGCGCCCACCGGGACGATCGGCTTCCTCATGGATTGCGATACCACGGGCATCGAACCCGACATCGCCCTCGTGAAGTACAAGCTGCTCGCCGGCGGCGGCATGCTCAAGATCGTGAACCAGACGGTGAAGCCCGCGCTGCTCAATCTCGGGTACGCTGCGGCGGAGATCGAAAAAATCATCGCCCACGTTGATAAATACGACACCATCGAAGACGTGGAAGATCCGGATCTTGGTGCGGTTTCTTCCGGGTTGAAGCCGGAACACCTCTCGATCTTCGATTGCGCTTTCAAGGCGATGAATGGCCAGCGTTCGCTTCACTATCGCGGGCACATCCGCATGATGGCGGCGGCTCAGCCTTTCCTTTCCGGCGCGATTTCCAAGACGGTCAATCTGCCGAACTCGGCGACCGTTGACGAGATCATGAATACTTACGTCGAAGGCTGGCAGCTCGGGCTGAAGGCCATCGCTATCTATCGCGACGGCTCGAAGCGGTCCGCTCCGCTGAGCACCGACAAGAAGAAGCACAGCAGCACTGGCAGCACGGAAGCCGTGAGTGAAACCAGCCTTGGCGCGGAAGTGGATGCCATTGTCGCCGACAAGCAGGCCCTCCAGTTTCGCATCGCGGAGCTCGAGCAACAAGTAACGGAACTGCGCGTCAAGGCTGACGAGCCGGTGCGCCGCCGCATGACCGATACGCGGCTGGCTATCAATCACAAATTCGAGATCGCCGGGCACAAAGGCTATATCAACGTGGGCCTCTTTGAAGACGGCCAGCCGGGAGAAATCTTTATCCAGATGAACAAGGAAGGCAGCACTCTGGGCGGCCTCATGGACACGGTGGCCACGCTCACTTCCATCGCGCTGCAATACGGAGTGCCGCTGGAGTCGCTGGTGAAGAAGTTTGCCTATCAGCGCTTCGAGCCGTCGGGTTTCACCAAGAATCCCGATATCCGTAATGCCACGTCGATCACGGACTATATCTTCCGTTGGCTGGCTTGCCAGTTCATCAAAGGTTATAAGGAAGCGACCAGCCCGCATCGCGGCCAGCAGGAGCTGCCGATGAAGGAACTCGGCGAGATCGACCGCAAGGCGATCAATCGTCCGGTGAGCGAACTCGCGCTTTCTCCGGAAAAAGAAATCATCGATATCATCAGCCACAACGGCAATTCCGAAGGGACCAAAGTAACGAATGGAAATGGGAACGGAAATGGGAACGGCCATGGCAATGGTCACGGTTCTTCGGCACAAAGCACCCGCACCTATGCTGATCGCGTGAAAGTCGCTCTCGATAACATGTACATGGATACGCCGTGCTCGCACTGCGGGTCCTCCAAAGTGATCCGTGCCGGCGCCTGCGGCTGCTGCAGCGACTGCGGCACTTCCCAGGGCTGCTCCTAACGAACCTTTCAGCACCAAGCACACCAAACCCACCTGCCCATCACCTAGTGAAAGCAGTCAAAAACGAAGCACCAGACGAAGGCCCGATCCTCGCGGATTAAAGGCCTTCTCACCCCCAGACAAGACCGCTGACCAGCCTCCCGTCCAGGCTGGAAAAGTGAAACCCAGGGTCCGGCGCGCAAGCGCGACCCTGGGTTACTTGTTTTTGAGTGGAGGTTCCCATGGGTGTGTTCAGAACCGTGGGTATCTCCTTGTTTAACAATAAACGCAGAGACGCAGAGGATCGCAGAGAAGAGGGCAAGGTGAGCATCCACTCACTGTCGTGGAATTGCCGATGTTCCCAGGCTTCCGAACCACTGGCCGCCGTCACGACCTGATGATTTGAATGCTCCAAGGTAATCTGGAGGATCTTCACGGAGACGGGCGGAGCCGACTGTCCCCAGCCGGCCAATGTGCATGGAATTCACTGAGGGCGTTGATGAATAGAAACGACCATGAGTATTTCCAAGATAGCGAGTAGACTCTCGTCTTCCTCTTCTGCGAACCTCTGCGTCTCTGCGTTTAATTAAACATCCGGCTTCCACGCCGTTGCACTCAATCCTTCCCCTGCAACGGGAAAAGCATGGAATCCACGTAGCGCTGGTTACTTTGCCGCAGGCGCTCGACCATGATCCGTCCGATGGCGATGAGAAACTTGAACGCCGCCGCCGGATAGACTCCGGCCAGCGCGGCGATAGAGGCCTGGGAAATCTGCAGAAGCTGGCAAGGCTCGGAGGCTTCCACATCCGCCGAGCGCGGGCCGTGATCAACGAGCGCGATCTCGCCGAAAAAGTCGCCGCCTTTGAGGATGGCTAGCTCCACGTCGCGCCCGTCTTTGTGATGCACCACACGCGCGCGGCCTTTGACTAGCAAGTACATGCAATCACCCACTTCATCCTGGCGCACGATGCGGTCGCCTGCCTTCACGTCGATCGGGTCAAGCAAATCCAGAAACTCGCTCAACTCTTCGTCGGTAAATTCACGAAAAAGCGTCACCTGACGCAGGACGCCTTGGATTTCTGAGGATTGACTCATACGGTCGTTGGTGGGGCGATTTTACCGTCTCGCATGCGGATACGGCGGCTGGCAATGCGGGCGACTTCCTCGCTGTGGGTCACGACTAGCAGCGTCGTCCGCTTCTGAGAAGCAATCTTTTCCAGCAGTTCCATGACCTGCGCGGCATGGCCGGAATCGAGGTTTCCCGTGGGCTCATCGGCCAGGAGCAGCCGCGGACCGTGGACCAGCGCCCGGGCGATGGCGGTGCGCTGCATCTGCCCACCGGAAAGCTGGTGGGGAAAATGGCCGCTCCGATCCTGCAACCCAACTACCTCGATCATTTCCCGGGCCCGTTCGCGTACGGCGGCAATCGGTTCGCCCGCGAGCAGCAAGGGTAGGCAGATATTTTCCAGCACGGTCATGGTGGGCAGCAGATTGAAGAACTGAAAGACCATCCCGACATGCTTGCGCCGGTATTCGGTCAATTGCGCCTCAGCCGCGCGATGCAATGCGATATCTCCCACAAAAATCTCGCCTTGCGTGGCGGTATCCAGTCCACCCACGAGATGCAGCAGAGTGCTTTTTCCGCATCCGCTCGGCCCGGTGATGGCGACGAATTCATACTCTGCGATTTCCAGCGAGACATCATCCAATGCCGGCCCGGAATTGGGATAGATGCGGGAGACATGCTGGAGGCGGATCACTTAGATCATTCTCTCTCACCAAAATTCCTCGCGCAATCTCATCCTCGTTTTACGGCTAACATTGAAATCACGAGGCGTGCCCCCTGGGAGCGCCAGCATCCTTGCTGGCGTGTTGGTTAGTGGCTGGTTAATCGTTCCTAGTTTTCGATCGCGTCGAGTTGCGGTTGGTCATTCACTTTTCACGACACACTTCACAGGACTGCGCGAGCGGACGAGGGTGCATTGAGCCCCGCATCACTCGCCGGCAGCGATGCCGGCGCGCCCAGGTAGACGCGCATCCGTTGATGATCTCCACCTCATTTGGATGTTGAGAGTTGGCCGTTGAGAGTTGAGAGTTTCCTCCCTTCTCCTCCTTCCTATGCTTCCCTCAGCACTTTCCCGCCGCTCTTTCCTTAGCACAAGCGCCGCAACTCTCGCGGCTGCCGCTTCTCTCCACCAGCGCCTCTCCGCGGCCGATGCCGCGACTGGCATGAAAGGCCACATTCATCACTCCGTATGCAAATGGTGCTATCCCAAAGTCAGCCTGGATGACCTGTGCGCTGCCGGCAAAGACATGGGCCTCACCTCCGTGGAACTGCTGCAGCCATCGGATTACCCGACGCTCAAGAAGTATGGAATGGTTTGCGCCATGTCCAGCGGACCCTCGGTCAAGGGGCCGGATGGCAAAGACCTCGGCGGCATCACCCGCGCGTTCAATCGCAAGGAGCACCACGACCTCCTCGTGAAAGCCTACGAAGGGCATATCGACGCCGTCTCCGATGCCGGCTTCAAAAACCTCATCTGTTTTTCCGGCAATCGCGAAGGGCTCGACGATGAGACCGGAATGAAAAACTGCGCCGAGGGGCTGAAGCGCCTCATGAGCTACGCGGAGAAAAAGAACGTGATCCTTTGCATGGAGCTGCTCAACAGCCGGGTGAATCACCCCGACTATATGTGCGACAAGAGCGCGTGGGGCATCGAGCTGTGCAAGCTGGTCGGTTCGCCCAATTTCCGGCTGCTTTACGACATCTACCATATGCAGATCATGGAGGGTGACGTGATCGCTACGATCAAGCGCAGCCACGAATACTTCGCCCACTATCACACGGGCGGTGTACCGGGACGTCACGAGATCGACGACACCCAGGAGCTGAACTACGCCGCGATCATGCACGCCATCACCGAGACCGGCCACCCCGGCCACGTCGCCCAGGAGTTCATCCCGGCCAAACCGGATGTCCTGGCTTCGCTGAAGCAGGCTGTGGGTATCTGTGACGTGTAAGCACCGGAATCAAGCCCCTCACGGGTGCGTTGTTTTGTTGCCGCTCGTTATTTGAATCCCGAAATCCAGAGTGGATTTCAAGCGGTGCCCCGGCTCGGTGAAGTCAAAGCGGGGTTCGATTTGAGCGTTTGACCGTCTCGCCTCCGTGCGGATAGATGGAGGCGATGACCACAAGACCCCTCAAGATTGCGCTCTCCTTCTGCATTCTAGCCATAGCACTTTCGGCTCCGGCAGCGGATGCTCCTCGACCCAAACCGAGCGCCCGCGATCCGCACACGCCGGGATATGTCGCCGCCAAGGATCTACCCGACGGCACCGTTCCTCCAGCGGACACCGACGGAAATTTTATCGTCGGCTCCACGCACACGAAGGCGCCGGAAATGTCCGCGCATGAGGGAGTGCCGCAAGGTGCGGTATTCACGCTCACGATGAAGTCCGAGGACAGCAAGATTTTTCCCGGCATCGCCCGGGAGCCCGGGACCTTTGGGACACCCGATCCTGGCAATCCGAACAAGCTGGACGTGACCACTAGCCATCCTGCGCCTTACACGCGCCACATCGGGGTTTATGTGCCCAAACAATATGTGCCCGGCACCGCCGCTCCCTTCATCGTCGGTGCGGACGGGATCGACAAATCGCTTTTCTCCGCGCTGGATAACCTCATCGCCGCGCACCGGGTTCCGACGATGATCGCCATCTCGATCAGCAACGGCAGCGGCGACGCCCAAGGCAGCGAACGCGGTCTGGAGTATGACACCATGTCCGGCCTTTATGCCGAATTCGTGGAGAAGGAGGTTTTACCGCTCGTGGAAAAGGAATGCAGCGTGAAGCTAACCAAAGATCCCGATGGCCGGGCCACGACCGGTTGCAGTTCCGGTGCTTCCTGCGCGCTCATCATGGCTTGGTATCACCCCGAGCTCTACCATCGCGTGCTCAGTTTTTCGGGCACATTCGTGAACCAGCAGTGGCCCTACAATCCGGCCACACCCCGGGGTTGCTGGGAAATACACCAGCACCTGATTCCCGAAAGCCCGGTCAAGCCGCTGCGCATTTGGATGGAGGTAGGCGACCGGGATTTGCTCAACCCCAATGTCATGCGCGATAACGCCCACGACTGGGTGCTCGCCAATGAACACACAGCCGAAGCGCTGGCCGCCAAGGGTTATCACTATCAGTTTTCCTTCGTCGTCAATGCCGGCCATTGCGACGGCGCCATGAAACAGCAGTTGCTGCCCGAAGCCCTGGAATATGTATGGCAGGGCTATCCGGCCTCTGACGCAAAGAACAAATGAGGGTGGCTTGGTCAACGATTAGACGTTGGTAGCTGGCAGTTGGCAGTTGAGAGTTTCCCCTTTTAGTCGAGGTCACGCGAACCCCTCCCGGACGGTGACAAACCCTTCATCTGCCAGGGAACCCTTGAAAGATGGCCCTTAAAAGAAGAACCTTGCGGGTTGTTATACAACTTCCCAGCCTTCGATCCTTCGCCATGAAGCTCCTTTTTCCGCTCCTTCTCGCGACCCTAGCTGTCCCTTGCTTCGCCGGTCCCAAGCCGCCGGACCCGCCTCCGCTGGAAATCCCGAAACCGCCACCGGCGCAAATCTCCTCGAGCGAAGGCATGCCGCCGCTGCCCTATCCGGCCGTGCCGATGAAGCGCCAGGAAAAGAAAAATCCGCCGCAGCCGCCGGTGCTGCTCACCAAGATCAAAAGCGCTGATGCCGAAGACTGGGCGCGCACGCCGAATGATCTCAAGGGCCTGCTCGAATCTCTGAGCGGCGAGATGAACGTGCACTTCTCCTCGAACATCAAATCCTTCGACGAGATTAATCCTGATCCGACGAAGAACCCGGTGCTCTATCGTTCCGGGTACAAGCCCTTCACGCTGAGCCAGGGAGAGACAGCGCGTTTGCGCGAGTATGTTCTCAACGGCGGCACGATCATCTTCAATTCGCTGGTCGGAAATCCTGATGCTTATGAATCCGCGGTGAAAGCCGCACACCAGCTCCTGCCGGAGCGCAATGTCTATCGGTTGCGCATGGACCACCCGATCTTTCATAGCTATTATAACATCGACAAGGTGCAGTACCGCGATCGCATGGTGAAGGATGGTGTGGTCGTTGATCCCTATCCTTTCATCGAAGGCATCGACGTGGACAATCGCACGGCGATCATTATTTCTCGCTGGGATTTCTCGCTCGGTTGGGAGCAGAACACCCACGACAGCTGGGGCTATGCCGACGCGGATTCCCGCAAACTAGGCGCAAACATTATCGCTTACGCCACGGCGATGCGCGATGCCGGGCGCTCCGT
>FTBG01000424.1_pt1 | contig 11096 bp, 5 predicted proteins | sample 1639311 | NCBI WGS metagenome assembly FTBG01 (sample SAMEA3914864, study PRJEB12502) | metagenome | biome: forest; material: soil | place: USA | collected 2012-03-12 | depth 0.3 m | reverse complement strand
GGTGCAGGAAGTGTCATCGGTGGCACCGGCGGGCTCCTCGTTAATGGAGGCGGCACCGTTTCCATCAGTGCCGGCAACACCTTTACCGGCCGAACGGTGATCAATTCTGGAAAGCTCATCATTTTTGACGATTCTTCCATAGGTACGGCTCCGGCTGCGGCCTTGAATAATTACTTGGTGATCGGAGCGGGTTCTACTTTGTCAATCAGCCCCACGGTGACGGCAACCGCGATTACGATCAACCAAAACCGCGGAATGTCGATCGGCGCAGGCGCCACTATCGATGTGCCTACAGGTGCGGGTGGTCTGGTGAGCGCGACTTACGCCGGCGTTGTTGCCAATATTGCGAGCCAGACGGGTAGTCTGGTCAAGACGGGAAATGGAGAACTCATTTTGAGCGGTGCGAATACCTATAGCGGTGGAACGACCGTGAATGGCGGGTTTTTGCGACTCAGTAATGTGAGCGCAGCGGGATCTGGCCCGATCGTGGTAAATAGCGGCTCGCTGGCGGTGGGGGCGGTTATCGCCAATACCATCACTCTCAATGATGGCGCGACCCTTGGAAATGTGGGAGCAGTAACGCTGCCGGCCTCACTTAACCTCACGGTGAACGGCAACGTGACCGTGGACACATTCAATCCCAACGGTGGGGCCAATCCTGGTGACTTCATTTTTTCTGGTTCGCTGCTCGGCAGTGGGACCATCACCCACAAGACCGCCAATGGCAATACGCCGGAAACTTCGGCCTTCCGTCTTCGCGGTCCCAACTCGAATTTCAGCGGGAAAATCATCATTCCCAGCAGCGGCAAATTTGAAATTCAAAACTCTGACCCAAATGGCAGCGCCGCGGGAACAGCGTTGCTAGTGATGACAGGCGGGCCGATCGGGACCACGAATACCGGCAACGGTACGACGGCGTTTTCGCTGATCGACATGCGCAACAATACCGGGGTGGACGTCAACCTCGGCAATAACATGCAGATTGCCGGGACGGGCACCGTCATTATGAACATGCTCGCCGGTGCCGCAGGCTTGAAGACGCATTTTGGCACCCTGGATATCGGTGATGGACAAATTCTGGCGGTGACGGCATCCCCCAATACTGCTGTGCAAAGTGTCACTTTCTCCAGCGTCACTACTGAGGGTGGGACAGTTACCTTTCAGCCCGGTGTTCCCGGAAACACATCCTACGTGATAGCGGATAATTTTGAACTCGGTTCTATTTCCGAGAGCGGCACGTCTCATGGAACCAACTTCGTGCTTAACGGTCTCGCACCGGCAGTCAACGGAACGGTGCCCTTCAATGGATTGACCTTCAATGGCGCCAATACTTACACCGGTTCGACTACCATCCAAGGCGGCACGTTAACGATCGCCGCTTCAAACGCGATTCCATCCGGGACAGCGCTGACGGTTGGTTCAGGAACTGGTACGGTCCCTGCCGTCCTGCAGTATTCGACCACAACCGCTGTTTCAAATGGTGACATGAATCTTTCGTCACTGTCAGGAAACACAAACGGGTCGATTACAAATGCGGACTCTGCGAATCTCCATACCATAACGGTTAACCAGAGCACCAATACCACGTTCAGTGGAACGATCAGTGGCGCGTTTAACGTAGTGAAAAGTGGATCGGGCACCTTGGTCCTGGGTGGGTCAAACACCTTTACCGGCGATCTCACCATCACCGGGGGGACTGTTCAATTCACTGGCCCTGTGAACACTTTCGGAACTGTCCCCATTGCTGTGAGCGCAGGCGCGACGTTGAATGTGGGCAGTGACACTACCAACAGCACTCTCACGGCGAGTGCAAATCTGAATGGCGGTACTCTCCGCGGTAGTGGCACACTCTCCGCGGTCACGGTGACTGCCGGAGGCATGGTCGCGCCCGGCAATCCGGGTGATACCTATAATGGGCTTGGGATCATCACCATGAATGGGAAGCTCGACATGAGCAACAGTCTGGCTACCCAAACTCTGGCGATGGAGGTCAGCGGGAAATCCGACACCCCGGGAAATCCACCGCAGTTTGATCAGATCTCTGTCGTTGGAGACGTGGACATTGGCTTTAACACCAATCTTCAGATTTCGGTGCTGCCAAATTCCACGCTCGCGGTTGGCGATATCCTTTACCTTGTTCTGGTCGCTGATGGCGGTTTGACCACGGGCGCGTTTGCGAACGATGTGGGTGGTGTCGTCAATGGTACTGACGGATCCCAATTCACGGTTAGCTACACTGCTGATGCGACGACCCAGGGCTTCTCTCTCGCTGGCAATGATATCGCCGTTCAGGTGCTGGCTCTGCCGGAACCAGGATCGTTGCCCGCACTCCTGAGTGGCATGGGAATGCTTCTCGGTCTCCAGAGATTCCGCCGTCGGAGCTAGTCCATTTCCTCTGCCTGCCTTCGAATTTAACCGGCTGTCGCGAGGTGCCAAAAGGGCGAAGCTAGTGATGAAACTAGCTTCGCCAGGATGAAATGGCATTTCGGATGCAGTGGAAGGTTTTTCCCCGGTTGGCACAATACCGACCGCGAAGTTGATCTGACACGGCTGCCGCTTCCTTTTGCCGATGCCTCGATCGACAAGGCCATTGGCCAGCACGTGATTGAGCATTTGTCGCTGGAGGAGGAGCTTCTGCCGCTATTTAGAGAGCTTCGCCGCGTTGTCCGGATCGACGGTGTGTTCTACTTGAGCTGCCCGGACATTGCCAAAATCTGCTCCGCTTATTGCGAAGGCAGATTGGGAGAACTCATCGATGGTCGGAATCGGCGATTTCCCGGCTGGTATCGCTTTAAAGGTCCACAGTCGCAGATTGTAAATTCGATCTTTTTCCAGGGCGGTGAACATCGCAATCTCTTCGACTACGAATTGTTGTCGTGGGCTCTCCGTGAAGGCGGCTGGCAGACGGTGGATCGCATTTCCGAGCGAGAGCTACTCACTCGTGAACCCGAAGTGCTTCCCCGCCACGACGACGAACAATCCCTTTACGTAGCTGCGCGCTGATCTTGTTACTTGATAATTCCGCGCGGACTGTTGCTGATGAAATCGATTAAATGCTGGATTTCCGGTGTTGGCTGGATCGTCGCTTTCAACTGCTCGATCGCCTGCGCCAGGTTTAACTCCGAGCGGTAAATGATCCGGTAGGCTTCTTTCACCAGGCGCATTGTTTCTTCATTGAAGCCATGCCGCTCGATACCCACTTTGTTAAAGCCTCGCACTTGGGCAGGATTGCCGTCAGCGATCATATAGGGGGGCACATCCTGCACGATCTTTGAGCAGCCACCGGTGATGGCGTGCCGGCCAATCCGGCAAAACTGATGTACGGCGGTCAGCCCGCCGATTACGGCGTAGTCACCTACTTCCACGTGGCCCGCGAGCGTTCCATTGTTAGAGAAAATGACACCGTCTCCGACCGTGCAATCATGGGCAACATGGCTATACGCCAGGAAATTGCCGCGATTTCCGATTACGGTCTTTGCTTCAGGCGCCGTTCCACGGTTGACCGTCACAAACTCACGAAATGCATTCTGCTCTCCGATTTCGAGGTAGGTAGGCTCGCCTTGGTATTTGAGATCCTGCGTCTGTTGGCCGATTGAGGTATAAGCAAAAAAGCGATTTCCGCGTCCGATGGTACTCGGCCCCATCACCGTGACGTGGTGCTGGAGCCAGCATTCCGCGCCGATGCGGACATCCGGTCCGATCACGCAGTAGGGGCCGACATGGGTGCCTTCACCGATCTCGGCGCGGCGATCCACGATAGCGGTGGGATGAATCTCGGTCGCACTCACATGTCCACGATGCCAAACATCATCTCGGCTTCAGAGACGACTTCATTATTCACCAGGCAGCGTCCTTTGGCTTTGGCGATGGCTTTCTTTCGCTGGAGCATCTCCACTTCAATGAAAAGAGTGTCGCCCGGTCCGACGGGTTTTCTAAATTTCACGCCGTCGGCGCTCATAAAGTAACCGACCTTCCCGGCCTGGCCTTCCATGTTCAACAGCAGCACGCTGCCGACTTGCGCCATCGCTTCCACTTGCAAGACGCCGGGCATGATCGGATGTCCCGGAAAATGGCCGGCAAAGTACCATTCGTTGATAGTTACTTGTTTTACTCCCGTGCAGCGTTTTTCCGCCTCGAGGCTTACGACCCGATCCACCATCAGAAATGGATACCGATGCGGCAGGAGTTTCATCAGGTCATTGACGTCGAGCACTTCTCCCGCTTTCGCGACCACGGGGATCGGCACCATGGCCATGGCTTTTGCGTGTAGCTTCGCCAGGCTTCGTGTCAGTTCTGCATTCGCGCCATGGCCAGGTTTTACCGCAATTACGTGGCCTTTGATGGGGCGGCCGAGGAGCGCCAGATCTCCTACGATATCCAGCACCTTATGCCGCGCGAATTCATCGGGAAAACGCAGCGGCTCCTTGCTGAGCACGGAATCGCCCCGCACTACGATGGCATTCTCGAGGCTGCCTCCTTTGATCAATCCCTTCTCCATCAGCGGCTTCACGTCCTCGTAAAAAACAAACGTACGCGCCGAGGCGATTTCCTTCGCATAGATTGCCGGCGTGATCTCGGTCGTATAAAACTGAGTAAATCTGCCATCCGGGCCCACGTTGGTGCATGAGACGCGAAAAGCTGAGTCTGGGACGATCGTCATCAGGGAGCCGCTTTTGGTCTCGATGTGCACGGGTTCGGTTACTTCGAAAACGGGCCGCGGTACTCCCTGATCGGTAATACCGGCTTGCTGGATCAATTCGAGGTAAGGTTTCGCGCTGCCGTCGCCGATGGGGGGCTCATTGGCGTCCATTTCGATCAGGGCATTATCCACCCCCATCCCGGCCAGCGCGGAAAGGACATGCTCCACGGTATGCACCTTCACGTTGCCTTCTCCGATCGTCGTGGCCCTTTCCACGGTCTTTACGTTGGCGATCGATGCTTCGATGATTGGCTCGTCTGACAAATCCTTCCGCCGGAACTTGCGTCCGTGCCCTGCGGGAGCAGGATGCAAGGTCAGCGTCACGTTGCTGCCGGTGTGCAAGGCCGATCCCGTGAGGCTGGCGCTTTTGGCAAGGGTGGTTTGGAGCAATTGGGTCATGGGCAAGCTGCCCTTTATGGAGGAGGACTGGAAAGCCGACAAGCGCTAGTAGCCGATATTCTTCAGGGCCTGCGGCCCCAAACGCTCTTGAAGCTGCCCCAGGTAGAGGCTCGACGGCGCCACCGGAGCTCCGGGGGAATCGTAAGTGCCTTCAGGAAGGAGCGGTTCTTTTCCAAAGGGCATCGCTGCCTTTTGCGGCGTACCGATGCAGCCGATTGCCCAATTCATTGCTCCGGGAGGTTGTTGAATGACAAATGATTTGGCGACACAGTTCCAAGCGACGCCCCAACCCAGAGTCCAGCCATGGCCGGACCCCATCTCGCCCCGATTCATAAAATCGATGCCGCTTTCGGAAACTTCGCAACTATCCACGAGCAACCCGGTCGCCCACCGCATGTGCGGCTGGATATGGCCATTTCCGTGAAAGGTGCAATGCAGGAGCACGTTTGGGCCGGTTACGCGTCCGCCGGTTACGAAATAGAAAATGTCGTTCCCACTGCCGGTGCAGCGATCGAAGAGAATCTGAGAGCCGTCCGCGGCTAGATCGGCGGGTTTGGCCGCTCCTTGGGTGGGCTCGGTGTGTGCCATTCTCACCGCTTCGATGGTTACTCGTTTTGCCGCACTTCCCACCTGAATGCTTCCGACGGCATTTTCTATTCCCACATCGCGCACCCACGCATCCGTCACCCCATTCAGGTGGATGCCACTATGGTGGGGATCGGTGATCGCTACGGGTTGCGGTGGAGAAACTATACGCAGGTTTTCGACTCCGATCTGGGAAATGTACCCTTCAGCAACACCTTTTTTCACCGTGACCGCAGACGGCTTCAGGTATTGAGGATCCAGGGCATCGGAAAGCGGGATGTCGAGTGACAGGGATTGAGCGGAGATATTCGTAATCGTGCGCTCGGTCGTGATGTCTCCAGACACCCAGCGTTCGGCTTTTCCGTTCCTCACCATTTTGTCCATGCCCATAAATTGGACCCAGGCGGATGTCACCGGATGAACGATACGCACCGTATTTCCCACTTCAAATCCTGCGGTGTTGGCTACAAGAAGCATGCTAGTTCCGGCAGGTACGTAGTCAGCGGCTGTTGTTGTGGAAATGCCTGCTTCCTTCCAAGTGTCAGAGCCCGTGATCGTGATGCAGATATGCGGCTCGCCGGTCATCTTTAATACGGTCCCTCCCGGACCTGAGCCACTGCCGCGGAGGACGATACCACTCGTCTTAATGGTAATAGGCCGGCTGCATTCAAAGGTTCCGGGCTGGAGTAATATCGCGCCTCGGAATTCATCCACGGAATTCGCCTTTGATAAGTCATCGATGGCAGCTTGGATCGATTGTGAATCATCACCGCCCGAAGGGCTAATACTCGTGGACACTTTCACTGTGGGAATGGCCTTTCCGCCTCCTCCATAGCCGGCGAAGGAGAAGTCCATGATTCGGTCTCCTTTTTCGGTCACCTTATAGGCAAGTCGGCCGTCCGTGCCTGGATATACCCATTGGCTTAGGGCTTCAGCAGCCCTTCCTCCGCTTGTCGTCACAGCAAGGGACAGGGGCCAAAGGAGAAAGATTCGTGTGATCCGGCAGAGACGTAAAGGGACAGGGTGCACGGTATTTTTATCGTCGCAAACGGCGTACGTGTCGCGAGCCAAAAGTGCGCGAGTTCTGCCAAGTTTCGCCATGTGGCGAATGCCAGACATTCACCGCGGCAATGGCAAAGGAATCGACTGCGTCGGGGTGGTCCTCGCAAAGAGCGGTGCGAGAAATCGCTTTCCGTCATCTCCCAGAATCCTACGATCACTTGTCACATTTCCCCTCCTGTGAAAGCGGCTTTTTTTCTCTCCGTTCTCCTCCTGTGTGCAACTGGCTTTGCGGCGGAGGATGGAAATCGTTTTACGTACCTCGAAGACGGCGGTCCCTATTATCCGAACCTCGGTCTTGCTCGCTTTACCACCCCGCAATGGATTGGCGAGCCGGGGGTGGATGCCGCCGTAATCCTGAGCATCGATGATCTTAAAGTAACAGATAAATACGAAAAGTATCTGCGACCGATCCTGGAGCGTCTTAAGCAAATCGATGGGCACGCGCCATTTAGCATCATGTGCAACCAGTGTCCGGTGAGCGATCCGCAGTTTCCCGTCTGGTTAAAGGAAGGAGTGGCTCCCGAAGTTCACACTTTGACGCACCCGTGCCCGTTACTTGGAAAGGATGGCTTCGATTCGGCGGCGCAGAATTATCAGGGCTGCGTCGATCTCCTCTCTTCCATTCCCGAAAACCATCCCGTGGCTTTTCGCATGCCGTGCTGCGATTCGATGAATTCCGCCAGCCCGCGCTTTTTTGCGGAAATTTTTCCACAAGTCAGTCCGCAGGGGCATTTCCTTTCCATCGATTCGTCGGTGATGCAGCTTTTTACGCCGCGCGACGAGTCATTGCCGCGCGATCTGGTTTTAGAAAATGGCCGGGAGCGTTTTCGGAAATACTTTCCGATGGAACTGGTCCCGCCACGCAAAGTGACCTTTGGCGCGTTTGCTGGTTATATTGAAGATTATCCCTATCCTTACGTGATTGATCGCGTTTGCTGGGAATTTCCGTGTGCGGTTCCCAGTGACTGGGAAGCATTTAATACCCACGGAGCAAAAAATCCACTGACCACTGCCGATTGGAAAGCTGCGCTGGATGCTACCGTAATTAAACAAGGCGTCCTGACCACTATTCTGCATCCTCACGGCTGGAGCGCGCCGGAGCAAATCGTCGAACTGATTGACTACGCCGTGTCGAAATACGGCTCACGCGTGAAGTTCCTTACGTTTCGCGAAGCGCTGGCCCGCATTGAAAAGAACGCCTTGGGTGGGGAATCGTTGCGCTCCGCCAGTGGCAACGACAATGGAGTGCGCCTCGTGGATCTCGATGGAGACGCCTTCATGGATGTAGTCATCGGCAACGATCACAAAAGGGTAACACGCATCTGGCAGCCTCGCGAAAAGCGCTGGCTGGAGACACCCATGCCTGCGGCCATTGTTACATCCGGAAAAGATGGCAAGTCACGTGAGGCGCAGTTAAAATTCGGAATGGTCCGGCAGAATCCCGCGGCCTTGCTCGTTCAGGAAGATTCGGCGGGCGCCTGGGAATTTCGGGGCGGTGCCTGGCAAAACACACCACAACTCCTGCGGGGCCTTGAAGGAACATCCCTTGGCGCACCCTCCACCGACTCTGGAATTCGGCTGAGAGATTTTGATCGGGATGGTCATTGTGAGTTACTTGTTAGCAATCCAGCGAAGAGCGCCATTTATGGATGGTCTGAATCCACCGGGCGCTGGCAGCAACTCGATTACGCGCTTCCTGAAGGACTCACGCTGGTGAATTCCCGGGGCGAAGACAATGGACTTCGTTTCGTGGATCTTAACGGCGACGGATTTGACGATGTGCTGTTTTCCGACGAGCACCGCTTCGCTATCTATCTTTGGGCAGCCCATGTTCGCGAAGTGCTGGGGTGGAAGCGCGGCTGGCCGCACGAAGTAATCCGTGGAACACGCGGTGAAAATGCGCGCCCCACGGACTTGCCGCCTTTCGTGGACCAAGGCCGTAACAACGGCGCCTGGCTGAATTACAATCGCCTAACCGTGCAAAATGAGGGAACTTTTTCGCTCGAGGAGCATACGTGGTGGCGGTCTTTTCCGGACCTGATCGCTTTTGATATGCCACCGCCGAAATCGCCACAGGATTCGCTGGCTAGCATTTATGTCCGTCCCGGTTTCAAGGTGGAGCTCGTCGCTGCTGAGCCGCTCATCGAAGATGCCACTGCCCTGGAATGGGACGCGCAAGGCCGGCTCTGGGTGCTTGAAATGCATGACTATCCTTTGGGACTCGATGGCCACGGTGAGCCCGGCGGCATCTTAAAAATCCTCGAGGATACCAAACACGATGGACACTACGATAAATCGACCGTGTTTCTCGATCACATTCCGTTTCCCAGTGGTCTGGCTTTTTGGCATCACGGCGTTCTGATCGCTTCTTCCCCGAATATTATTTATGCAGAAGACACGGACGGAGACGGTCGTGCAGATGTCCAGCGAGTGATGTTCACCGGATTTAAACCCGGAAATCAACAGCATCGCTTGAACGGATTTGACTGGGGTTTCGACGGCTGGCTCTACGGCGCCAATGGCGACAGCGGAGGCAAAGCAAAATCGGTCGTCACCGGCCAGGAGGTAGATATCAGTGGACGAGATTTTCGCTTTCGACCGGATAGCGGGGAATTTGAAACGGTCTCGGGCGAATCGCAATATGGCCGCCATCGCGATGATTGGGGAGAGTGGTTTGGAAATAACAACTCCTCGTGGCTTTGGCATTTCACTGTCCCCGAGAATTACTTGAAACGAAACCCGCGCCTTGCCCTCAAAAGCGTGCGCCGGGTGCTGGCTAACGATCCTGACCCGATGCGCGTCTTTGCCGTGAGCCGTACGCTGCCGCGTTTCAATCAACCGGATACGGTTGGATTTGTGACGAGTGCTAACAGCGCGACCCCGTATCGCGACGAGTTGTTTGGCCCGGATTTCGAAACGAGCGTCTTCATTAGCGAACCTGTCTATAATGTTGTACATCGCGAAGTGCTCACACCGGATGGAGCGACGTTTACCAGTCATCGCGCGGAGGGTGAGAAAGATCGGGAATTTCTCGCCAGCACGGACAATTGGTTTCGCCCCACCATGCTCAAAACCGGGCCGGATGGTGCGCTCTACATCGCCGATATGTATCGCGCGGTCCTGGAGCATCCGGAATGGATTCCACCGGAAACTCAGTCGCGTCTCGATCTGCGTGCCGGTGCGGACAGAGGCCGCGTTTACCGGGTCTATCCGGAGAACGCTAGTCTGCGTCCGATTCCGAATCTGGCGAAACTGACCCCTTCCGAATTGGCCGCCGCTCTCGACAGCCCCAATGGCTGGCAGCGCGACACCGCGGAGCGCCTTCTTCTCGAAAGTGAAGACCGTGGCGAGATTCCGCAGATCGTCCGTCTGGCCAGTGCTGCCGCGAACCCCAAAGTGCGCCTTCAGGCACTGGCGACGCTCGACCTGCTCAATGGACTCACGCCGGAGGTGGTGATGACTAGCTTGCGCGATGCCCATCCCGGGGTACGCCGTGAAGCGCTGCACGTCAGCGAACGCTTTGCGGGAAAATCAGATGCCGTTCTCACGGCAGCCTTGGCCTTGGAAAGCGATCCGGATTTTTCTGTCCGCCGGCAACTCGCGTTCAGCCTCGGTGCATGGAATAGCCCGGCAGCTGCTGAAGCCTTAACACGAATGGCCGACCGCGAAGGCAGCAACGAGCAAATGCGTCCCGCAATCCTTTCCTCCGTCTCGCCAGAAAGCCCGCTCATGGCCAAACTCACGGAAGCCACCGGCAAGCCAGCCGTAGCGGCTTCTCTTCCCAAAGTCGCTGTTGAGCCTAATCGCACGCGGGCGAAGGTTGCAGAAAGCTATGCTGAAGTGGCGCATCTCACAGGCAATGCGGTTCACGGTCACGACGTTTACCGGCAGGTCTGTATCATCTGTCACAAGTTGAAAGGGGAGGGGAGTGAATTGGGCCCTGATCTCGGAACGGTCGCCGACAAGCCGTTCGATTGGCTCCTCACCGCGATTTTCGATCCAAACGCTGCCGTAGAGCAGCGTTATCAAGTCCATCGGGTCACGACAAAAGCGGGCGGCGAAATCGTCGGTCTCATTGTTGCCGAAACGGCCAACAATCTCACCCTGCGCCTGCCCGGTGGTGTGGAGCAGACAGTCTTGCGCGCCGATATCAAAGATCGCGCCCCACTCGGCCGCTCCCTCATGCCCGACGGCCTCGAAGCCGTGCTCAAAGAGCAGGATGTGGCTGACGTGATTTCCTGGATCCGCGCCAAGTAACCTGCGAATCTGCGTTACTTGGCGGCCTCGCGGTACGGCTTCTTTTCTTTGTAAAGCTCGATCCGGCCTTGCAGCTCGGTGCGCACTTCTTCAG
>FTBG01000179.1_pt1 | contig 11155 bp, 14 predicted proteins | sample 1639311 | NCBI WGS metagenome assembly FTBG01 (sample SAMEA3914864, study PRJEB12502) | metagenome | biome: forest; material: soil | place: USA | collected 2012-03-12 | depth 0.3 m | reverse complement strand
GGCGCGGCCGGTAGTAGAGGCGGTGAAGGAAGAGCGGGAGCCGTTGGAGACGGTGGTGAGGTAGGGGTAGGGGTCCCGCGGCCCGCTTCTTAATCGTAATCATACTCGTAATCGTAATGGTTGCGTGGAGCGCGAAATGGAAACGCGGCTGGGCCTATCTTCGCGAGCTTCCCCTTCCACGTAGCCGTTTCGCGCTTCGCGCGACGATTACGATTCGGCCAGCGGCCCATTTCGCTCTCCGAGCGAGTGTAGGTGCAGGTGAAAGTGTAGGACGAAAGGCTGCCCAGGGCCCTCACCCACGCCATCACCCAAAAATCACCCTTTTTTGTTCTACCCCCCTTTGACACGCATTCCGCACGTGCTACGTTTTTCGTGCTTCGGCGCATGATGGATATTGAATCACTTCCGTTCCCCGCCTGCAGAATTTCTTCGCTCTACCTCGATTACGGGGTGGATGCGCAGGACTGCGATGGTCACGATCCGGTGGAAATCAGCGAACGCGGGATGCGAATCCGATCTCGCTGGCGCTTTGAAATTGGCACCCAGCTCTCCGTTTCTTTCGTCTCAGAGCACCTTCGACTGGGAAAGAAACGCCTCACTGCGGAAGGCACCGTCGTCTGGTGCGAACCGTGTGCGAGAGGCACCTTTGAAAGCACCCTCCTCTTTCTCGAACTCCCGGATGAGCTGAAGCAAAGCCTCCGGGAGTTGTCGTTTCTGCTCACGGCGCCCGGGAAATAGCGAGCGGCGGGGGGAGGTTTTTACGAGGCGTCATTATTCCTCTGAAGGCTCCACATTGGATGTGCCCGGGGTAGTGCGCTGCGCGCGGCGCAACTCTCAGATTTCAACTCCCAACTCTCAATGGGAGCTGTTCTAAAGGGATGAAGACCGTGAGGTAGAAACGAAAATGAAAGAGCCAAGGAAGAAAAACTTCACGCAATGGCTCACACAAAGTGCGATCTCGATAACTCCGTTCGCGCTTCCCCGCGCCTCCTTGGATGTTGAGAGTTGGGAGTCGAAATCTGAGAGTTGGCTAGCGCCGCGGCGATAACCCTTAGCTCTCCTGATCTGCGTGCAACGCAGCGCTTTTACTTGCTCGCGAGGGTCTTGGCCGCGCGGCTCTTGAGGCGATTGGCCTTATTGCGATGGATGCGGCCGGTCTTCGCGGCTTTGTCCACCAACGCGGAGAGCTTCCGCACGGAAGCCTGGGCAGCTTCTTTCGCTCCCGACTTGATGCTTTCGCGCGCAGCCTTCAATTGGGACTTCACGGACGTGGTCGCGCGCTTGTTGATGAGCGTGCGCCGAGTCGTCTGACGAGCGCGTTTGGCAGCGGAACGGGTATTGGCCATATAAAAGAGTAGAGGAAAAGGGCGTGGACTGTATCGCCGGACCTGCATTTGTCAAACGCCGCGATGAGCGAACAGGCGGGAATCGCGCACATCGCTGAATATTTCCGCCCATCATCCTCTTCCTCCTCCTCATACTCAAAACCCGTTCTCCCCGAATATCCCTGTTGTACCCCGGGCTTCCTTCGCCCACACTCCCCGCCCCTTTTTCAAAATGCGCCTGCTCATCGCACCCGATAAATTCAAGGGCTCCCTTTCCGCCGTCGCCGCGGCGGAGGCGATTTCACGCGGGTGGAAAGCGGCGTGGCCGGAAAGCGAAATCACCATCGCGCCGATTGCCGATGGCGGGGAAGGTTTCGCGGAAGCGCTCTGCCAGGCCCTCGACGGCACTTGGACGGAAACGGAAGCGCGCGATCCGCTCGGACGCAATGTGCAGACACGCTACGCGTGGGTGGAATCACAGAAACTCGCCGTGATCGACATGAGCGAGGCGTCCGGACTATGGCGGCTCAGTGCTCAGGAACTTGCCCCACTGCGCGCAAATACCTTCGGCACCGGCCAGCTCATGCGCCATGCGACGGAACGTGGTGCCGCGAAAATCCTCGTCGGCCTTGGCGGCAGTGCCACTACTGACGGCGGCATGGGCATGGCCGCCGCCCTGGGCTTCGAATTTTACACGAGCGACGGCGAACCGATCGATCCATTCCCCGAAAATCTTCTCGCGCTCACCCGCATCGGGCCTTCGGAAGCCATCGACCTACCGGAAATCATCGCCGCATGCGATGTGCGCAATCCGCTTCTCGGTGAACGCGGGACAGCCCACGTTTTTGCTCCACAAAAAGGGGCCGATCCGCAGACGGTCAAGACGCTGGAATTGTCCATGGAAAATCTGGCCGACGTCGTGAAACAGGAGCTCGAGGTCGATTTCCGCGATGCTCCGGGAGCCGGCGCGGCAGGCGGGATCGGCTTTGGCTTGCTCAGCTTTTGCAACGCCACCATTCGCTCGGGCTTCGATCTCATCGCGGAAATCCTGAACCTCGAAGAAAAAATCTCTGCCAGCGACCTCATCCTCACCGGTGAGGGGCGCCTCGATACGCAAACGCTGGAAGGCAAAGGGCCGGCGGGCGTCGCTGAACTCGCCAGGAAGCATCACAAGCCGGTGATCGCTTTCGCCGGTTCGATCGCGGAAAACGCGAATCTGGCCTCGATTTTTGATGCGGCCTGCCCGATTGTCGATCGCCCCGCAGCTCTCGAACAAGCCATGAGCCACGCCAGCGAATTTCTCGAGCGCGCCGCCGGTCGCACCGCCCGGCTTCTGCGATTGGGCCGGACTTTATGACACAACCTTTTGCTCCCCGGAGATTGGCAGCACGCAGGCGCATGGCCACATTCCACGCCAAGCCGCGCCGCCAGCATTAGCCTGTTTCACGATCATCACCTTCTGATTGTTATATGAGCAAACGCATTGCCCTTCTTTTCGCCGGCCAGGGAGCTCAAACCGTGGGCATGGGCCGCGATCTCAGCGAAAAATTCGCACCGGCGCGTGACTTGTTTCAGCGCGCCGATTCCATTCTCGAGCGTCCCCTTTCCCACATCGCTTTCGCCGGCCCGGACTCCGACCTGGTGCAGACTCGGAATTCGCAACCCGCGCTTTTCGTGCACGGTCTCGCCTGCCTTGCCGTACTCCGCGAACTCGCAGGCGATTTTTCCATCCACGCCGCTGCGGGACTTTCCCTCGGTGAATTCACGGCGCACGCAGCCGCGGGCACCTTCGATTTTGAAACGGGACTGCGCCTCGTCGAACAGCGCGGCGCCTTTATGCAGGAAGCCTGTGAGCAAACCTCCGGCACCATGGCCGCGATGATCGGCGCGGATGAAAGCGCCGTGCGGGCGCTGGCTTCCGAGTGCGACGTCGATGTGGCGAATCTCAACAGCCCGGGACAAATCGTCGTAAGTGGTGAAGCCAGCAAGGTAAGCCTGGCGGTTTCGCTGGCCAAGGAGCACGGGATTCGAATGGCGAAGATGCTCAATGTCGCGGGCGCCTACCATTCGAGGCTCATGAATTCTGCCTTCGTAAAGCTCGGTGAGATTCTGCAAAACACGCCGATCCAGCCACCCGCCTTTCCAGTCATTTGCAACGTGGATGCCGTGCCGGTGAGCGAGCCGGAGGATATCCGGCAATCGCTGCAGGATCAAGTAACAGGCACTGTGCGCTGGACGGAAACGATCGAGTACCTGGTCGATGAGCAGAAGTGCGATCTCTTTCTCGAACTCGGCCCCGGCGGCGTGCTCGCCGGCCTGCTCAATCGCACGCGCAAAGGCGCGGCCTGCCTCTCCATCACCGATTGCGAAACCATTGAAGCGGCGGCGGCGGCTTTGCGTGCCGATGCTGCCTGAAGATTTATTTACTCCCCATGGACTACGCCTTCTACAAAATCATTCACCTCGTTGGGCTTGCCATCCTCGCCATCGGGCTCGGCGGCATGGTGGCGGAATCAAGTAACCGCCGCACTTTTGTCATGCTCCAGGGCATCGCCCTGCTGATTCTGCTCGTCTCCGGATTTGGGATTCTGGCCAAGCTAAAGCTCGGTTTCCCCCATTTTGCGATGGTGAAAGCAGTTCTATGGCTCGTCATTGGCATGCTGCCGCTCATCTTCCGGAAGCTGAAAATCCGGATTTGCTTCGCGATTACCATTTCGATCCTCCTCATCACCATCGCGGCCTGGCTTGGCGTGACCAAGCCCGCACTTTGGTGATCGCTTTCGAAGGACGGATCCAGGGCGGTTTAGAGCAGTTTAACGAAAACCGTAGCCACCAACCCTGCCCCAACGGGGCTGCGTAACAAAGCCCGGGGTTGCCCGGGAGTTCGGCCACGAACTGCCGGGCTACCCCGGGATATCAAGTAACGCGCCTACCCAAACGGGATTGCGATCCGCGTCTCGCCAAACAGAGCCTGCATCGCAACCCCTTTGGGGTAGAGCGCGTTGTGATATAGTACCCAAGGTAACCGCGCGCCCCATCTCTCCTCGCGCGCGGCAACCTTGGGCTTCGTTTCGTAGCCCCTTTGGGGCAAGGTCACGGTTCCCATGATCTCCCTTGAATTAGATCATAGTGAACGGATACAGGAAAACTCGGAATACACTAGCCCGTGAACCAGGCAGGCGGCCGCCCAGTAACGATCGCTCGCGCCAGAAATCCCGCCACCGCCCGCGGCGGATGCACCAGCGACCAAAGCCGGCAGCGCTTGAGCATATGGCCAATGGCACGAGCGCGATGGCCATTCAGCAAAAAACTATAACAGATGCGCAGGAGATTATCCGCCTCATATTCCTCGAGCCATCGCTTTGCTTGATCCCGTTCCTGCAGCGGCAAACGATCCTGGTAGCGGCGGAAGACTTTCCAATCTCCCTCTAAAAATCCGTGGACATTCGCACGCGTCTGGCTTCCCCGATGCCAGCGGAAAAAAGAAATGCGTTCGGGCAGGCAAAGCATCTCGTGGCCCGCCAGTATCGTACGAATGAAGAAATCGTGACAATAACTGTAGGTACGCTCTTCCGACAAGTAACCAATCTCCTCCATCAGGCTGCGCCGCCAGAACATGCCGGGCTGATGATAGCCGTAATTCTTGCGCCCGAGGCACTCCACGAGAGAGGTGCGATGCGGAATGTGATGCACATCATCCGTGCCGGATTCCCAGCCGTTGCACACTTCGCCCGAAAGCCACTTTACTTGTGGATGCTCCCGAAAGGCCGTTGCCACCCTGGCAATCGCGCCGGGAAAATACCAGTCATCGCTGTTGATATAGGCGAGGATCTCACCCGTGGCTCGCCGCCAGCCCTTATTCACCGCCGCGGGATGACCATCATCCTTCTCGCTCACCCAGCCTGCCAGCCACGGTTCGTAGCGGCGAATGATCTCCGCACTTTGATCCGTGCTTCCCCCGTCGATCACAAAGTATTCGAGATCGGGATAACCTTGCAACAGCACGGACCGGATCGTCTCTTCCAGAAACTGCCCCTGCATATAGCTAGGAGTGACAATCGTGACGCGCGGCCACGGTCCAGGGCTTTCCACACGTGGTCCCTCCTCGGTCCAGGGCCAGCCCGTTGTCCCGGCAGGAGGCGCGGGAAGATCAGCGAGGTGCGGGCATTCCATGGCAGGCTAATCCCGAGGATGACGGGGACGGCATCTGCACGCGACCGTAAATGCCCCGCGCGCTCATGGTTTCGCGCTGGCGATCTGCTCGTACTGGCAATGCGCGTAAACCATCCCGAGTCGATGATCCAGCGTCATATTCACAGGAACCGTGCCGCTCTGGTAAACCTCAAACGGCGTCACCGATTTCACCGAGTCAAACATCTCGATCAGCGGCGTGCCTGCCCAGACGTTGAGCGAGTAACTCCCCGGCATCAAATCCAGACAATCAAACGTTACTTGAATGCAAAAGTCTCCGTTTTCCGAAGTCGTGAACACCCGTTCCTTGTCATAGGCGAAGAGCACCGGCACTCCCGTATTGCTCACAGCCTGCACCCGCACCCAGAAATTCAAGCCGGGCTGCGCATCTCCGCCTTTAAGTAACAGCGTCACGCGATCACCCATGCCCACTTTATCAGCCGGTTCACCATCCGCATTGCGGATTGTGATCTCTTTAAAGCGAAGCCGGCCGGTGCCTTCACGCTCCCACGTCGTATTGGAGCGCCCGGCTTTCTGCATCTCGCTCACGTATTTCGCGATCACCTCTTCGCTCGTCCCCATTGTTACAACCTGCCCCGCATTCAGCCAGATCGTGCGCTGGCAGAGCTGGCTCACCGCGCCGAGGTTGTGGCTCACAAAAAGCACCGTGCGCCCGCCGCTCGCGATGTCATTCATTTTGCCCATGCACTTCTGGCGAAAAGACGAATCGCCTACCGCAAGCACTTCATCGACGACGAGGATTTCCGGCTCGAGATGCGCAGCCACGGCGAAGGCCAGCCGTACATACATGCCGCTCGAGTAACGTTTCACCGGCGTATCGAGAAACTTCTCCACCTCCGCGAACGCCACCATTTCGTCGAACTTCCGCTGAATCTCCGCACGGGTCATCCCGAGGATCGCCCCGTTCAAGTAAATGTTTTCCCGGCCGCTTAGCTCCGGATGAAACCCGGTGCCCACTTCGAGCAAACTAGCCACTCGTCCGCGCACGCGCACTTCGCCTTCCGTCGGTTCCGTGATCTGGCTAAGCACTTTGAGCAATGTCGATTTGCCAGAGCCATTCCGTCCAATGAGTCCCACCACTTCCCCGTGGGTCACATCAAAGCTAACATTCTTCAGCGCCCAGAGCACCGTGTCGTCGTGCTGGCCATTGGTTTGGTCGTTGGCTTTCGCTTCGGGGCTCGGCTGAAACTTTCGCCACACCCCTTGGGCCGCCTGCGCCAGAGAATCGTGCAATGTATCGTGGGAGCGCGATCCCCCGAGGCGATAGCGTTTGCTTAAACCGCGAACTGAAATGACCGGTTGCTCCATTTAGTTAGATCAAGTCAGCGAAGCCCTTTTCGGTATTGCGGAAATACACGACCCCGGTGCCGAGCAGCAGGACGGTAGCCAGCACGCTCACCCAAAAAGCCGGCCAGTAGGGTTCGAAATTCGGCCCCAGTACACACCAGCGGAATCCATCGATCACCCCCACCATCGGATTCATGCTATAAAGGAAACGCCACTTGATCGGCACAATCGTGGAAAGAAATCCCACCGGGCTCGCGTACAGCCCCATGCGCGTGAAAAACGGCACGATATATTTTACATCGCGATATTTAACATAAAGCGCGCTTAGCCAGATGCCGGCGGAAAACGCGGCCGTCACGGCTACTGCGAAAAAAACGGGCAGCAGCAGCAGCGTGAGCCGGAATTGCACGCCGTACCACAGCATTAGGCCAAAGAGCATCACCAGCCCGATGAAAAAATCGATCATGCCGCTCAGCACCGCACTCGTCGGGATGATGAGCCGCGGAAAATAGACTTTCGAAATCATGTGCGCTGAGGCCACCAGCGAGTTGCTGCTATCGCCGAGCGCATTGGAAAAAAATTGCCAGGGCAGCAGGGCCGCGAAGGACAGAAGGATGTACGGCGCGCCATTCGTGGGAAACTTCCCTGCCCGCCCAAAAACCAGCGTGAAAATGGCCACCGTGAGCAGCGGCTGGATCACCGCCCAAGCTACTCCGAGATAGGTCTGCTTGTACTTCACCAGCACGTCGCGCCATGCCAGAAACCAGAAGAGCTCCCGGTAGCGCCAAAGCTCGGGCAAGTCGATGGATACCAGCCCTTTACGGGGGCGGAGCACGCGTTCAGTTGCTACAGCAGAGGATGACATCGAGTTCGGGGTGCCGGGGCCCTCATTTCCTACGAAACGAAGGGGGCTTCAAGTACGGCGGCAAAGCCGTGGCTTCAAGCGGAAAAGAGCGCAAAGCAGGTAAGGAGCCGGATGAACAAAAATTATGATAACCGCGGGAGGAAACCAGAAATCAGAATGACGAATGACGAAACAAATCCGAAGCCCGAAACCCGAAACCCATGCGCCTTTCGTCAGAGCCCTTCGTCATTCGGGCTTCTGGCTTCCTTCGTCATTCTGGTTTCGAACTTTCCTTCACACTGCCTGCGGCGCCCCTGCGGGCTCCGCATTCTCCCGTGCGCTCTTCGCCTCTTCCTTGCGCACCCCAGGCTTTCTCCCAATCACCACCGTCGAAAGCCCACTCGTCGGCAAAATCTTGTCGAGCACGCGGAACACTGGGGTGAGAAAATTGTACACCTTGAGCTGGAAGGGCGTGAGCGCCTTCTGCTTGCCCACGGTATTCATCACGTACCACGCAATGATGCCGAATTTGTTGAAGAAAAACTGCTTCTCCACCTGCAATCCGGCCGCTTCCATTTTCTTCTCGAGTTCGCCCTTTTCGTAGCGGCGGAAGTGCCCGAGGTCCCGATCAAAATCGCTATATAGCTTCATCCCGTACGGCACGAGCACGACGATGCGGCAGCCTTCCGGCACCGTCGCAAAAAGGTCCTTCAACACCGCGAAGTCGTCTTCGATATGCTCGAGCACGTTGAGAAAAACAACCGAGTCCGGAGCAAAATCGCGCAGTTGCTCGAAATCCGAACTGCGCGTCATGTCCAGCTTGCCGATTTGCAGATGAGGGTGGTGCTTCCACTTCGCCTGGAGTTCCTCGAGGTAATCGGTGCGATAATCCGTGAGCAGCACATTCTCGTGCTGGCGGATATAACGGCTCAGATTTCCACGCCCCACGCCGAGTTCTGCCACGCGCCGGCCCAGCCACGGCTTCACACTCTCATACATCCATTCGTTAAACTTCGGCGCACACTCCATGGCATCGAGTGTTACTTTACCGGGATCGGAGTAGCTGGAAGAAAAGCGATACTTGACGATAAACCACAGCGCCGCCACGCCATCGCGCCACGTGATCTTTTTGCCCTCCTCGTACTTGCGGCCATTGTAAGTGATCGGTACTTCGTACATCCGCAGGCGGTTGCGCGCGGTCTTCGCGGCGATTTCCGGTTCGATCCCAAAGCGATTGCTCTCCAGCGGAATGCGCCGCAGCGCATCGGCGACGAAAACTTTGTAACAAGTCTCCATGTCGCTCCAGTTCGTGTCGTTGAGCATGTTTGACACGAGGGTGAGAAAGCGGTTCGCCAGGGTGTGCCAGAAATAGAGCACTTTGCGCTCTTCGCCGCTGAACCGGCTGCCGAAAACCACATCGGCGCGGCCTTCCAAGATCGGGTGCAGCAGCCGCGGATAGTCGCGAGGATCGTATTCCAGATCGGCATCCTGAAAAATCGCAAGGTCGCCCGTCATTTCGACAATGGCCCGGCGCAACGCCGCGCCTTTGCCCTGATTGGGCTGCTGGCAAAAAACCTTCACTTCCGAATGCGCGGCCGCGATCTCCTGGGCGACCCGCCACGTATCGTCGGACGAGCCGTCATCCACGATCACGATCTCCCGTGCCAGCCCCTCGGGCAAAGGCGCGGCTCGCACGGCATCGAGGCAGGTTGCGAGTGTGGCTTCCTCATTATACGCGGCAATGAGGATCGATAATTTCTGGAATAAGGGTGCGGGAGGGGTCGAGGCCATTCCGGGAAAAAAAGGAGCGACCACTTACATCAAGCCAACCGTTTTCGCATCTGATTTGTTTCTGGCGCCGAGAATCTCAACCACCGCCGATGGGTGTTCCCATTGAGCCCGCTTGCGTCTCGCCGATAGCATGGTAAGAATATCCTACATGACCACCGTACTCTCCCAAAAAGGTCAGATCGTCCTTCCTGCTTCCATCCGAAATCAATTAAATCTGCAGCCGGGTGTCGATTTTGAAATTGGGGTCGAAGACGAGGATACGATCACGCTTCGCCGGGTCTCACGCCCTGCCAATCATGGACTGGTTGATATCCTGCTCGCCTGTCCCTCTCCATTCACGATCCCCCCCCGCGCAACAGACGATTCGCAACCCTTGAGCCTTTGAGTTTCCTCGTTGATACAAACGTTTTTAGCGAGACGGTAAAGTCAAAACCGGATGGAAAGGTCGTCGCTTGGTTGCGGCAAAACGAAAGTGACTTGTACGTCAGCACAATCACGATCGGCGAAATTCGCCGGGGAATTGAGCGGCTGCCGAAAGGCAAACGAAAGGAAAACCTTTTACTTTGGCTGCAAAAGGTATGCGACTCGATGAAGGGACGCGTGCTTAGCTTCAACACTTCGACAGCCCATGTTTGGGGCCAACTGAAAGCCAAATGGGATGCGGCTGGTATCAATATTGCGTCGCTGGACAGCCAAATCGCCGCAATCGCTCGACGCCATGAGCTTACATTGGCAACACGAAACACTGCACACTTCCTGAAAACCGGAGTGCAGCTTCTCAACCCCTTCGAATCTCAGTGATTTGGCAAATCAAACAGAACCGACTTCGCCAAATTTGCGTTGCGCGAGACGAAAGGTGACCTAGAAAACAGACTGCATGTTACCTCCATCACTCACTGACCTCGCCAACAAACATGGAACGGACAAAGGGATCACCGGTCCGAGTGAAGGTTGGGGCGCGCACAATTATACCGACATTTATCAACCGTATTTCGAACGACTGCGCACTGAGCCCATCGCGCTGCTGGAAATCGGCCTGGGGGTGACCGGTGAACGGTGGCCCACGAAAATCGCTCACGGCAAGAACGCCCAAGGCGGAGCCTCGCTGCGCACGTGGTACGACTATTTTCCCAATGCCCGGATCTACGGCGCGGATATCAATGCCGCTCCCTACCTGGACAATGATCGCATCAAGACCTTTGTGGTCGATCAGGGCAGCCTCGATGATTGGAAAACCTTCGAGAAAGCGGTCGATCACCTGCAGTTCGACGTGATCATCGACGACGGCAGTCACCGCCCCGATCATCAGCAAGTAACAATGGGTTTCATGTTCAAGATGGTTAAGCCGGGCGGCCTGTATATCATCGAGGATTTGGTCGATAACGGACTAGGCGACAGCAATCTCGCAGAACACGGCATTCACGCCTGCGGCGACGTAAAGAACACGCGTTCGGTTTTAAAGCAGTTTCAAACGACGGGAAAATTCGGGGAACCGAATGTCATCGGCGACACTACCTACCTCGCGGAGCACATCGATTACATGGCGTTTCACGCCCCGCAAAGAGTGCCCATGGTGCAAAAAACCAGGTTGGAAAGAATTCGGGCGCGGTTGCTCGGAAAAGGCCTGCGCTTCCGCTGGCAGATGGATTCGGAGAAGATGTGCGTGATGCGGAAGAAGTGAGGAAAACAATACTAT
>FTBG01000126.1_pt1 | contig 11181 bp, 8 predicted proteins | sample 1639311 | NCBI WGS metagenome assembly FTBG01 (sample SAMEA3914864, study PRJEB12502) | metagenome | biome: forest; material: soil | place: USA | collected 2012-03-12 | depth 0.3 m | reverse complement strand
CCCCGCCGGTCCTTCATTGACCGCACCCAGCACATACACTTCGCCATCCTCATCCTGTCCGAAGCCCTTGAGAAAAAGACCGAGTGAACCGCTGTTAAAGACGATTCTGAATTCATGAATCGACCCGTTCGTGAAATCGGAATAAAAGAGTCTTCCTGATCCGATGCTGGAGGGTGAAGAGAGATCACCAAAGACATATTTTCCGGTCATCGCCGGAATAGCCGCGCCGCGATAAACATAGCCGCCGATGATGGCCATCCCGTCAACATGAGTGTATTCAGCAACCGGATCGGTCAGGGAAGGATCAGGATTCGAGTCGAGCTGAATGGAGCCGTTGGCGGCGTTGAAGAGAAAGGTGCCCTCCTTGTGATTCCAGCCGTAGTTTTTACCCGATTCGACGATATCGACTTCCTCGATGTTATTTTGGCCAACATCCGCGGCGATCAAGCGTTCCGCCGCTCCTCCCTCATCAAAGCTAAATCGGTAAGGATTTCGAAAACCGTAGGCATAAATCTCGCGCACAGAGTTTTGCCCGAGATTGGGATTGGAAGCTGGGATGCGGTATTTTCCATTGGCACTCGCCGCGTCCGCACTGGTGGAGGTAAGTGCCGGATCGAGAGGATCGATGCGCAGGATTTTGCCGAGGGCATTTTGTACATTCTGCGCGTTGCCGGTACCATGCCCATTTCCCTGGTCGTTGGCATTACCGCCGTCACCTGTGGAGATATAAAGATAACCATCCGCACCGAAAGCTAGTTTTCCGCCGTTGTGATTGGATTGCGGCTTGTCAATGCGCAGAATTTCGCGGCGTGTCGCGGGATCAACCACGTCTGGATTGCCTGCGGAAACCTGCCATTCGGTCACGACGCTCTGGCAGTCGAAGGAGCCGGTGAGAGGAATCGTAAAATCAGCCGCCCCCGACACCGGCTCGCTGGTAAAGGTATATAGCTTGAGATAGCCGGTGCTCGCCGGATTGCTAAAACCAGGATGAAAGGCGAGCCCGAGAAAGCCGCGCTCATCGTAACTTCCGGAAAGTCCTACCAGCCGTGAACTGACGTCGAGAAAAGGCGTGGCCACAAGCTGGCCATTCGTGATCAAACGAAGCTGGCCCGTTTGATCCACGACAAAAAGGCGCCCGGTTCCGTCGTGGGCCGACATGAGATCAACGGGCGAGTGCAAGCCCGTCACGATCGTGCGCAAGCCGATGCGCAACGGCCCCTGCTGAATATCAGCTGGTGAAATCAGACCCGCGACAAGTGTTGCGGATGCGCCTGCGTTGTTTGTAAAAGTCGCCGCGCCGGAGGTGAGCGCATAGTCCGCGGCATTGTTAACGCTAAAGGCCGTGGCGTTCCCTTGAAACAAAAGCGCCTGTTCGGAGGCGCTGGGCAGCTCTCCGGCAAACGGCGGCCCGAAATTTCCATCAGCATCGTTTGTGGTCGATCCGGTGTTCGAACCTGTGTAGCTCGCGCCGCCAAACGAGACCGACCATAGAATCTCGCCGCCCGGCGTCACGTAAATAATGCGGCCCGCGGCCAGATAGCTCGAGGGAATGAGGTTGGTGAAAGTGAAATCGCTCGTCAGCGCCGTGGCCAGATGCGACGCAAACGATGCACTGGTAATGAGGATACGGCTGCCCGCCGCAGCCCCAGTGACATCAGAAGGGAAATGGATCAGGATCACGGGATTCTGTCCGGCCGCATCCACGGCAACGAGCTGCGCCGCGCTCACGAAATTCTGTCCCGAAGTGCGCATCCGCAGCTGGATGGCCTGCGCCGAGGTATCGCCATCGACCCCGCCGATGACCTGCTCGATCTGCATCTCGTGGAAGGTCGCCAGGGCAGGCGAAGTACTGATGAGCAGGCCAAATCCTGCGGCGAGAAGAAGTGAGCGAAATAATGAGGAAAAATGCACCGAGACAGTGGGTTAATGTCAGACTTTCACCAGTGGCTAGCCAACTGGATCTTAAACCAGATGCACAAAGTCTGCCATTTGTTCCCACTGCCTCGGCCCGCCTCCCCCGAGGCGGTTCGAAAAACCGACCTTTAGCTAGAAATCAAAGACCTCACGTCGCGCCGCATCCGCAGCCAGGGCCAGGCCGCGGATGGTTGCGAAGAAGGCCGGAGATTGCCCCGCGAACAGCCCGGAGGCCGTGAGCCCCGCGATGGCCGCGGAAGCGCCGGCGTTTTGCGTGAGCGTAGGCCGAATCACGGAGCATTCCGGTAGGCGGGCGTCGATGAATTTGCACGGCTCGGGCATGATGAGATTGTTCTGGCGAGTCTCGTCGCCGTCGAAGGATCCCATATCCGGAAAGGTCACACCGGGAACGCTGACCGCCGGGGCGTTGCCCGCCTTATCGTGCCAGACGGCAAAGTGATTCACTTCCGCGCCGCCAATTCCGTAGAGAATGCGGAGCACCTGCAGATTCGTGGCCTTGGGTACGAATGAACCGTAAAGGCTGGAACCGCCTTGCTCGATGGTGGCGAAATGAAAGGCTGCGGTGTTAGCAATCGCCTGAAGTTCATCGGACCCGGCGGGCAGATCGTGCGATGGGATCGCGGGCCGGTGCACGATATTGATCAACTGTGGAAACGTATCGCCGAAGTCTGGATTGTTTGCACTGCGATAGCGCAGGTACCAACTAGTATCGACCGTGAGGTTTGAAAGGTTAGTGAGGCGTCCTACGTGTTGCGCCCCCGTGGCGGAGCTGCTCGGCAGTTTGCGGAAGGCATCGAGATTCACGGGGGTGTGACCGGTGGCCTCGAGAAACGCATTGAGGAAATTGGCGTGGCTCAATTCGTCATCGGTATTGTCGCTCACATATTGGGCCATGTCTTCATCGAGCTGGGCGAGTGCGTCGCCGAAGCCCGGATTGCCGAGTGTGATCTCCGTGTATTGCTGCCAGAGATCTGTCTCGATGAGCTCCGCCGCAGCGAGAAATCGGAGGATGGCGGCATCACCGTCCGTGACGCGCCCCACATCGAGATGAAAATTTCCATGGGAATGGTGATCGTCGTCATCACGTGAGTTTTGCTTTGCCTGGAGGAGCTGCGCGACGGGCAAGGTTGCGGCGGCGATACCAAGGCTTCTCAAAAAAGAGCGTCGTGCCTGACCTTTCGGCCTGGCAGTGGAAAGCGGTGTTTCGCTGGCTTGCGCTGCATCCATGGGAGAGGCAGCGACAGGGATTTTTTGGATCGGGTTCATGGGCATGATATGTTCGATTCGGTGGCGAGCGTTCCACGTGAACGTGCGCCTGGACATGCGATGAACGGCTTCCCATTTTGTTCCGCTCCCCGCGGCGATTGCTTCGCCCAAAGCAAATATAATTACTTTTCGCTAACTTTTTTCCCTTTCCGCGGAACAAAACCCCCGGTTCGAGCCTCTTAATCAGAAGCCCCACACCCATGCCTTTCGACCGGGACTTCGAAAAACTGGCAGCCCAGCATTACCGTGATCTCTATCGCTTTGCTTTCAGCCTTACGCGGAGTGAATCAGATGCGAGCGACCTCACGCAGCAGACTTTTTATCTCTGGGCCACCAAGGGTTCCCAAATGCGTAACGCCGCCAACGTGAAAAGCTGGCTCTTCACCACACTCCACCGCGAATTTCTGCAGACCCGCAGAAGGCAGGCGCGGTTTCCGCATCAGCAAATCGACGAGACGATAGACGAGCTGCCGCAGGTGACCTGCGAAGCAGTGAACCGCATCGATTGCCAAACCTTGCTCGATTGCCTGGCGAGGCTCGAAGATCATCTGCAGGCGCCCCTGGTACTGTTTTATCTGGAGGATATGCAGTACCGCGAGATCGCGGAAATCCTGGAAATTCCGCTGGGCACGGTGCAATCGCGCATCGCGCGGGGAAAGGCGCAGCTTTACCAGGCGCTCAACGGCGCTTCCAAGACGGCGGCGGGCAGAAAGGAGGAGTGCCATGGATAGCAAGGAATCCCGCAAGCTGCTGGCGCTCTATCGATTCGGCATCGATGACGAGGAGCCGCAGTTTCAGGAAGCGCTCGAGCGCGCCCATGAAGACGAAGAGCTCGGCGAGTGGCTGCATCGCGAAGGGGAGATTCACTCGGCGATCAGCCGCAGGTTTCGGGAAATCCCGGTGCCCGAAAAATTGTTGCGGGAAATCGTGATGCAAGGGCAGGACGCCGGCAAACCGGATCACGGATGGGGGCGTTACTTGCAATTGGCGGCGGCCATCGTGATCTTGTGCGGGCTTGGCTGGTATTGGTTTCGGCCGTCCCCCCGGAATACCTTTCAGGCTTACGAGAGTTACTTGAGCGGGCTTGTTTCGCATCCTTACCGCATGAGCCTGGAGACGGATAATCTCGACAAAATCCGGGGCTTTCTGCGCAACAACCAGGCGCCTGCCGATTATGTGCTCCATCCGCAGCTCACGCGCGCCAACACGCTTGGTTGCGCCACGCTGAGCTGGAATGGCAACCCAGTCTCCATGCTGTGTTTCGCCGGCGGCGACGGCCGCAAGATTTTCCTCTTCGTCGTCAATCGCCGCGCCATTCCCGATTCACCTGAAGGGACAAGGCGGCCCATTCGGCAACTGGACGGCTTTTCCGTCACCGGCTGGTCGGAAGGCGAGCGTGCCTATGTGCTGGCGGCGGAAGGGGACGCGGAAACCCTGGATGGTTACTTGTAGAGGGAGTTGAAGAAACTCTCAGAGGTCAACTGCCAGCTATCAACGTCTAATTAGCCAGCCTTTCGCGGGGACGCTCCGTCTTCTAGCGCCGCGGCGCAAGCGTTGCCTACGATTTCCAGCTCGGCGAGAAAGGAGTCGCGGCGATCCTCGGGAAGGGCGGAAAGGATTTGGATCTGCAGCTCGAGCGCGAGCTTTTTGGCGCTGGCAAAAATCTCCGTGCCTTCTTTCAGGATCACGACGCGATGGGCGCGCCGGTCGCTCTCGTGGAGTTTTCGCGCAATTAAACCGGCTTTTTCCATGCGTGAAAGGGTGGAAGTGATCGTATTCGGATCGCTGGCCATGAGATCGGTGATCTGGCGCTGCGTCAACCCGGCCGGATCACCTTCGAGGAGCCAGCGGAGAATGCTAAATTGATCCGGGGTAATCCCGAGATGCGCCACCCTCTGCCGGAAAGCCTGGTTCAGACCATACCACGCACGCCGCAACAGAGGCGGCAGGCGCTTTGGATCTTTGGAACTGGGCTGGGGCATCCGGACAAATTGACCGCGAGTCGAAAGAGAGCCAAGAGCCAAAGTGAAGGCCGGGAGTCGCGTTATTTCTCGTCCTTTCCCGGAGGTTCCTCCACAGTCGCGCTCTCCAAAAATCCAACTGCCTTAGTTATGCAAAGAAAAATCGGCTTTATCGGTACCGGCCTGATGGGTGCGGGCATGGCCCGAAATTTGATCCGCAAAGGACATACCGTTCGCATCTACAATCGCACCCGCGCCAAAGCGGAGGAAGTAGCGAAACTGGGCGGCCAGGTCGCATCGACTCCTGCGGAGGCCGCGGAAGGCGCTGACGCTATTGTCACGATGGTGGCCGATCCCACCGCGCTCCTCGAAGTCGTCGCAGGGGCCGATGGAATCCTCAAAACGATCGCCGCCGGCGCGGTGTTGATCGATTCCAGCACGGTCTCGCCTCCCACCACCCTGCGCGTGCTGGAGATGCTGAAGGCGAAGGGCGCGGACATGATCGATGCGCCTGTGTTTGGCAGTAAAAATGAAGCGGAAAAAGGCGAGCTTGGTTTCATCGTAGGCGCCGACCCCGCCGTCCTGGCCCGCGTTCAGGACGTCCTGGACTGCATGGGGCGGACCATTCCGGTCGGTGGAAATGGAAAGGGCGCGTCCGCCAAGCTGGTCGTGAACCTCATTGTCGCCTCCACACTGGAGGCGTTCAACGAAGGCCTGGTCCTCGCGACCAAGGCAGGGATCGATCCGGATACGATGGTGCGCGTCCTGATGTCGAGCCGGGCGCGCGCGGGCATCATGGACATGAAAGCCGCACCCGTACTGGCGCGGGATTTCACCCCTTTCTTCCCGCTGCAACTCATGGCCAAGGATATGCGCCTCGTCGCGGAAGCGGCCGGCGCCCTGGGTGTGGAGCTGCCCTTTGCCACAGCGATCAATCGCGTTTTCTCCGCCTGTCTCGAGCAGGGACTGGCGGAGCAGGATTTCTCCGCCATGATCAAACTTCTGGAAAAACAGGCTGGCGTGGAGGTGAAGTCCAGCGCGACGGCGTCCTAGGCAAACCTGCCATTTTGGCGGTATGGCTTGGAATCCTGGAAATATGTGATTTCCTTTGGGCCTGAGCATGACTCCCCAACGCTTCCCTACAGAGCGTGGAAAACCCCTGGAAAATGCGACCCTTGCACGGATGAGCGCAGAAATCGGAGATTTCATTTCACGGGCTTTACAAAGCCTTCAAGACTCTATTTCGAGGCTTTTTGGCCAGTCGCAGGCTTTGCCCGCGGAGACGGAAGCGGTAGCGGAGCGCGCAGAGGAGCTCTACGACTTGCAGCTCCGCAGCAGCTCCCAGCGCGTGGATCGCATGTTCCTGGTACTGATGTTTTGCCAGTACGCCGCATGTCTCATCGTGGCGCTCTGGATTTCACCGAGATCCTGGGCAGGCGCGGCGAATCCCGTTCATCTCCATGTCTGGATGGCGATTCCGTTTGCCGCGATTATCACGGGCGGCCCAGTAGCTGTAGCGCTTTGGAGACCCGGAACCGTGCTCACGCGGCATTTCATCGCTGCGGGGCAAATGCTGATGTCGGCTTTGCTCATTGCCCTTTCGGCGGGGCGCATCGAAACGCATTTCCACGTGTTCGGCTCTCTGGCCTTCCTGGCCTTTTATCGTGATTGGCGGGTGCTCATCACCGCTTCTCTCATCACGGCGATGGACCACCTGGTGCGCGGAGTCTTTTGGCCGGAATCAATCTACGGGGTCACGAATCCAGAGTATTGGCGCTGGCTGGAACACACCGGCTGGGTGGTTTTCGAAGATTTCTTTCTGATCCTCTCCATGCGTCAAAGCTTGCAGACTCTGCGAGATGGCTGCGCGCGGCGGGCGGAACTGGAGCTGGCGCGCGATGTGGCCGAACAAGCCAGCCGCGCGAAGGATGATTTCATCGCCACACTTTCCCACGAACTGCGCACGCCGCTCACCCCTTCGCTCATGACCCTGTCGGCGCTCACCCGCAACGACCGGCTCGAGCAAAGCTTGCGCGATGAATTGCAAATGGTGCGCCGCAACGTGGAGCTGGAGGCGCGCTTGATCGACGACCTGCTCGATCTCACGCGCATCGCCCAGGGCAAGATTCAACTGATGCTCGGGGCCATCGACGTGCATGCTTCGATCTCGCACGTGATTGAGAATTGCCGCACAGAGCTTGCAGCCAAAAAACTCAATCTCGAGCTGCAGCTCGAAGCGGAGCGCCCGTGGGTTTCGGCCGATGGCGCGCGCTTGCAGCAGGTCTTTTGGAACCTGATCAAGAACGCGATCAAGTTTACGCCGGAAGGCGGTGAGATTCTCGTGCGTTCGTCCAACGAAGGGGGCCGGCTCAAAGTGGAAGTGGCCGATAACGGCATGGGGATTTCCGCGGATCTTTTGCCGCGCATCTTCCATCGTTTTGAACAAGGCGGCACGGCGGTGACCCGGCAATTTGGCGGGCTGGGGTTGGGATTGTCGATCTGCCGCGCGATCATGGAATTGCACCGGGGCGCCATCCTTGCCGATAGCCGTGGAGAAGGCTGGGGATCAACATTTACCGTGGTGCTCACGGCGATGTCTTCCGCACCGACAGTGAGAAGTTCCAATGAATCGCAAATCCTGCGCCTCTCCGGCAAACTTCCCCGTCGCATTTTGCTGGTCGATGATCACGCCGATACCCGGCAGACGCTGGAGCGATTGCTCACCCGCGCCGGCTATGAAGTAACCACCGCCGATTGCGTGAGCGCGGCTCTACGGCAGGCGCAGATTTCGCAATTCGATTTACTTGTGAGCGACATCGGCCTGCCCGATGGGACGGGATATGATTTGATGGCGGAATTGCATGGCAGGTTTGGATTGCCAGGAATCGCCTTCAGTGGCTACGGCATGGAAGATGACGTGAAAAGGAGTCTGGCGGTCGGCTTTTCCGCGCATCTCACCAAGCCGATTGATTTTGACCGGCTGAAAGAAGAAATGAGCAAAGCGCTCGCCGCACATCACGGCATGGGGACGCTCAAGTCGCGGCCGGCGGGTACTTGACGGATTGCGGCGGACTGCACTCTGGCCTTAAGCATGAAGATCGTTAACGAATCGGAAGTCGCTTCTCCGGCGCTCCTCATTGTTAAGGAAACCGCGGAAGATAACATTCACCGGATGCTGGAGATTGCGGGGGGACCGGAGCGGCTCTGGCCGCACGTGAAGACGCACAAGCTGGAAGCGCTGGTGAAGGCGCAGTTGAGCTCAGGCATTTCAAAATTCAAATGCGCGACCGTGGCCGAGGCGGAGATGTGCGCCAAAGCGGGCGCATCCGCCGTGCTGTTGGCCATGCAGCCGGTAGGGCCAGGCGTGGAACGGCTGATTGCGCTGGTGCAGCGCTTTCCGCATACGGCGTTTTCGACCATCGCGGATGCGGAGGGGCCGATTCTCACTTTAGGAAAAGCGGCGAAAATTCATGCCGTCGAGATTCCCGTGTTACTTGATATTGATTGCGGGATGAAGCGAACAGGCGTCGTTCCGGGGGATGAGGCCGCGAAGCTGTATCAAATGCTCGCCGCGACTCCTGGCCTCCGAGCGGCGGGTTTGCACGCGTACGATGGACACATGCATGAGAGTGATCTCGAGACGCGACGCGCGCAATGCGACGCGGCTTTTGCGGGGGTGCTCGAATTGCGTGACGCGCTCCGTCAAATCGGCATGGATGTCCCGCGACTAGTGGCGGGGGGAACGCCTTCCTTTGCCATTCACGCGCAACACGCCGATCGCGAATTGAGCCCCGGCACCTTTGTGCTCTGGGATTTTGGCTACGGCGACAAGTTTTCTGATCTGCCATTTCAGCCTGCGGCCTTTTTACTCACCCGGGTGGTGAGCAAACCAGGTGCGGGAAAATTGTGCCTCGACCTCGGACACAAAGCCGTAGCCGCCGAAAACCCGCATCCACGCGTGCGTTTCCCAGCATTGCCAGATGCCCAGGCCGTGATGCAAAGCGAAGAACATCTGGTCATCGAAACAGCTCAGGCCGACCAATACGAAATCGGGCAATGCCTATACGGAATCCCGCGGCACGTTTGCCCGACCGTGGCGCTTTACAACGAAGCCTGGGCCGTCGAAGCAAACACCGCGCGCGACCGCTGGCCGATCACCGCCCGTGGACGGCGGATTTCGATTTAACATCGATTCTTATATCTAATCTAAAAGCAGAAGCGCGAAATAATCAGGCTTGACGGGCTGCTCGTTACAACCCACCGATCCGGCACTGGTACTACGATCCGCTTTTCCTAACACACCGCCGCCGGGTTTGCCGACCGCACAGCTCCTGCCGCCGTAGCGTCTGGCTAGTTTGAGACAAGAGCCGGCGAAGCTTGAGGCGAGCGCCAATGGGTTGCATTCGGTGCGTTCCTCGTCTCAATTCGGCACTCCTATATTACTTTGTTATGGCACGCATGCAGCACGATCCCGAGGAAGTGGATGTCTTTCAACTGGAGCGATCCCTTTGGATCGCGGAGGTAAAATTGGAACTCACCTCGTATGATTTTCCATTCACCAACATCATGGCGTGCAGCTACTCAAGGTTTGGGTTGGACGAAGTCATCGCCGTGGGACGTTTCGGCGCCGTCGGCGACTATGAAACGCTATATTCCGGGTTGCTGGATTTGGGCGTCCGGCTGATCCATTCGCCGGAGCAGCATAATCGCTGCGCCGAGTTTCCCTTGTGGTATCCCAGTCTCGAGGGACTCACACCGGAAAGCTGGTGGTTCGATTGTCCACCGGATGCGGAGACTGCAGGCCGCCTCGCCGGCTGGCCTCTTTTCTTAAAAGGCAGCAGAAAAACGAGACGGCACGAGGCGAAGCTCTCGATCATCGCAAACGAAGAGGAATACCGATCGGCTGCGCAGGCTTTCGCCGAGGATGAAATGCTGCGCTCTCAACAGGCCATCATTCGCCGTTTCGAGCGTCTTCAATCCCTGGACGTCGAGATGGGGGAGAAGATTCCGGCCAGCTATGAATTCCGAACGTTTTGGTGGCGCGGCCAGTTCGTTGGTGCAGGTCCCTATTTCGCCGCGTTCGCACGTTACGAGTGGTCGGCTGGCGAGCGGTCTGAAGCGCTCGCGCTGGCAGAAGAAGCCGCGCGCCGCATCGACTTGCCCTTCGTTGGCATCGACGTCGCCAAGTGCCGCGACGGACGCTGGATCATCATCGAAATTAATGATGCCCAGGAATGCGGCTACACGGGCGTGCAGCCGCTGCCGATGTGGCAACGGATTGTCGAGATCGAGCGGGCGCGAAAGGCCGAGCCGAGTTAAGAGCAAAGCGAAAGATCCAGCGCAGACTTCCCGGGAAACACGATACGTTTCCTTTAACGAATACCGCGCTGGGTCATCTCGCTGGCGCTTTCCACAATTCGTCTGGGTGATGAGCGCTCAAAGAAACGATATCGATGTTTTTCAAATTAACATTGCGCTCGAGATTCTGAGTGATCTGCAGCGCCGACTGGAAAACACCCGCTGGGATGCGTGCTCCGCGACTCCGGACTGGGACGCCGGAACGAATGGCGCCTTTCTCGTGGAACTGATGCGCTATTGGCAGCACTCTTACGACTGGCGCAAACATGAAGCCGCGCTCAATCAGTTCGCTCATTTCAAAACGGCATTGGGCGGCCTCAACATTCACTTCATTCACGAACGCGGCCACGGCCCCGCTCCCCTTCCGATCATTCTCACGCACGGCTATCCGGATTCCTTTTTTCGATTCACGAAAATCATTCCACTGCTCACCAATCCTGCTGCTCATGGAGGCCAGCCTGAGGATGCATTTGACGTAGTGGCGCCCGATCTGCCGGGCTACGGCTTTTCCGACAAGCCGAAAGAGCCAGGCTCTCTTTTTCGCGTCCACGACTGGTGGGCGCAATTGATGACGGAGAAACTTGGCTATAAAAAGTTTGCCGCTCACGGCGGCGATTGGGGTTCGACAGTCACGGAACAACTTGCACGGAGTCATGCCGAT
>FTBG01000169.1_pt1 | contig 11287 bp, 10 predicted proteins | sample 1639311 | NCBI WGS metagenome assembly FTBG01 (sample SAMEA3914864, study PRJEB12502) | metagenome | biome: forest; material: soil | place: USA | collected 2012-03-12 | depth 0.3 m | reverse complement strand
GCCGTTCTCGATGCTTTGAAAGCCCGCAAAATTGCTGTTGAGGTGGCAGGTTAAGTTGCTTCCCGAATAGGCCGATAGCACAGGCGCCTATGCTGTTGGGCGCAACTCACAACAGTGTTCCTGGAGGAGGGTGAATCGGCCATTCGAAGCGGCGCATCCATTCATTACTCGAAGAGCAGCTTGGTATCTCGGCTTGAGCGAATTGCCGAAGCTGGACACTGAAGCCAGATTCAATGCCGCTGGAAAAGTGATCCGCTTTACTTTGTTTTCGCGGAGGCAAGACTCTTGCCCAGTGATTCCAGGATGCAGACCGTGGCAACGAGAACGCGGCGCGAGTCGCGACTGACCAGCTTTTTCAGAATGGACAATACCCCCATCGGCTTTGGCTTGGCGGCTTCGGCAAGTCCCTCCGGAACCGCGCACTCCAAGCCTTCGAGCAGGGCGGGGTCCACAGTATTGGCGAGTTTGGCCAGAATAATGCCGCGACGAATGGCGCCAATTGCCTCCGGCGTGTTGACTGCATCGACGGCGATTTGCAGCACTTTTTCGCTGGACCCGAGCGCACCCTTGGCCAGTTCGAGGAGGCCGCGATCGTGGAGCCCCTGTAGGATGTCGCAGGCGGCGAGCAGCGCCTCGGCGTGTTCCTTGGGAGCATTTTCCAGCCGGCGATAAAGCACCTCGCGTGGGTCTTGCGGCGGGAGTTTCAGGGCAATAGGTGCGGCCATGGGTATCTCCTTAGGGATGTTTGGGTGCGGCGTGGATCGGTTCGCCCGCGGGCACGGGTTCGCCCTTTGGCATTTCGTAATCGATCCGTTTCCATTTGCGCTCCACCTCCACGCCCATTTGCGGCGTGGGATGATGGAAACGCGAATTGCCCCTCGGCAGCGGGCTGTCGCCGATTTCATCCAGTACGACCATGCGCACGGAGGCTTCCTTGTAGGCGGGCGTGTGGGTGGTGGTGTCGGTGAAGCTGCCGGTCAGAAGATTCACCGGATGCTCCGATGAGTTCATCGGCATGTAGAGTTCTTTACCCTGAACGCGATCGGTCACCAGCGCGCGGACGCGGAGCTTGCCGTAACGCGAGATGAGTTGAACCCAGGTGCCATCCCGAACGCCACGCTCCCTGGCTAGTTCCGGCGAGATCTCGAGGAAAGTATCCGGCACCTTCTCGCGAATGCCTGGAGTGCGATAGGTCATGTTGCCCTCATGAAAATGCTCGAGCATGCGGCCGTTGTTGAGGTGAAGATCATATTCCTCGTTTGGCTGATCCTTCGGCTTCGACATGGCGACGGGATAAAGCCGCGCCTTGCCCCCAGGCAGTGCGAACTCTTTGGTGTAGAGGAGGGGTTGATCGGTACCATCGGCTGCGACAGGCCATTGGAGCGACTTGTAGCCCTCCAGTCGCTCGTAGGTCACGCCGGCGAAGAGGGGCGTGAGCGAAGCGATCTCCGCATAGATTTCAGAAGGGTGCGTGTAGTTCCAACCTGCACCGAGGAGATTGGCGACATCCTGGATGATATGCCAGTCGGGTCGACTGCCCTCCAGTGGTTCGAAGACCTGGTAGAGGCGCTGGATACGGCGCTCCGTGCTGGTGAAGGTGCCTTCCTTTTCCAAGCTCGCGCTGGCTGGAAAAATCACGTCGGCATACTGGCAGGTCTTGCTGAAAAAGATGTCCTGCGCGACGAAGAACTCGAGTTTGGAGAGCCCTTCCTGGACGTCGTTGGTGTTCGCGTCGACGAGTGCGATTTCCTCACCGAAAAGATACATGGCCTTCAGCTTGCCCGCGTGGATGGCGTCGATCATCTCTCGGTTGTCGAGGCCCCTGGTCGTGGGCAGCTTCACCCTCCACGCCGCCTCGAAGCGGGCGCGCACCTCGGGATCGTGGACCTTCTGGTAGCCGGGCAGGTTGACCGGATGCGCCCCATGATCCCCCGCCCCCTGGACGTTGTTATGTCCGCGCAGCGGATAGGCGCCGGTGCCGGTGCGCATGTAGTTTCCAGTGACGAGCAACAAATTCGAAATCGCGGTCGAACTGTCCGAGCCCATGCTGTGCTGCGTGATGCCCATGGCCCAGAGGATGCAAACGCCGCTTGCATCCACGATCATGTGCGCGACTCTCTTCAACAGCTCAACGCTCAGCCCGCAGGTCTGCGCGGCAAATTCCAGCGTGAACGGTTCGAGACTCTTGCGATATTCGTCGAGGCCGGTGACCCATTTTTCCAGGAACTCGGTTTTCTCCAGGCCACTGTCGAGAACGTAGCGCGTGATGGCGCTGATCCAGACGAGGTCGGTCCCAGGCTTCGGCTGGAAGAAAAGATCGGCCCGCTCGGCCATCTCGTGCTTGCGCAAATCGGCGACGACGAGCTTTTGCCCGCGCAGCTTGTGGGCCTGCTTCACACGCGTGGCCAGGACCGGATGCGCCTCCGCGGTGTTGCTGCCGATGATGAGAACGAGCTCCGCGTTTTCGATGTCCGCGATCGAGCCGGAATCGCCGCCGTAGCCGACAGTGCGGAATAGGCCCTCCGTCGCCGGCGCCTGGCAGTAGCGCGAGCAATTGTCCATGTTGTTCGTGCCGATGACGGCGCGCGCCAGCTTTTGCATGAGATAGCTTTCCTCGTTAGTACACTTGGACGAGGAAATGAACGCGAGCGCGTCCGGGCCGTGCTTTGCTTTGATCTCACTGAAACGCCGCGCGACCAGGGCGAGCGCTTCCGCCCAAGTGGCCTTGCGGAAATCACTTCCCTCGCGGATGAGCGGAGAGGTCAACCGGTCGGAGCTATTCACAAAATCCCAGCCGAATTTGCCTTTCACGCAGGTGGAGATGCCGTTGGTCGGGCCATCTTCGGGCTCGATTTTCAGGATGTGCCGGCCGCGGGTCCAGACATCGAAACTGCAGCCCACGCCGCAGTAGGTGCAGACGGTCTTGGTCTTGCGCGTGCGTGATTCGCGCATGGCGGATTCGGCTTCGGAGACTTTCAGGATCATCCGGTAGCCCATGTCGGGCTCGATGCCCTTGATGACATCGATCATCCCATCCAGCGCAGGCTTCGGCAGGTCGCTCAGATAGCCGGCTTCGCCCAACATCGATTTTTCCATCAGCGCATTGCACGGGCAGACGGTGACGCAGTGGCCGCAGAAGACACAGCTCGAGTCGCCGATCGGCTTGCCTCCGTCCCACAGGACGCGGGGATGCGGGTCCTCCCAGTTGATGGAAAGTGTCTCGTTGACCTCCACGTTCTGGCACGCCTCGACACAGCGTCCGCAGAGGACGCACTGGTCTGGGTCGTAGCGGTAAAAAGGATTGGTGGTGTCGACCTCGTACGGCTTGGGTGTGTAGGGGATGCTCTGGTGATCTACGTCGAGCATCCTGGTCGTATTGTGCAGCGTGCAATTGCCGTTGTTGTTATCGCAGACCGTGCAGTAAAGCATGTGGTCCTTGAGCAATCGGTCGAATGCCTCACGCTGGGCCGCATCTGCGCGGATCGATTTGGTTCGAACGACCATGCCGGAAGCCACCTTTGTGGCGCAGGCGCGCTCGAGCTTGCCATTGATTTCCACGAGGCACGTGTCGCACGTCTGAATTGGGCCCAACTGATGGTGATAGCAAACTGCCGGTACCTTTTTCTCTCTTCGTAATAGGAGATCGATGAGCCATTCGTCCTTCGTCGCTTCGATCGTTTCCTCGTCCAGCGTCAGTTTGATAGTCATGGCGGAAATCTCCTGAGATCAGAGATCTCACCTTAAATCCAGAAAGGCGTCTTGAACAGGAGATCGTTCGTTGCAACTTGAACCGAAGCCCTCTTTGCCCTAAAAGAGAAATAGCCGCGATGGAAGAATACGATCTCTACATTAATGCAAAGAAGCCTTCCGTCGGCCTCTATGTGCGCAAGGGAGCAAGCCTCCCCGACCTCGCCGATAAAGAAGACTGGATCTTCGATGGCTCCGCGTTGCAGGAATTCCTGCCGCCTGCCGTCGTGGAGGGCGTCAAAGCCCATGGCCATGCTTTTCGGGAGATGAGTTGAGGCGAAGAGCTGCGGAGGTTGCAGCTAAACGGTCCGGCTAGGCTACGTTGGGAATCTAGCGGGTTTGAAATTGCGGAGAAATTCTTTGGCGAATGGCCGGAGTTTCTTCTTAGGCAACTTCAGACCCCACCTGGATCCGGCTTCCTGTTTTGGGGGCGCGGAATGGGTGAAGACAATTTCAATTGGCAGGTCGTTGACCTTGCGATAGCGACAGTTTCGCCTTCAATTTTTTGAAGGATTCTTCAAGGAGAGTTGGCGAAGCCGGTTGTGAAGACGCGGATTGAGTTTCTTGGAACTGCTCCCCCGCCCAACGCCCCCGGCAATGTAGAGATCGTAAAGCTTTTTCATTTCCGTCCGAACGGCGTCGCATCGCGTGCGGATGCCGGCGACAGCAATTTTTCGGGCTTTCATAGACGCGACTGGACCGCTGAGGTGTTCTGAATGTTCATACGACAGTTGAGTTACCTCATCGCATTGGATAAGCACCGGCATTTTGGCCGGGCGGCGGAGAGCTGTCATGTTTCGCAGCCAGCATTGTCGAACGGGATCAAGGAGTTGGAGCGCGAACTCGGCATCACGATCATCCGTCGCAATCGGACATTTGAGGGAATCACGCCGGAAGGCGAGCGCGTCATCCGATGGGTACGTCAAGTACTAGCCTCGCTGGAAGGACTTCGGCAGGAAGCCGATTTAGTTCGCAGTGTGCCGCGAGGACATCTGGCGATTGGCATGATCCCCACTGCAAGCCATGCCGCCACGCTGCTCAGTGCGGAGTATCGGGAGATCCTGCCACAGCTGACGCTTGAGGTGATGTCCCTCAGCACATCAGTCATTTTTCAGCGGTTGAAATCGCAGGATCTCCATCTGGGCATGCTTTACGCCCGAACAGTGTCCGGTGAGGACTACGACGTGCTCCCGCTGTACTCGGAGCGTTACGTTCTGATTGCCAGCGAACAGGCGTCTCTTCCCCACCAATTGAACTGGGCGGAAGTCGCTGAGTTGCCTCTGTGTCTGCTCAGTCGAGATATGCAGAACCGCCAGACGCTGGACGAGATTTTTAAGAGTGTCGACGCTACTCCCAATGTGGTGCTGGAGACCAACGCGATGAGTGTCCTGCTGCTTGAATCGCTGAGCGGACGAGCGTTCAGCATCATGCCCCTCAGCGCCGTGCCGGCACAGTATGAGGGGGCTGCCCTGCGCGTTCATTCGATCACCCCTGAACGTGCCGAAGATATCTGCCTAGTCAGACTCCGGCGCGAAATACAGCCCGCATTATCCGACGCAGCTTGGCGCATAGCGGCCAAACTTAATATGCAAGTAATTCTAAATGAGCCTTTTAAGAAATGAATCCACCGTGATAACCCCTGTTTATCATGAGGTGAAATCAAACGATTAGACGCTTTTCAGGGAGACCAGATAATCTTCCCCCGCATGGCAAAAATTCTCTGCGGCTTTTATCTCGATCCGGAAGCCGGGTTCCCGCCGGTCGATGCTCGGGATGAAATTCCGCCCATCACCCGCTATGCCAAGGGCCAAACCGCTGCGCCCACGAACGCCTCTCTCGGCCTCAAACCGGGCGAACTCGTCGGGTGCGTCTCGGGCGAGCGTCTTCGCCCTTACGTCACTCTGCCAGTATCTCAGCCTGAGTGGACTAAAGAATTAGCTCCCCGACCGCTGAGCGCGGCGTCCTGCATCCTATCCTGTGAGCGGATACGTAGTATTACCGCAACCGAATCCCCCCGAATCGATTCCCCATCATGCTGGTTCACATTCGGCTAACACCGAAGCCAAATCGATGGTGTCAAATGGACAATTCACCATTATGAAAATGGATCCAAAAAATCGCTCACACGCAGAAGGCTCGTCCTCTCCACAGGGAGCGCAATCGCTTGAGAACGAATTGGCAGTGCAAATAGACCGCTACCTGCGGCTAGCCGCAGATTTCGACAATTTCCGGAAACGAGCTACGCAGGAAGCGGAGCGGCGGGCCGCTGCTCAAAAGGAAGCGTTCATTCAGGAACTACTGCCGGTGATCGACAATTTGGAGCGCGCACTTGCCAGCGATGCCACGATCGGTCAACTCCGCGAGGGCGTGCAGATGACCCTGCAGCAATTTCAGCAACTTTTGCGGCGGCACGGCATCGAGCCGGAGGAGTGCCTCGGCCAACCCTTCAATGCGAACCGACACGAAGCCTTGCGCACCGGAAGGGACCCTTCCCGCCCGCCCGGCACAGTGCTTGAAGTCTTTGAGCAGGGCTACCGTCATGGTGACAAGGTATTCCGTCCGGCCAAAGTTGTGGTGAATGAACTGGATCAACCTGCGGAGGTGGATCATGCCGGTTGAATTCCAGGATTACTACGCCACGCTAGGAATAGGGCGCGATGCCTCTGAGCAGGATATCAAAAAGGCCTTCCGCACGCTGGCCCGAAAGTTCCATCCCGATGTGGTGAAGGACAAAGACAAAAAGGCCGCCGAGGAAAAGTTCAAGGCGATCAACGAGGCGTATGAAGTGCTCAGCGACCTGGACAAGCGGAAGAAATACGATGAGCTCGGCGCGCATTGGAAGGATGGCGGTTTCCAGCCGCCTCCGGAATGGCAGGGGGCCGAGGCTGGCGGCAATGGGGCGCAGCAGCACGAGTATCACTTTGGCGGTACAGGCTACAGTGACTTCTTCGAGCGTTCCTTCGGTGGCGGCCGTGCACGGGGCTTCGCTGAAGCGTTCGGCGGCGGTCGCCGGGAGCATCCGGAGGAAGAGTTCTCGATGCGCGGATCGGATATCGAAGGAGGTATTGTGGTCACGCTGGATGAGGTATTGAACGGTTCCACCCGGACGATCTCTATGCAGCGCGAGAATCCGGCTACCGGAGAGGTCGGATCCGATACGATCAAAGTGCGCATCCCTCCTGGCGTGCATGAAGGACAGGCGATCCGCGTGGCGGGCAAAGGGGAGCCAGGCATAGGCAAAGGAGAAGCCGGTGATCTCTACCTGCGGGTGCGTTTCGCGGCGCATCCCGATTTTCGTCCGCGGGGGGCGGACCTGTATTGCGATCTCGAACTCGCGCCGTGGGAAGGGGTGCTCGGCGCCAGCGTGACTATCCCCACGCTGGGAGGCGGCAAAGTGAAACTGAAAATCCCCGCTGACACGAACAACGGCCGGCAGTTTCGGATTCGCGGCCAGGGACTGCCTAAAAAGGGAGGCGAACGTGGAGATCTCTATGCTGTCGTAAGCGTCCAGTTGCCACCCAGTGTCAGCAGCGAAGAGCGCGAGCTTTGGGAAAAGCTTGGCAAGCTCTCACGGTTTGATCCCCGTGCAGCAACATGAACATCGGCCTCCAGGCGGATGGCCGAGGTCTTGCCGGCGCATGCTCCCATTGCGGCCAGCGCAATCGCCTGCTTTACGAGCGGCTTGGCAGTCCCCTCCGTTGCGGTGAATGTCACGCAGAATTGCCACCACCATCCGAACCGATCGACGTGCCAGGCCCGCAGGAATTCGACGCGCTCGTTTCTAAATCACCTCTGCCAGTATTGGCCGATTTTTGGACGCCGTGGTGCGGTCCCTGCAGGATGATGGCGCCTGAACTTTCCAACGTCGCCGCGCAGGGAGCCGGCCAATGGGTGATCGCAAAAGTGAATACCGAAGAACACGCTGCTCTCGGAACCCATTTTCACATTCGTGCGATTCCTACCATGGTACTGTTTCAGAAAGGTCAGGAAATCGCCCGGAACGCGGGCGCCATCCCTGCTGCGAGCATCGCTTACTTTATCCAAGCATCATCAACCGGAGAAAATGCATGAACAGCATCCAATTGTTCGAACCTCACCCGAATGTACTTTATACAATCGACGTCACGGCCCGACTCGCCGCTGTCCCGCGACACGCTATCCTGGTTTATTACAAACATGGATTGGTGGCGCCAGTGGTGGACGAGCAGGGTGTTTATTACTTCAACGACGACGCTATTCGCATACTGCGCTGGGTAGAGCATTTGCGCATGAGGGGCGGTCTTAATTTAGCGGGGATAAAGATGGCCCTCGACCTCTTGAACGAGGTGGAGCGCCTACAATCGGAAATCCGTTTCCTTCGCCACTAATAAAGCGGCATGGCTGGAAATGCTTCAGCGTAGCGCCAATGTCTTTTCAGCCCACGCCTGAACACCTGCGTCTCGAGGAAGACGCCGCGCGGAAGAAGAACTGGAAACGGTGGGGGCCTTACCTTTCGGAACGCCAGTGGGGCACGGTGCGCGAGGATTATTCACCGAATGGGGATGCCTGGAATTATTTTACTCACGATCAGGCGCGCAGCCGCGCCTACCGTTGGGGTGAAGACGGCCTGCTCGGGATCAGCGACCGCCAATGCCGGCTTTGCTTTGCCCTCGCGCTATGGAATGGGCGCGACCCCATTTTGAAAGAGCGCCTCTTCGGCCTCACCAATCCGCAGGGCAATCACGGCGAAGACCCCAAGGAACTGTGGTACTACCTCGATTCCACGCCCACGCATTCCTACATGCGCGCGCTCTACAAGTATCCGCAAGCTGAGTTTCCCTACCTGCGACTGATTGAGGAAAATGCCCGCCGCTCCCGCGAAGATCGCGAATTCGAGTTGGAGGATACCGGCATTTTCGACGAATCGCGCTACTTCGACGTCTTCGCCGAGTATGCCAAGATCGATCCGGATGATATCTTGATCCGACTCACCCTCGCAAACCGCGGACCGGACACTGCCGTGCTCCACGTGCTGCCTACGGTATGGTTCCGCAACACTTGGGTGTGGGGGTGCACGGACGAGAGCGGCACGCTCAAACCACGCATTTCCAAGCTCAACGACCATCTGCTCGCTCTTCAGCACGAGACGTTGCGCTCGTTTCGCTTTTCCTCCGAGACCGCAGCACCTTGGCTCTTCACCGAAAACGAAACGAATAATAAAAGGCTGTTCGGCGCGTTGAATCCCTCTCCCTATGTGAAAGACGCCTTTCATGAGGCTGTGGTGCAAGGAAACGCTGCGGCGGTGAATCCGCATGAATTCGGCACCAAGGCGGCTGCACACTACACGCTCCGTATTCCTCAAGGTGGTGAGGTTGTGCTCCGCTTTCGTCTCTATGCCGCGTATGCTTGTCCCCCGCTTCCCTTCGGCGATTTCGAGGAAACCTTCATCCAGCGTCGGGCGGAAGCCGATGCATTTTACGATACTAAATACGCGCGTGCACTCGGGGACGAGCAACGCAAGGTCATGCGGCAGGCTTACGCCGGCTTGCTGTGGTCAAAGCAATTCTACCACTACATCGTAAAGGACTGGCTTTCGGGCGACCCGAACATGCCCCCGCCGCCGCCCGAGCGAAAGCGCGGGCGCAATTGCGATTGGCGCCATCTTTACAACGCGGACATCATCTCGATGCCAGATAAGTGGGAATATCCATGGTACGCTTCCTGGGACCTCGCCTTTCATATGATCCCCATGGCGCGGATCGATCCATACTTTGCCAAGCAGCAGCTCCTGCTTTTCCTGCGCGAGTGGTACATGCACCCCAGCGGCGCTCTCCCCGCCTACGAGTGGAATTTCCGCGACGTCAATCCACCTGTGCACGCCTGGGCCTGCTGGCGCGTCTACAAGATCAGCGGCAAGCCCGGCCAGCGTGACGCGCAATTCCTTGAAAGTGCCTTCCAGAAGCTGCTTATCAATTTCACATGGTGGGTGAATCGCAAGGACGTTCAGGGGCGCCACATTTTTTCCGGCGGCTTCCTCGGTCTGGATAACATCGGCCTCTTCGACCGCTCGAAGCCGCTGCCTTCCGGCCAGTCACTTGCCCAGGCTGATGGTACGGCGTGGATGGCCTTTTATTGCGGCACCATGCTCTCGATCGCATTGGAACTGGCGCGCACCAATTCCTCCTACGAGGACATCGCCTCGAAATTCCTTGAGCATATGGTGCAGATCATCGACGCGATGAACAATGTGGGCGACGGCGGTCTGTGGGACGAGAAGGATGGCTTTTACTGCGACCAGCTCCTCATCGAAGGCCAGCACACGGTACCGCTGCGTATCCGTTCCATGGTCGGGTTGCTCCCGCTCTTCGCAGCGGAAATCCTTGAGCAGGAAGTCATCGATCAGTTGCCTGGCTTCTCCCGGCGGTTGAAGTGGTTCGTAAAATATCGCTTCGATCTCGCGCAGAATATTACCTACCGAAAAATCCATACTGCCGACGGAACTTTCGCGCGGCGACTGTTGACAATTCCGACACGGGAAAGGCTCGAACGGGTGCTGAAGTACTTGCTCGATGAAAATGAATTTCTCTCCCCATACGGCATACGTTCGTTGTCCCGCGCGTACTACAATAACCCCTACCAAATCCGACTCGACGACTCGGAATATCGCATCGAGTACGAGCCCGCGGAGTCCCGTACGGGAATCTTCGGCGGCAACTCGAACTGGCGCGGCCCCGTCTGGATGCCGATGAATTATCTGCTCATCGAAGCACTCGAGCGCTATTACCATTATTGGGGCGACGATTTCCAAGTGGAATTTCCCACGGGGTCGGGGGATCTCATGAATCTGCAACAGGTAGCGCATGAGATTGCGCGCCGGCTTACCCTCTTATTCCTGCCGGACGCGAACGGTCGTCGGCCTTGCTTCAGCAACGATCCGCGCTACGCGGGCGATCCGTGCTGGAAAGACCTGGTGCTTTTTCACGAGCACTTCTGCGGTGAAACGGGGCGCGGCCTCGGTGCCACGCACCAGACCGGTTGGACGGCGCTCGTCACGAGGTGCTTGAACATGGTGGCACGGGATGAAGAGGAGGCGGTCCTAAGCCAATGATGGCGAGATAATCGTTATGCCTCCCAAGACCCATCACGGGAAATGCCATCCGTACCCGCTTTCCCGACGGCTATGCTCTGTAAGGCATATCGGGTCGACGCCGGAACTGCTTTGCGAGGAGCGGAGCCGCGTACAATTTGAATTTCATACCTTTGTAAATAGCTTGAGCCGCCGAGTGTTTGGGAAAGGAAGGCTAGGAAACGGCAGGTCTCTTCCGCCTTGAAATCAGCCACACCCCGGGAATGAGCAGAGCCATGGCCACGCCGGGCTCGGGAACGCTCGCCAGGGCGATTCCTTTCCGCCCGTCGGCGAGCATGTATTGGAATGCAACCTGGCCGGAATCGTTGAGCGAGGAATCGGAATAGAGATCGAGCGCGCTGACGGTGGAGCCGTTGAGCGCGTCTCCGGTGCCGATGACACGCGTGGTGGTGGAGCCGTTGCCGACGTAAATGC
>FTBG01000114.1_pt1 | contig 11313 bp, 6 predicted proteins | sample 1639311 | NCBI WGS metagenome assembly FTBG01 (sample SAMEA3914864, study PRJEB12502) | metagenome | biome: forest; material: soil | place: USA | collected 2012-03-12 | depth 0.3 m | reverse complement strand
TCCGAAATGGGCGGAGTGAAACTCACGCCGCCGGTGGATGAAAGCATCACGAAGCTGGCGTCGCGGACGGCGGGAATCGGTGAAGAGATCGCACTTAACCATGGAGGAGTGCTAGCTAATAGCACCCTGATCATTTCCAAAGAGGAGCCAAAAGCACAACCGGCAGAGCGGTTCACCCTCGGCGACCTGATGAAGTATTGGAATCCGGACTGGACGTTGGAGCGCGCTGGCTTCGGCGGGGCGGGCGGTGGGATGGCCGGAATTCGCGGCATCACCTACGTGGATGGGGAAACACTTGCTACCTATCCACGCGACGAAACTCGCGGTTTGGTGATCCAACGGAAAGCTGCCTTGAGCGCACAGCCCACGCTGGATTTCCAGGTCGGTTCCGCGCCAGGCCACGCGTGGGAACTGAGTGTTTACGCCGATAACACGCAGCTTCTGCAAAAGCTCATCGTGGGCGGCACCGGCACCGACCTCAATTGGCAGCCCATCCACGTCGATCTCAAGGATTTTGCCGGCAAGGAGGTAACGCTGCGACTATATCAGCGCGTACTCATTCCGGTAAAACCGCCCGGCGACGCGTATTGGAAAGGGCTGAAGCTGGAGTAACTGGTATAACATTCCTCGATCCGCAGCAGATGGTGGAAATACCGATGCCTGGTGAGGCCGCTTGTCCCAGGCGGCCAATGTGCATTGATCGCGCGGACTGTGCAGGTGAACATAACCGTGTTCGATTGATCGCGCCTCGATAGCATCTTCCCGTTCATCTTCACCAAAGTGCTCTGCACGCACTCTGGCCGGCTGCTCGCCCGTCCACCAACCTCCACTTGTCCCTTCCGCCCCCTCGGAAGACAGCCGGCCCCACCAGCCTCACTCGCGATTCTCAGTGACTAAGACCACCCGTTCTGATCGGTTGGATCAATAGCGATCGCCCTTCAACCTATGCTTTACCTTCCCCAGACCCGCCGCTCTTTTATCAAGCAACTTACCACCGGCATTGCCGCCGCTCCCTTCATCTCGCGGCGCGGCTGGGGCCAGAACGCCAAGAAAATCCGGCACGCTTCCTTTGGCACGTCCGGGATGGCGCTCACCGATGTCACCGCGATCGCCAGCCATCCCGATGTGGAAGTGGTGGCTGGCTGCGACGTGGATGAAAGCCTGAGCGCCAAGTTCCGCGAAAAATTTCCCAACGCAAAAATCTATACCGATTTCCGCGAACTGCTCGACAAGGAAAAAGACCTGCACACCGTCAATGTCTCCACGCCCGACCACATGCACGCGCCCATCGGCGTCTCGTGCCTGCAGCGCGGCCTGAATGTCTATGGACAAAAGCCACTCACGCACGACCTCTTTGAGACGCGCCGCATCACCGAGATCGCGAGAGAGAGAAAGGCTGTCACGCAGATGGGAATCCAGATTCATTCCAACGCCGAATATCGCACGGCAGTGAAGCTCGTGCAGGACGGCGTCATCGGAAAAATCAAAGAAGTGCACACCTGGAGCAGCAAAAAATGGGGCGACACCGGCGCAATGCCCGAGGCATCTCCGGTACCAGAAACGTTGCATTGGGATTTGTGGCTCGGCGTGTGCGCGGAACGGCCCTTCATCGGCAAAGGCTGGTATCATCCGGCAAACTGGCGCAAACGGCTCGATTTCGGGACGGGCACCTTCGGCGACATGGGCTGCCATATCTATGATCCGGTCTTCGATGCCCTCGCCCTCACCGGCGCGCTCAGCGTGCGCAGCGAAGGCGCCGCGCCCAATGAACATTCATGGGCCACGGACGCGATCATTCACTATGTTTTTCCCGGCACACCTTTCACCGCAGACAAGACGGTGGCTGTTACTTGGTACGATGGCGATCAGCGCCCACCGCAGGAAATTCAGGCGCTCGCAACCACCGGCACGCTGCCCGATGGCAAACCCGCGACGGTGCCCGACCAGGGCTCCATCTTCATCGGCACCAATGGCGCGATGGTTCTGCCGCACATCTCCATGCCGCGACTCGTGGGCGAGGCCTTCAAAGATCATAAGATCGAGAAAGTGCCCGGCTCAAATCACTGGCACCAATTCATCGACGCCGCTCTGGGCAAAGGCAAAGCCAGCGCGAATTTCGACTACGCCGGCCCACTCACGGAAGCTGTGTTACTTGGCAGCGTGGCCACGCGCTTCCCCAAAACGACGCTGGAATGGAACGCGCCCGCGCTGAAATTTACCAACGTCGAGGAGGCCAATCGCTACGTCCGGCGGACGTATCGCAAAGGGTGGGAAGTGAAAGGGCTCGCTTAGGGGGAAGGAAGAGAAACTCTCAGATTTCAACTACCAACGGCCAACGTCCAAAGGGCTGCCCGAAGCTCCGCATCAGCTCTCGACTCAAATTCCAGCCCTCGTTCCGATTTTCGAAGTTCCAACCGAGCACCCCATCTGCCACCGCAAATCCGACACAATCACTGCCAAGCACCAGCTGCGTGGAACGCATCGAAGGTCCGCCTTTCATCCCCTGCCCCAGGCCCATCAGCAAAGTGTTCGGCCCACCTGCGGGCCGAACCGCACTTTCTTGGGGGAACAGCCGACTTCAAGCCTTTCCAGTCCTGGAAAAAGAAGGCGCCGACTGCCCACCCCTGAACAGTCGGCGCCGTAATCGATTGATTACAACGCAAACTTCGCACGCGGAGAGGCGGCTGGATGTATAAATTTTCATAATTTTTGAGATTTTTTAGAAAATCCTTCCTTTGTCCCTTTATTACTGAATCCCTCAGATTCCCGCTAACCACCAGCGGGTCCTCAAAGAAGAAGCCCTCTCCGATCTTTGCAGTTGGCAGTTGAAATCTGGAGATCGGTGCGAAGCGGAGATAGAGCCGCGGCGGAGGGGAAAGCTCAATTTCCGCCTGTTTCTCCCTGTTCTTCCCACTTGCGACTCCCCGCCACTAGGGCATAGTGCCTCCCTCTCACCGTAATCGGGGCGTAGCTTAGCTTGGTAGAGCGCTTGGTTTGGGACCAAGAGGTCGCAGGTTCGAATCCTGTCGCCCCGATTTGGCGGAAATCCCGGAAAAATCGCCGGCTTTCAAAGGGGCACTTCTCACACCGGCCAACCTGAGTTCAGAGCGGCTGGAGCCAGAAGTGGCGGCACTTCCGCGTACCGCCGACACAGGCTCAACGCGCATCTCTTTTTGCCGGATTCCGTATTCAAAGGCGGCGTGTCGGAACCAATCAACGCCGCGGGCGCGTTCCGTTTTGCCACAGATTCATGCTAACGTCCTCGCGACGCATGTCCCAAATTCCACTTGATCAAGCGATGCAGGTCGCCGTGAACCATCATCGGGCGGGGCGACTCCAGCAAGCAGAGAAGATTTATCGAGAGGTCCTGGCGCTTGAGCCGAACCATGCGGGCGCGCTTCAATATATGGGAGTCCTGGCGTCACTCGCTGGCAAACCCGACTTGGCCACCGTACTGATTCGCCGCGCCATCGCCATCAACCCTTCCTCTGAAGAAGCCTACAACAATTTGGGGGGGACTTTTTATGCCTCGGGTCAAATCGACGAGGCGATAGAGGCTTGGCGCGAGGCACTCAAACTCGATCCCCACAACGCCTCTACCCATAGCAATTTGCTTTTTGCTCTTCACTACCATCCGGACTACGACGCCCGCGCCATTTTGGATGAGAGTCTTCGGTGGGCGCGCACGCATGTGGAGCGTCTGTGTCCCAAAAAGTTTTCTCACGTCAACGATCCAAACCCGAATCGGCGTTTGCGCATCGGCTATGTTTCGCCGGATTTCTACCGCCATGTAATCGGTCGCAGCATCCGGCCTGTTTTCAAACATCGGGACCGCGATCTCTTTGAGAATTTTTGTTATTCCGACGTCGAGGTGCCCGACTCGCTAACCGAAGAATTTCGCGGAGAGGCCGATCATTGGCGCGAGATTCGCAACGTTTCGGATGAAAAAGTGGCGGAATGGGTTCACGCCGACCGGATCGACATTCTGGTCGATCTTTCGGCGCATTCAGCCTGCAATCGGCTCCTCATGTTTGGCCGAAAACCCGCCCCCATTCAGGTTTCTTATCTCGCTTATTGCGGCACCACCGGCATGAAGGAGATCGATTACCGCCTGAGCGATCCCTATCTTGATCCTTCGGAGAGTGAACTGGAATGCTATATCGAAAAGACGATTCGCCTGCCGCATTCGTACTGGTACTATCAACCCCTGGAAGAAGCCCCAGGGATATCGCCGCTGCCTGCGTTATCGGCGAATCATGTTACTTTTGGCTGCCTGAGTAATATCGCCAAGGTCTCACCCATCACATGGGAATTGTGGATGGAGCTTCTCGCCAGCGTGCCCGGAGCGCATTTGTTGATTCATGTGCCCGAGGGCGCTCGCCGCGAAGCTCTTGGCAAATCATGGACGCAACGAGGCTTTTCCCCGGAGCGACTGGAGTTCGTCGGCACGCAACCGTGGCAGCAGTATTTAGAAAACTGGCAACGCTGCGATCTGGGTCTCGATCCTTTTCCTTTTGGCGGCGGAATCACCACCTGCGACGCCCTTTGGATGGGCGTTCCCGTCATAACGCTCTCCGGACGCACCGCGGTAGGCCGTGGTGGGCGCAGCATTTTATCTAACATCGGACTCCCGGAACTCATAGCGGAGACGCCCCGGCAATACCTGGAAATCGCCGCGTCGCTCGCGGCCGACCTGCCGCGCCTGTGCGAAATGAGATTGGGTCTGCGCGACCGCATGGAGCAGTCGCCGCTCCGGGATGCCAGGAACCATACCCGCGAGATCGAGGCGGCCTATCGGGAGATTTGGAAGCGCTGGTGCGAAGGAAAGACGATGGCAGGTTGAAGATGGGTCAGTATCGCCAGCCTACTGCGGGATGAGTTTGATATAGTCAAAGGCGATGCCGTAGGCGCTGCTGCTCGAATTCTTGCCAACGACCATAAATCGGAAATGTTTGTCGCTGGTCGTGCCGGGGATCCATGTCCCCAGGTTGAATTCGCTAAACGCCTCCGCGACGGAGAACTCATCCTGCATACCGCCCACGTTGGTAAACGTCGAACCACTGGCCGCCTTGACCCCAAGCTGCCATTGGCCGCGAGCACCTGCCTTTTTTACCCCGACTTTGACGGTGTAAGTGCCGGCCGGCAAATTGGGAACGAGGTAAGTAACATAGTCATTGACCGCATCCGCATCCAGAATTGTGCCGATGCCATTCTCAAATCCCGACCAATCAAAGACGCGATGGGTGTCACCTGATGTGCCCGCCACTGCTAAATACTCGGTTTCGAAATTACTAGCTCCATCCCCGGCCAGATATTCGACCTCCGCCCGAAGAATTTCCGTGGCGCCGTCATTGATCTGCAATTTCACATAACGTGTCCCGGCCGGGATCTGTGTGGTCGCAGGATAGACCTTGTAGGGGATCGTCGAACCATCGTGGATGTAATACGGCTCGGAGTTGTAAACAATCGTATTGCACGTGATCGGTGCGTAAGTCACGCCATCGATGGAAGTGCTGATGGTGACATTGGGCGTCAGCGCCTCAAAGACGAAGCGCGTCATGTCCTGCGGCGTTTTATAAATCATGTATGCGGTCGTGCCGTCGGAACTCGCCGCGCGATCTCGATCATCCCGGCGATAGCGCAATTGATTGGACCGCAATTCGAGATTCGCGCTGAACGATTGCAAGCGGCTGAAGTCCACCAGCTCGTCGATAATCGCCACACGCTTCGCCACGACGGACACCACGCTGGAGGCGGCTGACGAGCCGGAACTGTTTTTTGCAATCACACGATAGTAGTAAGTAACATTCAGCTTTGCCGTCAGGTCACTGAAAAGAGGAGGGCCATCGTTATATACCGGATTGCTCCGCTCGCGCCATTTCGACTTGGATGGCGCCACGGCATCGGAAACGTTTGCCGCAACGGTCGTCCACGGTCCCGCCGAAGCTGTGGCCCGCTGAATATCGTAACCGCTGGCTCCCGTCGAGCCTCTCCATGAAAGCTCTGGAACGTCCGCGGTAAAAATCCGCACGTTTGTTGGCGTGGCCGGAATCGGGACAGCCGGCGCTGTCAGGCCGCGTATTTCATAGGCCTTGCTTCGCATATAACTAAGGACATTCGTTTCATCAAATCGGCTGCCGCTGGCAAATCCGGGCCAGCGATATCCCTGGAAGGCAAAATCGCCGGTGTCACACGACCATTCGACAAATCCTCCATTTTTTGAATGCGATTGGAGCTCCCACATCAGAACTCCGCTCATCCCGGAATCAATCGCCGTTTGGACGAAGTTCTGCCCCGTGCTGGTGTTGAGAAACCCAAACTCCCCGCAAATGAAGGCCTTCTTTCCTTTCGCCGTATTCGCATCCGCCTGCAACTGCAGGACGGGGTTCAGATAGTAATAGTGCATGGAGACAATATCGACGCTGGGAAACGTCAATCCATCCGCGTTGACCCCTTTCCGGCCATCCATCACCAGGTGATTCGGATCGATGCTCTTGAGGTAGGTCGCGATATTGGACACCCACGGCCCCGTACTCGAGACCATTTCATTCCCCGTCTCCCAGCAAAGGATGGTCTTGTCGTTCTTATATAACGTGCCCGTGTAGAAATTCGTCCTGTTAGCCCACCAGTTCAAAAATTGTTTATAGGCAGACAAAGCCGTCGCGTCGTTATTGAAGAAATCGGTGCGCGTTTTCCCCACGTATCCCGCCCAGGTATCCGGATCACCCGCGTCGTTGTTGTTGAAGTGAGTGGGGACAATGACGCGAATGCCATACTGGGCGGCGAGCTGCATGGCCTTGTCAAAGTTTCGCCACGCCGTTTCGTTATATTGCACGCTGCCATTGGCATAGCCGGTAATCAACGCGTCGTCGCTCGGAACAAAGCTGCACACGTGAAAGGGCGGCATCAGCCGGACCACGGTCCCTCCGAGTTGTTGCACCGACCGGAAAAAGTCCTCCTGCTCAAACGGATCCCAGGCATAGGATGCCGTAATGAACGGCCCCGCGTTCCAGGAGACAAAACGAAACTCCGCACTGCCGTCGTAAAGTTTGTCCACGTTTCGCGTGATGAAATTGGTGAATGCGGCGGCGTCCTGCCTCAGCGAGGCAAAAAGGGCGATCAGAAGAAAGATCAGATATCTACCGGGCCATGTGTTCACGAGATCTGAAGTCGGTCGCACGGAGGCTGTCGGAATCGCAGTCATGTTCTGGGGGATTTTGGAGTTAACAATCCAACGCGAATCGAGGGGAAACAGGCAAAAGAGACCGCTATCGCCGTATTGAAACTCGATGGACTTGCATCAACCCGTATGACAAAGCGAAGCCTTCGCCTACTGGCCAAACGGACAGGGCACGTGCGACCTTAAAAGCGGAATCAAGGTGGGACAGCCCACAGATGACTGGTATGTAGTCACGCCGCTCATCTGCGGATTTAAATAAGTTCGTCCCTTCGTTCCGAAGGTGCACTTCGGAATGCCGCTTAGCTTCCTCACCGGTGGTTGTTTTTCAGCCAATCCTCTTAAACCTTGTCCGGGGTACAGAGCGCGCAACGAGGCCACTTTGACAACCCCACATAGCGGGGTCGTTCGGTGTCGGGGGCTTCTCTCCGAAGATTAGGGGATACCCCCTGATTGTCGCTGCGGGAATCGCGGCATCTAATCTAAACACAAGCAGCGCCACGCCTGCCCCAATTAGTCCGCACTCTATGAACACCACCCGATTGCTCTCTTTTGTCCTGCCGCTCTCCGCATTGCTCGCTTCGTGCGCCAGTTATCCGACCCTCGAACAAACTGCGCGCGCTCGTGCGCGGACAAAACTTCCGGCCAATCCACCGGTGAGCGACGCCGGCATCGAATATCAAATCACCGATCTCGATGTGCTCAACTATGCAGATGCCATCAAAACGAAGCTCGCGCGGAAATTTGATTCCGCCAGTGTCACCCGATACGGCTCATCCACGGCCGCAGTGACACTCAGTTCTCTCGCGGGCGCGGCCAATACCGCCGGATGGGGCGCAGCCAGCGCGAGCGGGCTGGGCATGGGTGCGGCCTACATCCTCAGCCTCGGTCACATAATCGATGCCAAGGGAAATGCGGCTGCCTATGAGCAAGCGTTTACGGCCATTCAAGCCGCCGAAGCGAATTTTTATTTTCACCAAACCGGCATGAGCTTCACCCAGGCGGACGGCAAGTGGAGGGTCGTTTTGCCGGACAACCAGAACCAGCAAAATCACATTCCTTACAGCGATCGCCTGACGCCTGACGGCCAGACCCTTTACTATCGAGTAAGCAAGACGCTGAAGGTCCTCGATGATGTGCTGGCCTCGAAGATCCCCAATCTCGATGACCTCAAAGAGGCGCAGGGCGAAAATGCCGGCACATCTCCCCTGAAGACGACGACCTCTTCCAAAGCATCTGCCAACACAGGCTCGGGCAAGGGCGGCTCGGGCAAGAGTGGCTCTTCGAAAAATGGCTCCAACAGCGGAAGCGGAAAAACCAGCTCTCAGGGTTCATCCACAAACAAAACAGGAAACGGCCAGCCGCCCGCTGACACGGCCGCGGCTCTTCAGGCGGCAAAGGAAGCCGCGACACAAAAGCTAGTCAACATGACGGACGCGCAGGCCTCCGCGGCGCTCGGCGAGACGACTGACCCGAAAGGCGCAAGAGAGCGTCTGCAAAACAAAATCTCCGACGCCACGACGGTGGAACAACTCACGACATTGGTCTCGGGCTCCGCATCGCACTGATTTCACCCGGCCTTTTCATTCAAGACCCATCCAAATTCTGACTCATGTTTACACTGCATCTCGATGGCACCGGTGCCGTGGCCGATGTCCAGGCAAAACTCCGCGATCAGGAGGATCTTCTTTATCGTCTCAAGGCGATGACTTGCGATACGACCACCGGCCTCAACTCCTTCGACTTCGAGAATGCTCTCGATAATCCTGCGCCGGGGCCGTCGGAATTCCTTAGCCTGCGCCTGTTCCCTGCCGCGCAAGATGACTCCGGCCGCGCTGCGGTCCGGGAGTCGTTCGTCGAATTTGGCGGGGTCATTGCGGCCGATGGAGTGATCCGCGTGAGTGGAGAAACGATCTACGCGATTGCCTTTCGCGGTCCCTCGCCGGAATTGCCAAGCTCCCACGCGGAATCGTTCGACCTTCCGCCGAATACCTTGCCGGCGCACGTGATGCCTATCTTCAATCCCGGCGGTGAACTCGCGGGCATCCCCTGGAATAGCGGCGAGGTCGTGCACATGCCGCTCATCGGCATGAACAACGACCGCGTGCTCGCCTTTCGCAATACGCAGACGCAGAAAGTCGAAGCATTCGTGATGATGACGGACGCGGACATCGATACCGATGGTCCCGGAGGAAGCAAAGCCATCGATCCGGATTACGATCCTCGTACAAAGCTCACTTTTTCGAACGGCGCTTCCTGCGATTCGCGCCAGTTTCCGGGCATCGTGCGCTCGATTCGCCTCTTCCGAAATCCGCTCGGTCTGAAAATGGGTGACTATGTTTATATTTGTTATAAGGGCCGTGTCGTCGCATGCCAGGTCTATGACCAAGGCCCTGATGACAAGATCGGCGAGATTTCGCTCCACGCGGCGTACGCTGTCGGCGGGCTCTCCCATGAAGTCTCTGAACACGAGGCGGCCATCGGGGGAAATTTCGCGGACAAAAATCTGGATTTGGTGACGGTGTGTTTCCCGGGATCGTCCACAGACAATAAAGCGAAGCCTCTGGCGGATATCATTGCCAATACCAAGGCCGCCTTCGATCAATTCGTGGGCGGGGCGGCTTCGTTCCAGGTCCAACCGCCGGCCGCACCTGCCGCACACGTGCCTGCCAGCGCTGCCACTCCTGGAAGTTTCACCGTTTACGGCCGGAAATCCTGGGGCGCACTCGCGCCCAAAGTGGACAACTTTCCCCAAGGAGCGGCACAGGGCATTGTGATTCACAACACCGAAGGCGCAAACCGTACCCCGGCGGCAAACCCGCCGCAGGAAGTGAGTGATTCCTTTGAGATTTCGCGGCGGATTCAGAAAGACCACATGTTTAGCCGTGGATGGTCAGATGTCGGCCAGCATTTCACGATTAGCCGTGGAGGCGTGATCATGGAGGGCCGAGACGGCACACTCGCTGCCGCGGCCAATAGCCAGGTGGTACGCGGCGCCCATGCCGGCGTCGGACAATTCAACCAGCATTGGTGGGGCATCGAATTGGAAGGCGATTACACGCAGCCGGCGGCAAATCCCACCGCTGATCAGACCACCGCGCTCAATCTCCTCTGCAGCTGGCTCGGCGGGCAGATTTCTAATTTCGATGCCAACACCCACGTGCGCGGCCATCGCCAGGTGAAGCCGGGTGGCACCGATTGTCCGGGGCATCTCCTCGACGATCACGTTCCGCACACGCCGGACTTCATCGACGCCCTGCGAATCTATCTCACCGGGAAAGCGCCCGCCGCACTCACTATTCAGTAAGAAGAGGATCGTACCTATGCTCGACAGCCTAGACACACTCATCGCATTTTCGCTCATCATGCTTGTGGTGAGCCTTTTGATCACCATCTGCGTCCAAATGATCGCCGCGGCGCTCAATTGGCGCGGGCAAAATCTCGCGAGCGGATTGTCCATCACTCTCAAAGTCGTATGCCCCGCACTGGCCGACAAAGCCGAGGCGATGGTTAATCACGTTCTGCGCGGGCCGATGCTTTCCGACAGCACCAGGTTTGGCGGCCTGAAACTATGGCAAACGGCCAGCGCAGCGCGTCCACACGAGGTTTTTGATGCCATTCATCGAATTGCCACCGACCGCCACAGCACGGGCAGCGCGACTCCCGAAGAAATCGCCGAATTTCGCGCTCAAGCCGTACAATTGCTCCAGGCGCTCGGAGTCCCTCCCTCAGCGATGCAAAAGGGATCGGCTATCGTGGAAGAAACAAAACAGACCATTAACGATTTGGACTCCACGGTGCAGGCTGCGATCAAAGACCTGCCGGAAGCGCAAAAAGCAATCGTCTGCCGCACTCTCTCCAGTTACGGAAACCAATTAACGGCCTACGCGACGCACATTACTAATCACGCAGTCGGAGAGATCGAAGACGCGGCTACGGCCATCGATGAAGCTTATAAAAAATTCGAATACTGGTATAACATTGCCCAGGAGCGGGCCCAGGCGTGGTTCACCACGCATGCGCGCATCGCGCACGGTCTTATTTGTGGAAACTAGCTTGTAAATATCGATCGTGTCGAGCTGCAGAAGGAAAGCGAAGAAAAATGCCATGACCACCGTGGCGATGCGCGCATGCGT
>FTBG01000465.1_pt1 | contig 11322 bp, 7 predicted proteins | sample 1639311 | NCBI WGS metagenome assembly FTBG01 (sample SAMEA3914864, study PRJEB12502) | metagenome | biome: forest; material: soil | place: USA | collected 2012-03-12 | depth 0.3 m | reverse complement strand
CCCGTCGCGTATTCCAGGACGCGTTGTCCCAGTTGTTTTGCTACCTCCGGCGTCAAAAGCGAAGCGTCCGCCGCGCCGACGAATTCCACGACGTCGCGCGGTGAACCTTCCGCCAATGATTTAGCGAAGCCTTTCAGAAACTCCGCTCGCTGGGCTGCGGGCATCTTTTCCGCCAGCTCATTGAGAGAAGCCGCATTTGCGCCGCCGAGATAACAAGAAGCACCGAGGGTGGCCGGTTTCAAATTCAGCCGGGGATCAGTCATGAGTTTGACGGCGGCTTCCGCGTCCATGCCAAGCGTCGCCGCGGCCAGCGCTTTGGGCATTGTGAACGATGCAACTCCCTCGCCTTCCTTAGTCAGGAGCCAGGCAATGACGGCCAGCGGGTCGCGTTCCGTCCAGGCATCGAGCACGCTGCCGAGACATTTGGCGCGAGCCACCTTGTCTTCCTTGTGCGTTTTTGGGTCGAAAAGTCGCGTGAAAAGTGCGGTATAAAACTGAACGTCTTTGCTAATGCTGCCCGAATCCATTCCGAGGACTGCTCCCCCCGCGAGTGCGCCCCAGAGTTCACTCGGACACTGATCGAAATACGGCTCGATTGCCGTCGTCGGCTGATTTTCATAAATCCCGGTAACGGCCCAGCGCAGGCAGGTTTCACCGGTGGTGGCATCGATCCCATGTTTGCTAAATGTTTCGATGGCCCGTGTGAGCGCAGCGGGGGAATCGCTTCGCGCCAGGCGGCCAAAGATCCGAAAAGCTGCCGATTCGGCGATCGGGCTCGACTTCCAAAATTTCGCCGGCTGTTCGTTGATTACTTGTTGGAGATCCCGATCACTAACTCCGGACAGGAGAGACTCCCAGTCCTTCTCCGGGAGGAAATTTATCTGGAGCGCGTCTTTCAGCCGGTCTGCCGGACCGTGCGACTGGTGTGCATCCGAGGAACCGTCGGACGGTTTGGCGAATGCGCCAAGTCCGGCGACCCAGGTCGCGGGCGCGATGAAATAAACGCAGACAAAAGAAATCGCGCATGCCACGCAGGCGAGGAGGATAGGCTTGCGGGCAGCGGTAACGGTTCTGGTGGAAGAGTTTGGCAAGTGAAACCGGGGTCAGGCAAGCGAGCTGTCAGCGCAGGAACAGTTACCAAATCCTGTGCTGGAAAGACAAGGCCGCCCTCTCGCATCCCGATAGAAGTGGCTCGCGAGCCTAATTTCGCTATCTTGGAATGGTCGTCTCTACACCCTCAGCGACCTCAGCCTTGCCATCATCGTCTTTCCTTTCGTCTGTGAAGTATCGTTACGCCTTTTTGGTTCCATTTCTGCTCGTTTCGTCGCTCCGCTCCGAGGACGCGGGCATCCCGGAAAAGATCGAGTACAATCGCGATGTCCGGCCCATCCTCGCGGACAACTGCTTCAAATGCCACGGCTTCGATAAGAATGCGCGCAAGGCGGATTTGCGGCTGGATAGTTTCGCGGGCGCGACGGCGGCGGATAAGGACGGCGTGCGCGCGATTGTGCCGGGCAAACTCGACGACAGCGACATGCACGAACGGATTCACTCGAGCGATCCGGACGACATCATGCCGCCGCCAAAGAGTGAGCGAAAACTCAGCGCGCGACAGATCGCCATCCTGGATCGCTGGGTCGCGCAGGGTGCGGAATATCAGCCGCACTGGGCCTACATCGCTCCGGTAAAAGCGACGCCGCCCGCGGCGGAGCAAACGGGGTTTTCGCGCAATGCTATCGACCACTTCGTGCTCGCGCATTTACGGGATGCACATCTGGAGCACGCGCCGGAGGCGGATCGGATTACCCTGTGCCGTCGGCTGAATCTGGATTTGCTCGGGCTCCCGCCGACTCCCGAGGAAGTGGATGCCTTTGTCCATGACCAGTCGCCGGATGCTTACGAAAAGCTAGTGGAGAAATTACTGGCTTCGCCGCGATTCGGCGAGCGGCTCGCGGCGTATTGGCTCGATCTGGTTCGCTACGCGGATAGCATTGGCTACCATTCCGATAATCCGCGGAACGTTTGGCCCTATCGCGACTGGGTCATTCGCGCCTTCAACGATAACAAACCTTTTAATCAATTTACCATCGAGCAGCTCGCGGGGGATCTTTTGCCCAATGCCACGCTGGAGCAAAAAGTGGCGTCGGCCTTCAACCGCCTGAACATGACGACAGAAGAAGGCGGTGCTCAAGCCAAGGAATATGAAGGCAAGACGGTGACGGATCGCGTGAAGGCCGTGGGTACGGCGTGGCTGGCGCAGACGATCATGTGCGCGGAATGCCACGATCATAAGTACGATCCGATCACCAGCCGTGACTTCTACTCGCTGGGCGCATTTTTTGCCGATATCAAGGAATCGGCCATCGGCCGCCGCGAAGATGGCATGCTCGTTCCGACGCCGGAGCAATCGGCAAAACTAGGTGAGATCGATACGCGCCTGGCGCGCCTCAAGCAACAGCTCGCGGCGCCTTCGCCGGAACTCGACGCCGCTCAGGCGGAGTGGGAAGCGGCGATCATCGCCGGGCCTCCGGAACTGCCGTGGACGCCGTTGCACGTGGAAAAGGCTTTTGGAGACAAGGCCTCGCAACTCGTGGTGCGCGCGGATGAAACCATCAAGGTCGAGGTCGCCGGCAGCCCGGCGATTGATACCTATCATATCGAAACCAAGCTGCCGGCGGGGACGACCGGCCTCCGCCTCGAAGTGCTCACCAGTCAATCACTGCCCGCCGGCGGGCCAGGACGAGCAAGTAACGGCAATTTCGTGCTCAATGAATTCACTGTAAAGAGCGACGGCAAAAAACTGAAGCTGAGCCGTGGCACGGCCACTTTTGAGCAGGGTGGTTTTCCCGCGAAGGACGCGATTGATGGAGTGACTGACAAGAAGGACAACGGCTGGGCCGTGATGGGCAATGTCGGCAAGCCGGCGACGGCTTATTTCCAATTGGAAAAGCCCGTGACGGCGGAGACGCCTGTGGCGATTTCGATGGAGCAAAAATACGGCGACAATCACACCCTCGGGAAATTCCGGCTCTCGGTGACCACGGCGGCCGGTCCGGTGGAAGCGCCAAATGCCTCGGTGCCGCCGGATGTTTTGGCCGCGTTGAAAGTACCGAAGGCTCAACGCACGTCGGAGCAGCGCGGGAAAATCGTCGAAGCATTTCATGCCGCGGCTCCGCAGCTCGCGCCGGTCCGCGAGCAGATCGCTAGTACTCAGAAAGAGCGCGAAGAGTTCGAGAAAACGATTGGCCGTTGTCTCGTTTCCGAGCACACGGATTCGCTGCGCACGGTGAGGATTCGTCCGCGTGGAAATTGGCAGGACGACAGCGGCGACATCGTAAAGCCCGCGGTCCCGCATTTTCTGCCGCAGCCCGCCGCGGCGGTAGAGCGCCAGCTCACGCGTCTCGATCTCGGCAAGTGGCTGGTGGATCGGCAGAATCCGCTCACGGCGCGGGTCTTCGTCAACCGGCTGTGGCGCATGTATTTCGGCATGGGCCTTTCCAAAACGCTGGAAGACATGGGCACGCAAGGCGAAGTGCCCGCGATGCAACCGTTACTTGATTGGATGGCCTGCGAATTCATGGACAGCGGTTGGGATGTGAAACACATGGTGCGGCTGATGGTGACGAGCGGCGCCTATCGCCAGAGCTCCGTGGCTTCACAGGAAATGCTCAAGAACGATCCGTTTGACCGCGAGCTGGCGCGGCAGAGCCGTTTCCGCCTCGACGCCGAACTGGTGCGCGACAATGCACTGGCCATTTCCGGGTTACTTGTCGAGAAAATCGGCGGGCCGAGCGTGAAGCCGTATCAGCCGGCAGGCTATTGGGAAAACCTGAATTTCCCCGCTCGCGAATGGCAGGCGGACAAGGATGAGAACCAATGGCGGCGCGGGCTCTACACGTGGTGGCAGCGCTCCTACCTGCAGCCGAGCATGGTAGCTTTCGATGCGCCGAGCCGGGAAGATTGCACCGCCGAGCGCATGCGCTCGAATATCCCGCAGCAGGCGCTCGTGCTACTGAATGACCCGACTTACGTGGAAGCGGCGCGCGCCTTTGCCACGCATATCATGCGGGAAGGCGGCGCTGAAGCCGAGAAACGCATCACCTGGGCTTGGCGGCGCGCCACATCTCGACCGCCCGGTGAGAAGGAAATGCAGACTTTGCTCACGTTGCTCGATGACCATATGGCGATCTACGCCGCGAATCCTGAGGAGGCGAAAAAGCTGCTTAAGGTCGGCAATGCCTTTGCACCCGCGGATTTTGACCCAGTGCAACTAGCCGCGTGGACGAGCGTCGCCCGCGTCATTCTCAATCTTCACGAAACCGTTACGCGCTTCTGAGCCATGAATGAATTTCTGCAATTTCGTCAACAGCAACTAACGCGTCGCGCTTTTCTGGGCCGGGCCTCGCGCGGTATCGGCGCGCTCGCCTTCGCTTCGCTGCTCGATTCGCGCACGCGCGCTGCCTCCGCGCAGAAATGGCACGGCGTGGTCAATCACCTCGATTTCCCGCAGCGCGCCAAACGCATCATCTATCTCTGCATGGCCGGCGGGCCGTCGCATTTGGAAACGTTCGATTTCAAACCGAAGCTGCGCGAGCTCAATGGCCAGGCGATGCCCGATTCGCTCACGAAAGGGCAGCAACTCGCGCAGTTGCAAGGCGCAAAGCTTACTTGTTTCGGACCGCAGTATGATTTCCGGAAATTCGGAAACAGCGGCGCGGAAGTGTGCGAGCTTTTCCCGGAGATCGGCTCGATTGCCGATGACATTTGCATCGTCCGCTCGATGACCACCGAGGCAATCAATCACGATCCCGCGCACTGTTTCATGAACACCGGCGCGACCATCCCGGGCCGTCCGGCGATGGGTTCGTGGATCACGTATGGGCTGGGTTCGGATTCCGAAAATCTGCCTGGATTCGTGGTGCTCACGAGTTCCGGGCGCGGCGGGCAGAATCAACCCATCGCCGCGCGGCAATGGCACTCCGGTTTTCTTCCGAGCCGTTTTCAGGGCGTGCACCTGCGCGGCAAAGGCGATCCCGTGTTATATTTGTCGAATCCGCCGGGCGTTTCGCGCGACATTCAAAGCGACGTCGTGCATACGGTGAACGATCTCAACGAGCAATTCGATACGCTGGTCGATGATCCGGAAATCGCCACGCGCGTGGCGCAGTACGAGATGGCCTTTATGATGCAATCGAGCGTGCCGGAATTGATGGATATTTCCAAAGAGCCCGCGAGCACGCTCGAGCAATATGGTTGCAAGCCGGGCGACGGATCTTTTGCCTCGAATTGCCTGCTCGCGCGGCGGCTCGCCGAGCGTGGTGTGCGCTTTATCCAGCTTTATCACAAGGATTGGGATCACCACGGCAATCTGAAGACCGATATCAAATACAAAGCGGAAGAGGTGGACCGCGCCAGCGCCGCGCTCATCCGCGATCTCAAGCAACGCGGCATGCTCGACGATACGCTGGTGATCTGGGGGGGGGAATTTGGCCGCACCCCGATGTCGCAAGGCGGCAGTGGCCGTGATCACCACATCAAAGGCTTTTCCATCTGGATGGCTGGGGGCGGCATCCGCGGCGGTCTTACGCACGGCGCGACGGACGACCTCGGTTACGCGGCGGTCGAAGACGTGGTCGATGTCCACGATCTGCACGCCACGATGTTATATCTGCTCGGCATCGAGCACACCAAGCTCACCTACCGCTTTCAAGGCCGCGACTATCGCCTCACCGACGTGCACGGAAACGTGGTGAAGAAGATTCTGGCCTAATTACAGCTTCTGCCTAGCATCGCGCGGCGATGAAGACCTCACCTCTTGCCATCGCCATGTTCATTGCCGCCGCGCTTTTGGGCGCGGTCGGGCAGTTTCTTTACAAATCGGGCGCCGAGCGGGCGAGTGGAGGGATTGTCAGTTACCTGGCAAATGCGCGACTCATCGGTGGTGTCGTCTGTTACTTGGCAGTGATGGTGTTATTCGTCGCGGCTTTTAAGAAGGGCGGCGCGCTGTCGGTGCTTTATCCGATCTATGCCACCACGTTTATCTGGGCGGCGCTGATCGCCTGGGCGGCGTACGATGCGCCCATCAAGCCGGTGAATATCGCTGGAATGGCACTGTTAATCGGCGGGATGTATTTAATGGGAAGATAGTAGTGCCTCAGGTGCGTAGGACCTATGGACGGATGGGACCTATGAAGTCCCGTTGTGATGAGAAAATGCGCTCTGTGAAAGTCACGTCATGAGGCTATGGGTTATAAGCGTGTGCTCGTTTCTTCGCGGACCGTGTGTGAGCAAAAGTGCATTGGTCCTGTAGGTCTCATCCGTCCCATCCGTCCTATGTTATGCCGCCGTACTCCAACAAAGTGGGACACGTGTGCAACAGCCGTCCGCTTCGACGGAATCGAAACTTCTGGCACGAGCGCTTCGCTGCCCGCAAGGGAGGAGCCTTTACTAAATAAACACCAAACCAGAAACATCATATGAACAAGCAACCGCATCTCAGTCCTTCTTCGATAGTGGCAGGCATCCTGAGCCTCTGTGCGTCGTGCGCCCTGGCGCAAACTGCCGTGACCGAAACGACGACCACGGCTACTCCCGTTACGCCGCCGGCTGTCGTGGAGAAAGATACCACGACCACCACCATTAATCATGAGCCTACGCACCGCGAAAAAGAACGCGCGAAGCACGAACTGAAGCGCGACTACAAGGCGCAACGCGAGTCGATCGAGCATGACCGGGGCAGCCACACGGACACGGTGGTAAAAGAAAAGGAAGTAGTCGGTGATTAAAAAGCTCCGATTCCCGGCCGGCTCCCTGGGGAGTCCGGCCCGGAATCGGTACGCTTTTCCACGAGGGGACTGCCGGGAATGGGGTGAAGGAAGGTAATGTCTGGCAGGTCCCCGTTGCTTTTCCGGGGGAGCAGAAGCTGGGCTTCGTCAAGGCTGAGAAAGAAGCGATCTTCGACCTTCATTTCGGAGTCGAACGAGTTGGCAAAAGCCGAATTCTTCTTCGGATCGAAATTGGAAACCAGAGATCGGCTGTGAAGGCTGAGGTTATTGTGAATGCCGTGACCGCTACCGGGAACGTCGGTGAAATTATCGGCGAGCCTTCCGAGAAAGTTAAAATTGATTCCGTTGCGAAATGCCGTGTTGTGATACCAGTCGCACCCTCCCAGATGATGGTTAGCATAAAAACCGCTGCTCTTATTTCCCACAGCCAGGCAGTGAGTTACGACGTGACGGGGAATGGGCGAGGGAAGCCGCGGAACAGGCGTCTTTCCATAGCCTCCGGCTTTGAATCCATTGCCATCGCCCAGTTTATCCCCGGCGGCGGACAAGCCATTGTAAAAGGCCCAGCAATGATCAAAAGTAACCGCTTCCGCGGAGTTGATGCAGTCAAAACCGTCGTCACTGTTATACCAGGCGCGGCAGCCGCGAAAGATATTGCCGGTCGCACCTTTCGGGGGATGGCAGCCGAAGCCGTCCACATTTCCGCCTTTTCCATCCTCGGAGGTGTAATCCCAGTTATTCCACGCGTCGCAGTTGAGAAAAAGATTCTGCGAACCTCCGATGCAGTAAATCCCGATGGCTTGGCCGTCGTGCATGGTGAGGCGCTCAAAGATATTGTGGCTGCCGGCATTTTCGAAACAGATCGATTGCGTGTGCCCGGTCAATGTTACTTGTACACCCGTCACGTCCAGTCCGATAAGACGCAGCCAGGAGCCGGAAACATAAAAAGCATCGACCCGCATCCCCTCGGGCGTGACCAGCGTGCAATCGAAGACCGGCTTTTCCCCTTCGTAAGCGCGATAGGTGATCGGCTTATCCGGCAGGCCGCTTTTATCCAGCTCCATAAGATAAGCAAAGATGCTTTGGCGGCGCGCGATCTGCGATTCCTTCATTGGATAAACGCCGCCGCGGAGAAAAACCGTGTCGCCGGGCACGGCCCTCTTTTGCGCCTGCATCACACTGGCGAAAGGGTGATCGAACGAGCCGTCGGAGCCGTCATCGCCGGAGGGCGCGACGTACCAGCTTTTGCTGACGTTTTCAGGCGCAGGTGGAGGGGCGGGGTTATCCGCAGCGGGCGACCGCGGCGGTGTAGAGCAGAGGAGCAGAGCGGCGAAAAGCGGCGCTTTCCAGCGATGGAATGTGAGAAGGGACACGGAACAGATTGAAATCTATGGCTCCCATGACACAAGGTAACACCATGTCAAATCCCCAAGCCGGTTCCGACGAAGAAGTATTGTGGAAAGGCAGCATTTCGCAACTCCACTACATTGGCCGGTGGCTGCTGATCTTTTTGCTCCTCGCTTTACTCGTCGCGACCTTCGTTTATCCCGGTGCCGCCGAAATGCATGGCATCTGGATCGCCCGGGCGGTTGCTGGCGGTTTGACCTTACTGATTTTCATCGCCATCCAGATGGACCGCAGCTTCCGCAAATACACCATTACCAATCATCGCGTAATCGTCGAATTTGGGATCATCGATCGGCAGTCCAACGAAATCCGCGTCCAGGACGTGCGCAGCATTAACTTGCTGCGGAACGGCCTCACGGGGTTGCTGGGCATCGGCCGCGTGGAGTTTTCCTCGGCGGCCAGCGATGATGCGGACGTGATCTTTTGGAACACACCCGACGCGGAGAAAGTACGGGACCTGGTGCGTTCGCTCCAGGCGCATTGAGGCGCGGCGTGCGCGAACCGCGACATGCGCTTCTATCTAGTTAAACTGCCGCGATTTCCTTGCTCATCCGCACGACGGGCAGCATAAGACTTTCACGGAGCGGCACCTCGTAACGCTCCGCTACGTGGTATCCGCACGCAGTGTACAGCGGTTCACCCGCGATGGTGGCGACCATCACGATGCTGCGAAAGCCGGCAGCTCGGATCGCCGCTTCGCATTCCGACAAAATCGCGCGTCCGATTCCCCGACGCGCCCACGCCGGGTGCACAAAGAAGGCGCGAATCCTTGCCGGATCGCTCTTCGGATTCAGCGCTTCGTCTTCTCCCGTGCGGCCGCAATCTCCGCCGAAAACCGCACGTCTTCGGCTCCATCCTCCGCAGGCGACAATTTCACCGGATGCTTCCGCCACAAAGTAGGTGCCATCGCGGATGAGCTGCCGATCCACGCCAAAGACCGGACCAATTGCGGCTTCCATCTGGGCAGCAGAATAGAAAGCCGCCTGCAAAGTCCGCACAGAGAGCGGGATGAGGATTTCCAGCGCCGGAATATCTTCCTCGCGCGCCAATCGGATGGAGCAGGCTTGTGTCACGAGTTTGTTAACTTATATCCTAAGTCCATGAAAGCACCGGTTGCACAGTCGATAAAGGTAATCTCCTAGTTTATTGAAGACCCGGAAGGGCGTCCGGAGATCAGCCGGCAGCGCAAGCTGCCGGAACAGGGAGTACACATGGCGCGCCCCGAATGGGGCAGAGGAATCAAAGCGATGTATGTAGGTCAACCTAAATATAGAGATCGGCTATGTCGGCACGAAGCATAAGCGCCCATCTTTGATCGGCAGAAACGCAGTCAGATGCATTTTTTCAGGGTGCTTTTCTCCTCTGCCCCTTTTAGGCGCGTGGCGCGTCCGTGGTCTATTCCGGCAGCTTGCGCAGCCTGCTTATCTTCGGGCGACCGTTCGGGTCTGGAAAAGCATGCCGGATGAGGCGGGTTCCCTCAACCTCATCGCCAAGCTGCGATCGTTGGGCAATTGATCCCTGTGCGGGTTGAAAAAATGAATCCGTCTCGTTAACCTTTCACTGACTGAAACGTTACTTGATATTCCCGGCCTGCGGCGAGCATGACAGTCACCGTGCCTTCCGCGCGGCTTTCCGCAAGAGCGACCGGTTCAGAGCCACAAGTAATCGCCGTGATGCGCGAACCCCGCGGTGGGCGCAGGCACTGCGTGCCGGTGAAGGCGGGGCGCAGCGTCGCGGATCTGGCGCGGCCTTGTTTCCAGGTGGCATCTACTTCCACGGCGCCTCGGGCTCGCAAGCCGCGGAATTCGCCTTCGGGCCATGTGGAGGGAAGCGCGGGCAGGATGGCAATCGTGCCGTCGTGGCTCTGCAGGAGCATTTCCGCAATGGCGGCGGCGCCTCCAAAATTGGCATCAATCTGGAAAACGCGCCCCGCATTGAGCAGCGTGTTCGAGCTGCGGCTGAAAAGATTCTCGACACCGGCGCGCGCGTTGTCGCCTTCCTCAAATCGCGCCCACAAACTCGCAAACCACGCAGCCGGAAAGCCGCCTTTGCCGCCGCCATTGGCCACGCGGCGTTCCAGCGAAATCCGCGCGGCGCGCGCCAGATCGGGCGTTTCGTGCAGGGCGATTTCGTGTCCGGGATACACCGCAAAAAGATGCGAGACGTGGCCCATCCCAGGAGACGGCTCTTCATAGTCTTCGCTCCATTCCTGCAATTGACCAAAGCGGCCCGTCTTCAGACTCGGAATGCGCTTGAACGTGGCGGCGAGCTGGCCGCGGAAATCGGCATCGATCTTCAGCGTGTCCGCGGCCTGGATGCAGGCGGTGAAAAGTTCGGAGATGATTTCGTAGTCCATGGTTGCACCCACCGTGAGGAAAGCGACGGTGCCATCGGACATGCGATAGCGATTCTCCGGTGACATCGAGGGATTGGTCACCAAGTAACCATGCCCGTCATCGACGAGAAAATCCTGTAGAAACTCCGCGGCTTCTTTCATCACCGGATACGCTTCATAGCGGAGAAAGTCGCGATCCAGCCCAAAGCGATAGTGTTCCCAGAAATGGAGGGCCAGCCACGCTCCACCCATTGGCCACGTGCCGCAGTAGCCATAGTCAACCGGCACGGTATCTCCCCAGGCATCGAGATTGTGATGAAAACAAAAGCCGCGGCAGCCGTACATCTCGCGTGCGGTGCGCCTGCCATTTTCCAATCCCTGCCGCACGAGGGTAAAGAGCGGCTCGTGGCATTCCGGCAGATTGGCGATTTCCGCCGGCCAGTAATTCATCTGGATATTGATATTGATCGTGTACTTGCTGTCCCAGGGCGGCGCCATTTTATCATTCCAGATCCCTTGCAGATTTGCCGCCATGGTTCCGGGGCGGCTGCTCTCCATTAACAAGTAACGACCGAGCTGGAAATAGAGTGCGAAGAGCGCAGGATCGTCTCCGCCGTTGCGGACGCGCTCCAGCCGCTCGTCCGTCGGCATTTCCGCGGCGGCTTTCTCCGCAGCCGCGTCTCCCACGTGCAACTCCGCGCGGTCAAAGAGGCGGCGATGATCCTCCTCCTGCGTTGAGCGCAAATCCGCATATGGCCGCGCGGCGCGCGAGAGACACAGGTCACAGTCCGCCGT
>FTBG01000351.1_pt1 | contig 11404 bp, 13 predicted proteins | sample 1639311 | NCBI WGS metagenome assembly FTBG01 (sample SAMEA3914864, study PRJEB12502) | metagenome | biome: forest; material: soil | place: USA | collected 2012-03-12 | depth 0.3 m | reverse complement strand
TCCGCCAACGGGTGGGCATCGGGAATCGTGGTCCGCCAACGGGTGGGCATCGGGAATCGTGGTCCGCCAACGGGTGGGCATTGGGAATCGTGGTCCGCCAACGGGTGGGCATCGGGAATCGTGGTCCGCCAACGGGCGGCCACCGCGACCGGGATGGCGGTCCGCTCACGAGCGGGCCGTCAAAACCAGGTTCGCGAGACAACCAAGCAAACTTGGACATTCCGTCCCCAAATTTAGCAAAACATGATCGATTTTCTGACAAAAAAGGGTGTCGCCGAGACACTCCAAATCTCTTTGCGTACCGTGGAGAAATGGATGGCTGCAGGAATTCTCCCATATTCAAAGATCGGAAACGTGGTGCGCTTTGACCGAGAAAAAGTCGAAGCCACGGTTCGGAGCTTCGCAATCCACTCAAGGATTCACCGTAAGGAACAAAAGAACAGCTAGAGGAACCAACCACATGAGCACTGACATTGAAACACCTATCGGTTTCGCGTTCCCGCCGATTTTCAAAGCAACCGAGGCTGAACTTAAAGTTCTTCGCAAGATCAGGCATCAGAGCCAGCTGTACGGAATCGTTAGGGAACCATACAGCCGTCGTCTCCCCGTCGGACTTGGGCACCACGTCCGGCGCTTATATGCAGCTAATTATTGCGCGGATCAGCTTTTAGCTACGACTCCGTCGGAGCGCACATGCGTGATTACCCTCACCTCTCGCTGGAAAAAAGATGCCAAAGAAGCCAACCGACGGTTCGCGAAAATTCTCGCAAAGTTAGTCGGCCCTGTTTCAAACGAGTACATCCGCTTTTTTCATCGGAGCCTTACTGGTGCAATTCATTTGCACCTTTTGGCATCCTTGAAATTTGAAGTGTGTCGACCAGGCGTTTATCCTGCACCGTTCACAGAATCTCAATGGTGGGCAGAACGGTGCGGCATGGCACGAGTGTCACCGAAAGCGAAGCGATCGGTTTTATCGACAGAAACGGTTAAACTTGTTCAGAACCTAAAAACGGCCCTTGAGCGCGCTTACCTCGGTTTTCGCACAGAAGTCGCGCCAGTAATCTTCCCAGACCGGGTTGCTGGCTATCTGTGTCACTATCTCTACGGTACAGCGAAGTGCGGAAGCTACGAAGGCGACAAAGGCATCCGATTGTGGAGCGCGACGAAATCCGCCAGGAAGGCATCTTGCAAGCACCAAATTCTGAACGTTCATACGCGATTGAGACGTCAAAAGTGCGCAGCTTATTGCCGATCGAAAGGTGTTCATCGATTTGAAGATGCCGCAACGATGCTGGGCGCCTCATGGCAGTATCATGCAAGACCAGAGCTAGACGCCATGCGACTTCGCAACTACCTGTTTGAGGAAGATTTTCGTGTCGACTGGGGAGGGCATTTCCCCCCGGAAGCCCTCGGCGTGAGGATCAAAGACCCGGAATATTCTCCGTACAATCGAAAGTTCCAATACGTGCAGGAAACGGTTCCTCGCGACTCCCTCATGCGTTCATACGTTGAGCGGCTGTTTGCCGAAGCGCTTGAATGCCCGCTTGATAATTGGGGGGGGGAAACCCCACCCCAGAAACAAGATAAACGCATAGTTGATTGCCCCTCAACTGTTGGCATCCCGCATTCCCTTCCGGGGGGCTGCTGAGAAGCCATCGAACAGCTTCGCGGGACGGTTACAGCGAAATGCCACCGTTGCGCGAATCTCTGCTCACTCAGTCATCGCAAACGTCCACCGATCCGCGTTTATCAATCCACCTTACCACAACAAGTATCCAAGAACCGTGAACGACTGTCTCCGTTCTCAATCCGTAGCCCTTGGTTGTTGGAAAAGTGCTTTGATTCGTCTGTTCTCCGAACCCCGCTGCTTCATGTGAAGCGGCGTTTCTGAGGAGCGGAGCCGCAATTGATCCCTGCGGCTCCGCGAGCATCGATCAGATCGTCTAGCCCCTCGCTCGTTGTTTCTACAACAGAACGTTCGGAAGCTGGATCGATCGAGGCTTCTCAGGTTGCTGATCTACCTCAATGCTCTCCTCAAGGCCCACACGACCTCTTCCACATAACGGCGGCCAGACTTATCCACAATCGCCCCGGTTGGGCCTGCTGCGAGAATACCCGCCAAGGGTCCGTTACGTCGCAGCAGCAGGACCAACCGGAATCAGGCAATTGTGGGTGAGTCGCAATTTGCAACCGCGCTCCGACACGGAAAATCACGTCGTAAAAAACACAGTTGCTTCCGAGATCCGTGCGATGGACTTCGACGATTCGGATATGATTATCGGCGATCGGATGCATGCCGAGGGGCAGTCACTCGTTATTTGCGGTCCAGGAGGCGTCGGAAAAAGCACCATTGCATTGCAACTCGCCGTGGCTCGGTTTTTGGCCGAAAATTTGTTAAACTTGCTACGTACGGACCGCCCAGGCGCTGGCTTTTATTCATCCTCTGCATTCTCGAAGCAACCATCCTGGAGCATTTCACGCTTGAGCGTGCCGATGAACGATTCGCTCCAGGCATTGTCGTAGGGGTTGGATCGCCGCAGCCGGGAAGAGATTCGACTGGTTGCAGGTTGGCTGGTACGTCGAGACGCTTCCCCTCACGTGCCCGGACGTACTTCTGATCGCATATGTAGACTACGGCCTCCCGAGCGGTCATCATTCGTCAGGAAGCCCAATCCAATTTGGCGGCTTTTCCGCGGAAAATGTGCCCGAATGTCCGGACTTGGAACCGATCGTGAGCGATCCACGGGCGGGCCAATCCTTCCAGCCGAGCGTGACATTTCGATTTCGGTTCGTTCGCACCAAGGTGCATCCGATTAACTGGATTGCCGCAGTGCATCCGAAATCAGTTCGCCAAGATCCACCTGGAGCGCATCACAGATACGCAGCAGAGTGTCGAGATTCGGGGTCCTCAACTGGCGCTCCACAAAACTGACGCTCTGTTGTGAAAGTCCTGCTTTCGCGGCGAGCACAGTCATGGACAGTCCCTGACGCTCTCGTTCTTCTTGGAGCATCCGGGCAACCATAGAGCAAATGGCACGACGTCTTGTTTCGGACGACACGCCTCAAGAACTAAAGTGCCGGAATCTTGACCGAGGCCCTAACATTTGTTAGGCCCATACCATGCTCATCGTTCATGGCGGCTGTGCAGGTATTCCTTGAGACGGTCCGCCACGCTGGTTTCCACCCTCTGATCGTTTTGTCCTTTTGAACCCATGATTCTCTACCACTACTTCGATCCGGCCTCGCAAAAGGCAGTCGGCCCATTTTCCATTCCCGCTCTGGCGGAGATGCGTGCGTCGGGATTTCTCAATGACGAGACGCTCGTGGCCACCGCCGGGGAGCAAACGTGGACTCCTCTTCGCAAAGTGATCGACGCGTCCAAGAATTCCAGCCGTCCTGATTCCGGCGCACCATCGGCCGATGTGCCACGGAAGTCCCCATCCCAATCGCAAAAATCCTGCGCAAAATTGGCCGCCTGGAGTGTGGCAACAGTCCTCGTCGGTTTAATCCTTACCGCCATCATTGGCGCTCCTGCCGGGATTCTGTGTTTCGTCGCTGGTATTGCATGCGCCATTTTTGCGCTGCGGCCCTCCGGCCATTCGGCCCGAACAGTAGCCATTGCCGTAATCAGCATCTGCGCCAATGCGCTCCTCTCCTTCGTGGTCCTAACGGGCGCAGTAGGGCGACACATTCCTGCGGTTCGGATTACCGTGATTCTCGAGCAATGCCAGGAAATCGGCCAAGAGTCGACTGAGTACCGGAATTTACCCGGACAACAGGCAAATTTCATTGCGGACCGAATGCAGAGAATTGATGTCAGCGATTGCCCTCCAGATTTTCGGATGGCATTCAACGCCCACATCATGGCATGGCGATTTGCGGCCCCGGCACTGGCGAATGACAACTTCGGGGTGGCGTTCGTGGAAGGCTTCATCGGACAGTTGACTGAAGACCCGAGTCAATTTGGCCGTGCTTCGGCCGAAGCATCGCAAGCCCGGCAGGAGATCAACAGAACGTACTTCGAGTTGACTCAAATCGCTGCGAAGTACGGCGCCAAGATCCCGCGATCCGTTGTCGACTGATCACTCATGGAGGAGCAACGACAGCATATGGAAAGGGAGTTCTATTTCCTTGGTCGCGGGCAGGATCCAAACCGTCCGGGCCGGTGTCGCTCTCGACCCTGCGCCAGATGCATTCGGCGGGGATCATCGACGATGAAACACTCGTTGCAGCCAGAGGCGATGACACCTGGATACCGTTTCGGAAAATTGAGAACCATTCCGAGAGCAGCCGGGATTTCAAGGCCGGCTCAGGTACGCAGGTTACGAATTGGAGAACCACATTTCACCGAATTCGACGGATTCTTTTGAGTGCGAACCCGATACTGTACGAAGTGCCACAGCCCGGCGCGAATGCGGCCACAAGGACTCGCCGATTTTTTGCAAAGCTCCTCGACCTCGGCTTTTTGATATTCTGCCTCGGACCATCGCTCGCCTTCGTGTACGCGCATATCAACGACGAGTACGAAGACGGAATACCCATCGAATTCTATGTCTGTGTTGTAGTCGGGGCTGCGATCTACCTCGCGTTTCAATTCACGATGCTGACCATTCAGGGCCACACAGTCGGCAAACGTCTGATGCGGCTCAAGGTCGTGAATGCAGGCGACGGAGACACCCCCGGCTTTGTCAGGGGCGTGCTGCTTCGATCAATCGTCCCAGTAGCGGTTCTGGCAATACCGATCATCGGCATGGGATTTGGGGTTGGCGAATTCTGGTCCATTTTCCGGCGCGATCGAAGGCTTCTACACGACCTCATTTCCGGAACGAAGGTCATTCGGACCAATCGTTAATTGCGTTAGCGGACGTTAGCACTCATCGCCCCAGGGGCCGTAGCGATGATCTGCAATTCGCAGCCATTCCGCGTTATATGGAAATGAGAAGGGACACCTTCGCTGGGCATCCTTCACGCATGCGATCCCCGGGCTGTCATTTCGCCCAGGGGAAAATCCGTTTACGAACTCACTCGGTAATGTAGTGAAGACCGTCGCAGCGGAACTGTGATGCTCGACGGACACCGGGATGCATCGTGTCCCACATTCAATGGACCCAAGTGGCGCGCGACCAGTTCAGATTTGTCCCGTGCGCCACGCAATCCAACCAAAACCAGAAAGGAGGGACCAAGGGAGTATGGAATTCTTCCGTGTCATCAATACCGCGCTCATGATCCTCGCCTGGATCATCGTCGGCGCACTCGCATGGGCTTTAATGCCCCTCATCCAGAAGCTGCTCGAATTGACGCATCTCGTTCACCGGCTCTTCCGGTGAACCATGAGAAAGCTCCGAACCGGGCAACCGGAAAAAGAGCACGTCAGATAAAATCAAAAACCGAAAGAAGTTTATTCGTGATCAAACACGCATCCAGTTACTGGACGATTTTCACACTGCTCGGACTATTAATTGCGTCCGCGGCAGTCACCTACCGATTCCGCGTAGTCGTCATTGCGGCACTCGCCCTCATCGGCCTGGCCCGCTTGATCAGCGAATTGCAGCAGTCGCTGACGGCGAAAGCGGCGTCGAATCTCTCACACCAGTAGTGGCGATTTAAATCCCGATTTACCCGGAGCAAGCCCACTTTCCGGGAAAGTCATCGCCACTGCGTAACCTCGCGCAGATAAAGCCCGCCAAACCGGCGGGATTTTTTATGCGCACATCCAAAATGAAAGGAGCGATCCCATGGCCGTCATTCTCGCCATGACCTACCAGAAGAAATTGGGCCTCCCCAATTTCTCCAGCCACTCCTGCTCGGTCAGTCTCACCGTCGAAATCCCCGACGTGAGCGCTGCCGCACAGGAAACCACAAAACTCTATCAACTGCTGCAGTCAGCCGTTGATTCGGAAATCCAGCAGGTGGGATTCATGCCGGACGCCACGACGTACGGCATGAATCCGCCGCAAAATGGAATGGCGACACCGTCCAACGGAACCGGACATTCGGGGCGTCACGGTTACGGTGTTAACGGTAACGGCGCCGGCAATGGACACCGCCCATCGCGCAACGCAGACGCCTGGAACTGCACCGACGGCCAGCGCGGATTTATTCTGCGCATCGTCAACGAGAGCAATCTCACCAAAGACGAAGTCGAAGCCATGGCGCAGGAATTATTCGGCACCGGCGTCAGGCAGCTCGACAAAATGCAGGCCTCCCAGTTGATCGAGGATCTCCTCGACAAAACGGGAAGATCAACAAATGGCCGTGGACGGTGGCGGCGTGAAGCCACGCGGTCATGAACACGATTGACTGCACGACGGCCATTCCGGGCGCGAGCGAAGCGGATACGATCCACGCCTTGCAGAAAACCGTGTCGGCCTCGCGGCTGTCACTCTTTCTGCAATGCCGGCTCAAATTCTGGTTTCGCCATGTTCACAAAATCCAGAAGCCGAAGACCGCGGCGTTGCATCTTGGCAACAGCGTGCACGCCGTGTTGCGCATCTGGAACAAGGCGCGCTGGCGAAATCAGCCGCTCACTCTCAAGCAGCTCCATGACGAGTTTGCAAAAGCCTGGGAGGATGAATCGGAAGCTCCCGTCCAATGGGATGACGACCAATCCCGCCAACAGCAGCAACAGCTCGGATGGAAGCTCGTCGAAACCTACGTCCGGGAAACGAGTCTGCAGAATATGCCGTGCCCGGAAGCAGTGGAAGTCCCGGTGGAGGCGGACCTCGAAAATCATGGCCTGCCAAAATTAATCGGGATTCTGGATCTCGTGCAGCGCGGCGTCATCGTGGATTACAAAACATCCGCGCAGACGCCGGCCCCGGAAATGGTCGTGCACCTCCACGAGGTCCAGATGTGCGGTTACGCGCTCCTCTACCGCGCATCGACCGGAAAGCGCGAGAACGGGATCGAGATCCATTCGCTCATTAAACTCAAGACACCAAGGCTTGTCGTGAGCGCCACTCCGCCAATGACCGAAGCGCAGCAAACGCGGCTCTTTCGGATCATGGAAAGTTACGTCGACGGTCTTGATCGTCGCGACTGGGTTCCCAGCCCCGGGATGCAGTGCCATTCGTGCGACTATTACCACGAGTGCCGGGCCTGGAACGGAAAATAGGACAAAGACGCACTGCCTCAACACACGGCGGAAGGAGCCGGCTCGCATCTGCGCGGGCCGGCTCTTCTGCTTTCAACAACCAACAGAAAGGAACACCTCGAACATGGAAGGGATCACCCTCTATTACCGCCAGGGCGCTTCAGATAAAGTGTACCAGGCGAATATTCAGCCAAGGGACGACGGCTTCGTCGTCAATTTCGCCTTTGGCCGCAGGGGTAGCACCCTGCAGACCGGGACGAAAACCAACTCGCCTGTTTCGCATGAACATGCGGAGCGGATCTTCCAGCAACTCGTGCGGGAAAAACAGGCCAAGGGCTACACACCTGGAGAAAATGGCACACCCTACTCTGCGAGCGAAAAGGCGGGAGAAAATACCGGGATCCACTGCCAGTTGCTCAACCCGGTGGACGAATCCGAAATTCCAGCGCTCCTCGCGAGCCCGGAATATTGGATGCAGGAGAAGATGGATGGCCGCCGGATGCTCGTGCAAAAGGATGGAGCTACGATCACGGGAATCAACCGTCAGGGACTGATCGTCTCGCTGCCGGAGCCGCTCATCGCGGCAGCCCGGAAATTCCCGGTCAATTTCCTCATGGACGGGGAAGCGATCGGTGACGAGCTCTACGCCTTCGACCTGCTCAAAATTGATGGACAAGACTTGAGGCCGCTCTGCTATCTGGAGCGTTACCCGCGTCTGGTCGATTTATTGTGCGCGATAGAGACGTCGGCGATTAAGCCCGTAAAGAGCGCATGCACAGACAGCGATAAATCCCAAAAATTCGAGGCGTTCAAACGCGGTGGAAAGGAAGGCGTCGTGTTCAAGCGAATCGACGCCCATTACACACCCGGCCGGCCAGCTTCGGGCGGTTCGCAGTTGAAATTCAAATTCTGCGAAACTGCTTCGTGCATTGTCAGCCGGCTCAATGAAAAGCGCAGCGTGTCGCTGATCCTTTTCGAGGGAGACAAAGTCCGTGCCGCCGGGAATGTCACGATTCCGGCAAATCATAGCATTCCGGAAATCGGAAATATCGTGGAGGTGCGTTACCTCTACGCCTTCCGGGAAAGCGGCCATCTCTTCCAGCCGGTCTATTTGGGCAAACGCGACGACATTCCAAGGGAGGAATGCACCGTTGATCAGCTCAAGTTCAAGGCCGAGTTGGAAGAGAAGGCTGCCTGAAAAAAATCGACGTCCGGCGTTTTGCGCCCGGGCATTTGAATGTCGGGACAAACGGCCCGCATCCCGTTGAGTCGGGGCGCGGGCTGTTTCGTTTCGCCACACAAAAATCACGAAAGGAGAATTTGCATGAGCCCAATTGCTCTGCCACTTGCCGAATTAAAACCGGCCCTCACCGGTCTCGGCAAAATCATCAGCCGTCACTCGAGTCTGCCGATTTTGCATCATGTCAAAATCGAGCGGACAAAAGACGGCTGGGTTGCTCTCAGCGCAACCGATCTGGAGCGGTACGTCACGGTGCGCCTGGAAGAGCCTGCCGAAGGCGAACCTGCCGTCCTGCTCGTCCCGTTTGAGGAATTGCAGAAAATCACGAGGACCTGTTCCCGGGAGGATTCGATCATCCTGGAAAATGGCACCGACACATCTGTAACGATGCGGTACCCAATCGGACAACAAAACGCGTCGATGCCGATCGACTCGCTGCCGGCCGAGGACTTTCCTGAAATTCCGAAAATCAGGACAGAGCCAGTCCCGGTGCCTGACGCGCTCCGAACATCCCTCCATGAGGCGATGGAATGTTCGAGCACCGACGAAACCCGGTACGTCCTCAATGGCGCGTACATCGATGTCTCAGATCCCAACTGTCATCATGTCGTCGCCACCGATGGTCGTATTCTCTACGGCAGCAATTCCTTCCGGCTTTCGCTGGAAAACTCCCTCATCATTCCAAGGCATCCATTCCTTGCCTGGAAGGAATTTAACAGCGACGGCGAATGGCTGTTGCGTGTTGCAGCCGCCACTGAGAACAACCAGCCGCCAAATTTCCAGATCACTAGCCGGCGGTGGCGTTTCATCAGCCGCCAGATTGAAGGCAATTATCCGAACTGGCGGCAGGTTCTGCCCGATCCGGGATCGTTCCGGAGCAGCTTCGGAATTCCGCCGGAATCGCTGGATAACGTCCTGTTGGCCGTCCAACGGATGCCCTGTGATGACAGCCGCTTCCAGCGGATCGGGATCGAACTCAAATCCGGAAAATTGCATCTCCTCGCAGAATCCTCCGGAGCGGAACAATGGACCCGGGTTGAGATGCCCGTCACTGACGCAAAAGGCAGCGATGTGACGATCTTCATGGATCGCCGCTATCTCGCCACCGCGTTGAAGTTCGGCCTGAATCTCGTCGATATCATCGACGCAATGTCGCCGCTACGCGTGAGCAGCGGTGGTCGACAGATGATCATCATGCCGATCCGGGCGGACGCGTCTCCGCAACCGGAGCACCACGCTCAACCGGGAGAAGAAATTAACGGCGCCACAGAACACGATCCAGATGGAGAAGGATTTGTAGGGAATCGGGAAAACATTGAGCCGTCTGCGAACGGATCGGCGCAAGGCGCAGCACAACAACCAGAAGAAAGGAGCTCTATGATGAATAATCCGACTCACGCCACCACCAACTCGAACGGTGCAAACAGCGGCGCACCTCACGCAGACATCGCGGCGGAACCGGTGCCCGTCACTGACATCGATTCGGTAATCGAGGCCATTGAAGACCTGAAGGAATCGCTCACCACAAATCTCGCCGACCTCAAGTCGGTCACTTCCCGACTCAAACAGATCAAGCGGGAGCAGAAGGCCAACGAACGGGAAATCCACTCGGTGCGCCAGACGCTCCGATCGCTTCAGGGCGTAAAACTGTAACCACAAAGAATTGGCGACGGAAACACCGGGGCCAGTCGCGTTCCCCCCAAGAATGCGGCTGGCCCCACTTCGTCTCCCCGCCTTCGAACCTGAATTCCGACCCGCTCCCTCAATCCGAGAGAGCCAATTAAAAGAAAGGAACCTTTATGAGTTCATCCAACCAGGCGCTCCTCGACGTGCTCACGCGCGAGGGCGTTCTCATCAACGTGAGCGTCCGCTACTGGCGCGGCTGCAAGAAGCTCAAACCGGAAGATCTCGGGCTCGATGCCCAGGACGTTTCCGACCGGCTTATTAGCCTCGGCCATAAACGGCTTCTGCCCAAGGAAGCCACAGCGGAACTTGCACTCATCGAAGGACGCGCTCATGCGCTCATTGATTCGAACACGTTCCCGTTCCTCAACGGGCTCGGGCATTTCCTGCCCAACGCCAAACTCGGCGAACTGACCGATGCACTGCAAAAGCTGGAAGCCGACTTCTGGCATGCACGGGAGGAATTCCTCCATCACTACGCGCAGCATCGGCAAAGCGCCGTGAGCGAATGGCGAGAAACGGCATCACGGCTCGTCCGCGATCCTGAACGCTTCGTCGCCGCGATTGCGGGAGCATTCCCGGTCTCGCTGGAAAAACACTTCGGCTTCGACACGACGCTCTTTCAGATCACGGTCCCGGATCAGCTCTCCGTGGACCTGGTCAGTGTCGCCGAACAACAGGAAGTCCAGGCCGCCCGGCAGAAAGCAGCCCGGGATGCCGCAGCGAAGATCCACAGTGATGTGGAAGTATTCGTTGCGGAAAGCATCGCATCTCTGCGGGAACAAACCGCCACCCTCTGCGAGGAAATGCTGCAAAGCATCAGCGACGGCAAGACCGATGGAGTCCACCAGAAAACCCTCAACCGGCTGGTCCGATTCATCGATCAGTTCAAACAGATGAACTTCGCCAATGATACGGTAATGGAAGAGCAACTCGAGACGGTCCGGCGGGAATTGCTCTCCAGAACAGCGGCGGAATACCGGGACAGCCGGACCGCGCAAAGGAAATTGAAGGAAGGATTGGGCGCTCTCGCCGGGAAGGCTCGGGAATTGGCCCGGGCCGATGCCAGCGAACTCGTCCAGCAATTCGGCCAGCTTGGCCGGCGCCGTTTCCACCTCGCCGCGTAAAACCCGCGGCCGCCACAGCACAATCACCAAAGGAAGGGGACAGGCTCAATGGGCCTGTCCTCTTCTCATTCCAACGAAAGGAGACCAGATCGCAATGAGTCACTTCACCACCATCCACACGCAAATCCGCGACATCGCCGCATTGCGTGCCGCAGCCACTGAACTCGGGCTCGAGTTACTCGAAAATTCCGTGGCTCGCGGCTACAGCAGCAACACGGTCCATGGCGATTACATCATCCGGCTCAAAGGCCCGTACGATGT
>FTBG01000534.1_pt1 | contig 11449 bp, 4 predicted proteins | sample 1639311 | NCBI WGS metagenome assembly FTBG01 (sample SAMEA3914864, study PRJEB12502) | metagenome | biome: forest; material: soil | place: USA | collected 2012-03-12 | depth 0.3 m | reverse complement strand
GTTATCGCGTGGTAACGGAGATGGATGGCGAGAGTGGCCTGGCGCGGGCATGTGAAGAGAAATTCGATCTGGTGCTGCTGGATGTCATGATGCCGAAGCTCGACGGCTATACCGTCTGCCGTGAACTGCGGAAGCGTTCGCCACAACTGCCGATCCTGATTCTTACAGCAAAAGGGCAGGTCGATGATCGGGTGAGTGGTCTGGACGCTGGCGCGGATGATTACTTGGTGAAACCGTTCAGCAGCCGGGAACTGCTGGCTCGCGTGCGAGCGCAACTGCGGCGAGCCGAGAGCAGTATGGTTACTTTACGCCAGATCAGGATTGGGGACGTGGAAATTGATTTTGAAAAGCAGATCTGCATGCGAGACGGGCAGCTAATCCTCTTGAGTGCCAAGGAATTTGGGATTTTGAAGTTGCTCGCGGAGCACGACGGCAAACCGGTGTCACGCGAGCATTTTCTCGAAGTCGTCTGGGCCTATAACGCCTATCCCACGACACGGACGGTCGATAACCAGGTGCTCAGCCTGCGGTCGAAACTGGAACCTGATCCGAGTGAACCGCGTTATATTCTCACGGTGCATGGCGTTGGTTATCGCTTGGAAATGACAAATCCATGACACAAATGAGCGCGCGGGAATGTCATTCTATAGGAACCATGAAATTGATCTTTTTCCTTTCCCTGGTCATGGCGCTGTCGCTGGCCTGCCCCGCGGAAACAGCGCCTGCAGCCTCAAGCAAGGATCCGAAACAACTGCTTCAAGAGGGACTCTTTGAGGAAGAGGCCAATCGAGATTTCAAAAAGGCTGCCGAGGCTTATGGGGCGGTTGTGGCGCAATTCGACGCGCAGCGAAAGCTGGCGGCGACAGCGCTATTTCGATTGGCAGAGGTACGAGCCAAGGAGGGAAACAAAGCGGAAGCGATTCAGCTATTTCAGCGATTGCTCAAAGAGTACGCTACGGAGGAAGCATTGGTTAAATTAGCCAAAGAGAGACTGGCGGCGGTGGGAGCAAATCCCGGATCCGCCGAGGTGGGCAGCGACTTGGCCGGAGCGGACGAAGAATCCCGCGAAATCGCGAAATTGGACCAATTGTTCCGAGAAAGCCCGGATCTGATAAACAGTTCTGCAGGTGGATATCTCCAGGATGCCGCCCAGAAGGGCTGGCTGCGTGCGGCAAAATTTCTCGTGCAGCATGGCGCAAAAATTGGCCCCTATACGGTCCAACTCGCAGCCAAAGAGGGGCACAAAGCGTTACTTGAGTTGCTGATCTCAAATGGAGCAGATATCAAGAACGGAAAGTGGTCAGGAAAAAGTCCTTTGTCTGAAGCCTGTGCGGAAGGTCATGTGGAGGTTGTGCGTCTGCTGCTGGAGCAAGGGGCGCCACTCAATTTGCAGGAGCAAATTTCCCAAGGAAATTCACTTGGAGGGTCCACCCCGCTAACTAATGCGGCGCAATTTCCAGAGATCGTGAAGCTTCTCCTCGATCACGGCGCAGACCCCAATCTAGCCGAGCCTGTGGACGGTGCGTTGCCCTTGATACGTGCGATAAATTCGCCGGAAAGCATGAAACTGCTCCTAGCTTCGGGAGCAAACCCCAATCTACATGCAAAAAATGGAATTTCGCCCCTGCTGGCAGCGATTTATAATCGTAATGCAGCAAACGTAGAACTGCTGATCAGCGCGAAAGCGGATGTTAATACGCCCGCGACTCATACATCAGATACGGTTTCCGTTGAGACGCCGCTCGCCAGCGCCATTTCCCCGGGCACTCCCGATCCTCAACTGGTCAAACTGCTGCTCGACGCAGGGGCAAATCCGAATGCGGATTCGAATGGCAAATCCTCGTTGGAGAGAGCGGTGGGCGCTGCAAGTCCGGAGATCGTTCAATTGCTATTGGACGCACATGCCGATCTCAACGCGCAGAACAAAGACGGGAATACCCCTCTGCTCATCGCGGCGGCGCAAAATTTGCCCGAGATCATTCGCCGATTGTTGGAATCGGGCGCCAATCCGAAAAAGGCAAATGCGGTTGGCGTCACTCCTCTCTTGGCTAGTGTTTCTGATCAGTTGGAGGATCGCGGGAACGGCCGTGTGGTAGTTCCGAGCCGTCCAATGATTCCAGTTGCACAGCCACCCACTCCCAGACGCACGGTTCGAGCCGTGTCTGACGGATCAGATTCCGATCACAAGCCGAAATCGAAGTTGGGAATATGGGAACTGCTTGTGGCGAAGGGTGCTGTCGTTAACGCCGCGGATAAAGGTGGAACGACACCCCTTCATTGGGCCTTGCAAAAAGGAGATAGTGAAGGGGCGGATTGGTTGATTGAGCACGGGGCTGATTTAGGGGCGAAAGATGCAAATGGCGCGACTCCGTTGATGTTGGCGGCCATGGAGCCTCGGCTTTCCTTAATCAAAAAATATTTCTTTCCACAGTGGCAAAAAAGCAAAGCCATCACGGTGGTAGATCTGGATTCCACGAAGTTCAGCAGCCTTTCCGCTGTCTCTGAATTCGATAGCCCACCCCTCGCCGTGGATGTCTTCCTTGACGAATGGGCGAAGAGTCATGAAGAACGCGGCCTGTCTATTTATTTGACGGTATCGATTCTCCGTCGAAATGCGACCAATGAGTACGTGGAAATCGGGGAAATCGAATTTTCGAGAATCGGTGCAGGGGGACTGCGCTGGCCGGAATTGAAGTGGGGTGATGTGTTCGTCGCGAGTTTTCCGCCAAATATTTATGGTAACACTTCCATGCTCAGTTTTGAAGAGATACGGCTCAGGTCGCAGCGTCCAGTCCGCACTGTAAGCGTCAAGATTGGGGGAAATGTAAAGTTATTAAAACTGGGTTTGCCCAGCGCAGCATTGTGGTCTGCGACGAGCGACCTGCTTCCGCAATGGGGCCTTTCCGATTTAGTCGCGCCTTTGGCGGCGGCAAATCCTTGCTTGCGTTTGGACAATGTTCGGTTGGAGCGCACGGTTGATAACCAACATCGGGAGTGGGTGCTGGACCTTCGACAAAATCCTGTGACCGCCGAGGGACAAGGACAAGTAAAGTCGCTTCGCGCGAATCTTGCGGATGGCGATCAACTGACTTTTTCGCTGAGTCCCCCTGATGATGCGAATGTTATTGCGCGTCGAAAAAGCGGTATCTTTCGCATGGCCAGAAGCGGGTTACTTGGGGAGAGGATCTATGCCCCGGCGCCGTTTGATGAACCACATTCGCTGTGTCAACTCATCGCCGATAGTGATTTAAAGAGCGCAATGCTCATTCCGAATCCTGAATTTTCACGTATAGTGATTCACCGATTAAAGGACGATAGTGGAGGCGAGGAAGATATCGCGGTGAATTTAGTAGATCTTTTGACTCGCATGGAAAAACTTACCGAACGACCGCCACAAGAAGAAATTCGAGCCAAAGCAGACGTTCCTTTGCAATGGGGTGACATCGTCGAAATTCCGTCCAATCGTCTGAAGGAGGAGAACGTTTGGACTGGCATCAACGGCACTCTCGGGCTGTCGATGGAGAGCGTTCTGTGGCGGGGCGCGGAACTGGTGCTGGCCGACACGGAACGATTTTCAGATAGGGAATCGGTCCGATTTCGGCCGTTTGAATGGAAAACAAATGCGTGGGAACTGAATACTCACGCGGGAGAGGCATCCACCGACCTTGATGATCATCTTAGCCTCAAACGGCTCCTGGAAAGATATCAGGTGGACCTCGAAAAGGTTCAACGGCTCGACATTCATTCCCCGAATGGTGTGCGGCAAATCAGCATCGACGATCTCAAGAAATACGAGCCGCGCTTTCGCGACGGTGACGTGATTGTGCCGGTGCTGCGATAGTTATACGCTGAACTGCAGCTCGCTGAGTCGGCGATAGGTTCCTCCGGGGCGTTCCATCAATTCTTCATGCGTGCCGCTTTCCGTGGCGTGGCCGTCTTCGATGACATAAATGCGATCCACGCGCCGCACAGTGGAGAGGCGGTGGGCGATGATGAAAGAGGTGCGTCCTTCAAGCAAGGTGTCGAGCGCTTGCTGAATGAGAAGTTCGCTTTCGGAATCCAGCGAAGAGGTGGCTTCGTCGAGAATGAGAATGGCAGGATCTTTGAGCAGCGCACGGGCGATGGCGATGCGCTGGCGCTGACCGCCGGAGAGTTTCACGCCGCGTTCACCCACGACGGTTTCATAGCCTTCGGGAAAGCGCTCAATAAATTCATGGCAATTCGCCCGGCGCGCCGCGGTGCGAATCTCTTCATCCGTCGCATTGGTGCGGCCATAGGCAATGTTTTCGCGAATGGTGCCGCCGAAAAGTAACACTTCCTGCGGAACGATGGCCATGGCATTGCGCACGGTGGCGAGATCGAGCGAAGCGGCAGGCTTGCCATCGAGCAGGATTTGGCCGGCATCCGGCTCGTAGAATCGCAAGAGGAGGGAAACGATCGTGCTCTTGCCCGCACCGCTCGGGCCGACGAGTGCGACTTTTTCACCGGGCGCCGCAGCCAGCGTAAGGCCGCGAAGCACCGAGACATCGGATCGCGATGGATAACGAAAATCGACATTCTCGAAGCGCACATCGCCTGCGAGAGAATTCCGCGGCTGCTGTACCGCCATCGAGTCATCGGAAATCTCAGGGATTTCTCGCAGCAATTCACGCACGCGCTGGCTCGCCCCCAGCGTGCGCTGCACCGAGGAAATAATATCCGCGGCCGATGCCACCGACCCGCCGATGAGCAGTGTGAACATGACAAACATGGTTAGCTTTCCATGCGAAATCTGGCCTGTCTGCATGAGCCGTGCGCCGTACCACATCACGAGCGTGATCGAGCTAAAGACGCCGATGATGAAAAAAGCGATGAGCACGGCACGCATCCGCGCCGTGGGGATGATCGCGTCCAAAAACCGATGAAGCGAAGAAGCATAGCGTTGTCCTTCGTAGGCTTCATTAGCATAGGCTTTGACGCTCGCGATATTTTGCAGCGACTCCTCCACGATCGTGGCCGTTTCAGCGAGACGATCCTGCGCTTCGCGTGAAGCCTTGCGAACCCGGCGCCCAAAGAGAATCAGGCAGATGATCACCGGTGGAAGTGACAGCACCATGACCAACGTCAGCCGCCAGGAAGTAACGGCGATGGCGACGATCCCGCACAAAAACAAAATGCTCTGCCGCACAAATTGCGGGACGATTACCGCAAACATATCCTGGATTTGCGAAAGATCACTGGAGAGCCGGCTGGTGAGTTCACCCACGCGCCGTTCACCAAAGAACCGCATGGGTAGCGCCACGAGCCTGCGGAAAAGCAGCGTGCGGATATCCACCACCGCCCTTTCACCGAGCGTGTTGTAGGAGATCGACGAAAAACAAGTCAGCGGCGCCTGGATGAGGAGCGTACCCACGAGCATCAAGGCGAGAACATTGATGCCGGGATTCCAAGTAACAGTATGACCAAACCCCGCCGGCAAAGGAATGGCTGCGTCCATCATGCGGCCCACCAGAAATGGAAAAGTCATCCCAAAGCTCATCGAAATCATCGAAGAGGCCACCGCCATGCTGAACCGCGTGCGATAAGGCCGCAGAAAGGCAAAAAGATGGAGCAATTCGCGGAGGCTTTCGCGACGGACAGGTGGAGCGGTCTCTGGCATGGATGGGACGGATTACTTAGTGCTCTTTTCAGATTGGTCGGTGATGTGCATGCCGATTTCCCATTGCGCAGCGGAAAGGCATCCACCGATTATGATGAGCGAGCCGGAGAGATAAATCCACAGCAGCAATGCGACCACGCTGCCCAGCGTCCCGTAGAGGCGATTGAAATCGGCGATATTGGTGGTGTAGAGCACGAAGAGCTTTTGCAGTGCGCCGAGCCCGATGGTGACGAGAAGTGCCGCCAGCCACACTTCACGGAAGTGGGTTCGACGCTGAGGTGCGACGCGATAGAAAATGCTGAATCCGTAAAACAGGATCATCGGCGGCACGATCAATCGGCAAAACTGAAACACCTGCACGGCCACGGCAAAGTCAAGTCCTACGGTCCACGATTCGCTCCAATAGTAATACTCCACGAGATCGATGGCCGGCGGCGCGAAGATGCCGAGGACGAGCGCACCCGCGACAATTCCCACGACGATGAGATTTTGGAGCGGCAGCCTCCACCAGGAGTATTCTTTTGTTCCCCAAGCCTTATTCACTCCGCGCACCAGCGCCTGAAAAAATCGCAGGGAACTCCAAGCCAGCACTAGAAACGCGATGGCACCGGCGCTATTTCGCGATTTCACCACGCCATTCATGGTGTTGACGATCAGGTTTGTCTTGCCGGGCTCGACCGGAAGGTAGGGACTCACAAAGCCCACCACTTTTTCCGCCGCCGTATCCGCATCCATAAAGGCGGCGCCGATGGAAATGAGCAGCAGAATGAGGGGGAAAAGAGAGAAAAAGGCGTAGTAGGCGAAAGAGGCGGCTCGCTGTTCGCCGTCCGTTTCGCTGTACTTGACCAGCGTGCGCCAGATCACGCGCCAGACTTGGCGGGCAAATCGCCAAAGGTGCGGTTCAAAGCGGTGCCAGAAGTCATTCATTACGCGTAAAATAGGGAAACCCTGATGGAAGAGCCAGCCTTCCAAGGTCTTGCACACGAAATTGAGCCTGATAGCCTAAATCGCTGTTCATGCCGGAGCACTCCGAGAAGTCGCCAGCATCCAAGCCGCAGCCAACTGCCGGGACGAAACCGCGCCGACGGTGGTGGCGGCGCATTTTCCGGGCGTCTCTTATCCTCTTTATTTTGTTGGCGGTCTTTCATCGTCCGCTCCTGGAGACCGGTCTCCGGCTGGCACTGATCAAAATCGCGGCGAAACATCACGTGACGCTCGACGTCCATTTTTCGGGTACTTTTTTTACAAACCTGACGGTGCGGGATATCCAGGCGGTTCCCGATGGTGGAGGGGAAACACCGATCGAGAAGATCGCCATTGAGGCGGTGCGTCTCGACTATTCGATTCCGATGTTGATTCGCCATGGGGTGGGTGAGTTTCTGCGGAGTTACGAAATTGAAAACGCAGATCTCGCCTTTGTTGCGCTTCCGAGCAAGACGCCGGAGGAGCATCAGCAGAAAAAATCCGTGGCGGAAGATTTGAACAATCTGCTCGGCCAGCCGGCGCTGTACGCCGACCGAGTGCGGATCGAGAATTTCAATTTGCGCGTCCGCTCGGAGAAAGATGTGACCGAGGTCAAAGGAGTGCATCTGCTATTTCATCCGTGGGAGCCGGGATATCTGCGCGTGGAGGAGATCAAAGCGCCGGGTTTGCCGGTGTGGAAAAATCTTTCGGCGGAGACGAGCTATGCACAGCGGGATTTGTTTGTGAAGAATCTGGCTTTCTCACCGGAGATGGTCATCGAGCAATTGAATTTTGACGCGTCGCAGCGTGCGCAAAACAAAGGCAGCTTGCTCGTGCAAGGGAGTTTCTTTGGCGGGAAGGCGCAGCTTTCCGTGGAGGGAACGCAACTGCACAAGCAGGGGCAGAATTTGCAAAATAGCTACGATACCAAATTGCAAATCGATGCTGGCGGGATCGATCTCCATGCCGCAGCGGCGTATTTTGGCGCCAAGAGTGTTCCGTCGATGCGGCTCGGAAAGTTAGCGACCACTTTCCGCGGGGAGCCGGAGAGTCCGCGGACGTGGGCAGGGAATCTCGAGGCGCGAGTGGAAGCGATAGGGTTGGATAAAGTAACGGTGGATTCGGCGGAAGCCGCGATGACCTTTAAAAATGGGCACGCGACGATTTCGGGAGCCACCGTCACGGCGGGGCGCAATGTCCTGCAGTTGTCGGGAGACGCTGCCTTGCCGGAATCGATCAATGATTTTTCCAAGACTGACGGTGCGGTGAAGTTCCACGTTGGCGGGCCGGATCTTCGCTCGGCAACAGCGGCTTTTTTGCCGAATCAGCCAATCGCGGGGGCACTCACGGTGGATGGAAATGCTTCGCTTCACAGCCAGGTGATTTCGGCCGATGCGACGCTCGACGTGGCTGATGTCGCCGGCGCGCAATTTGCAGTAAACAAGGCAGGACTCAAGGTGCATGCGGTAAAGAGGCTCGATGCTCCAGACCAGCCGGTCGTGGCAACGATTGATAGCCAGCTCTCGGGAAATGTCTTCGGTTTGCGCTTCAATACTTTTACCGTCGATTCGGTGGCACTGGATGCCGAAACCAAAGGCGACCTCGTTACTTTACGGAAAGCCGATGTGAATCGGGCGGAGAGCAATGTTTCGGTGCACGGTACCTATCGCATTCCACAGAGCGGCGGAGACCCGCTGAAAACGCCCATGGATGTTCAGTTTGCCATTTCGGCTCCGAAACTGGAATCATTTGGGATCAGCGTTAAAGACACGGTGTTTGGAGGGCATGTGGAGGGTGCGGGCAATCTGCAAAGCGGAAAAGAAGGTCTTGGTGGGAATATAAAAATCGAAGGAGGAGACTTCACCCTCGGCGATTTCAAAGCGCAGCGATTCGGTGCGAAAATCAACGTGGCGAACAACGAAGCCTCGATCGAGCAGTTCGAATTTCAGGTCGATGGTGCAAACCAGGTTTCTGTCGCCGGAAAGGCCGGCCTCCAGGCTCCCAATGCCTACGAGGGCGCGGTGTTCGTGCTCTTCAAAAACCTCGCGGTCCTGCACCCGTTACTTGAGGCGCTTGGAATCCATGAGGAAATCGCGGGCGCCGTCGATTGCATGGTGGAAGGGCATGGCAATCTCCAGCCACAGGAGCACAACGGGCAGGTCAAGCTGTCGCTGGACAGAATTAAATACGGCAAAGTGGATGTGAAGGAAGTGCGGCTGGCCGGAATCTTCGGCCCCAGTTTCGCAGAGAGCAGTCAATTGCACGTCGCGGCGGGCTTAACTACCTTTGATGCAGCCCTGGAGTGGAAAGAGAATCGGCTGCGCCTGCACGATATCAATCTTCAGCAGGGAACTCAGCAGGCGCTTTCCGGTTATGTCAGCGTTCCCTTTGAGCCGCAGTCCAAGGAGCCGGTGCCCTTCGAAAAGAGGATCGCGGCCAACATTAATGCCAACCAACTCGACATCGAAAAACTGCTGGCGACCTTCGGCCAAACTGCTCCCGCGAGCGGAAACGTGACGGCAAACCTCGTAGCTGGTGGTACGATTCTCGCGCCAAGCGCGCATGTGAAAGTTGCCGCCAAAGCGCTGAAAGCGAAAGCGACTCCGCAATTGGATGCCGCGGAGTTCGATCTTTCAGCACATTATGCGGAAAAAGAACTCACGCTCGATGCGGTGGCTCGCCAGCGCGATATCCAGCCGCTCACTATTGTTGGTCGTGTTCCCCTCGATTTGGAAGCGGTCTTGCACGACAAGAAACTTGATCCGGATCTGCCGCTGGATCTTACCGTGAAGTTGCCGCCGACATCGCTGGCCTTGCTGCCGAAGCTAGTTTCGCCGATTCGCAGCTCTGCCGGCACGGTCATGCTGGATGCGCATGTCGGAGGCACGGTGGGGAAGCCTCAATTGAGCGGATCTGCCGGAATCAAAGTGGAGTACGCCCGGATGAAAAGTGAAGGGGTGCCGGCCATCGGCACTTTGCAGGGCAATCTGGCATTCACGCAGGATTCCCTGGCCGTGCAGAAATTTCATGGAGAAATCGGGGGCGGCACTTTTGATCTGTCAGGAAAGGTGCAGTTTCCGAAAATCACCGAGCCGGTTTTCGATTTGCACCTTAAATCGAATAGCGTTCTGGCGATGCGCAACGACGCTGTGACGGTGCGTGTGGATACCGATCTCGCTGCCACTGGCCCGCTCGCCGCGGGCAAAGTCGCGGGCACCGTTTGGGTGACGCAGAGCCGATTTTTCAAGGAGATTGATATATTGCCAATCGCACTTCCAGGCCGGCCGAAGCCTGAGCCGCGTTCCGTGCCTTCGCAGGGGAGCTTTGCTCTTGGTCCACCTCTCTCCGCATGGACTTTTGATATCGCGATCAAGACTCGTCCGAACGATCCGTTCCAGATCCGGGGAAATCTGGCTAATGGCGGGGCTTCGCTCGATCTGAAATTTGGGGGCACCGGCGCACAACCCTGGCTCGATGGCACGGTGCATATCGATAATTTTGTGGCGTCGCTTCCGTTTTCGAAGCTGAACGTCACTCATGGTTTTGTTTCGTTTTCCAAGGATGCCCCATTTGAGCCGAAGCTTGATTTGCAAGCGGAATCCACGCTCCGCGACTATCACATTACAGCCTATATCTATGGCGGCGCGAAAGACCCGCAGCTTTCGCTCACCAGTGAGCCGCCCCTGCCGCAACAGGATATCCTTTCGTTACTAGCCACAGGCACGACCACGAGCGAACTCACGGGTAATAGCGACGTGCTCGCCAGCCGGGCGGCGGTTCTTCTTTTTCAACAGCTTTATCGCAAGGTCTTTAAAAAGAAGGATCCTGCGGAGGGCCTCCCGTTGGCCGATCGCTTTTCCGTGGACGTGGGCGCGGTGGACAATCGCACTGGGCGCGAAGAGGTCTCGGCGACGTTTAAGCTGGGTGAGCAACTCTATCTGGTAGGCGATGTGGATGTCACGGGCGCATTTGCGGGAAGGGTGAAATATCTTTTGCGGTTTAGATGACGGCTATGGAGAAGAGAGCGCACCGAAAGAAGGCGAAGGAAGAACGTTCAACGTTCAACGTTCAACGTTCAACGTTAGGAGCAACGAGAAATCGAGCTCAGATAAGTACCTCTGCGTGCCTCTGCGCCTCTGCGCCTCTGCGTTTCATTCACCTGCTTGGAATCTTTCGATTCGGATGCACCGGGAATTTGTTTTTTGCAACGTTGTTACTTGTTCTGTTGCCTGAGGCATATGCCCAGCCGGTACACCCATTTCAGCCGCTGCCCAAGGACGAATCACTGCAACCGCTCCCTCAGGGAAACGCCGGCATCATAGACTTTATCGGTGCTCATTCTTATACTCCGGATCAACTGCGCCAGCCATTAACGGAGCAGATCAAGGATATTCAGGAGCACGGGCTCACGCCTCCACGGGCCGATGATACCGCATACTATCTGGCGGTGTATTATCGAAAGCAGGGGTTTGCCAATGTGGACGTGCGTTGGGAGATTCGAGGAAGCCGGCTGGCGCTAACGATTCAGGAAGGGGCTCGTGCCTATCTGCGGAATGTGACCTTCAAGGGTAACAAAGCCATGGATGACAAGACGCTCTTCGAGTATCTCATCGGTGGAACGCGGGAACGATTGGCAAAGTCGCCGACGGCGGTTCCCTTCGTCGAAGGGGATGTGCAAAGCGGTGTGGGGCGGATTCGCGGCCTGTACGAATCCGAAGGTTACTTGGATGCGGTGGTTGAGGATGCTGCCATCAACTACACGTCTAATCATGCGCGAGCGGACGTGGTGGTAAGTCTTACGGAGGGCCCACACTATATTTTTGGTGAGATTACTTTCGCCGGCACACC
>FTBG01000136.1_pt1 | contig 11524 bp, 8 predicted proteins | sample 1639311 | NCBI WGS metagenome assembly FTBG01 (sample SAMEA3914864, study PRJEB12502) | metagenome | biome: forest; material: soil | place: USA | collected 2012-03-12 | depth 0.3 m | reverse complement strand
TGTCGATCGAGAGAGTCTTTCGAGGCATGTCCGAGTGTGCCAAAACCACTCGCAAGTGGCCAGCCTAAATCAGACATATTATTATTTAAACCGCTCTAGAGGGTTGTCAGCAGCGATGCGCGGTGAATTTCTGGACGCTTGTCACAGGGCAGACTACGAAAAGCTCATGGCGCTATGCGACGACATAGCGAAGTCAGATCCCAACGGAGCAACGTCAATCCGGGGGGTGGTCAATACATTCGCGTACGAAAAGCTCTGTGGCTTGATTTGCGCGGAGGAAAAGCCTGCTGATCACTGATCGCGTTAAGTACCGAGTAGCGTCTTAGTGATTCTGCTCAAACCACTGCGGGTCGGTATTCGGCTGATTGGTCAGTAAATCGACGCTGATTTGGCCTTCCTTCGAGTGGATATCGATCTTCGCGCCAGGGAGCAGTTTGATTTCGCTCCCGATGAGAGTGCTTAAGCGTCTCGCGACAGGGATGCGTTCGCCATGCCTGCCAATGACGAAAAAGACTCCGGACCCTGGATCGAGTGTGACGCCTGGCAGAGCAAAGTCGAAGCGTTCGTCCTGGCGGGGTTCGGCCCGGGAATCGTAATTCAGGTTGCTGAAGGTAATCGACGCAACCAACTGTTGTTGATCCGGGAGCCAGCGGAGTTGCTCCCACTGAATGCTATGGAACGCGTAGGTTTGAGCGGTATTCGGGCTGTGGATGACTGCGCCTTCCGCTTGCAGCAACGCAGCCCACGATAGAACCAGAACCGTGCATGCAATCTTCATGCAAAAAGATCGGCCTTTCGGCGGGTGCGTCAAGGTGTAGCTCTCACACCCAGAGGAGCTTAATGATTCTTTCAGGCAGGCCTCAGATTGGCGGAAGGAGGTCGCCAGGAGCGGTATAAAAGAAAACGGGCGGCGACATTGCTGCCGCCGCCCGCTTGGATTGTTAATGCCCCGATGAATGGAGGCTAAAGCTTACTTCTTGCCCTTCGGATCCTGATTTGCCGTCAGGTCTTCATCCGTCGGATGCGATTCCACGCCATTCGCCGGAATCTCGGCGTGTGCGGTCCAAAGGATCGCGTTCAGGATCAGCTTGCGCTGTTCTTCATTTGCCCAGCCCTTGTGATAGTGCCCGCCCGTGAAGCCGAAGCCACGGCCGTTGGAACCGTCCGGACGTTCATAAGCCCAGGCCATGGTCTGCGGCTTCTTGTCGGCGACTTCCTGACGGACAGTCGGGTTCCCTTCGTGCGGACCGTCCTTGCGGCTCATGGTGCTATCCGGCGGCACGTCGCTCAGGATGTGCGTGAGGCCAGCCTGATCGGCCGGGAAACGCATGTGGAAATACCATTCGTCATGCGAAGAGAACGGATGGACGCCATTCGAAATCGGGTGATGCGGCAGGTTTTTGAAATCGGCGGTCCAGGTCGGATTCACAGACCAGTTGGCTTCGAAATAGCCGCCCATCCACTTTAGGAATTCGGGGCCGCCTTTTTCGGCGGGAACTTCCACGGCGTAGTGAAGGCAGGCGAAGCCGCAGCCGCGCTTCATTGGTTCCTCGAGGGTTTGAAGATGATTGCCCTGTAGCGCGGGATGTCCTCCACCGCCGTCGGCGTAAATTACGACCGTGTCCGCCTTGGCGAGTTCGTCGGCGCTTGGCCATTCGCCATTGAGGTGGAATTTCACGTCCACAAGGTTACTCGCGCCTTGCTGAAGACACTTGGTGAGGAGCTGGACGCCGGCGTTGAATTCATGTTCACCGGGGCCATGGCTTGGATGGCCGGCGATCATGATCACGGACTTCTTGCCGCCTTCCGCGGCGAAAGCCGACACGGCAAGAAGGGAAAAAGCGAGGAGGGAGATGGAGCGTTTCATGTAGGTATGCGGTTTATCACCCGTGAACGGCCCGGCTCAAAGAAGATTTCCATCCGAGATGCGGGAAGACTTTGAAGGAAGTCAGTTGGCTGCATGTGGACGTCCCTGTGTCGTAGAAGAGCTCGGATAAATTGCGTCCCGCACAGGAAGCGATTCTGATCGCGGGCGTGGGGTAAGTGCGTCCCGCGAGCGTGGGTGCCTGATCTTTATACAAGATGGCCAAAATATGCCAAAGGACTCGTGTCCTGAGTTGAGAAATAAGGGCACTTGATTCCGCAAACCTGTGCTTGCCGGGGCATGCGAGCCGAGGGCGGGGGGAAGGGCCTCCATTGCCCGTATGATCGTGTACGATGCCGTCCGATTCAGGCACGCGAATCGCTTTAGGATATCCCCGGATTTCCCACCTCACTCTTCACGCAATGTCATGAAATCTTCTACATCTCTTCGCAAACGGGACGGTTCCTCGCAGGAGGGAGGAAAACGCTCGGCTCAGGAGGTGACGGATTCCGCTGGAGTGAAGCTGAATCCTTTCGAGCGGAAAAATCGTGAAATCAGTGCCCGGGATGCCCGGATCAAGGAACTGGTGGAAAATCCGCGTCGCGCCATGCTGGAGGTGCAGTGGCTTACTCCGATCTGCGGGCTGACGCCGCTCCCGGAGTGCGACGAGTGCGGATTTCAGGATGATGAAGACGGCAGTCTCATGCCATGCGATGGGCAGGTTGTGATCGAACTCGATCTCGAAGGGCTATTCCGATTTGAAGAGCGCACTTACGGGCGGTGTCCATACTGCCGGCGCGGAACCATGGTGCATCTGCCGTTCGTTCCGGAAGCAGTGAAGACGCTCCGGCGGCAATGCCTGGCCTGGATTCAAAAGACCAAGTCGCAGGAGCCCGTGGATACGGAGTCGGGATTCGAAGCCACGCTCAAGGCGGCGATCAAGAGTGGCCGTGGATTTCGAAGCGTGGAGTGGGATCGCCAGACGCATTTGCGGATCGATAGCGAAGGCCGCCTGAGGCAGATCACGCCGGAGGGCGAGGGGAGTCCGACGCTTTTGACTGCCGACACTCTTTTCCATCGCTGGCAGCTCGTATAGACGGGCAAGGGACGGTGCGTCGAACGCCTGGTTGGGGCTGCCGATTGCACTGCGGGCGGCGAGGCCCTTGGGCTGGAGCGGCCACATATCGGCATGGTTTCGAACCTGTCACAGGGGGGCGCGTCGAAGAAACCGCTTCGCGCGCCTTCCCTCATCCGTCTGGGTTTGAATGATTTGGTTTCGACCAGCGTCAATTCCTTGCGTAATACTCTCCATATGCCGTTCTCAACGAAAAGTTTCCTTTTCATCCTCATTGGCCTAGCGGCGCAGCCGGCGATCATGGCTGCCGATAAGCCGACGGACACCGCTTATTCAGCCCTGCGGGTTTTTGGAAAACAGAGTGGAACCGAAGCGCTGAAGCATGTCGTGGAAATGCGTGGCCGCTCTGGAACGCCGGATCCAGAAGTGTGGAAAGTGACGGTGGAAGACGGAAGCGCGCGCGGTGGCCTGCGTGAGGTGGAATTCCGCAAGGGGCACGTGCTCTCGGAGCGTTCACCGACGGCACGTCCGGTTGGTGAGCCGATGAATTTGAACCAGCTCAACCTGGATTCCGATGGCGTCTTCACGATTGCCAATCAGGAGGCTGAAAAGCTGTCCATTCCCTTCGATCATGTCGATTACACGCTCAAGACGGGCACGCATGGCGGGGCTCCGGTTTGGGATATCGACCTCTTCGAAGGTCGCAGTGGCCGGGTCTGCACGTTCAGCATTGCCGCCGACAGCGGAACCATCCTGCACCGTGACATCGTCCATGCTCAGCCAGGCCCGGATACCTCTGGCGACCAGGCGTACGTCCATGACGTGCCGCCGGCGGATCAACCGCGTTACGTGGAATCGGATCAGGACCAGCCAATCAGGAACCCGGGCGACTTCTTTCACCGTGTGAAGAAGCATTTCGAGAAGCGTGGCCGCCAGTTTGAGAATTTCTTTACGGGACGGGGCTGGACGGATCACTGACCGCGGCTTGCTTGCGGATCGCCGGGCACCGTGGCACCCGGCGACTCCGTGGTTTGATGGCCACGTCTTGTCAAACGGAGTGCGGCGATCGGGAGCCGCGATGAGGCTTGCTGCCAGGATGGCTGAGATTTAACCTCTGATCGTCGGATTCAGTCTCTTTACAGCCGAGGAATAGCTATGACTGCCTATTACATTGGGTTTCTGGTGATCGTCGCCGTCGCCGCGATCATTCTTTTGAATTTCATCGGAACGTGGGTGCGGGCGCTGGTAGCGGGCGCTCCGGTTCCCATGAGTACGCTCATCGCCATGCGGCTTCGGGGTGTGCCGGTAAAGCAAATCGTCGATGCACGAATCACTGCGGTGAAGGCGGGGATACCGATTGCCACTGATCCGCTGGAAAGCCATTATCTGGCCGGCGGGAATGTCAATATGGTGATCCGGGCTCTCGTTGCGGCCGATAAGGCTGGGATCCTGCTCGATTTCGACAAAGCCCGAACCATCGATTTGGCCACACAGGGCACTGGGAAAACCGTGCTCGATGCCGTCAAGACGAGCATCAATCCGCGGGTCATCGATTGTCCGAACCCCTCCTCCGGGAAGGTCACCATCGATGGCGTGGCGAAGGACGGCATTGCCGTGAAGGCAAAGGCGCGGGTGACGGTTCGCACGAATCTGCTGCAATTCGTCGGAGGCGCCACCGAGGAGACCGTCGTTGCGCGTGTCGGCGAAGGCATCGTTTCAGCCATCGGCTCGGCGGATGCGTACAAGCAGGTCCTCGAAACTCCGGACCGCATCTCCAAGGCGGTGCTGGCAAAGGGCCTCGATAGCGGCACCGCGTTCGAAATTCTCTCCATCGATATTGCCGAGGTCAGTGTCGGCGAAAACATCGGCGCCAAACTCCAGGCCGAGCAGGCGGATGCAGACAAACGCGTTGCCCAGGCCAAAGCGGAGGTTCGTCGTGCCGCAGCCGTCGCCTCCGAGCAGGAAATGCGGGCGAAAACCCAGGAAATGCGGGCAAAAGTTGTGGAAGCCGAGGCGCTCGTGCCGCAAGCCATGGCGGAAGCATTCCGTTCCGGCAATCTCGGCATCATGGATTACATGCGGCTGAAGAACATCGAGGCCGATACCCAGATGCGCGGATCCATCGCAGGAAGCGACAAATCGCAGGGTGGAGAACCGCAAAAATGAGCGGCCAAATCCCCATTTTGGCGGCCTCTGGGGATAGCGGATCGACGCTCTTCATCCTGCTGGCGATTGTCGTTTCGATCATCCGCTGGCTCAGCAGCCGCCAGGAGAAGACTGCGCCGCAAAAGCCGTCTGCGCCCGGGTCCAGTTCCCGGTCGTCTAATAGCGATTCGGAGCAGGAGCAGATGCGCCGATTTTTGGAAGCGCTCGGGCTGCCCCCCGACTCTGCGAGCGCTCCTTCGCCGCCTCCAGTGCCAGTGGAACGTCCTAGGCCGGTTCCTCAGCCGCAGGTTCGTGCGCAGATCCCGCCTCGGCCTGTGATGCCTCGCAAGGAAGAGGAACCTGCCTATTTGCCGATCGAGCAAATTGAGAATCCGCATCTCTCGGATCTTCAGGTGCCGGAGGTTGCCGCATTTCAGACCGTGGCATCGGTGGTCTCGGCGATTCCGTTCGAGGCTGTCGGCCATGTTTCAGGGGAAATGGCTCCGGTTGGCCCGAGAAATGTGAGCGAATCTGCAGCCGAAGCGCGCAAAATGTTGCGCTCTCCCGGCGCTTTGCGTACAGCTTTCGTCCTGCGTGAAATTCTTGGGCCACCTCGGGGCTTGCAAAGTTCCGATATCCCCCATAGTTTCCCGTCCCTTTAAAAGCCGACGTGGCGGAATTGGCAGACGCGCTAGACTCAAAATCTTGTATCCGCAAGGGTGTGTGGGTTCGATTCCCACCGTCGGCACCATCCCTCTGAAATCTCCGGGGAATGATTTAGTTTACTTGCTGCGTACGAGTTTCGCGTAAGTTCGGCCGAACGTGACGTCTTTTATTGCTGATAATTGGGCTCTACACCAAGCAATGGAGACGAGGATGATATTTGGTTTTTGGATTAGTCACACTGGTCGATGACTCACAAGCGGTAGTCCGATATACACAGGGCCATGGTGGTCTCTATTTGACCACGTCATCGTTTTTTGATGGAGAGCCAGTTGAAGTCGTCCAATACTTCATTCTCATGGACTTTCGTCGCCGTATCACATGGCCCTCGGCACTTGCTTTCGCGGCGTTACAAGTCTGCGAATTCGCTCCCGCCCGGCAAGCGCAGGCGGCGGAGGTGCCGCACGTGACGATCGAGGCCGAAAGCGTGGTGGCCGGATTGCGCGTTCTTGTCGGCAATCCGCACGGATCGTATCAGGTATTGCTCTGGAGAGCAGAGCGCTTCCTGTCCGATCGCCTGAAAGGTGAGGGCCTCGAGCAGATTCGGGCCGAATTCGAAAAAGCAGGAGCTGAAAAGGTCGCCGAATGGGGAGATGAATCTGTTGACCACACTCTACGCTACCGCATCCAGAAGAACGTGATGAAGAGCCGCGTCGGACGGAGTCACGATCTGTTGGTGGAATTTTCGTGCTTCAAGAATGGCCAAGTCGATATGCGTCCGGTGCTGCTTGTGCGATTCGACGCGCCATTTTCCACCGTAGCCGCCCGTCGAGACTATCAAAAGGGAACATTGCTCGACAGGGTGTTTGGAATTCACGATCTGATAGGCGAGGCAAAGAAAAAGCCCTGGCTGGAGAGTATCGAGATCAACGCAGGGCGTGTGGGATACTTTAGTTCACCAGGTGGCTACGGATTCCAAGTGATCGTTAAATTGACGAATGGGAGGTCGGGAGCGGCGTCGGAAGAGCATTCGGCAGAATTCATGGTTTGCAGCGGACTGGAGCCAACAGATATGCAGCGGGTCACTGGCGGAGCATTTGTGGCACGAGACACCCTTCGATCCGACGTTTTCTTCGACACGCGTGGAATCCCTGTTGTTTTTGCGAAGTGAGTCCTTGAAATCGAAGGCCTGCAGTCCGGCTACTCATTCCTGCATTGAGGGCCGGATCCCGTTTGCTTTCGCTCCGCCGTACTCGGAAGCCAGATAGTCCTATATACACACGGCGGTGCTGGTTGCTTTTTCACTCCATCCCCAGTTTTTGATGGGGAGCCGATAATTGCGGTAACGCAGCTCATCCACATATCGCCAGGTCGCTTAAAAATGGAGAGTCGACGGCTAGTCCGATCGCCGTGATTGCCCGCCCCTGCATTTATGGATCTGGTCCGTAATGAATGCTTCACTGGCTGCCATCCAAGGCCCGAAATCAAGCCCATTCGTTAACTGCGATATCTCTGGGCATCTCAATTGAGGAGGATTTGAGCCGACCGCGCTCGTCTTGACGAACCGATTCCAACTTCAATAGGGTGCCGCCTCGCCTCACCCTATGAATGCTATCCGTCGGTGGCTCGCGCCTGAAGATAACAATCCTGCCACCGCGCAGCGGCATGAAAATGTCGTAGCTTGGGCCTCTGCGGATCCCCGCATTGGTCCGATGCATCGATCGCCTTGGTATCGAACTTTTCGAGGCGAAAAGGTTGGCATCCTGAGCTCGGTGGCACGGCGGACCTCCGTTTCGTTGGCAATGCTGCTTGCCTTTGTCCTCGCGCTTGTAGCCACGGAAACCAGAACGCTTGCGGCGGCTCCCCAGATTACTCCGGAAGCGGCCAGACCCATTAGCTCGACTTCTGAATTGATGCTTGGATTTGTAAATCCGGAGGGACTCAATACGAACGTTTATGTCCAGGTCGGTTGGACTACCGCCTACGAATTCGGGGCGTCCAGTGGCCTAGACATCGCCGATGGGACCAGTGCCACAGAAGCCGGTGGTAGCATTTCAGGGCTGGTTGCGCAGACCACCTATCATTTCCGGATCTACGCCACGAACTCTTCCGGCACGACCTATGGCCCCGATCAGACGTTTACAACATTGCCGTCGGTATCCGCGACCACGAGCGCCGCTTCCAGTGTCACGGCTACAAGCGTTGTACTGAACGGATCCGCAGGGGCAAGCGGAGTGGATACATCCGCCCACTTCGACTTTGGGACGAGCTCCAGCTATGGACGCCAGACGACTTTCCAGGATATCGGTTCAGACGTAACGCCGGTCTCTTTCAACGCCACGGTGACCGGCCTCCAGCCGGCGACTACCTATCATTTCCGCATTTCGGCTTCGAACACGAATGGCTCAGCCTTGGGAAACGACATGGTCTTCACCACTCTGGCCGCACCCGAGATCGTTGCGGGCAATGCTTCCGCAGTGAGTGCAACTGGCGCCACGTTCAACGGCTCAGTGAATCCTAACGGCGTGGACACGTCCGTCTACTTTCAGTATGGCGCCGATACTGGCTACGGCACCCAAACTACCACCCAGGATATCGGGGCAGGGACAGGCTTCGTTTCCGTCAGCGGCAATGCAGCGGCGCTGACCGCGGGAGCAACCTATCATTTTCGCCTCGTCACGACCGGCGCTGCAGGCACGTTTTATGGCCCGGACCAGAGCTTTGAAACTCGCCCGACAAACCCGGAATCGAGCGCGGTGATCGCTGGCGGAACCCCGGTTCCTGGAGCGGGAACGGGCACCATCCCGGTTGGCGCAAACTGGTACAGCTTTGCCTCTCCAGCGATCGACGATGGTGGCAATGTTGCGTTCCTGGGCAGGTGGAAGACCACTGTTCCGAATAAGGTGGGTACTCCCGGAGTATTTCTCGGAAACACTCTCCTTGCGCAGGTAGGAGGTGAGACTCCGGACATCACCGGCGTGAAATTCAAGCAACTAAGTGCGCCGGTCATCGACTCGGGAAAGGTCGCCTGGATTGCCACTCTGTCCGGCACTGGGATTACCACCAAGAATGCGCAGTCGATCTACAGCACGGCGTTCAGCGGTTCGCCGGCCAAAGTGGTGCAGGCAAATGACCTTGCGGGAGGCACGGGCGGCGCCCATTTTCAGAGCTTTACACAGGTTGCAGTGTCTGGCTCGAGCGTGGCGTTCCTCGCGCGCCTTGCGCCGCAGGCTCACGGTCAGACGGTTGTAACCAGTGCCAATTCCGTTGGGCTATGGTCTGCCGATTCGGGAAATGGAACGACGCTTCTGCTTCGGCAAGGGGACGAGATCGGCGGTAAGAAGATCAAGACTCTGGTCTCCTTCCTCGTAGGAAATGGCAGCCCCGGCCAAGGTCGAGGCTGGATTCGGAAAGAAGGGGTCATTACACAAGCGCTGGCTCTGGTAATCTTCACCGATAAGTCGCAAGCAGTTGTGAGCGCCGACTCCACGGGATCAGTTCAAATCCTTTCTCAAACGAATGTGGCGGGACAAAACGGCTCTCCAGAGATTTCGAGCGCGACCTTTAAGTCTTATGGAGTTCCTGCTGCGGATGCGAATGGCGGCAGCGCTTTTCTCGCGACTCTCACGAGCGGAGAGGGCGGGGTAACCACTGCGGCGGCGAGGGGTGTTTTCATCCACGATTCCGGAAGCGGTCAGTACGAATTGATCGCGCAAGCGACCGGGACAGCGCCCGGGATTACTGGAGGGACCTTCTCGCTGTTAAAAGACGTGGCGCTGGCTTCTGACGGCACCAGCCTGGCGTTTCCGGCGACGATCAAGGGCAAGGGCATTTCTGGACCCAAAGCTTCGACCCTCTGGTGGAAGCAACCTGGCCAGAATCTGACCCTGCTTGCTGGTGGAGGGACCACGACACCAGTGCCGGATATTCCGAGCGCCCAATGGAAATCATTTGCATCGCTGGGTGTGGTTGGAGGCTACGGCAACGGTCCGATTTTTTCGGCGCGCCTGATACCAGGTCCGGCCAAGGTGACCGCGGCAAACGCCCAGGGGATTTGGGGCATGACTTCTGCCGGTACGTTGCGCCTGCTCCTCCGCAGTGGCGTAACGACCGTTGGCGCAAAGACCGTGAAGAGCTTTACGTTTTTGACTGCGACGCCAGGATCTCAGGGAGTCTCGCGCTGGTTCAACGATAACGGCCAGATTGTCTGCGTGGCCACCTTCGCCGACAAGAGCCAGGGACTTGTGCTAATCCAGGCGCCGTGATGGAGCCGTCCCACGCAAAGCCGTCGTCGTCGTTATTTCCGGTCAACTTTCAGTTTCAGGAAGTGAGTCGCGCAGGAAATGCACGGGTCGTAGTTTCGAATCACGTACTCGCAGCGTGATGTGAGTTGCTTGTTGGGGAGATTGACGTAGGCCGGCACGAAGCCCCGGAGATCAGATTCAATGGTCTTTTGGTTTTGTGATGTCGGCGGTACAATGCGGGCATCTTCGATCGTCCCCGAGGCGGTGATCCGATAACGGTGATAGAGGATTCCCCTGGGCGCTTCGGTCACGGCATAACCGGTGCCCGAACATGCCGGAACATCGACAGCTGGCGCATCTGGCGCTTCGTATGCCGCGATGATCTGGAGGGCTTCATCACAGGCGTGGAGGACTTCCACCGCCCGAATGATGATGCTCTTGAAAGGGTTGTAGCAGGCATCCGGCAGCCCGGCTGCGCGCGCGGCTTCACGTGCAAGGGGGGCGAGCCGTTCGAAATTGAGCGCGTAACGGGCCATTGGTCCCACATGACAAGCGCCGCGAGCACGTAGGCTCCAGTGATGCGCCGTGGAATACGGAACCTGCTCCTCGACAAAGTGGGATTCAAAGTCGCGTGCCGGGATATTTAGCCCGCGATTGGAAACGATGCGGCCTTCATTTAAAGGGTATTCGTCCGGATGCTGGAGCGCGACAAACTCATAATCCTGCTCGAAATCCGGAAAAGGGAATTGCGCCACCCATTTTACCGTTTCGAGCGCTGCGTCACGCGCGCGCTTTAAAGTCTCGGCCAATTGCGCCAGCTCCGACTTCGTTGGAATCCGGAAAAAGCCGCCCACGCGTACATTGATCGGATGAACCTCGCGCCCTCCTAGGAATGCAATCACGTCGTTCCCAGCTTTCTTGAGCTTCAGACCGCGTTGAACATGATCGGGATGATCCCCCGCCATATGAATGCCGCTTTCGTAGCCGAGAAAATCGGGTGCATGCAGCAGATAGATATGCAGTGAATGGCTCTCTATCCATTCACCGCAATATAGCAGCCGGCGCAAGGCCCGTAACGGCCCGGTAACACGGATGCCGCAGAGATCTTCCATCGCGTGAATAGCAGTCATCTGGTAGGCGATGGGACAAATGCCGCAGATGCGCGAGGTAATGTCCGGAGCTTCGGTGAATGCGCGGCCTCTCAGCAGGGCTTCGAAGTAACGCGGCGGCTCGAATATTTTCAGCTTTGCATCAATAAGCGCGCCATCCTTGATCGTTAAGTGCAGCGCACCCTCGCCTTCGACCCGGGCGAGATAGTTAACCTTGATTGTCCTTGCCGGCATGGCGTTCGCTCTCGATTCGGAAAGGCTCCGCAGCCGCATTAAAGTTCCGGAACACACGGCAAAGTTCAGTCTCCTTTGCTCCCAGTCGATCGCGGCACCAGCCTGCAAACGACTTGGTATTTGGCGTTTCCTTTGGCCCAAAGCAGCCGTAGCAACTGCGCTGATAAGCCGGACAGATGGCGCCGCAGCC